>Ga0074045_10005849_pt1 | contig 10662 bp, 10 predicted proteins | sample BogForMeECP23OM2_FD_94442 | JGI IMG/M metagenome (GOLD analysis project Ga0074045, IMG submission 94442) | Bog forest soil microbial communities from Calvert Island, British Columbia, Canada - Bog Forest MetaG ECP23OM2 | ecosystem: Environmental > Terrestrial > Soil > Wetlands ... | reverse complement strand
GCCGCTCTTCCGGCACTCCTGCTGATGGCCCTTAATTTCCGCGATGCACTGCTCAAGCGTCGCGGCCATTGCCTGATGCATGCTGTCGTGATCGGATCCCTCCACGAAGTAGGGATTCCAGCCGTACCCGCGTAACAAGTCTTCCAGTTCTTCGTGAGTGATACGTGCAAGCAAAGCGGGATTGTTGATCTTGTATCCGTTGAGGTGAAGTATGGGTAACACAGCGCCATCGCGGATCGGGTTCAGAAACTTGCTGATGTGCCATGAGGTGGCCAGGGGGCCGGTCTCGGCTTCGCCGTCACCCACGACCGCCCCCACGATCAGCTCGGGATTGTCAAACGCGGCTCCGCAAGCGTGCGAGAGGACATACCCCAGTTCACCTCCTTCATGAATCGAACCCGGCGTTTCTGGAGTGCAGTGGCTGCCAATACCGCCGGGGAATGAGAATTGCTTAAAGAACTCTCGCAGGCCTTTTTCATCCTCGCTTTTCTCCGGGTAGATTTCACTGTACGTGCCTTCCAGATATATAGGCGCCAAAACTCCCGGCGCCCCATGTCCTGGGCCTGCGAGAAAAATCATCTCGAGGTCGTCTCTCTTTATAAGACGACTCAAATGGGTGTACATGAAGGCGAGCCCAGGGCTTGAGCCCCAATGGCCGAGCAGTCGGCTCTTGATATGTTCTGGTTTTAAGGGCTCCCTTAAGAGAGGGTTCGCCTGAAGGTAGATCATTCCTAGAGCAAGGTATTTGCACGCGCGCCAATATGCATCGATCCTGCTCAGTTCATCTGGGCTGAGCGGCTCAACCGCAACGGTTGATCGTGCAATCCCTTCGGCGCTCAATGTTCTGGCTAGTTCTTCAGTTTCTGTTAGCGAGGTCATTTTCCCTTCCTTACTCGTCTTCGTGTTTTTCTGACACTTTGGGGTTCAGCAAGCGTCCGCGTTCGTCGTGGTCCAAAACTCATCCAAGAAACCGATCGCACGTTGCTCTCAGTTGACAGTTTTGAAAGCTCCAGCATTGCTGGCTGCCTCTACGTTGCAACTCGCGTTGAATCTGTTCGATTTCCCCAACATCGCTGGCACTGATCGCGACTTCTCCGGCGAGGATGACGTACAGCATGTCAATGAGCGTGTCAGTCGGGATGTTCATCAACTCTCCGAGCATGGCCTGCTCCCCTGGAGCAATGTGAAGGTCGCACTTCGCATTCGCAATCCGGCTGCCAGAAGTCGCCAGTTGTAAGTGGATGAAAATACCCTTCTACCAATTGGATCGGAAGCTCCGACACAGACATCGAATGACCTGCCAAGGGCACTGACCGAATTTGGGCAGCAAGCCGAAGTTAGTCTTAGCCGCCGGCCTATAGTTGGAGTGGTCATGAATCAATCTGCGCTAGCTTTATTACGGCTTTTCGGCAGGCGTTTGCTGAACCTGAATGGTGTGGACACGATCTGCCTTCGTCGTATCAACGGAGACGATTCCAAAATTCCCGTTTGAGTCGCGCGCTCGAATGGTTACTGTGGACTGTTCTCCCGCAGGTCCGGGAACGATCCTGCCGTCGACCAATACGGACAGGCGGAGACCCGCGCCGGGTTCGCCCGGATTGGTCTGTTCGACTTTTTGTTCGGTTGCTCGCTCACCGGTGGAGCTCGAGCTTCCGCTACTGGTTTTGCGCTCCACGAGGTGCAGGCTACCGTCCTGCGTGGTGCCCGGGACATCGATGGAATAGGTTTCCGCGACGCTGCGTTTTTCTCCGGAAGTGCTCTCGGACTCCTGGCTCACCACACGAGAGATTTGACCCAGCTTGCCCTCCGCATCGGGCCGAAATACTTTCTCCTCGATCCTGCGGTCTTTGGCTTCTTCCGTCGTAGTACTTTGCCGTGTCTCGCTCAGTTTCCACCTACCGTTCCCGTCGGGGAGCCATGTGGTTTTCTCAGTTTCCACCGTATCGTTCGCGGTTCGCTTGCGGAGCTCGCGCGTCTTGAAAGCTGGAGCTAGACCGCCGTTGATATTTGTGAGCATCACCGTCGTGTTCGTTTCTTCCAGATCTTTACTGATCGTTTTCGTCTCCACGATGTCGCGCTGTACTGGTTGAAGCCGTCCATTCAGATCGGGGTTGTAGGTCACGCGCACTGTATTCGAGTCATCGCCGGACAGGATGTGTTTCTCCTCTTCCGTTACCTGCACGAGGGCTTTTTCCCCATTTACATCCCTATCGAACGTCCGCATCGTGGTTTTCACGGTGGAAGCATCGACAGTCAGGGTTTCCCTTTCGATGTCCTGATAAGGTTCGAAATGTCCATCGGTCCCGTGGATCTCGACCGATCGCTTGTCCAAGGTCCGGTTGCCATTCTGGCTATGGCTTTCGACGATACGCACGGGAATACGTTCAGGCATTAGATCGTCGCTCTTCAACTCCGTTGTGGCTGTCCACGACTTGGTCGGCTCCTCCGCTGTTAGGGAATCCGATGTCTGGGCACATACGCTCGGACAAAAACAATAGGCGCCGATCACGACGAGCACACAGCCGAGAGCAACAACACTTGAAGGGCGACAGCCGTCGGCGGATGGAAGAGCAACCGATGCAGGTCGTACATACGTAATCGAGGCCGGCATGCCTATCCCTCAACCACCCAGCGGATTTGGGCCCGGGGATTGTTTGTTGTGTCGTTGACCAGGACCCAGTTCATATGTAGAGGATTAAATTCGGCCTCATGTTTCTCGTGAACTGGAGGGCAGATGTCATAGCAAGCGCCTTGCACGAGTGAGGCGCTGGTCGGCGCTGTCTGCACATCTAGCATTGGAGAGTACATGGTCGTTCCTCCTGTCCCGGAATAGCTTGCGAACGCTCGCAACTAGTGCTTACCTCGGCTTGTGAATCTACCCAGGATGAACTCCTGGGCCAGACTGCCGACGACATGCAGACCCATGTCAATCCCAAAAGTCTGGAATACATGCCCCGCAGTACGATCTGAACTCGGGTAGTAAGCGGTAGAAATTGAATATCCAATTAAACTGCCGCCCAACTGAGAGTAATTCGGCTCCCATGCCCCGTTATCTCCCTTACAGACAAATGGAGCCCACATGGCATGAAGAGCCCGAGAGTTCTTCGTACCGGTACCCTGGTAGAAATAGCGAGGATCCTGATGCAAAAGCGATGGGAGAATAGCGTTGCTGATCAAACCTCCGGTAACGGCATCGGCGAAGCCAGTTCCCAGGCGCTTGCTATATCCTTCTGCGCCTTGATGCCATTCGCTCGGATTGTCGCGAGCCTGTTGGACGCCAGCCCACGCAGCCGTGCGTCCGAAGAAGACCGGATTGGTGAGGCTTTTGTATGCCATGTGGAACTTCATTCGCGCAGTAAGTGGCTCGGGGTGAGGTTCGTAGACCACATACGTATTCGGTATGAAACTTAGAATGCGCTGCTGTTCTTCAGCCTTGAGCTGTTGGGTAGCGACTTCCTTTGAGGAGTAGCTCACGGTCACTGCCCGCTGCACAGCCAGGATGCGCAGTTTGATCTCGGGCAGCGTTTTGTTCTCACCCGGTTCGACTGTAATGGACGAGTTCCAGTCTGCAAATCCTTCAGCGGTGACGGTGATCTGATAGGCAACTCCGGTTGGGGCCTGGTCGACTGCAAACCCTCCGTCGTCTTTCGTGATAGCCGTGAGACGGTCGCCAGCCGGCCCTTGAAGAATCACGTTGGCGCCGGGAATCGGATCGTCGCTGGTGTCGACGACCGTACCGAGGATGTTTCCTGTTATCGTATTTGCCGTTTTAAAAGACTGCGCCGACATCGATACTTCAAGGATCACTCCACTGAGGACGAACAGCAGCAACAGCTGTGCTCGCTTCAGGAGCGATCCCCAACGTCGATTGGGCGAGGTGTGTCTATTTTGCAGCATTGTGGATACTCCTAAGCTCCCGACAGCGTGAAATTAATCGTGATGCGTGAGTCAACCTCAACCGGTTCCCCGTCGATCATGTATGGCTTGTAACGCCATTGCTTCACCGCATCAATAGCGGCTTGCGCCAGTATTGGTAAACCACTCTCAACGCGCACATCCTTGACGCTACCGTCCTTGTCGATCACCGCCATCAGCAGGACCGTGCCTTCAAGACGCGCACGACCCGCCTCCGGCGGATACTGCGGCGTAACGTCATGGATCAGGTTCGCCTCGGCCACGCGGGCAGCGACTCGGATTCTCTTTACCGGCATCGGCACAGGCGATTTCGCAAGGGCGGGAACGCTTGGCGCGCCGTTCAGCGTTTCGCTAAACACTCCGCCGGGAACGCCGCCGACCACTGCACCGGAGACTCCACCGAGCACACCACCCGTTGTGCTGATCGGAGGTGGCGGCGCTTCTTGCGTTTTATGCACTGGCGCGGTAATGCCAGTGCTTGTCGGGGTGTATGTAGACGCGGGCTTCGACGCTTGAAACTTCGTAGCATTGCTGCTCGCGGCCGGCGGCGGCTGTAGATACAACATTGTCAGCGTTTCCCTCTTGGGGAGTGGATCTGTGTGAACCAACGGAATGACAATTAGCGCCAGGAGGATGACCGAAAGGAAGGCCAACGATCCGATTGCCGCCCAGGGATTTCGCGGCCGCGGTTCGATTAGATAAAAAATGTCACCGACTTCTTTTCCGTGCAGGCTGGAACGAACGGGAGGCTGTTTTTCCTCTTCTGCCGGCAATGCTGTTTTCCGCGGATCAATTCGCAACCCTGGCCGCTGAAGGCGCGGGTATGCAACTCGATAGACTAATTCCGAAGGATGGTCACATGTTGCCATTTACATTGATTCCTTTCCAGGCAGCATCGCTCTCTCCCCTGTTGTCAATTGCCACGCGGATCAGGTCAGAACGTAAGGCACCCGGTCTTGCCGCATGCATCTATTGAGGCATTTTGTGGGCCAAGTGGAAGTCGTTCTAGGAAAGGGACATGGACCATTGAAATCGCATCCCGGGGTGCCCGGATGAGGGCAGCTGCCTGCAAAAGGTCATCGGCAGATGCAGTCTGGGGCGCGATGGCTGGTCAGAGGGCGAAGGAACGGCGCACACTTGCGCTAAGGCCTGTTAACAATAGTTCGGCGCGGAATGGTCGCCGGCAGTTACCATGAGTTTTTTATTGCGATTCCTCGCGCCGCCAAATAGCAATGCCGCTCGCTCCTAGAGCCAACGCCCCCAAGGTTGGTTGCTGTTTTGTCGGCGGAGCGGAGAATATTTGACTCGTGGGTCCTTCATCAACGTCATTCTGTCCGGTATCACCTGCCCGAATCGGCTTATCCGCCTGCATCTCGTAAGCGTACCCCGTCAACATCGCGGCAATGCTCTCTTTCTTGGGATACAGCTTGAGACTCAGCCGCACCCAGCCGTAGTGGGTCTCTGTGCCGAACCGAAACCGAACACCGAGAAACCCATTCGACGTTTCTTCTGACCATGTGCAGCCCCCGTAAAATAACCCCGAACTGTTCGCATGGAAGATAACTTCAACTCTGGAACCAAATGGAGAGGAGTCCCCAATCTGAGCACCACGGGGCAAGTCAGCCGCATACTTTGGCTGGCTGCTACAGATTTTGATTCCACCTCCCGCTCCCGGCTTTGCTTGTAGTGAGTTTCCGGGATACCGGCCTTCCCCCGTCGCAGTCCACGGAATCTCGCGGATCGTAACATCGGTTGAACCATCATGATTGAAATCAATCAACATTGTTCCATTCCGACCAATGATTTCATCTGAAGGCGTGTAAACGATCTGCGCTTCCGAAGGCGAAGTGAGTGCCAGAACGCTCACTCCGGCTGCGCCTGCGGCGAGAGCATAAATCGAGAGCTGGTAATGCAGGGATTCAGGTAACGGCATGGACAACCCTCTTTCTACGCGCTGGAATTATGCTTTGGTGGAGAACCGCACCGTCAAGATCAGTGGTCTTAAGGCTCTTGCACTCGCCAGTTATCGTCACGTCTATAAGTGCCAAGGCCTGATTACATTGCTTGGCGTTCATTCCTTGGCTCGACAAAACCCACAATCCAACCCCTGGGCTGACCAACCTTACCTCCCCGTTTCTTATCCTAAACTCCGTCCCGATTTCCCTGCTAATAGCCTGTTCAAGAAGTCGTCTGTTCATTTCCTTCGGAAAGTGTGCACTATTGACCGGCTACTAGGACCCGCAGCGGGTATGCTGTTCTTATCTATTTAACGAACGGAACACGGTCATGGGTTAGCGACTGTACGTCATTCGGCCCTCACGACCGGTTCAAAGGAGTGTCCAATGACAATGGAAGACGTGTGGCTCGAAACTGTCCACGAGTCGGAACGCAGAGACGGGAAAAAGAACAACAGCGTCCCAGCCAGTAACGATAAGGTGTCGGCACACGACGCAAAAAAGCGTCCGGCCGCGAGCAAAGATAATCCGACGAAAGATAATCGAGGAGAGAAAAGAAAGCGGGTGGCGTGATGGGCAAAGTCTCCGGACTCAAATTGCCCTAATCAAAATTCAACCCCGGTTCTCGCGTGGAATTCCTATTTCGCACGAGCACTCCTGCCCGCGATTGGGTGCGGTAGGCGCTGCTCGTGCGACAGCGCAGGGGCAAGATCGAATTTCAGATTCTTACATGGGCCTCACAGACATTGCGGCAGATAATTACAAAACATGAAATCCGCGGAGTGGAGTGAGCTGTGCTCGGCAAATACTCGCCCGAGACTCAAGGATGGAATCACTTTTGTTGCGAGCGCGGGCGGATGCGGAAACGTCGCCATTACACTCAAAATCCCCCTTCGAATACCGGACTGTATACCTAGAGACTCGCCAACGCTGTCCGTAAGGTCGAGTCCATGGCTATTACACTTTATGCTGGTGGGATTGCCGTAGTGATCATCAGGAGCGCCGAGCCACAAATGCAGCGCACGGCGATATTCTTTTAAAACTCTTCGGCTACTTTGGTTGCTAGTGGCTCACTGCGGGGCGAGACTAGCGTTGCACCTCCAGCCTGCGTGATCTGGTAATCGCGATATTCAATGCTCAGAACCGCTGTGCCGAAAACGCGCACCTTGGTTTCACTCTCGTTGGACTCGGGCAACCAGAAGTCACCGATTTTCTGGTAGCTACGTTTGAAGTCAGTTTTGACAGTCCACCAGGAGGGGTTGACGGCCGGCTCGCCCTCGACTCGAGTTATCGCGAAGTCCTTTGCATTCACCCAAATGTGGCCTCGAAACAGAAACTTGTTTTTGCTTCGCGGCTGCGCATCGAGCACATAGAATTCGTCCGTATCGGCCTTCTGGTAATCAGACACTTGAAATGTGTAGTTCTCGGGCGTGATCGCGGACCGCAGCTGATTCTCATCCCGCATCGACTCCTGTTCCGCCTCCAAGAGTTTCTTGAACACACGGTCCCGCACCGTGCCAGAACCGCTCTCTGACACGATCGTGAACTCTTTTTTATTCGGTGCCTGGTAGTCAGTGCGTACGACCATGTCGGCCTTTTTATGTGACACACAGTGGCATTCCAAGTGATACGTGCGAACGCTGGAGTACCTTTCGAGTGCTTTGGCACGCGCGTCGTTCATCTCTACGACACGCCCCATCACTTCATCAGCGCTCAGAGGTGCAGATACATTTGCCTGCTGTGCGACTGCTGGGACGCCGATAATCAACAAAGCGAATGCGCGCACAAACCAGCGCCCATCAGATTTCTTCGCGTGGTAAAGCGGTGTCATTGTATGAGTCTCCTGGTTAGATCTGAGAATCCAAACCTGCTCGTTTTTGTCGATGCGGTTTCTCTAGCATTGTTCTCGAACCGAGGTGGCGCACCCCGTAACTGGGTTAGCGTGAACTCTTCCTTTCCGCTCTTTGTTCCCGGCACTGAGGGGTCGAAGAGATAAATCGTGCTCGCCAAAACCGGCCCGACGCGGATTTCACTGTGGGGCATCCCAGAGTTTCCCAAAGCATCGAAAAATCTCTGCGTCTCAAAGAAGCGGCGCGAAGGCTCAAGCACGATCAGATCTCCGTCCCGCGGTACATAATGCGGGTCGTAAAGCGGCACAATCTGAAGGTCCGGGCGCCCGCAGGCCTGCAGGTAATAGGCCATGCTCATCGGTCTTGCGGTTGCTACCGTCGCAGCAGCGGGCGCGAACGGACACATCCTTTGCGCTACCTCGCGCGTGTCAAACTCGGACACCTCATCCATTGCAAAGTAGCGCGCAATGTTCTTCTTCTCTCCGCCAATTGAGTTCAGGTAAAACGAGTAGTAGGGCGCCCAAGACTGCAATTCAACAAGCGGCCATCCAAGCAAAATGACGGCGACAGCACCCGCAAGGGCCTGGGACAGGACTTTTGCTTTCGCAGCCTTCAGGGTTTGTTGAACTGCATATCCGCCCGCCAGGTAGAGGAAGGGCAGGAGCGGAAGTGAATATCGGATCCACTTGGCTCCACTGACAGACAGCCCGACTAATTGAACCACCCCGAACGATAGAAAAAAGCACGACGCGAGTGTCCGGCGATCTCGCAAAAGCAGTGCGGAGCCAACAATGACGGTCATGAGGATCGGAATCGGTGTCTTTACCAGCACTAGCCAGAGATAGTAGAACCACGGCACTCCAGCAAACAGACGCGCGGGGAAGTTCATATACAGCATGCCGTCGAAATCGTAGCCACTGTGCCTGACTCCGTCATGATGGAGCCAATGCAAGATGGCATTGAAGTTGGCCGGACAGAGAATGACCGGGTTCACCACAACAAAGGCAAGGAACATCACGAGGAAAAACCGACCATAGCTGAATTGAGACGGCTTGCGACTCAGCCCCATTTTTCCGGCGAGAAACCAGGCAAGCGCATTCAAGCCAAGAAGGTGGAGAATGTACTGCGAGGCCAAAGCCAGACCAAAGCCGATGGCACTCAGGTCGTACCATCGCGGTGCACCCTTCTCCGCATCTGCTTGTTGGGTAGCGCGACAGTAGAAGTAACAAGCCAGCAAGGTGAAAAAGGTGAGCGGCGTTTCCTCCTTCGTGAGTCGATTCAGCGCGACTGGCAAAGGCGCGACTGCCCAGAAAAAACTCGCGGCAAAAGAGCCGGCAACACCCATCATTCGACGGCAAAACAAGAAAAGGATTGCCGTGGTGGCGGCCCCGAACAGCACGTTGGGCAGACGAAGCCAGCCCTCGGGCTTCAATGAAGGCCAGCTATGCGTCGCGGCCATCCGGCCCCAGCGTTCACCAGCTGTCAGGCTGGCCCAAGCGAGCATCTTCGGCAGCATCGGGTGCTCGCTATTGACGCCGACAAAGTGTCCGTGTCGATACTCTTGAACGGCCGCCCATTTGGCCACCTCATCCTCGGACAGGCTGTTAAAGTCGACCCGGTACAGGCGAACTGAGAATGCCAAGACCGTCAGTAGGAGCACAATTACGGCTTCCCGATGCCGGCCAACGCAACGATATTGAACCTCACTCAGCACAGATGCTCCGGTCTGCGGCGCGAACCGACCGCATGATTGCGGTCTCGACCAATTGAGCTCCCCAAACAATGTCGCTCAGCCTTGCATGTACTCCCCGTTCCACCAATACCTGCTCGATCGCCAGCACAGTGACACTCGAGGTCAGTCTCTCGGGAGAGCTCGGGCGAGCGGAGGTACGGACTGTTTCTGCGGTGCCCCGCTTTGTTTGTGGTGTCCTCATGAACCCACCTCCGACGTAAAGGGAACCCTCAGGTCGTCATGCAGATCACGTACCTCAGACACCGCGTAAGGTCTACGTGCAGATGGATTGAAGTACTGCCACACCTGCAACTCACCGAGAAGTCCGAGCGCCACCAGTTGGAGCCCTACTAGGATCAGCACGGCCGCAAAGATCAGCAGCAACCCGTGTTGCTGCACGACATCGGTCCGTGTAAGGACCTTCCATGCCAGCAGCCAGAGTGCAACCGCCGATCCTAGACCCATGTTGATCACGCCCAGCCGGCCGAAGAAGTGGAGCGGGCGCGACATGTAGCGCAGAAGAAATCGGATCGTCATGAGATCGAAAAATACCCGGAACGTCCGAGAAATGTTGTAGTGTGATTCGCCGTGTTTCCGATGGTTATTTTGAATGGGTATTTCACAGATCGAGGCTCCGTAGGCCGATGCCAATGCCGGAATGAAACGGTGCATTTCGCCATAGAGAGGCAATTGTCGGAGCAGGTCGCCCCGGTACGCCTTGAAGGTTGTCCCAAAGTCGTGGATGTCGACCCCGCTGAGCTTGGCCATCAGCCAATTGGCGCAGCGGGAAGGGATCTTCCGCAGCAACAAATTGTCGATGCGGTGGCTGCGCCACCCACTCACGATGTCGTAGCCCTCTTCGATCTTTGCCAGAAAGACTGGTATCTCTGCTGGGTCATGCTGAAGGTCGCCATCCATGGCGATCACGTATTCGCCAGTGCTGTGCGCGAACCCAGCAGCGAGCGCGGCGGTCTGGCCGAAATTTCGCCGCAGCCGAACGGCGACTACATGGTGGTCGATTTCGGCGAGTTCCTTCAGCAACTTGTAAGTAAGATCCCTGCTGCCATCATCGACAAAGACGAACTGGTAAGTGCGACCAAGCTCCTCCATGACGCCTTGCAGGCGGCCATACAGTTCGATGACATTAGGTTCCTCGTTATGAAAAGGAACAACGATAGAAATCGTGGGGGCTGTCTTGATATCAGGCATG
>Ga0074045_10005848_pt1 | contig 10662 bp, 10 predicted proteins | sample BogForMeECP23OM2_FD_94442 | JGI IMG/M metagenome (GOLD analysis project Ga0074045, IMG submission 94442) | Bog forest soil microbial communities from Calvert Island, British Columbia, Canada - Bog Forest MetaG ECP23OM2 | ecosystem: Environmental > Terrestrial > Soil > Wetlands ... | reverse complement strand
GCCTGTCGGAAGGATTTGTGATAACCGTCGACTACGGATATCCTGCATACATTTACTATAGTGAGGGAAGAAGCAGGGGCACTCTTTATAGCTATTATCGCCATCAGGTCAATGAAGACCCCTATAAGCATATAGGTGATCAGGACATCACGGCCCATGTGAACTTCTCTTCGGTCAAAATGTGGGGGGAAAAACTGTCACTGAAGACCATCGGCTTCTGTCCTCAGGGTACTTATTTCATCTCTCTCGGAATTGATGAGGTGATCCGCGAGCTTTATGGGGAGACACCGGATCCTTTCGACATCGCCAAGATCAAAGGTCTTATTTTGCCCCAAGGCATGGGAGAATCACACAAGGTCTTGATCCAATATAAGGGAGAGGGCGAACCAAGGCTGCGGGGATTTGACCTGAGAAACCAGAAAGGAAGGCTGTGATCAGCCATAGTCAAGGCACCAGATTCGTCAAGTCCGGGTCACCCTACCCGACATATCCCTTCAATCTCTCAATGCTCTTGACCACTCTTTCGTAAGTATGCGCTTCAATCGTGTGTATACAATGATTGTCCTTCAGCGCTGAAAACAGGGTAGTAAAGTCGAAATTGCCATCGCCGATTGGGTAATGGGAATCCGCGCTTCTGTCATTGTCATGAAGATGAAGCTCGATGATGAAAGGGTTAAGTTCCTTGATCCATTCAATCAAAGCCACCTTTGAGAAAAGGTTACAGTGTCCTGTATCAAAACAGATGCCGAAGTTCTCAGAACTCATGCTCTCCATCAAGAGCTTAAGGTTCCCTGGTTCATCTTCAAATATATTCTCAATCGCCAGACTGATGCCGAGATCCTCCGCCCTTTCATTTAAGGGTCTCCAGGTTTCAAGGCTTTTTTCAAGCCAGAGGTTCACATTAAAGGCGTATTTCCATTTTTCATATCCGGAATGAAAGACAATGCAGGCGGGCTTCAGAAGTGAGGAGAGGTTGAGTATCTCATTGAACCGCTCAATTGTCACCGACCTTACCTTAGAGTCGACAGCTCCCGGAGAGAGATCCATGAAGGGCGCGTGAAAGGTAAGGAAGGGTTCGTAATAAAGGGTCTCCCTCAATCTCATGATCGCATCAGCTTCAATAGAGTCGAGGATATAGGAACTGAAGTAAATCTCAAGATTGAGTTTTTCCTTCAAGATAAATGGCAGGTAGAGCTCTATTTTTTCAAAGGGGATGTGGATCTGGGGAGAACGCATTTTTTGGCTGCTAGTCTACTGAAACAGCCTCTTTTTTTGAATCTGCCTTGGCTCCTGAGGCTGCCTCCGGCTTTGCTTCCTTTTTGTCCTCTGAAGCTTTCTTCTCCGCAGGGGGTCGTTCAGACTCCATCGCTTTTTTTCTGTCAGCTGAGGCATAGTCGGTTACATACCATCCACCTCCCTTAAGTACGAATGACGTGGCTGACATGAGTTTTCTGACCTTGCCGCCGCACTGAACACAGATGGTAAGCGGCTCGTCGCTGAATTTCTGGATTAACTCATAATGTCTCCCGCAATCCAGACACTGGTATTCATATATAGGCATTTCTGAATCCTCCGCACACTAAGTCTATCTTATAAGTATACCCGAGCCGGGACCTTGCGGTCAAGAAAGGAAGCCACGTTAAAGGTTACCCAATGACATCCTGAGCGCGTCCTTAAAGATTTCATCCCGCCGGCACCATGATTTCCTTGGAATAGTTGGAAAACTTTATGGGAGGTATGTTATTTTATAAGCTCACATTTTATCGGAGCTCAAGACTAAGGAGTCAGAAAATGAAAATGACAGGCGCTGAGATAATTATCGAATCCCTTAAAAGAGAAGGGGTAAAACATATTTTTGGGTACCCTGGAGGGGTCATTCTCAACATCTTTGACCTCCTGTATGATGACAAGGATCTGAAGCTGATTTTGACAAGACACGAACAGGGAGCAGTACACGCCGCCGATGGATATGCGAGGTCCACCGGAAAACCAGGGGTAGTTCTCGTGACTTCCGGTCCTGGGGCCACAAACACGGTGACCGGCATCGCAACTGCATCCATGGACTCAATACCTCTGGTAGTTATGACAGGTCAGGTCCCCACAGTCCTGATAGGTAACGACGCTTTCCAGGAAGCTGACATCGTCGGTATTACGAGGCAGTGTACCAAGTATAACATTCTTGCTAAGGACGTAAAGGACATAGCATCCCAGATCAGGGAGGCTTTCTATATTGCATCAACAGGGAGACCCGGGCCCGTTCTTATCGACCTTCCAAAGGATGTGACTTCAGGTAAGACTGATTTTATCTGGCCCGAAAAAGTACATATCAGGAGCTATAACCCAACATATGAAGGCAACAAGTGGATGATCGATAAGGCGGCACATGAGATTGCCACATCGAAGAAACCGGTGATCATCGCGGGCGGCGGATGCGTGCTCTCAGGTGCTTCAGAGGAATTGAGAGAATTTGCGGAGTATTCCGGTCTCCCCGTCACGATGACTCTGATGGGCTTGGGCAGCTTTCCCGGTACCCATGACCTTTCACTTGGGATGCTCGGCATGCATGGCACCTACTATGCGAACAAGAGTATTCAGAACTCGGATCTCCTCATCGCCATTGGCATGAGGTTTGACGACAGGGTCACGGGCAAGATAGAGGCTTTTGCGCCCCATGCTAAAGTTATTCATATCGACATAGATCCCACGTCCATTAGAAAAAATGTCAAAGTTGACATCCCGATAGTGGGAGATGTGAAGAGGATCCTGTCGGTTCTCAACAAAGTAATGAAGAGCGAGGTACAGGACCAGTGGTCAGAAGTGAGGAAGGCCTGGTCAAAACAGATAGCCGACTGGAAAAGGGAGAGACCTTTAACCTATACCTACAGCCATGATGTGATCAAGCCACAGTACGTTGTTGAAAAGATATACGAACTGACAAAGGGTGACGCCATTATCACCACTGAAGTGGGCCAGAATCAGATGTGGGCCGCGCAATTTTACAAATATGACAAGCCGAGGAAGTGGCTAACCTCAGGAGGACTGGGCACTATGGGATACGGGTTTCCGGCGGCCATAGGCGCACAGCTTGCGCATCCTAATGAACTCGTGATCGACATTGCGGGAGACGGCAGTATCCAGATGAACATACAGGAACTTGCCACTGCAGTCATCTACAAGTTACCCGTCAAGGTTGCCATTCTGAATAACGGGTATCTTGGTATGGTGAGGCAATGGCAGGAGCTTTTCTATAGCGAACGGTATTCCCACACGCAACTTTTCACTGACGTTGTCCCCGACTTTGTTGAGCTTGCCCATGCCTACAAAGCGGTGGGGCTCAGGGCAACAAAACCCAGTGAAGTTGAACCTGTTCTGAAAGAGGCATTCAAGATCAAGAAACCAGTGCTTATGGATTTTGTTGTTGACTGGAAAGAAAAGGTATATCCTATGGTTCCGGCCGGCGCCCCCATCGATGAGATGCTCTTTGAAGAAAAGGAAAAAAAGAGTGAAAAGAAACTTAAGGCCGTCAAATAGTGGAGGGATAAATGAGACATACCATTTCTATACTTGTGGAAAATAAATTTGGTGTTCTTTCAAGGGTGTCAGGCCTTTTTAGCGGCAGGGGGTACAACATAGAAAGCCTCTCTGTCGGTGAGACCATCGATCCGCAGATTTCCGTTATGACTATTGTTACCTCTGGTGATGACTGGGTGATCGAGCAGATCACTAAGCAGCTTAACAAATTGATCGATGTGATCAAAGTGGTTGATCTTACCGAGCTTGACCATGTAGAAAGGGAGATGATACTCATTAAGGTGACCCCGAAGAAGGAAAACAAGGTTGAAGTATTGCGCCTGGCTGAAATCTTCAGAGGCAGGGTTCTGGATTCGAGCCCGACTACCTTCACAATAGAAATTACCGGGGACAACAAAAAGATAGAGGCGTTTATTGAGCTCATGAAGCCAATGGGCGTAAAGGAATTTGTGAGGACAGGGAAAGTGGCGATCTCTAGAGAGATTCCTAAGAAGAAATAGGCTGCGAGCAAGTATTGACTGGGGCCACAAGGGCGAATGCCTGAACCGATAAAGTCCACGGGACCAGGGAAATTAGGCTAAGGGTTGCAGAACATGCATCACAAGGTTTATTTGATTGACGTCACAAACAGAGACGGTGTCCAGACATCGAGGATACTGTTGCCGAAACTTTCAAAGACAATGCTTAACATATATCTCGATGAAATGGGGATCTTTCAGAGCGAGATAGGGTTCCCAACGCTCAAGCATGAAGTAAATTACGTCAACGCAAATCTTGAACTGTTCAAGTTGGGTGCGATGAAGAGGATTCATCTGGAAGGCTGGTGCAGAGCCTTGCCGGAGGATATAAAGCTATCCTTCAAGAATTGCCCCAGTCTGAAGCACCTCAACATATCAATGTCTACTTCCGATGTAATGCTAAGACTGAAATTCGAAGGGAAGAAGCCTTGGAAAGAGATCCTGAAAAAAGTCAGCGAATCAATCCGACTGGCAAAGGAACTGGGCGCGGAAACGGTCGGCTTCAATGCTGAGGACGCATCAAGGACGGAACTTGACAAACTGATCGAATTCATATTGATAGGCAAGGAAGCAGGAGCTGATAGGTTCAGGTACTGTGACACTCTAGGCGCCGAGGACCCTATCACCATCTATGAGAGAATCAAGGCCCTTGCCCTCGCCACGAGGTTTCCTATCGAGATGCATTGCCACAATGACCTTGGCATGGCAGAGGCGGTCTCTGTCGCGGGAGCTCAGGGCACCATAGAGGCGGGGATTGACTCCTATATCAATACAACTATAAACGGTTACGGTGAGAGAGCTGGGAACTGCGACCTCGTGTCGACAATCCTGGCTCTCAAGTTCTCTCACGGATTGAAGGACAAGGTTCCTCTTGATGAGCATGTTAATTTACAAAAGGCCTGGAAATTGGCACGTTATGCGGCATATGCCTTCAATATCCCGATCCCGATAAAGCAGCCAGGGGTCGGAGCAAATGCCTTTGCCCATGAATCAGGCATACATGCCGATGGCGCTCTGAAAAACAGAAGGAATTATGAACTCTACGACCCGGAGGATGTTGGAAGGGGAGAGCCGGAACTCGCTGAAACGGGGCGTGTCATCACCACAGGGGAATACGGAGGCATCAAAGGGTTGCGACACGTGTACAACAAGCTCGGGATCGAGTTTCACGATGACAGCGAGGCGAGAAGAATCTTGGATCTAATCCAGTATGCAAACTTGCACACACAAAAACCGCTCACCGATGACGAATTGAGGCTTATTGCGAAGTATCCCGATGTAGTTCATAGCATTCTGAAAGTCTATCCGGAAAGGGAGTGTCCATGAGCTACCGAATCACCTTGATTCCAGGAGACGGTGTCGGCCCCGAAGTGTCGGAGGCGACCCGGCGTGTCATTGAGGCAACGGGTATTGTGGTGGACTGGGATATACAGAACGCTGGCGAAGACGTCTATAAGGAGGAAGGGACGCCCTTGCCGGAGAGGGTTATCGACTCCATCAGGAAAAACAAGGTGGCGATCAAGGGGCCTGTGACGACGCCTGTCGGGACCGGTTTCCGGAGCGTCAATGTGGCCCTTAGGCAAAACCTTGACCTCTTTTGCTGCCTGAGACCTTGCAAAAGCTTCAAAGGTGCACGGACAAGATATGACAATGTGGACCTTGTAATCGTAAGGGAGAATACTGAAGACCTCTATGCCGGGATAGAATTTCAACAGGGAAAAGAAGAAACGCAATCCCTTATTGACTTCATAAAAGCAAAAACAGGGAAGGCAATACGGTCTGATTCGGGGATCAGCATAAAGCCCATCTCGGTGTCAGGAACGGAACGAATTGTCAGGTTTGCCTTTGAATATGCGAGGAAAAACGGAAGAAAGAAGGTTACGGCAGTCCACAAGGCAAATATCATGAAGTATTCTGACGGCCTATTCCTTGAAGTCTCCAGAAATGTGGCAGCTCAATACCCCAATGTGGAGTTTGAAGATAAAATAATAGACAACATGTGCATGCAGCTCGTCCAAAAGCCTGAGCTCTATGATGTCCTCGTCCTGCCTAATTTGTACGGAGACATCGTATCTGACCTCGCTGCCGGCTTGATAGGAGGTCTTGGTCTAGCACCAGGCGCCAACCTTGGCAATGAGTTTGCGGTGTTTGAGCCGACCCACGGAAGCGCGCCGAAATATAAGGGGCTTAACAAGATCAACCCTTTTGCCATGATCCTCTCCGGAGTGATGATGTTAAAGCACCTCAATGAATTTGAGGCCGCGGACAAACTGCAGAGATCGGTGGCCTCTATCATTGAGGAAGGCACATATGTGACCTATGATATGAAACCCTCGCCCAATGATCCTACTGCTGCCGCCACATCAGAGGTAGCAGACGCAATCATCGAAAAACTCACAAAAATGATATAATTTGATCAACTATGGATCCCAACTTGCCCTGGCACGGGCATCAACCAAAGAAACTGAGCATCACTCATTAACGCCGAAACCGCTCAAATGTTCAGAACACGACTATCAAAGGCAGAAAGGATGCATTCATGAGTGGGGCATCCAAGTGAGCTTATTTAAGGTCTAATGATATGTGGCCTGAGATAATACTTATCGGCATACTGATCATCATAAACGGATTCTTTGCCGCCTCGGAGATCGCAGTTGTCACCATAAGAAGGACGCGCATCAAACAGCTTATGGATGAAGGCATTAAGAATGCCACACCCTTAAACAGCCTCAGGGACGAGCCTGACAGGTTCCTGGCAACGATCCAGATCGGCATCACTATCACAGGCGCTTTGGCTTCCGCGATCGGCGGCGCAGCCGCAATTAAGACGCTAAAGCCGATTTTCCAGGGAATACCAATACCGATAATTTCAGCGTCAAGTGGAGCGATCTCCATAACCCTTGTAGTGGCGGTGTACGCCTATTTCTCTCTCGTGTTCGGTGAGCTCATTCCAAAATCCATCGCATTGTCAAACCCGGAGATTATCGGCATTCTGACTGCCCCGACTATCAACAGATTTTCAAAAGTGGCGACTGTGTTGGTGAAAATCCTCACCTTAAGCACAAACTTACTCTTGAAGCCCTTCGGGAGAAAGGCATTCACTCAAAGGGGGTACATCTCTGAGGAAGAGGTGAAACTGCTTATTGAGGAAGGCGGTGAACAGGGCGTCTTTGAGCCAGCGGAGAAGGAGCTTATACACAGCGTTTTTGAGTTCACCGACACCTCTGTGAAGGAGGTGATGATCCCGGCCCCACATATAATCACCATTAGTATTCGGATGACTCTTGATGAGGTGAGATCGATTATTTCGGAGGAGAAGTTCTCCAGATATCCAGTGATAGGCAAGGACATAAATGACATCAGGGGCATTCTATATGCCAAGGACTTTTTCAACCTCCTTTCAAGAGCAGGGACGGTCGACATACGAAAAATGGTAAAACCGCCCTATTACGTTCCCGAAACAATGAAAATCAGCATCCTCCTGAGGGAGATGCAGAAAAAGAGGATTCATTTAGCGATCGTCATAGATGAATATGGCGCGGTCTCCGGAGTTGTCTCACTTGAAGACCTCATTGAAGAGATTGTGGGCGAGATTAGAGATGAATACGATACTGAGAGTCCGGTGGTTGTACTTGCTGATGGCTCAATGATCATTGATGCCTCTATAAGCGTCAAAGACCTTGGAGATGATTATCAGGTCGAAATAGAAGAATCACCTGACTATGAAACACTTGGGGGATTTATTGTGACCCACCTTCAAAGGATACCAAAGACCGGTGACACCATAGAAATGAAAGAGATGACCCTCAGAATCCTTGAGATGGTGGGACAGCGGGTAGCGAAGGTGAAACTCGAAAAAAGCAACGATTCGCAAAAAAATGAGACCCGCGAAAATGAGGCCGGCAAAAATTGACACTGAAGTAGAATTCACTTATACTAAGACTCTCATAAATGTCCTGTTTTTTCTTAGGCGAACAGACTAAGGTTGAGCACGCTTGATTTGAGAACTATTCAAAAGCCTTCATAGGAGCCAGCAGGCACTGAGTATACTCGGCCGCAGGGGAATCCTTTTGAAAAATCGCTCAATAAAATAAATTGGAGGTAGTATGGATAAGTGGAAATGCAAGATATGCGGTTATGTCTATGAACCGGAGAATGGCGATCCTGATTCAGGAATTGCACCTGGTACCCCGTTTGAGAATCTGCCGGATAACTGGGTCTGCCCCATTTGCGGGGCGACCAAGGATATGTTTGAAAAGATGGTCTAAAATAAGGGTGCGGTAAAGGAGGAATCATGAACGCAGTTGTGATAGCAATCAAGATGGAGACAGATGCCATTAAATTCTATAATGAGAGCGCAGGGAAGACAAAGAATCCAGTGGGCAAGAAGATGCTTCTGTCCATTGTTGAGGATGAGAAGAGACACCTCGAAATGCTGACGCAGATATTCAAAGGACTGGATATGACAATCAAGGATGCACAACCAATGAAAGTCATCAGGACGATCTTTGAGGAGATGAAAGATAAAATGATGGAGAGAGTCCAAGCCTCAACAGATGAGTTAGAGGCATTCAAGATAGCTGCGGAGATGGAGCAGCAAGGCATTGAATTTTACAAGAAAGCTGCCCTTGAGGCTCCTGCTGAAAAGGAAAGAAAACTTTTTGAAAGACTGGCGGCGGAAGAAGAAGAGCACTACGCAGTTTTTTCCAATAGCTATTCCTTTATGTCGGATACGGGAAACTGGTTCATGTGGGAAGAGCATGGCATCGTTGACGGCGGGACGTCGTCGGCCTGACGTGCGTTAGAAGCCATTAGCTTTTTCTCAGGATCTGTCAGTTAGTCGATTACTTGTCCACACCAGCCGCTTGTGAAAGCCTCACCTTCCCACCTCGAATAATGGGGTTGCCTGATCGCGGCAATGGGAGTTAGACCGTCAGGCTCGTGGAATGGCGTTGATCTCGGCGATGAAGGTAACAATCGCGGATTATCATTTTTGTGGCGGCCTTCTCCCCACACATATAATCTTTTTGCCCAGTGTGCCTAAAAACATACTCCAAGGCAACGCTTCTTGCCGGAGGTGCAGTATGTCTATTGGAAGATTTCTGGACGATTACCTGAATGACATAATCAACTTGATGACTCGCCTCTGAGGTAGATATTCATTTAAGGCAACATGGGCTGAGATCTTTCTTTACCAGAGAGGGCTATAAGACAAGGCTGTTATGGGCCTCAGGATGCGGCCAGACTTGGAAACCACGAACTTCGGAACGGACATTTGTAAGCTCACGCGATTAGTCGCCTAATGCAACCTATCGAGCTTTTTCCACAAGCAATTATGAATACCTTTATTATTTTACTTCAAGCCCAAAACATCCTGCATGTCGTACAAACCCGGCGGTCTGTGTGCAATCCAGGACGCAGCTTTGAGTGCACCCCGCGCAAAAGTGTCCCTGCTCGATGCCTTATGGGTAATCTCTATCCTTTCCCCCAAGCCTCCGAAAAGTACCGTATGTTCCCCGACAATATCGCCGGCCCTTATAGTCTGTATCCCAATTTCCTTCTGTGACCGTTCGCCAATGAGCCCTTTTCTTTCATAGACCACAACATCATCAAACTTTCGGTTGACCGCATCCGCGATGACCTGCGCCATCTTCACGGCTGTCCCGCTAGGGGCATCCTTCTTCATTCTGTGATGCGCCTCAATAATTTCGATGTCATAGTCGTCACCTAAAACCCTCGCTACGTCCTGCAACACTTTGAGCAGGAGATTCACACCGACACTCATATTGGGTGCTAACACGACAGGGATTGTTTGAGACAGCTCCTTTATGTAGCCGAGATCATCCTTTGAGAACCCGGTTGTGCCGATAACCATTGCCTTTTTTCTTTCAGCCGCAAGCTTTAAATGCTCCAGGGAGGCCTTCGTAGAGGCGAAGCTGATCACGACATCGCTATTATCAATCAAAGCTTCAAGACTTTCAGTGAGTTTCACTCCGAGATCTTCAAGACCGACCAGTGGCCCCACATCCTTGCCCACGGCCTCATGCCCCTCTCTCTCAACAGCCCCGGCAAGCTGCAAGTCACGATAACCTTTAGACAACGCGGTAATCCTGCTGCCCATCTTCCCTATTGCGCCCGCAACTATTATTCTTGTCATATCAATCCCTCCTTTAATGACACGCCTGGTTACGAATCGTCACTTTGTTCCACTCCTTCCTTTGATTCATCCTCTATCTGATACTCCTCCGATACCCATTTGCCAAGATCTATGAACTTGCAGCGTTCTGAACAAAAAGGCCTCCACGGGTTTTCTTCCCAAGTGGATTTTTTCTTACAGACTGGACATTTTATCTGCACTGGTCATCCCCTAACCCGAACAATAGTACATCCTTCGTTTGAAGAGTTTTCCACTATCTACCAGGTTTTTCATGGTAACTGTCTTGATCCACGCTTGGTAAACGACCCTATTTTTTCATCATATTTAGGCGCAGATACTCCATGCTAGGCTGGAAGGCCAGCGTGGAGAGGAATGCGCCTCCTTTCTATCAGCAACGTTCTCGCACTCTCAAAAAGAGTGATCTCTGATGCTTTTGCAGAAGCGAACACCTTTGTC
>Ga0074045_10005846_pt1 | contig 10662 bp, 7 predicted proteins | sample BogForMeECP23OM2_FD_94442 | JGI IMG/M metagenome (GOLD analysis project Ga0074045, IMG submission 94442) | Bog forest soil microbial communities from Calvert Island, British Columbia, Canada - Bog Forest MetaG ECP23OM2 | ecosystem: Environmental > Terrestrial > Soil > Wetlands ... | reverse complement strand
TCGGGACGTCGCTCCCCGCGCGGGAGCGCGGATCGAAACATGCGGGCGGACGGTAAGCTGGTCAGCGCGGCGGTCGCTCCCCGCGCGGGAGCGCGGATCGAAACGCGGCTACGGCCGTCCAGGCCGTCGGCCTGTTCCGGTCGCTCCCCGCGCGGGAGCGCGGATCGAAACTTCTTCCGCCTTCGTGAGGTCCGTCGCCTGAACGGTCGCTCCCCGCGCGGGAGCGCGGATCGAAACAACGCCTGCGCGACTTTCTGCGCGGCCGGCGTGATGTCGCTCCCCGCGCGGGAGCGCGGATCGAAACCCGCGTCGGCCTTCGCAGATTCCTCGCGCATCTGGTCGCTCCCCGCGCGGGAGCGCGGATCGAAACGATTTGGGTTCGGGGCGCGAATGTCTAGCCCAACTGTCGCTCCCCGCGCGGGAGCGCGGATCGAAACCGTGGCAAGACGGACCGTCTGCGTCGTCGCGCGGGTCGCTCCCCGCGCGGGAGCGCGGATCGAAACGCATACACGATCGACTCGTTCAGCCTTGCGGTCACGTCGCTCCCCGCGCGGGAGCGCGGATCGAAACCCGTATGCGCCGGTCGACTTCGTGCGGGCGCCGAGGTCGCTCCCCGCGCGGGAGCGCGGATCGAAACTCTAAAGTAAAGGTCGATGGCGTGGCGCAGCTCGGGTCGCTCCCCGCGCGGGAGCGCGGATCGAAACGCTCATGCGCCGGGCGCCTCGACGGTCCGACCGGTCGCTCCCCGCGCGGGAGCGCGGATCGAAACGCATAGAGCACGTCGCCGTTCGTGCTGCCGCTTAGTCGCTCCCCGCGCGGGAGCGCGGATCGAAACATGCCCACGCTGCGGACGCTCGCGCCGAGAGTGGTCGCTCCCCGCGCGGGAGCGCGGATCGAAACTGCGTGCCGTCCTGAATGATCTTGCACCGCGCGCGTCGCTCCCCGCGCGGGAGCGCGGATCGAAACTCGTCTATCGCGATCCCGAGAGCGGCGAGATCAGGGTCGCTCCCCGCGCGGGAGCGCGGATCGAAACTCGCTGGATGTCGGAGGCTGTCGGGCGCGACGTCGTCGCTCCCCGCGCGGGAGCGCGGATCGAAACTCGACAACGTGTTCGGCACGTCGACGGGCGAGCGCGTCGCTCCCCGCGCGGGAGCGCGGATCGAAACCTCGGAAGTCTGACGAGCCAGCTCGAGGAAGCTGGTCGCTCCCCGCGCGGGAGCGCGGATCGAAACACCTTCGAATACGGCACCAACGGCCATCTGCGGGTCGCTCCCCGCGCGGGAGCGCGGATCGAAACCCGGCGGGAAGGCCGAGGTGTTGATCCCGGTCACGTCGCTCCCCGCGCGGGAGCGCGGATCGAAACACGGTCGAGGAGTGCGCGTGCGCACCCGATCCGCCGTCGCTCCCCGCGCGGCAGCGCGGATCGAAACCTGGCCGTGGTGGCCGAGGGGGTGGACGAGCACAACGTCGCTCCCCGCGCGGGAGCGCGGATCGAAACCCGGAGATCGGCCGCTACTTCAGCCGCGACCACGGTCGCTCTCCGCGCGGGAGCGCGGATCGAAACCTGGAGAAGCTGGCGCGCCAGCGCGCGATCCTGCTGTCGCTCCCCGCGCGGGAGCGCGGATCGAAACAGGTAGCTCGCCGTCGAGCCGTCCGTGCCGACGTGTCGCTCCCCGCGCGGGAGCGCGGATCGAAACACGGTCGAGGAGTGCGCGTGCGCACCCGATCCGCGTCGCTCCCCGCGCGGGAGCGCGGATCGAAACCGCTACGCAACGTCGGGCTGGTCAAGCGGTTGGTGTCGCTCCCCGCGCGGGAGCGCGGATCGAAACCGTCGAAGTTGAACAGGTCCGCGCCGACGCGGCGGTCGCTCCCCGCGCGGGAGCGCGGATCGAAACGATGCGTGCCTTGGCAGGATCGAGGACATGGCACGGGTCGCTCCCCGCGCGGGAGCGCGGATCGAAACCTGAAGAAGTGCGCGGCGGTCTGCGGATCGGGACGTCGCTCCCCGCGCGGGAGCGCGGATCGAAACGAACACGTCGGGTTACTACGCGGCCTCGGCCGCAGTCGCTCCCCGCGCGGGAGCGCGGATCGAAACTGCGCGTCCGCCGTGATCCTGGCGATGGTTTCACGTCGCTCCCCGCGCGGGAGCGCGGATCGAAACGTCGCGCAAGGGCACTTTTCACAGAGTGCAGATGGTCGCTCCCCGCGCGGGAGCGCGGATCGAAACCACGCGACCGTTGCCGCTCGATATCGGGTGCGGTCGCTCCCCGCGCGGGAGCGCGGATCGAAACACCGCGTTGAAGTTGGCCAACGCTCGCGGCAAACCGTCGCTCCCCGCGCGGGAGCGCGGATCGAAACGACGATCTTGACGGTTGCATGACTGAATTGGAGAGTCGCTCCCCGCGCGGGAGCGCGGATCGAAACAGGCTGATCTATCAGTTCCTCCCGACGGCCGGCGGTCGCTCCCCGCGCGGGAGCGCGGATCGAAACATCAACGGAACATGGCGTCAGCAGACGCAGGCATGTCGCTCCCCGCGCGGGAGCGCGGATCGAAACGCCTGCGTCGTCGCGATGTCCTGCGCCGACTTGTAGTCGCTCCCCGCGCGGGAGCGCGGATCGAAACACGAAATCGCCCTCTCAGTATCCCGTGATCGGCGCGTCGCTCCCCGCGCGGGAGCGCGGATCGAAACCTGCTGCAAATCAACCCAATATGCCGTGCCCGGCGTGTCGCTCCCCGCGCGGGAGCGCGGATCGAAACACGGTCGTTTGTCTGGTAGGCGTAGCAGGCGATCGTCGCTCCCCGCGCGGGAGCGCGGATCGAAACCTTGCAGCGGTAATCAGATCATACAGGATCAGGTGTCGCTCCCCGCGCGGGAGCGCGGATCGAAACTGCATGATCGGTGACTGCTGGCCAGACGCTTTCCGGGTCGCTCCCCGCGCGGGAGCGCGGATCGAAACAACGCCGAACCGTTCAACGCCGAACCATCTGCGCGTCGCTCCCCGCGCGGGAGCGCGGATCGAAACAACGAATTGGTCGGCGATCATCGTGTCGTAGTCCGTCGCTCCCCGCGCGGGAGCGCGGATCGAAACCTCGCCAAGATCAGGCATCGCTCATCCCGTCGTGTCGCTCCCCGCGCGGGAGCGCGGATCGAAACAAGGGTATGCTCGCGAAGGTCGCAGGCGAAGTCGGTCGCTCCCCGCGCGGGAGCGCGGATCGAAACTGGTATGACGTTGCCGGAAAGCGGTTGGAAGCCATGTCGCTCCCCGCGCGGGAGCGCGGATCGAAACATCGACGTGAGGTTTGGCGCCGAGCCCGCCGTTGGCGTCGCTCCCCGCGCGGGAGCGCGGATCGAAACATTTGCCCGGCGTGGCTGCAGTCCCGGCAACGCCGTCGCTCCCCGCGCGGGAGCGCGGATCGAAACACGCCAGTTATCCTGATCAGTGCAATCGCGATCAGTCGCTCCCCGCGCGGGAGCGCGGATCGAAACGCTGACGATTCAGCAATCCTCGCTTCCTCCGCCGGTCGCTCCCCGCGCGGGAGCGCGGATCGAAACATCGACGTGAGGTTTGGCGCCGAGCCCGCCGTTGGGTCGCTCCCCGCGCGGGAGCGCGGATCGAAACGGATCGAGCGTTGGCGACGTTCCGGCCGGATATGGGTCGCTCCCCGCGCGGGAGCGCGGATCGAAACCAGAGCAGAACCGAGATCAGCACGGCGCCGACGAGTCGCTCCCCGCGCGGGAGCGCGGATCGAATCTGGCGCACGTATAAGGAAGTACTGCTGGCACTAGGTCGCTCCCCGCGCGGGAGCGCGGATCGAAACAGCGCCGCCGCCGTCTGCGCGTTCTGCGCGTCCGTCGCTCCCCGCGCGGGAGCGCGGATCGAAACGTCCCAGGGGCGTGGATACTGACCATCGCGCGGCGCGTCGCTCCCCGCGCGGGAGCGCGGATCGAAACCATCGCAAGATATACCTGACTCAGAGCCTCCGGCGTCGCTCCCCGCGCGGGAGCGCGGATCGAAACCTCGCGCTGGTTCGTCACTTAGGCGCGGACGAAGTCGCTCCCCGCGCGGGAGCGCGGATCGAAACTGTGCGCGGGCCAGCGCGATGTGCTTGGCCTCCTGTCGCTCCCCGCGCGGGAGCGCGGATCGAAACGGCGCAGGCTGAAGGAGGACCGCAATCAGCATTACGTCGCTCCCCGCGCGGGAGCGCGGATCGAAACGTATCCTCGCCCTAAACCACGACCCTCGGAATCTGTCGCTCCCCGCGCGGGAGCGCGGATCGAAACTCCGACAACGCCCCCGACAGAACCGTCGGTGTGGTCGCTCCCCGCGCGGGAGCGCGGATCGAAACACGATGCGGCACTTGTAGTCGTCGCCGTACTTAAGTCGCTCCCCGCGCGGGAGCGCGGATCGAAACGCTTTGTGCGGTGGTGGATTCCGTGATGGCGGAGGTCGCTCCCCGCGCGGGAGCGCGGATCGAAACTCACACAAACTTGAACAGCTAGGCTGTATGCCAAGTCGCTCCCCGCGCGGGAGCGCGGATCGAAACTGATGGACATCCATGCCTACTGGCGGGCGCTGAAGCCGTCGCTCCCCGCGCGGGAGCGCGGATCGAAACGTGCAGCAGTCGCAGCTCGGCAGCTCGGCGTGGCTGTCGCTCCCCGCGCGGGAGCGCGGATCGAAACACCTAACGAGCCGGCTTGATTTTCTGACAACGCGGGTCGCTCCCCGCGCGGGAGCGCGGATCGAAACCAGAGAATCCAACGCTACTGGCGCGCGGCCTATAGTCGCTCCCCGCGCGGGAGCGCGGATCGAAACATCCGGACAAATCGAGCGTAGAGCCGAATCGGGTCGCTCCCCGCGCGGGAGCGCGGATCGAAACCCGGTCACGCGCGACGACGGGCTTATCGACATTCTCGTCGCTCCCCGCGCGGGAGCGCGGATCGAAACCTCAACTGGATGCTGCTGAACTTCCGTCTCGGCCAGGTCGCTCCCCGCGCGGGAGCGCGGATCGAAACGAGGACGTCTCCTCGACCCGTTGTTCGACAAGCCGGTCGCTCCCCGCGCGGGAGCGCGGATCGAAACATGTAGGCGGCGCCGAATACGCGGCGGCGTTTCGCGTCGCTCCCCGCGCGGGAGCGCGGATCGAAACTTTCCACCTTCGCCATCGACGCCGACGAACGGACGTCGCTCCCCGCGCGGGAGCGCGGATCGAAACTGCGTGATGACATCACCGGGACTGACGCCGGCGCGTCGCTCCCCGCGCGGGAGCGCGGATCGAAACCTAGATGACAACGCTGCGGCTTGTCGAACAACGGGTCGCTCCCCGCGCGGGAGCGCGGATCGAAACATCGACGTGAGGTTCGGCGCCGCGCCCGCCGTTGGGTCGCTCCCCGCGCGGGAGCGCGGATCGAAACCACCGTAGCCCGAGGCAGACGATTGCGGCGCCGAGTCGCTCCCCGCGCGGGAGCGCGGATCGAAACTATTGGCTTCCCGTCACCGGGCTTTCCGCCATGCCGTCGCTCCCCGCGCGGGAGCGCGGATCGAAACGCGATTGCCGCAGCAGCAGCGGCGACCTTGGCGAGGTCGCTCCCCGCGCGGGAGCGCGGATCGAAACCCAGACCAAGGAGTAACTGACAATGAACCTACGCGTCGCTCCCCGCGCGGGAGCGCGGATCGAAACAGGGCTACAACAAGATCCTTGCCACCCTGTGGCGTCGCTCCCCGCGCGGGAGCGCGGATCGAAACAAGCACGTCTACATGACATGGGTGGGCCACCAGGTCGCTCCCCGCGCGGGAGCGCGGATCGAAACAGAGAGCGGCCGTCGTAACAACGGCCAGCAGTTTCGTCGCTCCCCGCGCGGGAGCGCGGATCGAAACCCGAGACGATGGTGGCAATCCACAGCATCCCAAGTCGCTCCCCGCGCGGGAGCGCGGATCGAAACTCAACGGCCGCCGGTTCGGTCCCGGCGCCGAGGGGTCGCTCCCCGCGCGGGAGCGCGGATCGAAACGAGTATGACCTGTCGCTGGCGGCCGGGAAGGCGTGTCGCTCCCCGCGCGGGAGCGCGGATCGAAACAACCCGGAGCCGGACTTGCTCATCCCCTACTACGGCGTCGCTCCCCGCGCGGGAGCGCGGATCGAAACATGCTCGTGGGGCCTGGAAGCGCGACGAACAACGTCGCTCCCCGCGCGGGAGCGCGGATCGAAACTCGTCGGCCGCCTTGGCGGCTGCCTCCGCCTCGGGTCGCTCCCCGCGCGGGAGCGCGGATCGAAACGGACAAGGCGCAACGACTGATTATGTCGGCCGCAGTCGCTCCCCGCGCGGGAGCGCGGATCGAAACCAGCGAGCCGCCGATCGGCTGCAGCGTGCCGCCGTGTCGCTCCCCGCGCGGGAGCGCGGATCGAAACGCCCATGTGCCGACGCTACGCGCGCGCGCCCGGTGTCGCTCCCCGCGCGGGAGCGCGGATCGAAACCCTGCGCCACGCGCGCAGGGTTTGGCGAAGGCCGGTCGCTCCCCGCGCGGGAGCGCGGATCGAAACGCCACCACGCGAGCGAATTGGGAATGTGCGCGCCGGTCGCTCCCCGCGCGGGAGCGCGGATCGAAACGTTCGTCGGCGTGCGACATATTGCGGGCGGCTCGTCGCTCCCCGCGCGGGAGCGCGGATCGAAACTTTTTCGAGCCGCCGGCCTTCGTGGTGCCTCCAGGTCGCTCCCCGCGCGGGAGCGCGGATCGAAACACCTCTTGGCCGATGCTCACGGGAGCGCCCCGAGGGTCGCTCCCCGCGCGGGAGCGCGGATCGAAACAGCGACTGGATGTCGTCGCGCACGCCGCGGTCGCGTCGCTCCCCGCGCGGGAGCGCGGATCGAAACAGTTTCGTGTCAATCCCGGCGGTTCCCGACGCTCGTCGCTCCCCGCGCGGGAGCGCGGATCGAAACGCGAAGCTGCTGCGCTGCGGCTTCTCGCGCGAAGTCGCTCCCCGCGCGGGAGCGCGGATCGAAACGCTGCCGCAGGGCATGGAGCCGGACCAGCAGGCGCGTCGCTCCCCGCGCGGGAGCGCGGATCGAAACTGTTCTGGCGTGAGTTCTTTCGGTGCCTTCTCAGGTCGCTCCCCGCGCGGGAGCGCGGATCGAAACGTCGGCGGCGCGGTGCTGGTGGTGTGGCCGGAGAAGTCGCTCCCCGCGCGGGAGCGCGGATCGAAACGAACGCGATGTCGCTCGCCGCGTTCACCGCCGCCGTCGCTCCCCGCGCGGGAGCGCGGATCGAAACCTTCGCGAACGCCTTGCCGGTCGGCAGGCGCGCCGGGGTGTCGCTCCCCGCGCGGGAGCGCGGATCGAAACTCGTGCGCCTGCGTCGCCACCTTGTCGAACGGCGGTCGCTCCCCGCGCGGGAGCGCGGATCGAAACACGCAGATCCCGCTGGCGCCGAACCTGCACCGGCGTCGCTCCCCGCGCGGGAGCGCGGATCGAAACACTGTCCGCAATCCCGCGTGACAGCACCACCAAGGGTCGCTCCCCGCGCGGGAGCGCGGATCGAAACGTCGCCCACCCACCCATGAACCCACCGGACCTGGTCGCTCCCCGCGCGGGAGCGCGGATCGAAACGCCTCCACGATTGCGAGCCTCACCGAAGGCCTGGTCGTCGCTCCCCGCGCGGGAGCGCGGATCGAAACCGGCGCGAGCACAACGCCGGGATCGTCGTCGCTGGTCGCTCCCCGCGCGGGAGCGCGGATCGAAACCTCGCTGACCACGGTGCCGGCGGCGATCAGCGATCGTCGCTCCCCGCGCGGGAGCGCGGATCGAAACTCGAAGCTCGCGTAGCGGCGCATCGGCTCCAGCAGTCGCTCCCCGCGCGGGAGCGCGGATCGAAACATCGCCAAGGCCGAGGAGCGCGCCGCCGCGCGGGCGTCGCTCCCCGCGCGGGAGCGCGGATCGAAACAGCACGGTGGAGCTATCTACCGCCCACGACCCGTTGTCGCTCCCCGCGCGGGAGCGCGGATCGAAACTTCCGCACCGTCGTCATGATGGCGGTGATCGGGTCGTCGCTCCCCGCGCGGGAGCGCGGATCGAAACGATGCGGTTGAGGTCGCCGCTGAGATCGTCCTGCAGTCGCTCCCCGCGCGGGAGCGCGGATCGAAACAGGCCGGTGCCGAGCAGCTGGGACACCAGCCCGGGGTCGCTCCCCGCGCGGGAGCGCGGATCGAAACCGCCCAACTCTCCGCGCCCGGCGGGTCCGGCCCGAGTCGCTCCCCGCGCGGGAGCGCGGATCGAAACGTCAGGCGGTGTAAGATGCCACCACGGACGGTCAGGTCGCTCCCCGCGCGGGAGCGCGGATCGAAACGCTCATGTCGATTTCCTCGGCTGGCCGCACTGCCGTCGCTCCCCGCGCGGGAGCGCGGATCGAAACAGATCCAGCCGTGGGAGGCGGGTTCGACGATCGTTGTCGCTCCCCGCGCGGGAGCGCGGATCGAAACACCGGCCTGACCGTGGGCGGCGGCGGCCACGTGACGTCGCTCCCCGCGCGGGAGCGCGGATCGAAACACCGGCAGCGTCCGGCTGAACCTCGACAGCGACTGTCGCTCCCCGCGCGGGAGCGCGGATCGAAACAGGTAAAGGCATGGCGTTCGATCGATCGGTCATATGGTCGCTCCCCGCGCGGGAGCGCGGATCGAAACTCTTTGTACGCCCCTGCCCGAGCCTCGCCCCTGGTCGCTCCCCGCGCGGGAGCGCGGATCGAAACAGCAGCTCCGGCCTCCGGGAAGCTGCATTCTGACGCCGTCGCTCCCCGCGCGGGAGCGCGGATCGAAACAACGACCAGCACAAGAGCATTTTGGGTCTGCCGCGTCGCTCCCCGCGCGGGAGCGCGGATCGAAACAGCTTCTCCCAGGCTTCGCCTTCCTTGCCCGCCCCGTCGCTCCCCGCGCGGGAGCGCGGATCGAAACCGCCCGCTGTCGTCGATGAGAACTCAACCGCCGGGGTCGCTCCCCGCGCGGGAGCGCGGATCGAAACATCGAGAAGGGCGTCAGGCCGCCGATGGGCGCGCGTCGCTCCCCGCGCGGGAGCGCGGATCGAAACAACGAGCGGCAGGTCGCCATCTGGAGTCGCACCAGTCGCTCCCCGCGCGGGAGCGCGGATCGAAACCTTGCCTTGCTCGCGACCAGCGGCGGCGTCGCGGGTCGCTCCCCGCGCGGGAGCGCGGATCGAAACACACCGAGGGGATCGCCCTCGTCATGCGCCTTCCTGGTCGCTCCCCGCGCGGGAGCGCGGATCGAAACACCCGAACGACCGGCACGTCATTCTCGCGCCTCGTCGCTCCCCGCGCGGGAGCGCGGATCGAAACAGCGTGACGGGCGGCGGCGCATATCTCGCCGTCGGTCGCTCCCCGCGCGGGAGCGCGGATCGAAACGCCGAACTCGATGTATGGCGTCTATCCGCGCAATTGTCGCTCCCCGCGCGGGAGCGCGGATCGAAACCTCGATAGCAGCAGGGATTGCCCGATCGAGTTCCTGTCGCTCCCCGCGCGGGAGCGCGGATCGAAACAGACGCGGCCAGGGCCCGGTGGGCAGCCGCGGATGTCGCTCCCCGCGCGGGAGCGCGGATCGAAACCCTCGGCCTCCGGCAAACAAGCGATCAGCGCGTCGTCGCTCCCCGCGCGGGAGCACGGATCGAAACCATTTTCTTAACTGAGTAATTGGGCGATCATCAGCGTCGCTCCCCGCGCGGGAGCGCGGATCGAAACAGCAGAACACCGGCCTTGATCTCGACCAGCACCGGTCGCTCCCCGCGCGGGAGCGCGGATCGAAACAACATAACGGAGAGCGTGATCGCGGCTGAGAAAGTCGCTCCCCGCGCGGGAGCGCGGATCGAAACAACTGCTGGATCATGGTGACGGCGGGCGGGTAATAGTCGCTCCCCGCGCGGGAGCGCGGATCGAAACGCCGAGGGCTGGATGCAGGTCGCCATCGGCCGTGGTCGCTCCCCGCGCGGGAGCGCGGATCGAAACGTTGGCGCGACCGGCGGGACCGGCGCCCCGGCCGGTCGCTCCCCGCGCGGGAGCGCGGATCGAAACTCGGCAGGCGTCGATAAGCTGGAAGATCAGCTCAGGTCGCTCCCCGCGCGGGAGCGCGGATCGAAACCCGGAGGTTCCCTTCACGAGACGGACGCCTAGCTGTAGCCGCTCGCAATCATCCGAGGTCGTGCTCGCAAACAGCGCGATTTCCTGCTCGGTTTAGCTGACAACGAGGCGGGCCGCGCGCTCACATTATCTGCCACTGTGCTCGCCATCATCGCGCTCTGCTCGCCAACGGAGGAACGTGCTCACAATCCCTGCCAACGGGACTCGGCGGTGCGGACGGCGGCTGGCTGTTCTCGATAACCGAGGAACGTGCTCACAATCCGTGCCAACGGGATTCGGCCGTGCAAGCGGTGGCTGGCTGTTCTCGATAACCAGGGTTTTTGACCATTGCCGGCACGATTGGCGAAACCGCGCCTTTTCGCCCCCTTCTCGTTCTCTCGACTGTTCTCGATTGCTGCGTCCCGAAATGCCAGGCACACGATGAGTTCCGAGAACAAAGGTGCCGGATGCGGGTCGGGGGATCGTGCCGTGCGAATGCTGGTATCTCCCGAAGCGCTTGCCCTCGAACTCGACGAGTAGCTCCTAGTCGGA
>Ga0074045_10005843_pt1 | contig 10665 bp, 8 predicted proteins | sample BogForMeECP23OM2_FD_94442 | JGI IMG/M metagenome (GOLD analysis project Ga0074045, IMG submission 94442) | Bog forest soil microbial communities from Calvert Island, British Columbia, Canada - Bog Forest MetaG ECP23OM2 | ecosystem: Environmental > Terrestrial > Soil > Wetlands ... | reverse complement strand
GGCGGCCGTGCCTGTAGAGCCCGAGCCGGTCGAGCCCCGGGCGCAACAGTCGGGTCAGCAGTAATACGTCATGCGACAGACTTGGTCTTCAGGACGCGATAGAGCGCCAGCAGCATAATTGCTCCGAGAAGCGACAGGATGAATCCAGGCGCATCGCCCGGGTGCCACCAACCGGCGAAGCGCCCAATCACCACAGCGATCAGCGCGCCACCCACGCCGACGGCCGTGGTGGCCCAGAAGCCATCGGGGCCCTTGCCGGGCAGCAAGGTGCGAGCGGAAAGTCCGACGAGCCATCCAATGGCCACCAGTGCGATCATGCGCAACATCGGTCTCCCCTAACGTGATGCAAGGCGTCTCCGTTACAAGAAGGCTGCGAAAAAAAGCCTAAGCCCATTTCCTTCGGGGGGTGAAGCCCCTTCGGGATGACAAAATAATGGACTTGCACGGCGCGCCTGAAGGCGCGCCCCTTCCAAGCACCCGGCACACGACTTCTATTTCGACTGAGCTTCCTGACGCCCTTGCAGGTACAGATCCACGTTCACCTTGTCGACCAGCGACACACCGGTATCGACAAAACGCGGGAAGGGCGAGAAAGAGTCGGTCCCGTAGTCCTTCTTAAAGTCCACACGATAGTGATGAATGTCGTCCAGTTGCTTGAGCCCGTAGAAGGCCATGGTGTAAGGCTTCTGGGCGACGGTCGAGTCAACGAGGCCGCTCTTCACCAGGTTGAGGGTTGCTTCATCGGTGTCCATGGCGACGATCAACCTGTCGGTGGCGTTGTTCCGCCTGACGGCCTCGGCAACATCCTTGCCGGCCGACGCCTCAAGGCAGACAAAGGCGTCGATGTGCTCCGCGCTCTTGTCCGTCAGCCAATGCTGGGTACGGTCGAAGGCGTTGCCCGCATCACCCTTGATGTTGAACACTTCGACGACCTTGATCGCCGGGTGATCGGCGAACACGTCTTTGTAGCCTTTCAGGCGCTCGTCCATGTTGGTCTGCGGCATGGTGAAGAAGACGACATTGCCCTTGCCGTGAAGCTTATCGAGGACGCGCTGCCCGCCCAGGCGTCCCGCCTGCAGATTGTTGGTACCGATGAAGTAAAGACGCTTGCTGGCGGGGGCGTCCGCATCGATGGTGATCACCGGCACGCCGGCGTCGATTGCGTCGTTGATGGGCCCTTGCATCAGTCCGCTGTCGGCAACCGAAACCAGGATGCCAGCGGGTTTCATGGCGACGGCGTCCTGGAACTCCTTCACCTCGGCCTGCATATCGTAGGTTTCAGGTCCGCGGACATCCACCTTCACGCCATATAGCGCGCCCGCCTTCGCCAGGCCGGCGGCGGCCGTCTGCCAGTAGGGCAGCTTTGAATTCACAGTTACGAGAATGTACCGCTCGTTGTTGTCGTGACGGGAACAACCCACCAGGAGAGACATCGTCACGGTCAGTGCCACCAGAACCACAACTCGTGCGTATAGTTTCATGGCCACCCTCCGCTGCAATGTGAAGCCTGCACCGCGTTTTCGCAGTTGCTGCAGCAAGGCAACTATATCGCAGTGCGTAACGTGCGCGATTGTACTCCGCTGGCGACGCCGGAGAAAAGAGACATTGTGGCGCAAGGTTGCGACGGGCGGACGTTCGCGCGGGAATTGGGGATGACAAGCGCGCCGCGACCCGGCGGGCAGGGCGGCGGCCCTGGGGCACCGTAACTAGTCAGTAATCAAAGAATGCTGTGGTCAGCTATTGCGGCGTGGTTTACAATTTGGATTCGCAATTTGCGCCTTAGTTTTGATATAAGCAGTGCAGAAGTGCGAACGGAATCGATTTTGCCGTGCATTCTTCATGCGGCATGATTCAGTCCAACCGGGGGTTGCGGCAAGCCGGATGGAAGATCAAACATAGGTCGCCCACTGCGGCTACAACACGCGGCGGGCGACACGGCCGATTGCAGTCGGATTCAGAAGGCAAATTAGGCTTGGAGGCCAATCGATTATGCGCAACTGTTTAGCCACAAAAATCCTGAGCATTGTAATGATGATGCTGACTCCGGCGGCAATGCTTATGGCGGAGACCAGCAACACCATGCTCTACGCGTCGGGGAACGTCACGCTGAACGGAACGGAAGTTGCCCGCTCGGCCTCCGTTACCTCCGGCGACCGCATCGAAACCGCGGGCGCAACTGCCACGGCGATCAACCAGGACGGGTCGAAAGTGACGGTCAATCCGTACTCCGCGATCCGCTATGAGAGCCAAGGCGTGAATGTGGTTCGCGGAACGGCTGCCGTCAGCACGACCGACGGCATGTCAGCGAAGGCCGCACAGATTACGGTCGCTCCGAAGGACAAGGCCGCGACTTATGAAATCGCCCGCATGAATAACAACATCGTGATCACCAGCCGCACCGGCGCGCTGATGGTTACCGAAGCGGGCACGACCACTGAACTGGAAGCTGGGTCTTCGAGCACCCGCACCGCCGATCCGACTCCGGCACCGGCTCCTGCTCCGCAGGCGGCCCCGGTATTCCCGGGTAGCACGCTATCGGGCAAGCAAGTGTTCGCCATCGCCGCAGTGGTTGCAGGCGCAGCCGTAGCCACGGGACTGTGGTCTGGACAGAACGCTGCTGGAATTCCGCCGGGAGGCTTCGGCAATCAATTGTCCCAGAGCTCGCACCAGGGACGTGCTATGGGCCAGGTTGCTCGCGTCGCAACCGTGGTTGCCCGCCCGGTTGTAACGGGTGTTCGAAACAATGCCAGCATTAGTAGTTCGGCATCGCATGTTGGGCAGCAGCACCGCACTGTTCGCGCCGGCCGTTAAATCCTCGCACAACAACCTAGCATCAATGATGTTCAGAAGGCCCGTCAACAGACGGGCCTTCTGTTTGCCAGAATGCTCCTCCTCAGAGCGCAGTCCACCGGAAAAGTCCGTCTTCAGCCGCAATCTCGCCGGCACGGTTGTGCTAACCTCTAAGCGTCGGGACAAGTGCCCATGCTCCGTTGGTCCAACCTGCTTGTTGTCTTAGCGCTCTTCAGCCCCTGCCTCGCTGACAATGTAACGTTTCTGCGCGTCGACAAATCCGTGGTGCAGCAGCGTCTGCAACCGGTACCAGGGAGCCCCGAACAGCGGGTGCACGCCCTGCGTGCGATGTTCGAAAAAGCAGGATGCGCGAAAGCAAACATCGAGATTCAGCCGGTACCCGATCAGTCGATGCCGAATGTGCTGTGCACGCTGCCGGGAACTGAGATTGGAACCATCCTGATCGCGGCGCGTCTGGACTACGACGGCCGAGGCGATGAGGGCGCAGTAGGTTGGGGCGGAGTGGTCATGCTCCCGCTTCTGGCGGAGTCGATGATTTCGACCAGCCATCGCCACACCCTGGTGTTCGCCGCATTCTCGGGCAATAACATGGCGGGCGCGTCGTTTTACTGGAAGAACTTGTCCGACGGGCAGCGCCGCGAATTTCGCGGCATGGTTGACCTGGACCACCTGGGAAGAACGGCTGCGGGATATTCCGCCCCGGCAAGCGGCGCCGTCATGGCGCGGTTGCTCGCGCCCGCCAGCCATGCGCTGCAGTTGAGTCCAGAGCCCCAGCCGATCGCTGATGCTCCTGACACCGACGCTGTGTTTTTCCAGCGTACGCACGTTCCTGCAATCACGATCCACTCGGCAGGGTATGTCGCTAATAACCCGGAAGCGCCGCGACCCACTTCCGACATAAACCCGCTGGTGCTGGATGATGTGCGGAAGGTAGCGGGCACACCACGAAGTTCCTTCGCGCTGAAGACCGGGCTCGACCCCGAAATCTACAATCAGACTTATAACCTGCTTTGCGTGTACGTGCTCTTTCTCGATCGCGGACTGGGTGCGAGCAAGCGTCCTGCTACCGAAGTGCTGCGCGCGCAGGAGACGGCGCCGACAGCTTCGCCACCGACGCCCGCGCCGAGCGTCGCTGCGGCAGCCACGACAACTGGAACCAGCGGCGCAGCGCCGGTGATGACGGCCTCCAATGTGACGGCCCCACCAGCCACCGCGGCTACTCCCGAAGCTGCCAGCGCTGGCCCGGCAGTTCCAAGTCCTCCCACCACCAGTGCAACCAACAACCCGTCGGCGACCATTCGCGTCAACACCCGGCTGGTGCAGTTTGACGTGGTCGTGACCGACAACCAAGGGCGCCCGGTGAAAGACCTGACGGCTGCGGACTTCACCGTGTTGCAGGATGGACAGCCACAGACGGTACGAGCGTTTGAAATGCACTCTCCGGCCGCGGTGGACAAGACGGGAGGATCCGAGGCGGGTGCTGCGAAACTTGCGTCAGCAACCTTGCCACCGAATTCCTATACCAACGTCCCGACAAAAGCACCGCAGAACAGCTGGACAATTATTCTGTTCGATCTATTGAACACCGCAGTCCCCGACCAGGCATATGCACGCAACCAGTTGCTGCAACTACTGAAGGCGGTGCCGCGCGGCGAGCCAGTGGCGCTGTTCGTGCTCACGCGGAACCTAGAAATGTTGCAGGGATTCACTCAAGACCCCGGCGAGTTGTTGCGCCAGGCGGAGATGCTGGATCCGTCACAATCGCAGCTGCTGACCACCATGGTCGAGCGTGAGCGAACGATCAGCAGTATCACCAGCACGGCAGAAATGGCTACGGCGGCCCCACAATCCCCAGGCGGCGCGGGGGGGATCGACACTTCTTCGTTTGTGGCTGCGCAAGTCGCCCGGCTCTCGCAGGGCTACAACGATCACGAGGCATTCCTCACGACGGACCGTGTGGTCTTCACCCTGGAGGCCATGAGGGGAATAGCACGGGCGGTGTCCGGCTACCCTGGGCGCAAGAACCTGGTGTGGCTGTCGGGCAGTTTCCCAGTGCAGATCGAGCCCGACCCTGCTTCGACCGATCCGTTTCGCAACGAGCGCGGATTTGAGAACCAGATTCGCACCACTTCTTCGCTGCTGGCCACCTCGCGAGTAGCGGTCTATCCCGTGGATGTGCGCGGGCTGCAGTCGAAGGGCATCGACATCAGCGTGGAGACCGCTGCGAATCAGACTATGCGCAATGCGGCGCCGGATGGTGCGGGTGGAATAGTCGCCACCTCTCCCAGTACTCTCGGGGCCACGATTACCGCAGAATCCGTTTCCCTTTCCAACGACCGCACTACGATGAAGACGATTGCGGAACAAACCGGCGGCGAAGCTTTCGTCAACACCAACGATCTGAAGCGGGTGATCAACCGCAGCCTCGATGATGGCTCAACCTACTACACGCTGGCCTATACGCCACCCAAGGAAGACGCCGGCGGCGGGTACCATCGCGTGGTCGTGAAGATTGCGAGCAAGAATCTGAAGCTGGCGTATCGCCGCGGATACTACAGCATCGCGCAGCCCGCGGCGTCGGGAGTAGAGGGAACCGCGGCATTGCGAACCGCACTGCAGCCTGGCATGCCGCCCGCCACGTCGATGCTGCTGACGGCATCGATTGGACTTCCCGATGCAACCCGGAAAGACGTGAAGATCGATTACGTCATCGACAGCAACGGAGTGGACTTTGCAGACGCGCCCGACAACAAGAAGCGCGCACAGCTGGACTGCATGGTGATCGCGTTCGATAGCTCAGGAAAGGAAGTCGCCCACGCCTCTGATACGTTGGATGCCACCGTTCCGCTGAACGCCTATGCCGCCATCCAGAAGTACGGGTTGCCGGCCCACCAAGTGATTTCATTGCCGCCCGGCAGATATAACCTGCGCTTTGGAGTGATGGATCGCACTACGCAGCAAATCGGGACGGTGGATGCGCCGCTGGTGGTGCCCGGCCAGGCGATTGCCCAGCGCTAATGCCGCGGCGTCGGGTTGCTAGCGCATTTTTTTGATCAGCAGCTTTTCTCCCAACGGGACCGAGGTCAGCACACTCAAAATTTTTTCTGAAGCGCGACCATCGCCATAGGGATTTTGCATTCCCTCCAGCGAGCGGCGGAATTGCTCGCTACGGGCGGCCGCAATTTTGGCGAGAATGTCGGATTTCTCCGGAGCGGCGTCGAGAATGTTACGGGCGCGTTCCCTTCCCTGCTGCCGCATGCCGACGTTGACGGTGGGCAACGCGAACGAGGGCGTCTCCATGATGCCGCTGCTGGAGTTTCCGATCATAACGTCCGCATGCCGAAGCAGGCTCCAGTAGGCGAGCGCCGCAAGATTGACGAAGATGCGGGCATCGGGCCGCTGCGCCAGAAATTGCTCCGTTCGCGCGATGAGTTCGCGGCCTCCTGCGTCCGCGTTGGGATAACAGAATAGAATCTGACCAGAAATTTCCGCCAAGGCAGCAAATAGCGCATCGGCCTCCTGCGTGGTGTCGCGGACAATCGTGACGGGATGATAGGCCACCACCACCGACGGCTTGGACAGGTCGATCTGAAGTTGCGTTTCGAGTTGTTCTCGCGTGAGCAACGTATTGCGGCACAGGTTGTCGATGGATGGAGCCCCCGCGCGATGCACGCGCCACTCTTCCTCCCCCATCGCAATAACTCGGTCGCGCGCCTCAAATGTCGAGGTGAAGTGTACGTGGCTCATCTTGGTGAGCGCGTGCCGCACAGCGTCGTCGATGGCGCCTTCGCTGATCTCTCCGCCCTCGATATGCGCGATGGGAATGCGCAGCGCCAGCGCGACCGCAGCCGGGGCGAGCATCTCATAGCGATCGGCGATCAGGAGAATCAAGTCGGGACGCATTTGGCCGAGGCAGTCGGCCAAACTCAGCGTCGCCACCCCAATCGTCTTCGCCATGCCGATATCGGTGTCGGAACTCAGTAGGCATTCGATGCGGGCAGCGATGTCCAGGCCATCCCGCTCGATCTCGCGGACGGTGTGGCCAAATTCGGGAGACAGGTGGGGACCCATGACGATCAACTTCAAGTCCACGCCAGGGTGGCGGGAGAGGTCGTGCAGCGGCCAATAGAGATGGCTGTAGTCGGCCCGCGAGGTGGTGACGACTGCTATCTTGCGCTGCATCTTCATTTATGTGGCGGCCGCCATGGCTACCTGTTCGAGCAAGTACGCGCTCGGTTGGTACTCTGGCAGCAGTCGTGTCAGCGTGGCCAGGAGGCTGGCGAGACTCCGCTGCTCCACGGCAGCGTTCAACTCCGCAATGCCGTTCGTCAGCTCCGGCTCGGAAAAGTGTGGACTTTCCACCCGGTGAAGCCCATCGACCGGATCGGGCGACATTACCTCGCGATCCGAGACAAACTCCTCGTGCAGCTTGTCGCCCGGCCGCAGACCCGTATATTGGATCGAAACACCGGCCGCTGCAGCGCGTTCAATCATGTACTGGGCGAGGTCGGAGATCTTGATCGGCTCGCCCATGGGTGGGACGCAGATACCGCTGCCGGCATCGTCCGACGTGGCCGCACGCAGGGTGCAGCGCACGGTTTCATCCATGGTCATGAAGTATCGCTCAACGTTCGGGTCGGTCACCGTTACGGGGCCACCGCGCTTGATCTGCTCGATAAATAGCGGAACCACGCTGCCTTCTGAACCCAAGACATTTCCCAGGCGAATCGACGTCATGCATGTCGCTTGGCCGCCGAACGCCAACAGCGCAAGTTCTGCCAACCGCTTGGAAGCGCCCACGATGCTGCGCGGATTCACCGCCTTGTCGGTGGAAATCATAGCCAGCCGCCCTGCCGCGAATCGTTTTGCGATCGTCGCCAGGGTAAAGGTGCCGAGCACATTGTTTTGTATGACGGCGAAGGGATTCATCTCCATCAACGGGACGTGCTTGAGCGCAGCAGCGTGATAGACGATTTCCGGCTGATGGCGCTCGAAGACGTTACACACACAGCTCTCGGCGGCGACGGAGCCCAGGACCGGCACGAGTTTTTCGGCTCCAGGTAACTCCGACAACTGGGAATAAATATGAAACAGGTTTTGCTCGGAAGAATCGAGCAGAACCAGGCTGTGAGGTCCGAGATCGAAGAGCGCCTGTGCAAGCGCAGACCCAATCGAACCGCCGGCGCCGGTCACCAATATGCTTTTGCCGGCGTGGAGCGGCGCGAATTCGGCGGCATCGGGTCGCGAAGTTGATCGCTGGAGCGGTCGGTCGCCCCGAAAGTTGTCAAAGTTGATCGTCATGAACGGGCTTGCATCATTATAAGGAGTAGCGGCGGTCACTTCGGCTTTTGCAATAGCCTCAGGCCAGACCACATCTGGCTTTTGCCTATTCGACTATTTCGCCTCGCCCTAGAGTTTGCCCGCCTCTTCTTGAATGCGGCTCCACGCGTGCTCCACATGTCTCAAGGTGGTGCTGGTCTGCCCCACACAGAAGCGGAGGGTGAATTGATCGCCCAGTCGAGTATGCGTCAGGTACAGGTCGCCACTTTGATTCAGACGGTCCATCAGCCGCTGGTTCTCAGCTTCACTGCCGCGATAGCGGAAACACACAAGGTTCAGCGGTACGGGCGCAACCACTTCGAAGCGCTCGTCCTGCCGCACCCACCCGGCAAACGCCTGGGCGATCGCGACGTGCTGGCGGACATGGTATTGCAACCCCTCCACTCCGTAATGACGGATTACGAACCACAGCTTGAGCGATCGAAAACGGCGGCCCAACGGAATCTGCCAGTCCCGGTAATCGAATACTGCTCCCGACTCGGTCGCCTGGTTCTTCAGATACTCTGGCAGGATGCTCAGAGTCTTGATCAAGGCCGCACGATCGGCGACGTAGAAGCAGTCGCAGTCGAAATTGGTGAACATCCACTTGTGTGGGTTGAAGCAATAGCTGTCGGCGTGCTCGACGCCCTGCTGGTAATGGCGAAACTCCGGACACAGGGTAGCAGTACCGGACATGGCTGCGTCCACATGAAACCATAAGTCATGTTCGCGGCAGATCGCGGCAATCTCCGGCAGGGGATCCATGGCATTCGAGGAAGTTGTGCCCACGGTGCCGCATACAAAAAAAGGTACCAATCCAGCTTGCCGGTCCTTCTCCACCTCGAGTCTTAAAGCCTGCGGCCTGATGGCGAAATTTTCGTCGACGTCTAGCAGGCGGAGATTATTCAGCCCAATTCCCCCAATCATGGCAGCCTTTTCGAGCGATGAGTGGGCTTGCGTGGATGTATATGCGACTAATTTCCCACTAGCGCCTCGTATATTAGTGGTATAGCCAGTGGCACGCTCGCGCGCGGCCAACATCGCGCAAAGGGTTGAACTGGATGCAGTGTCCTGAATTACGCCTCCGCCAGTGCTGGTCGATAGAAAACTGTCGGGAAGACCCAGCATGCCTACCAGCCAGTCAAGTACCTGGGTCTCTAGCTCGGTGCAAGCAGGACTAGTGGCCCAGAGCATGCCTTGTACTCCCAGCGCAGATGACAATAGGTCGCCTAAGATCGCCGGCCCCGACGCATTTGCAGGGAAAAAGGCAAAGAAGTTTGGGGACTGCCAATGAGTAACCCCTGGCAGGATGACCTTATCCATATCCTTGAGCAACAAATCGAAGGCTTCGCCATGAAGTGGCGGATGGGCGGGTAAAGCCTGACGAATATCGCCGGGACGGGCTTGCGACAAGACGGGCAGGGTTTCGATGGTTTCGTAGTAATCGGCGATCCAGTCCACTACTTCTTTGCCATGCCTGCGAAATTGTTCGGCGGTCATATGGAAGCTTGGCCCTGGCATTCAGTCCCCCTAAGATTGGACGAAGCAAACGGAGCTAGCAGCCTTTTCGTGAAGAGGTGGGAAATGGCGGTATTTCTCGCCTCACGCCAGAAGGTAGGCTCGCCCGTCAAGACGATTATCCCATCCAGCAGCTATGGCCGCCGTCGGATCTATGGATCGTGATCCGAAAAAGGCATTAATTCCGTGTTAAGAATATTGCTTTATTCTATCGGCAAGGTGTAGTTCCGCCTGATAGACTAAATCGCTGGCCAATAAACTCGAAAGGTGACCCATGGATATTCAACAAATCGTGTCAGATCTCAAGAGCGAGCGCGAGCGGATTGATGCAGCTATTCGAGCTCTGGAGGGTACAGGCAAGTCGGGACGCGGTCCCGGAAGACCGCCAGGTTCAGGTTCCTCCAAGGGGAAACGTCGTACGATGAGCGCATCTGCCCGCAAGCGCATCTCGGAGATGATGAAGCTTCGCTGGGCAGAACGCAAGAAAAAGGCCAAAGCGAAAGCGGCTTGAGCGAGCATCCCGTACTGCACTGCCAGAGATTAGTCACCCGTGCACGATCCGGGTGGCTTTCTTTTTATGGCTGTTTGGACGGTTGAAGGATGACCCACGTTTGCCCTCAGCAATTCTGAGTACTACGACGCAAATCGGCTCGCCGGGATTGTGCTGGTCACAACCGGCTTCGGTCCGCGCTTCCGCACCAGCGCCATGCGAATGTGGTCGAGGAGCTGCGCTGCGCTGCAGTCGGCCTTGGAGAGAAAGACGTCGGCGAGAATGTCGTCGGGACAATAGGCCAGAGCTCCGGAGAACACAATCGCGGGAGTGGTGGGCGAGATGGTCTTGAGTTGGTCGATCAGCCGGGCGCTGCCAAGTTTCAGCATCATCACGTCAGCGAGGACGAGGTCGATACCGCCTGCCTTCATCAGGTCAACGGCGCGCCCTGCCTCAGAGCATGCCACTACGCGGTAGCCTCGCGTCTCCAACATCACCTTGCGAATGGAAAGTGAACGTTCGTCTTC
>Ga0074045_10005842_pt1 | contig 10665 bp, 5 predicted proteins | sample BogForMeECP23OM2_FD_94442 | JGI IMG/M metagenome (GOLD analysis project Ga0074045, IMG submission 94442) | Bog forest soil microbial communities from Calvert Island, British Columbia, Canada - Bog Forest MetaG ECP23OM2 | ecosystem: Environmental > Terrestrial > Soil > Wetlands ... | reverse complement strand
GAGCGCTACCGCGGTCAACCTTCCGGCCGGCAGCTTGCATTTCTGGCAGACCACTGTCGGCAAAAAAGCGGTTATGGCCGTCACCGGCTTCATCCTGTTCGGTTTCATCGTCGGCCATCTGCTTGGCAATCTGCAGATCTTTCTGCCTCCCGAACATATCAATCACTACTCGGCCACGCTGAAATCCCTCCCGGCCCTCTTGTGGGGCGCTCGCATCACTCTCCTCATTGCCGTCGGCCTGCACATCTGGTCGTCCTTCCAGCTCTGGCTTCTGCAGCGCGCCGCCCGCCCCATCAGCTACGTCAAGAAGGCCAATCTCAATTCCACCTACGCTTCCCGCACGATGTTGTGGAGCGGCCCCATCATCCTCGCTTTCCTGATTTTCCATCTCCTCCACTTCACCTTCGGCACCGTGCACCCCGGCGGGCCCTTCGACGAACGCAACGTCTACAACAACGTGGTCACCGGCTTCCAGGTTTGGCCCGTCTCCATTTTCTACATCATCGCCATGATCATGCTTTGCTATCACCTCTATCACGGCTTGTGGAGCATGTTTCAATCGCTCGGCTTCAGCCATCCCGTCTACACGCCCTGGCTGCAGCGCTTCGCCAAGCTGTTCGCCATCCTCATCGCCGCCGGCAACATTTCCATCCCCATCGCCGTCCTCGCCGGGTTCATCAAGCCCGTCTAGCCCTATGCTGAACCACCACAAATTCGTCATTCATGCTCTTCGTGGCACAGCCATTCCTGGCTGTGCTCTTGGGTTACCCGGGAACGCCGATCTCCTGATCGGCTCCTACTCCGTCTTCGTAGCAGCCGGGTGCCCCACACGCCGGTTTTGCGTGTGGGTCTTGGGTTTGCCTTCTCTTGTTCTGTCATCCCGACCGGAGCAACGGCGCCTTATCCCGTTGCGCAGTGGAGGGATCATGGCAAAACCTAACTGTTCACCCAGTCCCGTCATTCCGAACGGAGTCCGCGCAGTGAGGAATCTCTCTCATCCCTGCCTTGTCAATCGCCGGGTGCCCCACACGCCGGTTTTGCATGTGGGTCTTGGGTTTGCCGGGTGCCCCAGGCACGGAGTGTGTGCCTGGGTCTTGGGTTATCTTCCTCTTCGGTTCCGGGTGCCCCAGGTTCGGTTTTTTACCTGGGTCTTGGGTTTGCCTTCTCTTGTCTTGTCATCCCGACCGGAGCGGCCCGATCTTCTCTTCCGCGCCGAATTATGGCGCGTCGGGCCGCGCAGTGGAGGGATCATGGCAACACCTAATGATTCACACACTCCCGTCATTCCGAACGGAGTCCGCGAAGCGCGGTTTTTGCGCCCCGTGCGCTTCGTCGGGGTGAGGAATCCCTCTTCATCCGGCCTCTTGAATAGCACCGCCTCACGGAGCCCCCTCTCATGCAACTAATCTCCCACGCCCCCATCGGCCCGATTGAGCAGTCCTGGGACACCCACAAGTTCGATCTCAAGCTCATCAATCCCGCCAACAAGCGCAAGTACAACATCATCGTTGTGGGTTCCGGCCTCGCCGGTGGCGCGGCCGCCGCCAGCCTCGGCGAACTCGGCTACAACGTCCAGTGCTTCTGCTACCAGGATAGCCCGCGCCGCGCTCACTCCATCGCCGCTCAGGGTGGCATCAACGCCGCCAAAAATTATCACAATGACGGCGACAGCATCTACCGCCTCTTCTACGACACCGTCAAGGGCGGCGACTTCCGCGCCCGCGAATCCAACGTCTACCGCCTCGCCCAGGTCAGCGTCAACATCATCGACCAGTGCGTCGCGCAAGGCGTGCCCTTCGCTCGCGAATATGGCGGCCTTCTTGATAACCGCTCTTTCGGCGGCGCGCAAGTCTCCCGCACCTTTTACGCCCGCGGCCAAACCGGACAGCAGCTCCTTCTCGGCGCCTACCAGGCCCTCGAACGCCAGATCGGCCTCGGCTCCGTCAAAATGTACCCGCGCATGGACATGCTCGACCTCATCGTCGTCGACGGCCAAGCCCGCGGCATCGTCACCCGCAGCCTCTACGACGGCAAGATCGAAGTCCACATGGCCGACGCCGTCGTCCTTGCCACCGGCGGCTACGGCAACGTCTTCTACCTTTCCACCAACGCCAAGGGCTGCAACGCCACCGCCATCTGGCGCGCCTACAAGCGTGGCGCACTCTTCGCCAACCCCTGTTTTACCCAGATCCATCCCACCTGCATTCCCGTCGCCGGTGAATATCAGTCCAAGCTCACCCTCATGTCGGAGTCCCTCCGCAACGACGGCCGCATCTGGGTTCCCAAGAATCCCGGCGACAAACGCTCACCCGCTTCTATTCCCGAAGCTGACCGCGACTACTACCTCGAACGCCGCTACCCCGCTTTCGGCAACCTCGTGCCCCGCGACATCGCTTCCCGCGCCGCCAAGGCCGAGTGCGATGCCGGCCGCGGCGTCGGCGAATCCGGACTCGGCGTCTATCTCGATTTCACGGAATGCATTCAGCGCCTCGGCAAAAACAAAATTGCCGAGCGTTACGGCAACCTTTTCGAAATGTACGAGCGCATCACCGGCGAGAACCCCTACGAAGTCCCCATGCGCATCTATCCCGCCAGCCACTACACCATGGGTGGCCTCTGGGTGGATTACAACTTGATGTCCACCATTCCCGGCCTGTTCGTCCTCGGTGAAGCCAATTTCTCCGATCACGGAGCCAATCGTCTCGGTGCCAGCGCCCTCATGCAAGGTCTCGCCGACGGCTACTTCATCATTCCCTATACCATCGGCGATTACCTCGCCACCGCCAAGCCCGCCAAGCTTGCCGCCGATTCCCCTGCGGCCAGGGAGGCCGTCGCCAACGCCACTGCTATCACCAACAAGCTCCTCAACGGTAACGGCACTCGCACCGTGGACTCCTTCCACCGCGAACTCGGCAAAATCGTCTGGGACCACTGCGGCATGGGCCGCAATGAGGCCGGCCTCAAGAAGGCCCTCGCCGAAATCCCCGCTCTCCGCGAAGACTTCTGGAAAAATGTCCGCGTCCTCGGAGCCAACGAAGAGTTCAACCAGTCCCTGGAACGCGCCGGCCGCGTCGCCGACTTCTTCGAGCTCGCCGAACTCATGTGCCTCGATGCGCTCGACCGCAAGGAATCCTGCGGCGGTCATTTCCGCGAAGAGTACCAAACGCCCGAAGGCGAAGCCCTCCGCGACGACGCCAACTATTCCTACGTCGCCGCCTGGGAATATCAAGGAGAAGGCCGCGCCCCCGCCCTAACCAAAGAGCCCCTAACCTTTAATTACGTCCACCCCTCCCAAAGGAGCTACAAGTGATCCCCCGGGAACGCCAATCTCCCGATTGGCGCACTCTCCGAGTAGCGCCGGCATCCCTGCCGGCTCTCGTAACAATAAACACCCTCCGTCATTCCGAACGGAGTCCGCGCAGTGAGGAATCCCTCTTCGATCGCTGCGTCTTGCCGGGTGCCCCAGGCACGGAGTGTGTGCCTGCGTCTTCGGTTTCTCTTCTCTGTGACCTCTGTGTTCTTCCCTCTGTGAACGGCGCCTGCCCCGACCCGGTCGGGGTGTTACCGTCCTTCTTCGTCTTTCTCCTCCTCCGCGTTCCTCTGCGAACTCTGCGCCTCTGCGTTAGATTCTTTCTTTTCTCTTCTTCTAAAACTGTCAACTGTAAACTCTCTCTGCCGGGCGCCCTAGACATGGCGCTCTTCCGGAGCCTCAACTAACATGAAACTCACTCTCCACATCTGGCGCCAGAAAAATCCCCAGGACAAAGGCCGCATGGTCCGTTACGACGCCCCCAACGTCAACGCCCACATGTCCTTCCTCGAAATGCTCGATGTCCTCAACGAATCCCTCATCGAAAAGGGCGAGGACCCCATCGCCTTCGACCACGATTGCCGTGAAGGCATCTGCGGCATGTGCGGCATGATGATCAACGGCATGGCCCACGGTGGTTTCAAGGGCACCACCGTCTGTCAGCTTCACATGCGCCACTTCAAAGACGGTGACGTGCTCTACCTCGAGCCTTGGCGCGCCAAGGCCTTCCCCGTCATCAAGGATCTCGCCGTCAACCGCGCCTCTTTCGACCGCATCATCGCCGCTGGCGGTTTCATTTCCGTTCCCACCGGCAGCGCTCCGGACGGCAACGCCATCCCCATCAAGAAGCAGGACGCCGACCTCGCTATGGACGCTGCCGCCTGCATCGGTTGCGGCGCTTGCGTCGCCGCCTGCCCCAACGCCGCCGCCGCTCTTTTCGTCGGCGCCAAAATCTCTCATCTCGGCCATCTCCCGCAAGGCCAAGTCGAACGCGACCGCCGCGCCCTCGCCATGGTTCAGCAAATGAACATCGAAGGCTTCGCCAACTGCACCAACATAGGCGAATGCGAAGCCGCCTGCCCCAAAGACATCAAGCTCGAAGTCATCGCCCGCACCAACCGCGATTACCTCAAAGCCGCCTTCCTCGAGCGCCCCGAATCCACCGCCTCCGGCGCCGCTTAGCCCGGGAACGCCGATCTCCCGATCGGCGCCTTTGCCTTTCTACTGACTGCTTACGCTCCAACGCCACACACTCTCTTCTCTTTCTTCTCTGGTCTCTCTCCTCTGCGTCCCGGGTTCATTGTTTCCCACCCGGCGCTGCGCTCCCGCTTATGTGGAGTGCGGCGGCTTGCCGCCGCTTTTGCGGTCGTCGCCGCACCGTCATACCCAAATCGATCTCCGCCGCGCCGGGTGCCCCACACGCCGGTTCTGCGTGTGCTCTTGGGTTTGCCTTTTCTTGATCTGTCATCCCGACCGGAGCGGCCCGATCTTCTCTTTCGCGCCGTCTTGTGGCGCGTCGGGCCGCGCAGTGGAGGGATCGTGGCAACGTGCCTGCGGCCTCTTTGTTCCCTCTGTGGTGAAGCCTTCGCCTTTCTCTTCCTCTGCGCTCCTCTGCGAACTCTGCGCCTCTGCGTTAGATTTCCTCTTTTCTCTTTTCTTCTCCGAAACTGTAAACTGTGAACTGTAGACTGTAAACTTCCTCTGGAGGTTCAATGTTCCGTGCCGTCCATCTCATCGCCTTCCTCACTCTCGGAGCCATCCTGATGTCCGCCGACACTCTCTCCGATAAAGCCAAAAAGCTCCACTTCTCCTCCATCGTCATTGACACTCACGACGACACCACCCAGCGTCTTCTCGACCCCAAATTCGATCTCGGCGTTCGCCACTCCGACGGCAGCATTGACATCCCCCGCATGCGCGAAGGCAATCTCTCCGCCCTCTTCTTCTCCATCTGGATTCCCAGCAAGATCACCGGCCCGCAAGCCGTCAAGCAAGCTCTCGATCAAATCGACGCCGTCCGCGAAACCGTCCGCAAACATCCCAACGACCTAGTCCTCGCCACCACCGCCGACGAAATCCGCGCCGCCCACGCCCAAAACAAAATCGCCGCCCTCATTGGCGTCGAAGGCGGCCACATGATTGGCAACGATCTCGGCGTTCTGCGCTCCTTCGCCGCCCTCGGTGTTCGCTACATGACCCTCACTCACACGGGCAACACCGATTGGGCCGATTCCTCCACCGACAAGCCCGAGCACAACGGCCTCACCGATTTCGGCAGGGAAGTTGTCCGCGAGATGAATCGCCTCGGCGTCATCGTGGACGTCTCCCACGTCAGCGACAAAACCTTTTACGACGTCCTCGCCGCCTCCAAAGCTCCCGTCTTCGCCTCCCATTCCTCCTGCCGCGCCCTCTGCAGCGCCGCCCGCAACATGACCGATGACATGATCCGCGACCTCGCCAAACACGGCGGCGTCATTCAGATCAATTACCACGTCGGCTTCCTCAGCCAGGAATTCCGCGACGTGGAAGCCGCCCACCCCGAACTTGAGAAGGAAATCAATACCGAAATCAAAAAACGCTGTGGCGATGACGAGAACTGCTCCATGGTCGTCGGCGATCAGGTCGTCCGCGAATATGTCCAGGCTGGCAAGCTTCCCCGCGTCGACTGGACCAAAATCATCGAGCACATTGATCACGCCGTAAAAATCGCCGGCATTGACCACGTCGGCCTCGGCTCCGATTTTGATGGCGCCATGATGCCCTTCGGCATGGAAGACGCCTCCCATCTCCCCCAAATCACCGAGGCCCTTCTCCAAAAGGGCTACTCCGATTCCGACATCCGCAAAATCCTCGGCGAAAACACCCTCCGCCTCCTCCGCGAAGTCCAGCAAGCCAGCAACTAAGTCAACCTCATTCTCGCCCCTGTAGCTCAGGCCTTCAGGCCTGAGGCTTTCCCAACCACCTCCCCCAAATAACACTGCGCTGTCATTCCGAGCGGAGTCTGCGAAGCGAGGAATCCCTCTAGGGTTTCTTTTTAGGAGGCTGGGACTTCAGCCCCGGCGCAAAACTACTAGCATGGTCTGGGCTTTAGCCCCTGAAGATTCCGCTCTTAGGTTTGGTGGCACAGTCACTCTTGACTGTGCTCTTGGGTCTCCCTCGTGTTGCGCCCTCAATCCCATGAACCTGAGGCTGCCCCGCCCTTCGCGTTTTTCAGCGAAGGGTGAGCTCTTACGCTCCAACGTCTCGCGCCCTCTTCTCGCCCTCCCTGGTTTTCTCTTCTCTGCGAACTCTGTGTCCTCCGCGACCTCCGTGTAATCCTGTTCTTTCCTCCCTCTGCGTTCCTCTGTGTTCTCTGCGTCGGCGTTTACCACGACCCAGTCGGAGCGTTATCTTCTCCTCTTTCTTTCCTTCCTTTCTTCCTTCCTTCCTTCTCCCTCCTTCCTTCTTTCCTTCCTTTCTTTCTTCCTTCCTTCCCTCCCTCCTTCCTTCTTTCCTCTGTGACCTCTGTGTTCTTCCCTCTGTGAACTCTGTGTTTCCGTCCCTCTTCGCCTTTCTCTTCCTCTGCGAACTCTGCGTCTCTGCGTTAGGTTTCCTCTTTTCTCTTCTCCGAAACTGTCAACCGTAGACTGTGAGCTGTAAACTTCTCCTCTTTCCCCCCCGCCCCCATTTCGATATACAATCTCTTCGTAAACCTTTGCACTAACCATCGCTCCCACTCTTTGGAGGACACTACAATCATGCGTTTCACCAAGTCTGTTCTCGCCGTCGCCACAGCACTTTTATTCGTTGCCACCCTGCGCGCGCAAACTCCCGCTCCCGCGCAACCCAAAGCCGCCGCTTCCGAATTCGACCGCACGCTCCTGAAGCCCTCTCTCCTCAAGGAGAAGGCCCCCGACACCTTCCAGGTCAAATTTGAAACCACCCGCGGCGATTTTGTCATGAACGTCACCCGCGCCTGGGCTCCCAACGGCGTCGACCGCTTCTACAATCTGGTCCGCCACCATTACTACGACAACATGGTCATTTTCCGCGTGGTCCCCAGCTTCGTCGCCCAGTTCGGCATCAGTTCCTATCCTCCGGTCAACGCGGCCTGGCGCGGTGATACCATCACCGATGATCCCGTCCTGCAGAGCAACAAACGCGGCTACGTCACTTACGCCATGGCCGGTCCCAACACCCGCACCAGCCAGCTCTTCATCAGCTTCAAGGACAATGCCTTCCTCGATTCCAAGGGCTTTGCTCCCTTCGCCACCATCAACAAGGATGGCATGAAGGTCGTCGACAAGTTCTACGATCAATACGGCGACGATCCCTCCAACGATCAGGGCTCCATCCAGGCCGAGGGCAAATCCTTCCTCGACAAGAAATATCCCAAGCTCGACCTCATCAAGCACGCCACCATCGTCGGCGACGCCTCCGCCCCTGCCGCCGCCACTCCCTAATCCCGGCTCCTTCGCCGTTCTCACTTCGTGAGCGGTCGGCCCTCTCCGGCCGGCCGCTCGCGTGGCATGGACACTCTTGTTTTTGCTCCCGGGTTCCTCTTCTCCGCCGCCCCCGTTCTTTTCTTTGCAGGGCCTGCCTTCTGAGGCAGGCCGCTCCCCCAAGCCACGCTCGCCCAACTTGGAGTGCGGCGGCTTGCCGCCGCTTTTGCAACCGCAAACCCCGCCGCCCAACCCAATTTCATCACCCTCTCCCGGCTTTCTCTTCATCTTGTCCTCTGTCCTGAGAACACTTCTCGCTGTCTCCGTTCTCTCTGCGGCCCCTCTGTTCCCTCTGCAATAAAGCCTTTGCCTTTCTCTTCCTCTGCGAACTCTGCGCCTCTGCGTTATCTTTTCCTCTTTCTTTCTTTGCTTTCCCCTTTCTCCCTCCTTCCTTCTTTCCTCTGCGAACTCTGCGCCTCTGCGTTGTCTTTTCCTCTTTCTTTCTTTCCCTTCCTCTTTCTCCCTCCTTCCTTCCTTCCTTCTCTCCTCTGCGCTCTCCGTGTACCCTACGTTTTCTGCGTAGGCCTTCTCTTGCTTCCTGATCGCTGCCGGCCGTCAGCTAAATGCCCTCAGCTCTCGGCTGTTGGCGATGGCTGTAAGCTGTTGGCTGTCGGCTGCTTTCCCCCATGTATCCATTTCCCCGATGCATCGCATCCAATCTTTGCCGCTGCGCTTGCGTTGACACCCCCCGCAACCCCGCGTAGCCTTTTCGAGACATGCTCCTCATGCGCCAGAGCCCGACTAGCCCCGCCGCCAACGGCTGTTGTTGTCGGCCTTTCCCCTCTGGCCACAGGTGCATTCGAGCGTAATTCTTTCTCCAGTCCGAGCTTCGAAGCCCACGTGCCAGCCTCACACCACGTGGGTTTTTTGTTTTCCGGAGGGTTTTCAGTGGCTGTCCATCAGGCCGGCATCTTGGGTTGGTGGCACAGGCATTCTTGCCTGTGCTCTTGGGTTTGTACCAGCCGGCCTGCAGATCGAGGGTTCTTTCTGAAACTGATAACTGATTGCTGATAACTGGTATCTGACAATGCCCGAACCCAAGGAAACCAAAGCCCAGCGCGTCGAGCGCCTCAAGCGCGATCTAAACCCCTGGCTGCACCTCGACCAAATCCGCGATTTCGCCCGCCGCGGCCACGACTCCATTCCCCCCGAGTGGCTCTCCACCTATTTTCGCCCCTGGGGCGTCTACACCCAGGGTGACGGCCTCGGCGTCACCGGCGGAAAAGGCGGTGAAGGCCGCGCCGTCCCTTTCTTCATGGTCCGCATACGCATCCCCAACGGTCTCCTCACCAGCCGTCAACTCCACGCCATTGCCGATCTCTCCGATCGCCACGGCAATGGCGTTGCAGACATCACCGTCCGCCAAAACATCCAGCTCCACTGGGTCCGCATCGAATCTCTCCCCGAAGTCTTCGATCAGCTCCACGCCGTCGGCCTCGGCACCACCGGCGCCTGCGGCGATGTCACCCGTAACATCACCGGCTGCCCTCTCGCGGGTCTCGATTCCCGCGAAATCGCCGACGTCTCTCCCATCGCTCTCGCCATCGATAAGGAGCTCGCCGGCAATCCCGATTTCTACAATCTCCCTCGCAAATTCAAAATCACCGTCACCTCCTGCCCCGATTGGTGCTCCTACCCCGAAATCAACGATATCGCCCTCACAGCCACCCTCCGCCCTCTTCGTACCGCCGACTTCACTCTCGGCCCTCCTGGTAGCGCCGGCTTCCAGCCGGCACCCGTTCAAAGTCTTTCCCGTCCTTCCGGCCAGATCGCCCCGGCTTGGCAAGTTGCCAACATTGAGCCACCCCGTCATTCCGAACGGAGTCTGCGAAGTGAGGAATCTCTCTTCACTTCTTTCAGGGGGTCGGAGCTTCAGCTCCGACATACAACCTCGGCGAACAATGGGCTTCAGCCCCTGAGGACTCCGGCTCCGGCTTCTTCCGCCGACACCGTCGGTGCCGCAGCCTCGGCCTCGGCTCCCAGCCGCCCGGGCTCTGCTTCTTTCTCTTCCACGGATCACGAGTCACGAATCGCGAGTCACGAACTCGGCTTTTCCCTCCGAGTCGCCGGCGGCCTCTCCACCGAACCCCACCTGGCCGTTCGCCTAAACGCTTTCATCCGTCAAGATCAAGTCATCCCCGTAGTCCGCGCCATCACCGAAGTCTTCCGCGAAAGCCAAGTCCTCCGCCAAAGCCGCGAACGCGCCCGCCTCAAATATCTCTTCCTCGAACACGGTTGGACCCCGGCCTCCTTCCTCGCCGCCATCGAGCAGCGTCTCGGTTACTCTCTCGATCCCGCCGAACCCGAAGATCTCCCCTCCCAAATCCATCGCGATCATCTCGGCGTGCAAGCCCAAAAGCAGCCCGGCCTTTTTTCCATCGGCGCTTCCGTCATTCGCGGTCGCATCACCCCCGCGCAACTCCGCCTCGCCGCGGGTCTCGCCGAACGCTTCGCCGACGGCCACATCCGCACCACCCCCATGCAGAATCTTCTTCTCGTCAACGTTCCCGAAGCGCACGCCGCCGCCGTCGTCAACGCACTCGCCGCCGGCGGCCTACCTGTCGAAAACTCTCCCTTCGTCCGCGGCACCGTTGCCTGCACCGGCTCCGAGTTCTGCAAACTTGCTCTCACCGAAACCAAGTCCTTCGCCCGCTGGCTCACCGAACAACTCGAAGACCGTTTCCCCGGCTTCCGCGAAGACATCAAGCTCCACATCACCGGCTGCCCCAACAGTTGCGGCCAGCACTGGATCGCCGACATCGGCATCGAAGGCAAAAAAATCAAAGTGGATGGTAAGTTCGTGGACGCCTACTATTTCTGCGTCGGCGGGGCCGTCGGCCAATTCGCCTCCATCGCCCGTCCCGTCGGCTATCG
>Ga0074045_10005840_pt1 | contig 10668 bp, 7 predicted proteins | sample BogForMeECP23OM2_FD_94442 | JGI IMG/M metagenome (GOLD analysis project Ga0074045, IMG submission 94442) | Bog forest soil microbial communities from Calvert Island, British Columbia, Canada - Bog Forest MetaG ECP23OM2 | ecosystem: Environmental > Terrestrial > Soil > Wetlands ... | reverse complement strand
GCCTTTGCCCGACACTTGATGCGACTGGCACTTTCAAGCCGGTCAAGGCGCGCTTGATTCACGAGGGATTCGGCCCGGCAGCCGAAGCGAACGGCGTCCTCGTCCGCGACGCCGGTGGCAAGACGTTCAGGAAACTCGATCGTGGTGAGTTGCGGTCGCGTATCATGAGCGGGCTGTGCCGTATCTGATCAGGCCGTGTTGCCCGCATCCACGGTCATCACCGTGCCGGTGACATTGCGGGCCTTGTCGCTCAGCAGGAACTCGACTGCGTGCGCGACGTCATCGAGACCCGCCAAGCGCCGCAAAGCGCTACGGCGAGCGATCTGATCGAGATGCGCGCCGCTCAGGTCACGCGTCATCTCAGTTGACAAGAAGCCGGGCGCGACAGCGTTCACGGTGATACCCAGCGGGCCCAGCTCGCGCGCGAGCGAACGCGTGAAACCGATGAGCGATGCCTTCGATGCCGAGTAGGCGGAAAGGCCGCTATATCCCGTGACGCCGACGATCGATGCAATATTGATTACACGCCCGCCGGTTCCCGTCATCATAGAGCGGACTGCGTATTTCGTGACCAAGATCGGTGAAAGAACATTCAGGCGGATCAGGTCCTTGATCCCCTCGTCGCTCATGGACGCCAGAATGCCCGCCGTTCCGACCGCTGCGTTGTTGATCAGGCCGAATAGCGGCCCGAAGTCCTGTCTGATGCTCGCCATGAGAGGCGGGATCGAGACAAGATCGGACAGGTCGCAGGCGCGGAAATGGATCGATCCCGTGGAACCCTGGCCCACCTCCTCCATTTTGGACCGCAATTCGTCACTCTGCTTCCGGGCAAGTGCTATCACCCGATCTCCGCCGACACAGAGCTGGCGTGCGATCGCTAGGCCCAGGCCGCGGCTGGCGCCGGTGACGACGACGTTACGCAATGGAACGCACTAGTTTGCCCGCCGGCGAAAGGGCGATCGAGTCGACGAACGTCACCGTCGCGGGCACCTTGTATGCTGATAGCTTGGCGCGGCAGAAGTCCAAGATCTCATGCCGAAGGCGGACCTGGCCGGACAGAGCGTCGACCGGCGCCGTGCCCGCTCTACACGACAGGAAAACTGGTCGCGGCACGACATCGGCGGTGACGACAGAGCCCGTGATCGGGTTCCGGCGGCCCTTAACCCGTGAGATAACGACGTCCGGATGCTGATTGATAATCGCCTCGATCTCCTCGGGATAGACCTTGTTTCCACCGACATTAATCAGGCCCTCCTTGCGTCCCGTGAAATGGTATCGATCTCCCCTAAGTTCGACGAGGTCGCCGGTATCAACGAACCCTCCGTCGTCCAGGAATGACTTTGGATTCCTATTGAGATAGCCCGCGGCGGAGGCACCTGATCGAAGGCGGAGCGAACCGTCGACGATCGCAATAGCGGTTCCCACGCCGGAGTTCCCGACGAGGTCGGCCGGGAAACCCTCGAGCCCGTCCCGTACTTCGAAGCCGACACCGGCCTCCGTCGAGGCGAAAGCATGAGCAACGATCGCGTCCGGATAGAGTTGTTGCAGCCGAGTCAAAATCGCTTGGTCCGCGACCTCGCCCGACAGCCTGACATAGCTCGGTCGGATCGCATGCGCCTGACCTGTCATGATCGCGCGGCGCCAGTGCGACGGCGTGCCGAGGATGTGCGACACCCCGCATAGCCCGGCGCGCGCCAGGAACGCCGCGCTCGGCTCGGATGCGCTCGACAGGATGAGGGAGCCGCCGCCCAGGCAGGCTCGCAGGAAGACCTGCATGCCGCCGTAACGGCGTATGTCGTAGAACGTGCTCCAGACCGGTCCGGGTCCCGCCAAGGGTCCAGACGGAAGGTGTGAACTCAGACTGTCGAGCGTGTGAACGACCATCTTCGGCTCGCCGCCCGTGGTGCCCGACGTGAACAGCACCCATTCGGTCGCGAGCGGATCGTCGCTTCGTTTGGGCACACCCGATTGAGGCGACCTCGAAAGCCGCAGCAACGGCCGCCCCAGCGAGCGGGGAAGCGAACCGGAGGATAGAATGAGGTCTATATCGCCAGACTCGAGCACCGCCGGCAGATGATCGTCGGCGAGATCAGGCGGGCAGATGACAATCCGGCGTGCGACACCGTCTAGTTCGATCAGTGCAAGAGCGCAAGTGAGCTGGGTGTCGGCGGCGAGGAGAACTGAGCGCCCGCTAGCCGGATCTGATCCGGGCGGGAGAACGACCGTCGAAGGTAGACCGCGCACGGCGACCCGCGTAGCCTCATCAGAGATGAACCGCTCTTGGGGACCCGACGAGGCAAGCAGCCGGTCGCGCAGAGCGAGCCGGCTAGGGCGTCGTGGATTCATCTAGGGCGTCGCGGATTCATAGAGCTGGACAAAGTCGCCAAGGGTCATTGGGAATGCGCCGTCGACCAAGCGACTGAACGGATCGACGCCAAGCCTGTCCTCCAGCCGAGCGACGACGACGGCGAGCCCAAGCGAGTCCAGTCCGCTGTCCGCCAAGTGAAGATCCTCGCGTAGCGGCGGCTGCGGCTTGCCCAACTCCGCGGCAACTTGTTGAATTGTCTCGAATATAGTCATGCGCAGCGTCATTCAGAAATCCTTGCTGGTGCGATCGCGAGTTTAGGCCGGCGGAACCCTTCCGCGCTTAGGGCTCGGAAAGAAACTACTGAATCGGATCGGGTGCGTGGTTGCGACGATCCGTCTGAGCACCCTTACGTGCGTATTCGCCCTTCTGGCTTGCATGGCGCACCAGCCGTCGGCGCTCGGCATTCTGGCCGGCGCTAGTCAACCTAGTGAAACGGTTCACTGACACGGCGTCATCCGGTGTTGCAAGGGGAGTATGCGGATCGAGATGCTGTAGCGCTTCACCGTTAATCCTTCGTCAATTTTTCGCTCTCGTGAAACGGTTCACTGACACGGCGTGATCGGTGTTGCACGGCGTGATCTATGTTGCAAGAGGAGTATGCGGATCGAGACGCTGTGGCGCTCCACCGTTAATCCTTCGTCAATTTTTCGCTTGCGCGTCGTCAGCGGAACGCTAAGATTGACGCCTGTCATTAACGCGATCCCCGAGGACATTGCAAGCGTGCTTCTGACCCGATTGCCCTTTTTTGATGCAAGTCCCAGCCACAGTTGCTCAGAAGCGTCGCGCCCCGAGCTCACGCCGTGCGCCCGATTAGAACTGCATGGCTGGGTTGTGCTAACCGCGGCGCTCGATTTGCTAGGATCTTTCACGATCGCCGTCATTGGCTTCGGCACATACGTAGCCCCAATGGAGGTTGACTGGAGCCAGCTGTGGGCGGCACTCGGGGCTTTCTCCCTCGCCTGGGCCTTAGCTGCGCGGTCGCAGCTCCTCTATGAACACTCCACGTTCTTCTCGATACGCCGGTCGCTCCGGCGAGCGGCCGTCGCCTGCATACTCGCCTTCGTGACGATCCTGGCCGTCGCTTTCGGCTTCAAGGTGGTCGGCGGCGTCTCACGGGTTTGGCTCGTATCCTGGGCCCTCACGACCCTCCTGTGGGTATTTGCGCTCCGCATTGTATGGAATGTCAGACTCGGGCAGCTGCTAACGGATCGCAACGGCCGCCTCTGCCTCGAACGGGTCCTCGTTTTTGCGCGATCGACCCGCTCAGCCGAGCGGGTGGCGCGAGCGATCGAAATGCAGAGCGGCTATCGGCTTCGCGCGGTGGCGAGCCTGCCGCTCCCCGGGCTGCCCGGTGGGGCGTCCGTCGCTTGGACCGAAGACGCCGTACGCGCCGGGCGTGTCGACCGCGTCCTGATCGCCGACGTCGAAGAGGCGAAGGCCGAGACAAATGCGGTTCTTCTGCGCCTGATACGACTCGCCGTCGACGTCACGCTGCTGCCCAATATGGATGGGCTCTATACCCCCGAGCTCCGCGAAAGGCGGATTGGCCGCCTGCCTGCCATCGACGTCGTCAGCCGCCCCTTGTCTTCTCGCCAAGCCCTGATCAAGCGAGCCGAGGATGTGCTCGTGTCAGTTGTAGCGCTCGTGTTAATGCTGCCGGTGCTTGCGGTCGTCAGCATCGCCATCAAGCTGGATAGTCCTGGTCCAATAGTGTTCAGGCAGAAGCGCGTAGGATTTCATGAGTCAACGTTTAGCCTATGGAAGTTCCGCACGATGTATCACGACATGCAGGATCCCGGCGCGCTCCGGCAGACGTCACGAGGCGACAGCCGCGTCACGCGTGTGGGCCGTTTCCTGCGGCGATCGAGCATTGACGAGTTGCCGCAGCTCGTGAACGTACTTCGCGGCGACATGTCAGTGGTCGGCCCGAGGCCACACGCCCTGCAGACGGCGGCGGCGGGCATTCCGCTGCATGATGCGCTGGAGGAATATGTCGCGCGGCATCGCCTGAAACCAGGCATTACTGGGTGGGCGCAGGTAAACGGGTGCCGCGGTGAGATTGACAGCGAGGAAAAACTTCGGCGCCGAACGGCCCTCGACTGTTTCTACATTGAGAACTGGTCGTTGCTGCTCGATCTTTGGATCATTGCCCGCACTGTCTGGCTGATGGTCTTCGATCGCGAAGCCTACTGAGCAGCGACTGCAGATGATCGCCATTACAGAACTTTCTGTCGCGGGTTCGGTCCGATGAGCGGTCCTGCCAAGGAAGCGCTCAGACTTGGGTTCGACAGCGTGATGTCGCCACCGGGCGGTGAAGGTGCGAGTAATCTCGGTGAAGGTGCGAGTAATCTCTGGATTAAAGCGATTCTCGTAAGCGTGTTACGGCGCTGGTATCTCGTCGTTGCCCTAGCTTGCGCTGGAACATACCTTGGTTCTGTCGTTGGTTCTGTCGCTGAAAAGTTAGTTCGGCCGCACTATACGAGTTCGGTTTCAATTCTAATCGATCCGAAGCGCCCCGGGTCTCTGGGTTTGCAAGACACATTTGCGAATCTCTACATCGACGCAGGCAAGATCGCGACCGTTCAGGAAGTCATCTTGTCGTCGGGACTGCTGACGAATGTCGTGAACGCGACGCACTTGGCGGCAGACCTGGAATTTGGTGCCCGGACCCGGTCGATATCGGACAAGCTGCGGAACGTAATGCCAGAAAGGATAGCTACAGAACTTCTGGGTCCGCCCAGTGAACAGCCGGATACTCCTGAGGCCCGCGAAGCCCGCGCAGTCGGCCGTCTGTCTCAAGTCATAAAGACCCAGCGGGTCGGCGCGACATACGTCATCGAGATCGAGGTGACGGCGTCAACGGCGGTGCGCGCACGCACACTCGCTCAGACCGTCGCGGAGGCCTATTTAGCCGATCAGATCGAGCGCAGAACCTCAGCGGCCACGCAAGACATGAAATGGCTGCGAACGCAGGTGAACGAACTGCGTGACGAGCTAATCAAGAGCGAGGAAAACGTCGAGACAATACGCGCGAACCATGGGCTTACCCAAACGAACGGCGACTCGACCGTCGGCCGGCAGGCGATCACCGACGCAAGCACCCAGCTGTCGCAGGCGGAGGGTGAAGTGGCCGCCGCCGAGGCGAGATACCAGCAGGCCTTGCGCGTTCAGCGCGACGGCGGGAGCTTGGACGGATTGCCCGAGGTGATCTCGTCGAAGCTGATCGAAACCCTCCGCGAGCAGCAGTCGGCATTGAACCGGACAATTGCCGACCTGAGCGCACATTACACCTCGACCTACCCAGGCCTTGCCCGCGCGCTCGAGGATCGGAAAGCTCTAAATGCCCAGATTGCCGCAGAGATCTCTCGGATTGTCGAGGGGTTGCACAACAACGCACAGGCGGCTGTCGCCCACCGCGACGCTTTGAGAAAGCAGCTTGCAGTCCTCGTGGGTGACTCGAGCGAGAACTCGAACGCAATCGCGCTCGCGAGACTCCGGGAAGCGGAGCGCGTCGCCGAGACCAACCGGACCGTGTTCGAGGCGTCACTCGTTCGCCTGAAAGAGCTTGAGGCGCAGGCAAGCCATATCGACGTCGAAGCACGAATTATTTCACCCGCGACAGAACCACCCGCCTCGAGCTTTCCTAAGCGGATCACGTTCTTTGGCGGCGGTGCCGTCGCCGGGATGCTCGTCGGGGTCGGTTTGCTCGTACTGCTCGCACTTCTCGACAAGCGCGTCACGAGCAGATCGGCCATCGAAAGCTCGTTCGGCCTTCCCGTCCTGGCGACGATTCCCCGGCTCAGACGGCGAGATGTCGGCGGCAGGGTAAAGCTCGTGAGCATTGCCGGCAGCCTGGTGCGCAACCCTCTGTCGCCCTTCGCGGAGAGTCTGCGATCGCTCCGCAGCCGCTTATTTCTTGGTCGGATCGGCTCTCCCGTTGTAATCCAGGTCACCTCCGCCCTCCCTGGTGAGGGGAAGAGCACACTTGCTTCGGGCTTTGCCATCTCGCTCGCATCGACCGGTCTTCGCACGGCACTCGTTGACCTTGACCTATACAACCCATCCATCACGAGGGCCTTCGGTCTGAGCCAGGACCGAGGTGTGACGAATCTCCTGGCGGGAGCGGCGATCGACGGCAACGCATTAGTCGGTCACCAGACACTGCCACTCAAGATCATCAGCGCGGGCTCTTCGGATCACAGGGGCCTCGACCTCATCGGGAGTCGCCGATTCACCGCGCTTGTCTCCGAATTGCGGCAATACTTCGATGTGATCATTCTAGACACCCCTCCGATTCTCGCTGTCTCCAATCCCATCATGACATCCGTGGTTGCTGACGCAACGATCCTGACCGTGGCGTGGCGCCAAAGCTGCAGCCGGGACGTAGGGCAGGCGGTACGGGCACTTCGGCAGGTCGGCGCGCCCATTGCCGGGATCGCGTTGAACAAGGCCGATCTCGCGAGGGTCGGGCAGTTCGACAAGTGCCGATACGCGTACGACAGCTACATCTCTCGATATATGAAATCTCTCCCGCGCAGGCACGGGCGTCTCACGCGCGAGCAGACGATTGTCGATGACTTTGTCCGTTCCGGAACAGCCCCTACCGACGGCGCAGCGAGCGAACCGACAACGCCGTGCACAGTGGAGCGCCGTTCAGAATCCGAGGTCAGCCAGGTTCAGATTGCGGTTTCTAACTGATGTGACCAGCCCACAGTAGCAGATCATTATTTTGGTCGTTTGGAGGCAATCTGCCAGTTTCCGCTTGCCTTGCGACAAGAACGATGATACTGGTTTCATGTGTTCTCATATCGCCATCGGCCACGGGTTGGCGCGCCGTAGGTGGTGATGATGGTATGTGAGGACATTTGTCATTAAAATGAGGTCCAACACATGACACGGATGAAGCGGTTCACGTCTCGAATCGAGGCGATTTGCAACCTCAACTGGCATCGCCTGGGGCGGGACGACCTGCTTGCGGCGGCGCGCGCCTATTACTACTTCTCAATACAATTTCGAGAGAGCCTGGAAGTGGCGTGCGGACTGTTTCCGCACGACACGAACCTGATGCAGCTCCGCAGCGAAGAATGCGACACCGATAATCTGTCGCCGTGGCCGGAGATTGCCGGGCCAGGCGAACGGATGAACCACGACGAGTTTATGCGGCGCGCCATCGAGTTGGACCCGCTTGACCGCCAGCGCGCGGCGGCGATTGATGACCTCGGTCGCGACTATCTTCGCCTGATGCGCGGGCTCCCCGATGTCGTCAGGGCGCTTAGCATTTCTAGCTATGAGGACGGAGGTCTTGAGAGCGTCTTTCGGGCAATGCTTTGTGCGCCCAATTGGGAGGGACGCTCGCTCGAAGCTTTCCGCCACTTCCTCAAGGAGCATATCCGGTTCGACAGCGACCCGGATGGCGGCCATGGCGCTCTGAGCCGTCACCTGGTGCCCGACGAGCGGATCTGCGTTGCATGGGATAGTTTCGAGCGGATCCTGGTGGGGGCGGTTCCGCGGCTGGTTTCCTGAACATCCGACGGCACCATACATCCGACGACACCATGGAAAAGGCGGACCAGCCGACACAGCGAGAGCCTTTTCCTCAGTCGGCGCTGTTTCCGATATCGAAAGAGCGGGTGAGGGCGGAGGATGCCTTGACCCGCTCGCTCGCCGCGGCCAGGGACCGTGTGTCGGCCGGCCCTGTCGTGCCCGCCGTTGATATGATCGCCTTCGAGCGTGACCTCGCGGCGTTCGACTTTCGGGTGCCTAGGCCGCTGGATGACGTTCTAGCCTGGACGATCGCCTGTCTGGAAACGGGCGTCGTGCATACGCATCATCCACGCTACTTTGGGTTGTTTAATCCAAGCCCGACCTTCCCTGCACAGTGCGCTGACCGCATCGCGGCATATTTCAACCCGCAACTTGCAACATTCACGACGTCGCCCGTTCCGGTCTCGATTGAGGCACATGTCGCCCGCGCTCTTGCGGAGCGAGCGGGTCTGCCTTCGGGGAGCTCGGGTCACTTTACTACAGGGGGCGCGGAGGCAAACCTGACCGCCGCCGTCTGCGCACTGACTCGGCTTGACACGTCATTCGCCGACCGCGGCGCGCGGGCCTTCACGGGTCCTCCGGCGGTTTACGTCTCACGTGAGGCACATGCCGCCTGGCTGAAGATCGCCCATATCACAGGGATCGGCAGGTCTGCGATCCGTTTCGTCAATACCGACGGGTGTGGACGCATGGACCCGGAAACGCTCGCTGATACGATTGCCGTCGACCAGGCGGAGGGGCGAATCCCCGTCCTTGTCGTCGCGACTGCCGGTACAACAGGCGGCGGGATGATCGACCCACTGCGCGACTGTTCGGTGATCGCGCGAGCGGCAGGTGCTTGGTTTCACGTCGACGCGGCCTGGGGCGGCGCGGTCTTGGTATCCGAGCGATGGCGCCACCTCATGTCGGGTCTGGAGGAGGCCGACTCGATCACGATTGACGCGCACAAATGGCTGGCCGCAACGATGAGCTGCGGCCTGTTCATCACGCGCCATCCAGACACGCTGTCTGCCGCATTCCGGGTGTCCACGGGCTACATGCCGCCGAGCGACGCTTCGCGCGATCCGTATGCGACAACGGTGCAATGGTCCCGCCGCTTCGCGGGGCTGCGCTTGTTCTTGGCGCTGGCCACAAGCGGATGGAGCGGACTGGCTGCGCATCTCGAGCGCGCAATTGACTTGGCGGAACTGTTGCGAGGCGAGGTCCTGGTCCGCGGCTGGAAGGTTGCGAACGCGTCGAGCCTGGCTGTTCTCTGCCTGGAGCCTCCTGCGGGGTCTAGGGATGTACCAGAGGTCGTCCGCCGTGTCGTCGCTTCCGGGCACAGCTGGATATCGGTTACATCCTTCGAACGACGCGATACGGTTCGCGTGTGTCTAACGAACGGAGAGACAACGCCGCAGGATGTGCTGCTTCTGGCCGATCTGCTCCAGGCCAGCTCCAAGCTGGCCGTTCCTTCTGACTGAAGTTTTACGTTGCGTAGCCAGCTGTAGCCGATTTAGGAATCGATTTTAGAGCGAGTCGAGAGTACAATTGATCACTCAGAAGATGATGAAACCAGAGACAATCGCACTTCACGGAGGCTACGAGCCTGACCCGATCACAAGGGCAGTCGCCGTACCGATCTATCAGACCGTGGCTTATGCGTTCGACAGTGCCGACCATGGCGCGGCGCTGTTCAATCTTGAGGTGGATGGGCACCGCTACAGCCGCATCAGCAATCCGACGACTGCTGTGCTAGAAAGCCGGATCGCCGCACTGGAAGGCGGCGTCGGAGCCCTCGCGGTCAGCACGGGGCAGGCTGCACTCCACTACGCTATCCTCTGCTTGGTCGAGCCCGGACAGAACCTGGTCAGCGTGCCGCAGCTCTACGGCACCACCCATACGCTGTTCGCGCACTTCCTGGCCCGTCTGGGGATAGCGGTGCGCTTCGCGCGGGACGACCAGCCGGCCTCGATCGCAAGCCTGGTTGATGCCGATACGCGCGCGATCTACTGCGAGAGCGTCGGCAATCCGGCCGGAAATCTGTGCGACATCGAAGCCCTCGCAGCGGTAGCGCACCGGAACCGCATTCCGCTGGTCGTAGATAACACGGTCGCGACCCCGATTCTTCTCAGACCCTTCGAGCATGGCGCTGACATCGTTCTCCATTCCCTCACCAAGTTCCTCGGCGGGCACGGGACCACGCTGGGCGGCGCGATCGTCGACAGCGGGACCTTTCCGTGGCAGGACGAATGCCGGCGCTTTCCGAGTTTCAGCGAGCCCGACGCGTCCTATCACGGCCTCAGCTACACTGGGCATTTCGGTGCGGCGGCCTTCATCGCCCGCTGCCGGAGCGTCTTTCTGAGAACGACGGGCGCAGCGCTCTCGCCCCTAAACGCGTTTCTGCTACTACAGGGCATCGAGACCGTTGCGCTGCGCGTCGAGCGTCACGTTGAGAACGGTCACGCCGTCGCCGTATTCCTCCGCGCCGATGATCGGGTGGCGTGGGTCAACTACGCCGGGTTTCCGGACAATCCTTACCACGCGCTCGCGCGGAAGTATCTCGGCGGCCGAGCCTGCTCGCTCGTGACTTTCGGTGTGCGCGGCGGGCTAGAAGCAGGAAAGGTCTTTTACGACGCGCTTAAGTTGGTTAAGCGTCTCGTGAACCTGGGCGACGCGAAGTCGCTGGCCTGCCACCCAGCATCCACCACGCATCGTCAGATGTCGCCCGACGAGCAACGCGCCAGCGGCGTGCGCCCAGAGATGATCAGGCTGAG
>Ga0074045_10005839_pt1 | contig 10670 bp, 9 predicted proteins | sample BogForMeECP23OM2_FD_94442 | JGI IMG/M metagenome (GOLD analysis project Ga0074045, IMG submission 94442) | Bog forest soil microbial communities from Calvert Island, British Columbia, Canada - Bog Forest MetaG ECP23OM2 | ecosystem: Environmental > Terrestrial > Soil > Wetlands ... | reverse complement strand
CGGCTGGAAGGGGTCGCGCAAATGGACGCGGAGGAGATCAAGGGGGCGTTGCGCGAGGAGGTGCTGCTCGAATGCCAGGACGAAATACGGGCGCTCCGGCGCGAGACGCTGGAAAAATCCGAGCAGGAACTGCAACACCAGGCGCACCGCATCCTGGTCACGGCCATGCAGCGGCTCGCCAGCCGGCCGAACAACGACATAACCGCGACGATTGTCCAGCTGCCCGGCGAGGAAATGAAAGGCCGGATCATCGGCCGGGAGGGCCGCAACATCAAGGCGTTCGAAGCCGCCACCGGGGTGACGCTGCTCATCGACGAATCGCCGCAGATGGTGCTGATCTCCTCGTTTGATCCGGTGCGGCGCGAGATTGCCAAGCAGGCCCTGGAAGGGCTGATCAAGGACGGCCGCATTCATCCGGCCAGCATCGAGGAATTTGTCGCGCGCGCCAAGGAGGAGATCCGGCTCAATGTCATGCAGGCCGGCGAGGAAGCGGTGCAGCGCCTGCAGGTCAACGGCCTTCACCCGGAAATCATCAATCTGCTTGGCAAACTCAAATTCCGCTTCTCCTACACCCAGAACGTACTCGATCACTCGGTCGAGGTCGGCTTTCTCTGCTCAATGCTGGCCTCGGAAATCGGCCTCGATCCCCAGGTGGCCAAGCGGGTCGGGCTGCTCCACGACATCGGCAAGGCGGTGGAGGGGGAATACCAGGGCAGCCATGCCGTCATCGGCGCCGAGTTTGTGAAGCGCCACGGCGAGACCCCCATCGTGGTGAACGCCATTGCCGCCCACCACGAGGAGGTGAAGCCCGAGACGGTCTATGCCGGATTGGTCATCCTCGCGGACACCATTTCGGCGGTGCGCCCGGGCGCCCGGGCGGAGTCGATGGCCGGCTACATCCAGCGGCTGGATCGATTGGAGCATCTGGCCACGTCGATGGAAGGGGTGCAGCAAGCCTATGCGATTCAGGCCGGCCGCGAGGTGCGGGTCGTGGTGAACCCGCAGGCGGTGACGGATGAGCAGGCGGGCGAGCTGGCAAAGAAGCTCCGCCGGAAGATCGAGGAGGAGCTGCAGTATCCTAGCACGATCAAAATCACCGTCATCCGGGAGCAGCGGTTCAACGAGACGGCGATGTAGCGTGCTGGCACGGCGCGCGATAAGCTTTTAGCGGTAAGCTATAAGCCGTTTGCCTTGGGCCAGCCGCAGAGGGAAGATCGCAGGCCGGGGGGCGGAGCGGACGAAGAACAAGGGGCCAGCGAACAGCGGGGAGCTTTTAGCTTTCAGCTTACGGCTTTCAGCTTAAAGCTTCCCCCCATGGCCGACCCAAAGATCCTGGAGACTTTCCCCAACCCGCAACCGGGGCGCGACTACCTGATCGAGCACACGCACCACGAGTTTACGTCCCTGTGCCCGATCACCGGGCATCCGGACTTCGCCGAGATCACGGTGCAGTACGTTGCGGACCAGCGTTGCGTCGAGCTCAAGTCGCTCAAGCTGTATTTCCACGCCTATCGGAACGAGGGGATCTTCTTTGAGGCGGTGACCAACCAGATCTGCGACGATCTCGGCGCGCTGCTGCGGCCGCGACGGCTGACGATCATTTCGCGCTGGATGGCGCGCGGAGGTTTCACGTCGGTGATCACCGCGGAGTGGCGGCCGGGAGGGCGGTCAATCAAAGAGGGAAGACTGAAGACGAAGAGCGGGAGCAGACCGGTGCGCCAGGGGCGGAATCCGGCAGTGTAGCCGGGGTCGTCGACTCCGCCCGGAGCGGTCTGAAAATCATGGATCCATGGGAATCGTGTTCCTTCGCCGAGCGCGCGAAGCCGGCGGGCCAGAATGCCAATGGGGAACTCAGGAATCCAGGAAGCGAGATCGCAGATCGCAGCATGCCAAGCTATCGCCGGATGGGCAAGCAGGAGCCGGCCGGCCAGAGCTTTCCGCTTAACGCTCGCGGCTTAATGCCCCGTCACGGATTGAGGGCGGCGATCACCTGGGGATGCAGCCCGGGAATGGCGGCGACAATCGAGGTGGCGTTGACCGGGTCGCGGCCCTGCCAGTCCGTGATGACGCCCCCGGCGCCGCGGATGACCGGGATCAGCGCCGCGATGTCCCAGGGATTCATGATCGGGTCGCACATGATGTCGGCCCAACCGGTGGCGACCAGCAGGTAGCCGAAGCAATCCCCCCAGGTGCGGAACTGCTTCACGCGCCGGCTGAGCGCGGCAAACGCCGCTCCGTTCTGGTGACGTTCGGGAGAAAGCACGCTGCTGCAGAGCAACGTTGCCGCGGCGAGACCGGGCGTTTCCCGCACGCGGACGGTCCGGTCGTTGAGCGTGGTGCGGACGCCGTCGCCGATGACCAGTTGCCGCAGGATCGGCTGATGGATGGCCCCCAACACCGGCTGGCCGTGGTGAAGGAGGGCGATGAGCGTCCCGAAAAGCGGGGTGGCGGCGGCGAATGCGCGGGTGCCGTCGATCGGGTCCAGCACCCACACGAAATCCGCGCCGGTGTTCTCGGGCTCGAGTTCCTCGCCGAGAATGCCATGGGTGGGAAACTGGCGCCGGATCATCCGGCGCATGAGTTCCTCCGCCCCGCGATCAGCCGGGGTCACCGGCGTCTCGTCGGACTTGGTCTCGACCACCAGATCTGGGCTGGCAAAATAGGGACGGATGAAATCACCGCTCGCGGCGGCGAGCTCGAGCAGGAAACTGCGATAGGCCTCAAGATCCACGTGGCCAAACTCACCACGAAATCAGCGAAAGACACGAAAATAAAACATGGGCCGCCGAAGGAGATCATGTGGAAAGCTGGAAATCAGGGGGCCAGCCGTGCCGCCAGCGGGGGCCTGATTTCCTGGGTTCCACATAAGATTGATTTGTTTGCGGCTCCGGACGCACCGGGTATTCCATTGGGTCTGCATCCATGCGCTGGGTTGAGCAACCGATCCATTTTATCGACTTCGAAGGCAGTCTCGCCTCCGGGATTCTCGAGTACGGCGTCGTGACCGTGGTGGGAGACCGGATCGTCGCGACCCAAACGCGCCTGTGCCGGGCGACGGGCCGCGTGCGCCCGGAGGATGCCGCCGTGCACGGATTGCGGGAGGACGACCTCGCGGCGTCCGCGCCGTTCGCGGGCGATTGGGAATATTTCGCCGCGCTCCGCGAGCGCGGCCCGCTCGCGGCGCACTACGCGGGCGTGGAGAACTCCCTGCTCAAGTCGGTGTGGCCCTATCCGCGCCGGTCGCCCGATTTTGCCCGGCCGGGGGAGCGGTTGGCCGAGTGGGGCCCCTGGATCGACACCGCCCGCCTCTTCGAGCAGATTTTTCCGCAGCTTCGGTCGGGCCGGCTGGAAAATCTGATCGCCGATTGCGGGCTGCAGGCCGGGCTCGACGCCCTGGCCGCTGCGGATTGCCCGCCCGGGCGGCGGCGCTACCACGCGGCCCTCTACGACGCGTTGGCCGGCGCATGCTTGCTGGCCCGGTTGGCGGCCGAGCCGGCGTCGGCGGACAAGGCGATGGGCTGGCTTCTGGCGATGAGCACCCTTAATCCGGAGAAGCGCGACGCGCTGCAGCAGAGCGAACTGTTTTAAAGGGCGGGAGACGCCTTTTCGATCGGCGGGAATCGCTCCGTAGCGCCAGTCTCGGACTGGCGGCGGGCAAACGATGGCTTCCGGACGCCGGTCCGGGGTCGGCGTTGTAGCCGGCCTCGCTAAGGCCGGCCCCGGGGTCGGCGACCCCGGCTACAGGGCGTTGGAGTGGCTTCCATAAAACGGCAGCCGTTTTTCCCGAGCAGGGCCGCTGCCGTTGCTACTCTGCTGCAGAAATACTTCGACTAAAGCCGCTCTGGTCTCCGCCGGCGGCGGCGGCGAACCGGTCGAGCAAGTCCGTGAGCGGCCGGTCGGCGAGGGACGGCACCACGAGATGGGCGGCGGAGAAATCGTGATGGCGGGTAGACGGATTGGGCACGGCCACGGTCCAGACGCCGGCGGTGCGGGCCGCCACCGTGCCGGCCCGCGAGTCCTCGAAGGCGATCGCCTCGGGCGGCGCCAGGCCAAGCATCCGTACCACCAGGTGATAGATCTCGGGCGCCGGCTTGCCGGTCGCAATATCTTCCCGGCAGGCGATAAAGTCGAAGAACGGGCGCAGGCCCAGCCGGGTCAGATGGCGGCCGACGTGGTCATGGCCGGAGTTTGACGCCACCGCCACTTTCAAACCGCGCCGGCGACCCTCCTCCAGGCAGCCGAGGACACCGGGCAGGATGGGCTGGCGCGCGGTCAGCTCCCGCGTCACGCGGCGATGCTCGGCGTCCAGCGCGGCTCGATTGGCGGCGGGACCGAACGCAGTCCAGGGGTCGAAGTCGACGTCGACATGGCCGACGAGGCCAAGGGCGCCGGTGCGCGAATAGGCCCGGCCGGCCCGCTGGTGAATGGCCGCCCAGGCATCGATGAGCGGGGTCTCCGTGTCGATGACGAGTCCGTCGAAATCAAAAATCAGCGCGCGAATCACGCGCCCAACAAGCCAGACAAAGGCCGGCGCAGTCAAGCGGAGTGGAGGAATCTCCGCCCCGGGCTCGACGCGGACGCCGGATTCATCCATTTTCCGAACCATGCCCGAACGGTTTTCCCCCACCGGCCTCCGCGGCCTGACGCTTGCCATGACCACCCTGATATCCGCCCTGGCTGCCACCGCCCGACCCACGAGCCACGATCGGGCCGAGATCCCCAGCCAATTCAAATGGGACCTCGCGCCGATCTTTGCGGATTGGCCGGCCTGGGAGGCAGGCGTGAAGGAGATCGACGCCAAGATGGCCGCGTTTGCGGCGCTCAAGGGCACCCTGGTCCAGGGGCCCCAGGCGGTGCTGCACGCCTATCGATTGTATGACGAAATCGGCATGCTGCAGGACCGGATCTACAATTACCCGGCGCTCCAGCGCGACCTCGACACCCGCAATCAGGAAGTCGGGGGCCGATTCCAGCGCGTGCAGGCGCTCTTCGCGAAATTCGGCACGGCGACCGCCTGGTTCACGCCCGAACTGCTCACGGTGCCGCAGGCCACCATGGAACAGTGGATCGCGCAGACACCCGATCTGGGCATCTATCGTTTCACGATCCTCGACAATTACCGGGTGCAGAAGCACGTCCTCGACGAGAAAGGCGAGCGCCTGCTGTCCTTCAGCAGCCGGGCCAACGAGACTCCCCGGGGCGCCTTCCAGGAGCTTTCGACCTCGGACATCAAGTTCCCCAAGGTGACGCTGGCGGACGGAAAGGAAGTCACTCTCACGCCGGGCGCCTATCAGGCGATTCTGGCCACCGATTACCGCCAGGCGGACCGGGCGAAGTCCTTCGAGGCCTACCTGAAGACCTATGCGGCGACGGCCCATACCTATGGCGCGCTTTACAACGGCGTGCTGCAGCGCGACTGGTTCCTCGCCCAGGCGCGGAGCTATCCGACCACGCTCGATGCGGCGTTGGACGGGAACAACATTCCGACGGCAGTCGTGGAGACGCTGGTCACGACCACGCGCCGGGGGACCGCCCCGTTGCAGCGCTACCTGCGCCTGCGCCAGCGCCTGCTCGGGCTGGAGACCTATCACCTGTACGACAACAACATTCCCATCTTCAAGATCGCGAAGGAGTACCCGTATGGCGCGGCCCGGGAGACGGTGATGGAATCGGTGGCGCCGCTGGGACCGGACTACCAGGCGAAAATGAGGAAGCTCTTCGCCGGCGGCTGCCTGGACGTCTACGAGAATGACGGCAAGCGCAGCGGCGCGTACAGCGCGGGGGTCTACGGCGTCGGCCCGTACATGCTGCTGAACTACAATGACACGCTGGATAGCGTCTTCACCCTCGCGCATGAGGCCGGCCACTCCCTGCACACGATTCTCGCGTTTGAGACCCAGCCATTCGTCACCGCCAACTACACGATCTTTGTGGCCGAGGTCGCCTCGACGATGAACGAGCGGCTGCTGCTGCGGAAGCTGCTGGAGACGACCACGGATCCGAAGGAGCGGTTTGTCCTTGTGCAGCATGCCGTCGACAGCATCGTGGGCACTTTCTACACCCAGGTGCTCTTTGCCGACTTCGAGCTGGAGGCGCACCGGCTCGCCGAGCAGGGGCAGCCGGTCACGGTCGACGTATTAAAGGAGATCTACGGGCGGTTGCTGCGCGACTATTACGGCGAGGCGATCACGGCCGACGAGCTCTACCGCTACACCTGGACGCGGATCCCGCATTTCTACAACTCTCCGTATTATGTTTACCAATACGCAACCTGCTTCGCCTCCTCCGCGCAGCTCTACCAGGCGATCACCACCGGCCCGGAGGCGGAGCGCGCCGCCGTGACGGCGCGCTACCTCAACCTCCTGCGGAGCGGGGGCAGTGACTATCCCATGGCGTTGCTGAAGCGGGCGGGCGTCGACCTTGCGCAGCCGGCGACCGTGCAGGCGGTGGTGGACCAGATGGACGAACTGGTGACGCAGCTGGAAGCCGAGGCGGCGAAGATCAAGTGACCAGGATCACGCTGAGTTGGCGGACGCTGGTCGGGCCAGAATGCCAAGGTGGAACTCAGGAATTCGGGGAACGAGGTCGCAGATCGCAGCGCGACCAATCGCTCCCGGATAAACCAGCTTTCCTGATTTCCACAGGGTCAGGACGTTCCAGACGGGTGGCGTCACCAGGACAAACCAGCGACCACCGGAACGCCAAAAATCGTGACATATCCGAAATGGAGCTTCCGGCTGAGCTTGAGGTCATGCACTTTCACGATCGACCACTTCTGTTCTGATGCGGCTTTGGCTTGGTCGTGAAGGCTGGAATCCACCGTGCGATACTGCGGCAGGCTAAGACCGCGGTCCCCATGAACGACCAGCGGAGCCATCACGACAACGTTTGGATCAATGGGGTCTCCCTTGGCATTGGACGCTGGGATTCCCGCGGTGCGCTCCAGACCTGAATCTGGTTTGAAGTCGTAACGGAATCCCGCAATGGCCTCGGCGCGCATCGGTGACAGCGGCGGAGGCGTGTCCTCGGCGTGGCCAGCCAGGCTCCAGAGCAGACTGCACCCGAAAGCCACCGTCGTCCACGATGCCTTTGAACGACGCGGTCGGATGGCAGCGGTTGGCATGGGCGGAAAGGGGTTTCGGGCGACATCCGGCGCGGGTTTGGCAGGCCGAGCAGAGGCCAGGCCCGCGATTTCGTCGCCAGGGGGGAAGACCGCGAGCAAGCGGGCGGGTTCCGCGGAACCCGCCGCCGATGCACGCCAGCAAGGCGCGACCGGCGCCGCGGGCGCCCGGCGCGCTGGCGGTGGTTCCAACCCCGGCGACTACCGGTTCACTGGAGGCGCTGTGCGGGTCGGGGCACCAGCACGCGCGCCTCGAGATCCTGAAGAGTCTGGATGAAATCTGCCGCCGTGGGCGCCTGCAGAAGCGCATCGCGGTTCCCGGAATCCTTGATGATCCGGCAGAGGGCGCTGACCACCTGAAGATAGCCGCCATCGTTCGATTTCGGAATGCCCAGGGCGAAAATGAGTCGGACCGTCTGGTCGCTGTTCTCATAAGACACGCCGGCCTGGCTGCGCCCGATCGCCATGACAATCCGGGTCACGTGGTCGGTGCGGGCGTGAGGGAGCGCGATCTCGTTGCCGAGGCAGGTCGGGTCGAGGCGTTCGCGCGCCAGCAGTTCACTGTAGAAACCAGGGAAATCCGTCACATCGGGATGCCCGTCGAGGAGGCGCGCGACCTCGTAAAGCGCGGCGGTGCCTTGGGTGCTTTGCACGTCCAGGGTAATGCGCGCAGAAACTAGCAGTGGGGCGAGGATGCCGGCCATGAGCGGGGAGTGCAGAGAATCGGGGTTGAGGAGACGCTGATGACGAAGGCAAGGCAAGGCCGGAGTGGGCGGACGCTGCGGGTGCATCTGCCGATTGACGATGATTCCGAGCCTTGTCCGAATGTGGCGCAGCCATCCCTGGCTGCATTCGGTTGCAGGCTGGAAGCCTGCGCTACGAAACGCGACCGCGCATTCATTACCGACAGCGCAGGCCCGCTCGCCTGTTTTACCGTCAATCGGGAGATGCGCCCGGACGCTGCCTGCCTCGAGCCGGCTATGAGGTCCGGTCCCCGGATCTGGGGCGGGCCCGGTCCCCCGGATAGAAACAGGGTTGAACGGCCGGCTCCGAACGGTCACCCTTGATGCCACGCCTCCGATGGATCCAAAGCTCCTCCTGCATATTGACGGATTCACCGACGTCGGTGCACGTCGGCTGAACAATGAGGACGCCTGGTGGATCGGTGAGCTGGGTGGAACGCATTGCTGCATGGAGCCCGGACCAGCGCCCTTGCACATTCCCCTCGCCCCGGGCGGTGCGCCCGCGCTCCTCCTCGTCAGCGACGGCGTCGGCGGCGCCAATGCCGGCGAGGTGGCGAGTCAGCTGGCGGTCAACGCCATTTCCAGCGAACTCCTCCGGGCTCCGGCGGCCCTCGCGGATGTGCAGACGGCCGGCGAGACAATCCTCGCCGCCCTCTCCGCGGCCAACACGGCCATCATCGCGCAGGCGGCGGCGCCGCAATTCGTCGGCATGGGCGCCACGCTTTCGCTGCTCTGCTTTGCCGGAGAACACGAGGTATGCTGGGGCCAGTTGGGCGACAGCCGCATCTACGTCTGCCGCGAAGGACGGTTGCGCCAGATCAGCCGTGATCATTCTCCGGTGGGCCGGTTGCGTCAAGAGGGCAAGATCAGCGAAGCGGAGGCCCGCTGCCATCCGCTCCGCAACCAGATCGACCAGAGCCTCGGGGACCCGAGCAAGGAGTGTCGGCCCGACATCGGGATCGAAAGCATCCGTCCGGGCGACGTCTATCTACTCTGCTCTGACGGTTTGAACGATGGATTGTGGGACCATGAGATCGCAGAGATTCTGGCCAAAGTCCGCACGATGGCCGACGTTCGACCCGCCGTCCGGCGACTTGTCGGCCTCGCCAATCTAGCGTCTGGCCGGGACAACATCACTGCTGTTCTGGCGTTGGTGGCGAATCCGTCGGTGCCGGCAACAATGGGGAATTGGATCATGAAAGCCCGCCGCCTCTTGCGCCGGCGGAAGGGCTGACTTTTCGATCCCGTATGGCTCAGTCTCCATGCTTGGAGGTTATTACGTAAATTACTTCAGACTAATTATTAAAGTATGATCAACGATCGAGATCGTGAGGCATGCTGGCCAGCGGATCATTCTTCGTTGGTGACTAATTCAAAAGATTTGCATTGAGTCGCAATGGCAGCCGCGGTTTGATCTCTTTCCTATGCCCGAAGACGACGCGAAACGACGCGAGTCCAGAGCCAGCTCCACCGAAGAGGAGCTAAGGCAGGCGGCCCATTTGCGAGTCGCCGGCTGGAAGGTGTTTGGCCGGTACACTTTAGAGGCCCGGTTGGGCCGCGGCGGGATGAGCATGGTCTGGCGGGCCCACGATGAGTTGTTGGATGAGGCGGTGGCACTGAAGTTTATTCCGAAGGTGGTGGCGCAGGACGCGGTGGCCGTGGATGACCTGCGCCAGAAGACAGCCAGTGCCCGAACCCTGCACCATCCGCACATCGTTCGGGTGAACGATTTCATGCGGGACAATACTCTCGCCACCGTTTCGATGGAATATGTGGCGGGGACAACGTTGGAACAAATGCGGCTGGAACAACCGGCACAGGTTTTTTCCGCGACGACGTTGGCGCCGCTGGTCGGGCAGTTGTGTTCGGCTTTCGATTACGCGCACCAGGCGGGGATAGTGCATGGCGGCCTGAAACCGACGAACATCCTCGTGACGCCGGAAGGCGTTGCCAAGATCACGGACTTTGGCATTGCGTGCAGCCTGGCGGAGGCGCGTCCTCGGCTGATGAAAGGGGCGGAACCGATTCCCGGAACAAGGCATTACCTGAGCCCGCAGCAGTCGGATGGCGACCCGCCCGGCCCCCCGGACGACATCTACTCGCTTGGCGCAGTGTTCTATGAATTGCTGCTGGGCGAACCGCCATTCTCGATCGCCGGCGTGGCCGAGCAAATGCGCTTCCAGGAAGCAGCAGTGATAGCGGCCCGCCGTGCGGAATCCGGGATGGAAGGCGAGCCGATTCCACTGGCGTGGAAAAAGGGCGTGGCGGCTTGTCTGGCGAGGGATCGGGCCCAACGTCCAACCAGCGGAGCAGAAATCCTGGGCCTGCTGGGGATCAGCTGATCAGCGGGAACATCCCGTCGGTGCCGGGAATCCGTCGGGCGAGCAGCGTCCCGCGGACTCGCCCCGCCACGAGGCAGGCGGGAACGGCCGCTGGCGAATCCGGCGGCACCAGCCCTGCCCAGGGCAATGTCTCAGGGCGCCGCCGACGCGGGAGGCGGCGCCGCGGTCTCCTCGTCGGAGTCGATCTCGACCACCCGGGCGATGGACAGCAGTTTGTCGCCTTCCGCCAGTTCGACCAGCTTGACCCCCTTCGCACCGCGACCGGTCTCGCGGATTTCGTTGACGCGGGTGCGCACGCTCTGTCCTTTGGCGGTGAGGAGCATGACCTCGTCGTTGTCGTGCACGCTCAGCGCGCCGGCGACGCTCACCGATCCGTCTTCGGGCAGATCGATCGCGATGACGCCCGTGCCGCCGCGGCGAATCAAGCGGTAATCTTCGAAGGGAGTGCGTTTGCCGATGCCGTCT
>Ga0074045_10005838_pt1 | contig 10671 bp, 10 predicted proteins | sample BogForMeECP23OM2_FD_94442 | JGI IMG/M metagenome (GOLD analysis project Ga0074045, IMG submission 94442) | Bog forest soil microbial communities from Calvert Island, British Columbia, Canada - Bog Forest MetaG ECP23OM2 | ecosystem: Environmental > Terrestrial > Soil > Wetlands ... | reverse complement strand
GTCTCCCCCGTCTCTATGTCTCTGTCCAAGCTTAACCCAGTCGAACCGCCGTGGTACGTGACCCGTACGCCCGGTGGTGTGGGAGGGGTGGCACCGCGAGGTGTCCCCCTATCCCGATCAACAGGGTGAATCATCGATCCGGGGCTGAAATTTGCTAGGATCACCCTCGATAAAGCCATCTGGATTAGATACTTAAAGCCGGTTTGGGTTCGAACGAACGGGGGGGCCCGACGTCGCCGTGCAGGGGAGCGAATCGGTCTATCAGGGGACAACAGGGGAGGCACCCTCGCCGTTGAAATCGGCGGAAACCGCGTCGCTTCGCTTGGTGACGTCGGTGCCACCATTGCCGTCCGGGGCGAGCCTGACCCCGATGGCGCAGCTGATGATCCCCCGCCATCTCGCCGGCGGGGTGGCCGCGGTCCCGCTGCCGCCCATCTTGCACCGCCTTTACGCAAGCGAGCGTTTTTGGCGGGCGTTTCATCGTCGCCTCGGGATCACCCCGGCGGACGCTTCTGTCGTGTTCTCAGCTCTGTCAGCCGCGTCGGCCAGCCGATCGAAATCGCGAGTCAGGCCTTGCAGCCGCTCCTAGACGGCTCCCATCGTCACCTCTTCGGCTGCCTGGCGAGCCCCGGCGGCTTTCTGGCGTAATACCGCGCCGGCAGCGTTAGCGCGTCTTCGCGCTTGTCCATGAGCCGTAGCATAACAGGGGCCCCGCGGATCTGGAGCTTTCCCGGCCGCTGGGCCAAAGAAACCACCGCGAGGGACGCCTTCTTGACGCCGGCCGGGGCCGTGGGTTGACGGACATTTGAGTAAAATCCGCTCCAGCTAGTTTGGATTGGTGGCATCGGGGAATGGTCGGATGGCCACCCGAGCGCCAGGGAGCGGAAAAATGAGTTTTGAAACAGTTAGCCTGCTAATGACCTACTTCGAGATCGGGGTGCTGCTGGCAATCCTGTTCCGCCTTGGCCGCACTTTTAAGCTGATCGCCAATACGCAGAGCCAACTTAGGCGAACAATCCATCACCTAGGGGAGCGTGGCGCGATGAACCCTTGAACGCCTGCCTGTCTGCTCGCGCGGTTATTGCCTGCTCGGCGTAGGCTGGTCCACCGCGCGCCGGCAGACATAGGCCCCGAGCGAAGTTCACGGGCAAGTCGGCTGAGATTGGGCGCACGCGCGTCACCCTCCGTGGGTTGCGCGCAAAGACGTTCAGACGAGGTCATTCACGGAACCTTTGCAAGTTTCACGAGTACAGCACGGTCTTTGGGCGCCCGAAAGTCTGCTTATGTAACCGGGCCGAGACAGCAAGGCGCTGGCGCCAATGGCCCGTGTAGGCCGCCGCGACCGCCGGGGATGAGACCAGGTTCAAATTCTCGGAGTTCTCCGCGGCCGGAGCCGGTGGTGAACCAACCAGGATCTCGCGCTCAGCTTTCTCGAGCGCGCGGACCGCGAAGCCAGCACAGTCTTCCTCGGGGCAAAGCAAAACGCGATAGCTGCTCGCGAGGCCACCGAGGAGGCTGATGAAGCGAGAGAGAGCGCGCCGAGGGCCCGACGATGGAGCGACGGAGAACACGCTCGGCCGTGCAAACGCGGTAAAGTCCCCACGCCGATGCAGGCCTGAACGTGACCGAGGCAAGGGACAATGTTCGCCAAGGATATCGTCTCCGGCATGCGGCGAGACCCGCCCAGATACCACGCTCGCCCCGCAGGCGATAATCCGAGAGAGGTGAGAGCGATGAGCGAAACGGATGCCCGGTTGCCGAAAGACGCCGAGCCGATTGTGAGGTCCACCAATGCCGATGTGCTGAACCGCCTGCCGTTCGCCGATCGACTGGACTTCGACGACGCGTCTCGCGGCTTCATCGCAACCCGCCCGGACGCGCTCGTCTCCCGTCCCGACGGGCGCGTCGTGTGGAGCCTGAAGCCCTACGACTTTCTGCGGGGCGACGCGCCGGCGCCTGCGACCGTCAACCCGAGCCTGTGGCGCCAGGCTCGCCTCAATCTCCATCACGGACTATTCGAGGTCGTTGGTGGCATCTACCAGGTCAGAGGCTTCGACATCGCCAATATGACGCTCGTCGAGGGGAGTACCGGCGTGATCGTGATCGACACGCTGACCTCCGCGGAGGGCGCCAGAGCCGCACTCAACCTTTATTTCGAGCATCGCGCAGACGGCCGATCGTCGCGGTCATCTACACTCATACGCACATGGATCACTGGGGCGGCGTCAACGGCGTGGTTGGCGAGGATGACGTCCGGTCCGGCAAAATCCCGGTCATCGCCCCCGATCGATTCATGGAATATGCGGTCGCGGAAAATGTCACTGCGGGAAACGCGATGCTTCGTCGCGCGCAATACCAGTTCGGCCATTTTTTGCCAAAAGGTGAAAGAGGTCACATCGATTGCGGGCTCGGCAAGGCCATGCCGACAGGGTCGGTCGGGCTGATCCCGCCGACCGACCTCATCAAGGCGACCGGCGAGAGCCGCGTCATCGACGGCGTGCGGATCGAGTTTCAGATGGCGCCCGAGAGCGAAGCGCCCGCTGAGTTCCACATGATCCTCCCCGAATTCAACACCGTGAACATGGCGGAAAACGCGACCCATTGTTTCCACAATCTGCTGCCGTTTCGCGGTGCCGTGGTTCGCGACGCTCACGCCTGGTCGAAGTACCTCAACGAGGCATTGGAATTGTGTGGCGAGAGGGCGAAGGTGCTGATCGGCCAGCATCACTGGCCAGTCTGGGGCAATGGGCGCGTCAAAAGCTATCTCGAAACACAGCGCGACCTCTACAAATACGTCCACGATCAGACGGTCCGTCTGATGAACCAGGGCCTCACCGCAGCACAGATCGCCGAGCAGCTGGAGCTGCCCGAGACGATTGCCTGCCAATGGCACGCTCGCGGCTATTACGGCGACATTCGGCACAATGCGAAAGCGATCTACCAGCGCTACCTCAGCTGGTACGATGCCAATCCGGCAAATCTCGATCCGCTTCCCCCCGTCGCTGCGGGCCGGAAATACGTCGAGTACATCGGGGGTGCGGCGGCCGCTTTGTCGCGGGCGCGCGAAGACTTCCGGCGTGGCGAATATCGCTGGGTCGCCCAGGTAATGAGCCATGCGGTATTCGCCGACCCGCAAAACGCAGAGGCGCGCGATCTGCTGGCGAATGCCTTCGAGCAGCTCGGCTATCTCGCAGAGGCCGCCACCTGGCGCAATGCCTATCTCTTCGGAGCCTACGAGCTGCGCCATGGGGTACCGCAGCTTCCCGGGCGTGCGCCGCTGTCATCGGATATCGTCCGGGCGCTCACCGTCGAGCAGATTTTCGACTATCTCGCCGTGCATCTGAGCGGGTCGAAGGCGGCAGGAAAGAAGATCGTGGTGAACTGGCATTTTCACCGACGCGCGACAGAGTTACGTGCTCAGCCTCGAAAACTCCGTCTTGAATTACGTCGCGAACAAGGAGACCAAAGACGCGGATGCGGCAGTGAGCCTCAGCCGCCCGATGCTCGACGCGATCTTTATCGGGAGAACCAGCTTCCCGGCAGCGATCGAGGCAGGACAGGTTTCGATCGCTGGGAACGCCGGCAAATTCCTCGAGCTTTTTACATTATTCGACGACCGCCATCCGATGTTCGAAATCGTCGAGCCCAAGAAGGGTGACGCCTAGTGTTCAGACTTATTCAGACGATTCATTGGTCGACGGCGGACTAATGCTGCCATCAAAAAGCTCTGTCACACCGGCGAAAGGCCGGTGCCCATGGCTGCGATGGGTCCGGGCCTTCCCCACGGAACATGTCCGTGGGCTGAAGGCCCACGGGAAGACGAAGGAGGGAGACGCGTCATTGAATTGAAGCATGTGAATGCGTCTGAGCACCAGCTCATCACACGATGATCGCATTGAGCTCCTTGCCGGCGTGTTCGGGCACCGACAGCCACACGCCGATCGCCATGGCGATCATCAAGACGGGGATGCACAAGAACGCCAGCGCGAACGACCCCGTCGACTGCTGCAGCGCGACCGTGACGAACGGCCACAGCACGAAGCCGACGAAATAGCCGATCGCCCATACCACGCCGTTGGCGGCGCCGCGGATGCGGGTCGGGAACACCTCGGCGGTCAAGGTCGTGCTCGGTCCCCAAAAACCGAGAAACCCGAAGGCCCAGGCCAGACCGAATACCCACAGCAATACATGGCTGTCGGTGAAAACCCACAGGGTCATGAAAATGGCACCCTGGATCAGCATCGCGATAAAAGCGACGCGCCGACCGATCCTGTCGGCCAGCCAGCCCGCCAGCCACAGGCCGAAGAAGCCGACGATGCCCCAGCACACATAGAAAGCGCTGTATTCCTGCGTCGACCAATGCTTTTCGGTCGACAGATAATAGGGCATCCAACCACCGACGGTGCCAAAGATGCAACAGCTGGAGCAGGCGACGAAGAGGGCGCCGAGGGTCGCGGGCAGCACGTCCGGCATGAACACCTGCCTGATGCCCACTCTCCCGGCCTTGGCGTACCAGGCCCGGTCGTCCGCATTTACCCTGCCGCCGGATGACAAGGTCTCGGCGATGCGCCGCTTGCGATCTTGCGCGCGCACCCAATAGGGCGATTCCGGACAGGTCCCGCGGACATAGATCGCCAAGAGCGCGATCACCCCAGGCACCATCACTGCGAGGCGCCATCCCCAATTGGCGGCAGCGATGCCGGTGATGGCTCCGGCCAAAGCGGCGCCCAAGCACCAGGTGGCGCGATTGATGCTGATCACCCGCCCTCGCAAGCGGGCGGGCCACGTTTCCGCCACCAGCATCGATCCGAGCGACCATTCGCCGGTCAGCGCAAAGCCCACCACGGACCGTCCGGCGACGAACACGGCAAAGGTTGGCGACAGTGCGACGACCGGCATCAGCAGGGAAAACAAGGCGATGTTGATCGCCAGCAAGGTGCGTCGCCCATAACGGTCGGCGAGCCACGGCCAAAAGTACAGTCCGGTGATGCCGACGAGCAATGCGATCTGCAGGCCGGAGCGGTAGGTCGGGATGTCGAGAGCGAATTCCTTGATGATCAGCGGCGAAACCAGCGCGAACATCACGCCGTCCATGCCGTCGAAGCCCCAGCCCAAGCCGTTGGCCAAGGCAATGTGCCGATGCGTCCTGGTAACCTCCGTGCCGCCCGCGACCGCGCGATAGTTCGCGTGTTGCAGGTGCCTCTGCTCGAGCGGTCCGACCTCCAGATCCGCCATCGCCACCGCCGCGCCGCTCATCGCCGCCCCCGCCCGCGGCTACGACGCGGAATCAGCGTAAGCGGCCGCGATCGCGACCGGCGATTGCTGCCAGATCAGGTCGACACGGCCAAAACCGGCCTCCTGCAGCAATCTCGTATGCACCGCGATGCCGCCGAACCGATCGAACAGGTCATAGTCGAGGAAGGGCGCGCCGGGCTTCAGAACCCGCACAATCCCCCGATAACACGCCGCCATCGCTGCGAGGTCGCCGAGATTGTGTATGGCGATAGCCGAGACGGCGAGATCGAACGGACCGCCGATGCGGTCGATCCATGACGGATCGCGGAGGTCGCACTGGACGTAGCCGACTTGAGCGCCATGCCGTGCAAGCCGCCGGCGCGCCTCGTCGAGCATCGGCTGCGAGTAATCCTGTAACGTCACCCGCGCATGCGGGAAGGCGCGCAGCACCTCCTCGGTCACCACGCCGTAGCCCCCGCCGACATCCAGCACCGCGATCGTGGCATCGGGTGGGAATGTCGCGACGGCGAGCATCTTCCTCAGCCGCGTTCGACGTTCCTCGTCGCGCTGCAAATCGCGCGCGATCCATTCCTCGACATAGCTTGGCGAATGCCAGTCATGGTTCATGACCGAGAAACTGTCGGCTGCCGAGTTCATGCGTGACCTCCCCGGGGACCTTTCGGCAGCACTACGCGTCCGGGCCGCGTTGAGGTCAAGAGGAAGCCTCGCGGCGCTTGCGATGCGCGGCGGGTTGTGACAACCAGGAGATCGACCAGCCCATTACGACGGAGTACACCGGCGATGCCGCGCTATGATTTCGACATGTTTACGATCGGCGCCGGCTCCGGCGGTGTCGCGAGCTCGCGCCGCGCCGGCAGCTACGGGGCGCGTGTGGCGATCTGCGAGGAACTCCGCGTCGGCGGCACCTGCGTGTTGCGCGGCTGCGTGCCGAAGAAGCTCCTGGTCTACGGCTCACAATTCGCCGAGGGCTTCGCCGATGCCGCCGGCTTCGGCTGGACGGTGGTGCCGCCGAGCTTCGACTGGCCCGCGCTGATCGCGGCCAAGGACAAGGAGATCGGCCGGCTCAGCCAGATCTACATCAACATGCTGAACAACAGCGGCGTCGAGATCATCGACGGACACGCCGTGCTGGTCGATCCGCATACCGTCGAGGTCGCCGGCCGCAGTTACACTGCCGACAATATCCTGATCGCCACCGGATCGTGGCCGGAGGTGCCGGATATTCCCGGCATCGAGCACGTGATCTCGTCGAACGAGGCGCTCGATCTCAAGGAGCTGCCGCGCCGCATCGTGATTGTCGGCGGCGGTTACATCGCGGTCGAGTTCGCCGGCATCTTCAACGGGCTCGGTAGCGAGGTCGTCGAGCTGATCCGCCGCGACGAGCTGCTCTACGGTTTCGACGACGATATCCGCGTGGCGCTGGGCGAGGAGATGCGCGGCCGCGGCGTCGAGATCCACCCCCGCACCGTTGTCGCCCGGATCGAGAAGAACGCCCACGGCTATTCCGTCGTCACCACCGATGGCCGGGAACTTGCGACCGATCTCGCCATGTATGCGACCGGCAGATGGCCGAACACGAAGGGCCTGGGTCTCACCGAAGCCGGGGTCCGGATTAATGAAAAGGGCGCGATCGTTGTCGACGAGTGGCAGCGCTCGACCGTGCCCAACATCTACGCCGTCGGCGACGTTACCGACCGCATCAACCTGACGCCGGTCGCGATTGCCGAAGGCCGCGCGATCGCGGAGACTCTGTTCAACGACAACCCGACCAAGATGGATCACGCAAACGTACCCTCGGCGGTGTTCAGCCAGCCGCCGATCGGCGCGGTGGGCCTGACCGAGGAGCAGGCCCGCCGGGAGTACGGCGAGGTCGATGTCTACATGGCCCGTTTCAAGCCGATGAAGAACACGCTGTCCGGGCGCGAGGAGCGCACCTTGATGAAGCTGGTCGTGGACCCCGGCACGGACCGAGTGCTCGGTTGCCATATGCTCGGCCCGGACGCGCCCGAGATCCTGCAAGGGCTGGCGATCGCGATCATATGCGGAGCAACGAAAAAGATGTTCGACCAGACCGTCGGCATCCATCCGAGCGCCGCCGAGGAGTTCGTGACCATGCGCGAAAAGTCCGCTCCGCCGGCCAAGCTCGCAGCAGATTGAGCAAAAAAGCCCTCTTGCATCAGCCGGCCGCGGGATCAAGTTGGTCAGGGATATGCCTGAAGCAATCGACTTTTCACCCGATTTCGTTAAGCCGGCTCTATTAGGCGCGCTACGGGCCGACATCTCGGTCGAAGAAAGGGCTGATGCGCTCGCCCGCTTGGCTCAGCTGGCTGAAGGAAACCGTCGAGGGCTCGAAAAACACACCCGCGAGTTTCACGAGATGTACGAAGAGGCCTGCCGGCGCCTTCCCGGCGAAGGTCTCGCCATGTTGGCTGAGCGCATTTGCGAAGGTGAAGCAGGTGCCCGAGAGGTGCTCTATCCTTGGATGGATACGCTGCGGCAAACGATGTCGGTACCGAGTGAGGAAGGCCGGCAATACATCCAAGAACTCTTAGAAATCTCGGAGGCATGGCTCACCCTCTATCGCGAAACTCGCGACAAGCTGGTGCAGTTAGCCGCGGAACGACGTCCTGCCGATCGGATTCTGCGAGCAAGGCCGATAGAAGGCGAGGTCGACCACGAGGCGCTCAGCCGCGAGTTTATGGCAAGGTTCCCGAACATTCGGGCCGCCCTTGCCGAATGAGCCGAGCTGGTTGCCTATCGAGGCGGTCATCGAGCACAATCGGCTCGAAGCCGAGGCAACCGGGGAGCCTCACTATCTGCGAGACCGGGGTTTGCTGGAAAGCGCATTGGCCCGGCCGCGAAACTTCTTCGGCTTCGGCGAAGAAGACATTGTCGTGCTCGCCGTCGTTTTGATGGCCGGCATCGCGCGGGCGCATGCTTTCGAACAAGCCAATAAGCGAACGGCCTTCGAGGCGATGTGGCATTTCCTGCGGCTGAACGGCTATGATCTGGCGATCGAAGACTCCCGGCCCTGGGCGAACGAGATCATCGCACTGGTCGAGCATCGATCGAGCGAAGAGGATTTCGTACGCGCGGTTCGCCCTTTCGTGGTGGCCGACGGATGATGCGCACAAAGCGCTTGCGTCCGTTGCCTCGCGCGGCTAGCGTGCGGGTATGGCAAATATCAGGGCCTTGCCCCTCTGCCAGATTGCGCGATTTTGGTACCGCCGGTACATGATGGCGGCCTAGGATCGCGTCTGCGCGTTTTTCCGAAGCCGCCCGACCAAGGCGGCTTTCGTGTTTCATGCTCTCGTTGATCCGAATGTCGCCGATGGTGGAGCGGCCTCCAACAGCGGAGGTATTGTGACATGACGCAAACATGGTCTCCCGACAGCTGGCGCGGCCTGCCGATCCGGCAAGTTCCCGGCTATCCCGATGAGACAGCGCTCTCCCGCGTCGAGGAGACGCTGCATCGCTTTCCGCCGCTCGTCTTTGCAGGCGAAGCGCGGCGCTTGAAGGCGCGCTTGGCCGCGGTCGCGGCGGGCAAGGCCTTCTTGTTGCAGGGCGGCGACTGCGCCGAGAGCTTCGCCGAATTCCATCCCAACAACATCCGCGACATGTTCAAGGTGCTGTTGCAGATGGCCGTGGTGCTGACCTTCGGCGCCGGCTGCCCGGTGGTCAAGCTCGGGCGGCTCGCGGGCCAGTTTGCTAAGCCGCGCTCCTCGGAGATCGAGACGCAGAACGGCCAGACCCTGCCTTCCTACCGGGGCGACATCATCAACGGCTTGGAGTTCGACGCCGCGGCGCGCGAACCCGACCCTCAGCGCATGATCCAGGCCTACAGCCAGTCGGCCGCGACCCTTAACTTGTTGCGTGCCTTCGCCCAGGGCGGCTATGCCGATCTGCACCGCGTCCACGCCTGGAACCAGGACTTCGTCTCCGACTCGGCGCAGGGCGAGCGTTACCGCGCGCTGGCCGACCGGCTGACCGAGACGTTGGATTTCATGGCGGCCTGCGGGCTCGACTCGGATACGACGCCGCAGATCCGCGAAACCGAGTTCTACACCTCGCACGAGGCCTTGTTCTTGTCCTACGAGGAGGCCTTGACCCGGGTCGATTCGACGACCGGCGACTGGTACGACTGCTCGGCGCATCTCGTGTGGCTCGGTGACCGCACCCGGCAGGTCGACGGCGCCCATGCCGAGTTTTTGCGCGGCATCAAGAACCCGATCGGCATGAAATGCGGTCCGACGCTCGAGCCCGACGATCTCATACGCCTGAACGACCGGCTGAACCCCGAGAACGAGCCGGGCAGGCTCACCCTGATCACGCGGATGGGCGCCGACAAGGTCGAAGCGAGATTGCCGCGGCTGATCCGCGCCGTCCGGCGCGAAGGGCGCGAGGTCGTGTGGTGCTGTGACCCGATGCACGGCAATACGATCACCTCCTCGAACGGCTATAAGACGCGCGTCTTCGGCCGCATCCTCGACGAGGTTCACGGCGCCTTTGCGATCCACGCCGCCGAAGGGAGCTATGCTGGCGGCGTACATTTCGAGCTGACCGGGCAGAACGTCACCGAATGCATCGGTGGCGCTCAAGGCGTGAGTGAAGCCTCGCTCGCCGAGCGCTACCTGACCCATTGCGACCCGCGGCTCAATGCGAGCCAGGCGCTCGAGCTCGCCTTCGAGCTCGCCGAGGCGCTCAAGCGCGCGCGTCAGGGCAACGGCGCCGAGCGCATCGGCCGCCTCGATGCGGTCTTCTGAGGCCGTACCCGGTGGCGGCTGACGCGGCGTCGTCGCTCGCGGCGCAAACCGACAGCTATTTTCTGAAGACCAAGGCGATCGTCGGCCGCTTCGGCGATCGTCCGGCGACCTACGCGCTGTTCATGCGCCGGCCGGTGATCTGCACGCCGCGCCTCGCTCTCGATTTTCTCGAAAGCGAGGCGGGCAAGCGCGGCACCCGTTTCGAGATCGAGCTCAATCATCCCGAGGGCGCCTGGGTCGGCGCCGGCGAGCCGATCCTCCACGTCACCGGCTCGCTCTTCCAGCTCGTCGATCTCGAAACCGTGCTATTGCAAAAGCTCGGTCCCGCTTGCGTCGCCGCCTACAACGCTTATGCAATGTGCGCCGATCTCCCCAAGGTCGCCTTCCTGGCGATGGACGCGCGGCACTGTGCGGGCACTGAGATGGCGGCGATGATGGCTTATGCCGCCTCGGTCGGCTCGGCGCAGGCGCAGCGCGAGGCGGGGGCGATCGGCTTTATCGGCTGCGCCGCCGATGCCACCGCCGCCTTCTTCGGGCAGGAGAAGGGTGCGGGCACGATGCCGCACGCATTGATCGGCTATGCCGGCTCGACCGTGCGCGCCGCCGAGATGTTCCGCGAGGTCTTTCCGGACGAGCCGATGACCGTGCTGAC
>Ga0074045_10005837_pt1 | contig 10672 bp, 9 predicted proteins | sample BogForMeECP23OM2_FD_94442 | JGI IMG/M metagenome (GOLD analysis project Ga0074045, IMG submission 94442) | Bog forest soil microbial communities from Calvert Island, British Columbia, Canada - Bog Forest MetaG ECP23OM2 | ecosystem: Environmental > Terrestrial > Soil > Wetlands ... | reverse complement strand
GAAGCTGCTGGGCAAGGGCGATATGCTCTTCTCCGCCGCGTGGAACCCGTTTCCCACACGGATCCAGGGCGCTTACATCGACGACGAGGAAACCGACGCAGTGACCGAGTACGTGAAAAAGCTCGGGCCACCGCAGTACATCGAGGACGAGGTCTTTTTCGACGACGAGGAGACAAGCGACTTCGAGGGCGAGCCGGGAAGCGATCCGCTTTTCGAGCGGGCCCTGGAGATCATCGTTTCACAGGGGAAAGCGTCGGCCTCCTATCTCCAGCGGAGGCTCAAGGTGGGCTACAACCGGGCCGCGCGGCTGGTGGAGGAGATGGAGATGCGCGGGATTGTGGGTCCGGCCCAGGGAAGCAAACCGAGAGAAATCATCCACGTGCCGTCAAAGGGCGGCTGAGCGCTTTCGAGCCTTTCAGGGAGTCTCCCCGGCCGTAGTCTATGAACCGGCCGATCGAGGAGACCATGCTTTCCATGCAGAACGCGCACGCCCCCGTGGGTTCGCTCACGCAGCGTTTACCGGGATAGATCTCGTACAGCTTCTTGTAGGCCATCGGCGTGAAGTTCGGCATGAGAACGTTCGCCCCAGCCTGCAGCGCGCTGGGCCGATAGTCTTCCCCCATGCTGCCCAGGGCGGTCGTGGCAGGAAGGTGGCTGTCCCTTGTCACGATCCGTGTCAGGGCTAGCGTTTTCAGGGTCAGCGTCACGTCTCCCCGCTTCTGGTCCCCCAGCCGCGTCTGCGGATGCGGCAGGAAAGGCCCGATCCCGATCATGTCGAAATCTCTTCGCCGGAAAAAAAGGATATCGCGGGCGATATGGGAAAGACTCTGCCCCTTGAGCCCGACCATGATGCCGCTTCCCACCTGATAGCCGAGATCGGCGAGGTCTTCCAGGCTGCGGAGCCTGCTCGACAGGAGACGGTTGTGGTGCAGGGACTCATAGAGCTCGGTATCGGAGGATTCGATCTTCAACAGGAACCTGTCCGCCCCGGCGCTCCGCCAGAGCGCGTACTCCGGTTTCGGCCACTCTCCGACTGAGAGAGTCACCGAAATGCCGTGCCTGGCCTTGATCTCCTCCACGATCCGGGCGAGCCACGAGGGGTCCAGACCCGCGTCTTCCCCTGATTGCAGGACCACGGTCTGTATTCCCTGCGCGGCGATGGCGTCCACGCTGGCCAGGACCTCCTCGGCGCTGAGCCGGTAGCGCGTCAGGGCAGTGTTCCCGGCGTGAAGACCGCAATACGAGCAGGTATTCGAGCAGTAGCTTCCGAACTCCACGATCCCACGCAGGAGCACGCCGTCTCCGACGCACTGTTTCCGGGTCCTGTCCGCGGCGTTCAGGATTTCCTGGTTCTCCGCGGGGTCATCGACTGAAAGAAGGGAGACCAGGTCCGCATACTCCGGGAGGGGGGACCTCTCGACTCTCTCAAGAGCGGCGCGCACTCCGGCCTTGCTCATCTGACACCCGCCGTTGGCGCCCCTCTGACGCCCGCCGTCGTCCGGTCACGCTCCCGGCAGTATGCATCCCGTGCTGCAGGGAACGGTGAAAGAGTCCGCTCGATCACACCCTGGAGCGCGGAGATGGCAACGCCGTAGTTGGTCAGAGGCACACCGGCGAGCTGTGCCTGTTCGATCCGGGCGAGCATTTCCCTCCTTGTGAGCATGCATCCCCCGCAGTGGATGATAAGGCGATACTCCCGGAGGTTGTCCGGGTAGTCCCTGCCCGAGCTTACGTCCACCTGGACGTCTGCCCCTGCATATTGGCGAAGCCAGCGCGGGATCTTCACGCGCCCTATGTCGTCTTCTATCGCATGATGGCTGCAGGCTTCGGCAATGAGGATCTTGTCCCCCGGACCGACGCTGCCCAGAACCGCCGCTCCCCGGGCCGCCTCCACAAGGTCTCCCTTGTTCCGTGAGAACAGGATCGAAAAAGTGGTGCAGGGCACATCCCGCGGCGTGTCTCCCACCATCTTCAGCACGACCTGGGAGTCGCACACGACGATGTCCGGCGGCGTGGAGAGTCTCTCGAGGAATGCGGCGTACTCCCTCTCTTTCACCACGACAACGGCCGCGTCATTGTCCAGGCAGTCGCGGATGGTCTGGACCTGCGGCAGGATGAGCCGTCCCCGCGGCGCCTGCAGGTCAATGGGGACCACGAGGATTGCAAGGCCCATACCGGAGCCCGACCGGAGCAGGTCCCCGATGAGAGGGGGAGGGGCAAGGAACTCCTCGGGACATACGTCTATAAGGTACTGCTTGAGACGGGTGATGCAGGTCTCACGTCCGGCCAGGTCCGTGCTGGAGCAGGGGAGGATGCGCGGACACTTCTCTTTCACCATTCTCAGATAGCTTTCCGAGGGGGCTCCCTGGTCGATCTTGTTCACCACGAGGATGACAGGAACCTGTCTCGTGCCTGCCTCCGACAGGATCTCCTCTTCATCCGCGCCCCACCTGCCGGGCTCGATCACAATGACGACTACGTCCGACCTGTCGAAGATCTTCATGGACTTGCGAATCCGCTCGCCGGCAAGCTCCGAGGTGTCATCCATTCCCGCGGTGTCCAGAAAAACCACGGGGCCGATTGGCAGCAGCTCCATGGTCTTTTCCACCACGTCCGTGGTGGTTCCCGGCATCCGGGAGACGATGGCCACGTCCTGCCCGGCAACCAGGTTCAGGAAGCTGGACTTGCCCACGTTGGTGCGGCCGAAAATGCCTATGTGCAGGCGAAGAGACTTGGGGGTTCGCGTCACGAGTGTCCGTCCTTGTGGCCGAGGGAGGTAAGGGCATGGGGGGAAAACGCCGAATCGACCATGGTGCTGCCGAGCTTCTCTGCCAGGAAATCGCGGAGGTTGTCCCTGCCGCTGGAGAAGAACTCTTCGATCAGCAGGGTCGCCTTTTCATAGCCGACGTGGGGCAGGAGCGCCGTGACGATCATGGGGCTTTTCTCGAAGTGCAGGCGGCACATCTTCTCATCCGCCTGCATTGCGGCAACGTGCGGGGCCAGGAGGGAATCGACGGCGCTGAGCAGGTCGAGGGATTCCAGCAGGCTGGACGCGAGAAGGGGCAGGAACTCGTTTATCTGCAGGCTTCCACGGGAGGAGGACTCCGCCACCAGGAAGTCATTTGCCATGACTTTCATACCCACCTGGATCGCCGCCTCCAGGAGAACGGGGTTGACCTTGCCCGGCATGATCGAGGAGCCGGCCTGCAGGCCGGGAACCCGGATCTCCCCGAGGAGATTGAGCAGGCGCAGGTCGTTGCAGATCTTCATGAGGCTGGCCGCATGCGCTTTCAGCATCCCGGATACCTCGACGAAGCAATCCGCGTTTGCAGTTTGGTCAAGGAGATTCTCCCCGCGTGCCAGGCCCAAGCCTGTCACGTCCCTCAGCTTTTCGATGACAAGGAAGATGTAGCTTCGCGGCGCGCTGATGCCGGTGCCGACCGCTGTCCCGCCGAGGTTCACCGTGCGGAGGCGCTCTTCACACTTGAACGTCCTCCAGCGGTCCCGGCTGAATGCCTCCGCGAAGCCGGAGAACTCCGCGCCCAGCGTGATCGGCACGGCGTCCTGCAGCTCTGTCCGGCCGATTGCCACGATACCCGCGAACTCCTTCTCCTTCACCTGGAACGCGCCCTGCAGGGCGGCAATCGACTGGGCGAGCCGTCGCAGCCCCGCGATGGCGCTCACCTTCAGTGCGGTGGGGTATGTGTCGTTCGTGGACTGATTGAGATTCACGTGCTCGATGGGGTTGACCCGCGGGTACTCTCCGCGCGCGCCGCCGAGCAGCTCGATGGCCCTGTTGGCGACCACCTCGTTCACGTTCATGTTGGTGGACGTGCCGGCCCCGCCTTGCAGCGCGTCCACGGGGAACTCGTCGCGGAGCCCGCCGGTAATGATTTCGTCGCACGCCTGGAGAATCGCGTGCGCGCGGCTTTTCTCCAGCAGCCCGAGCTCGAGGTTGGCCAGGCAGCAGGCCTTCTTGACCTGTGCGAATGCTCGCACGAGGGCCGGGTGCACCCTATGGCCCGAGAGGGGAAAGTTTTCCACCGCTCTCTGCGTGTGCACGCCCCAATAGGCCTCTGCCGGCACCCGGACAGCCCCGAGGAAATCAGTTTCGGTTCGGTACTCCATGTGCGCCTCTCAGAAGCAGAGGTCCCTCTCTCCCTTCTTGATGCGGTCATGGTACCGCAGAAGCGTCCTCTGGATGCCCGGCGTAAAATCCACGGGCACACGGGAGTTCACCGCTGCGAGCTCTTTCTGGATTATGGCCTCTCCGATCAGCCGCGTTTCCGGCGTGGCAAAGTCTTCCAGCCATTCCTGGAACGTGAGGACGGCGTTCAGCTTGCAGAAGCATCCTTCCTTGCCTGTGCGCAGAAGGGTCATAATGTTCTTGCCCGTCCTGCCGCACCGGTAGCCTGCCGTGCAGAACGAGGTGATGTACCCCATGGAGGCCAGCTCACGGATCACCTCATCCAGTGAGCGGGTGTCCCCCAGGATGAACTGCTGCTTCTTTTCCTGCTGGCTGCTGCCGTCCTCGCTGTAGGCCCCGATCCCTATGCGGCTGGAGGCGTCGCGCTGCGTGCACATGGGGATCACCTCCCGCAGGAGCTGGGGGCTTTCCCGGCAGGTGACGATCAGGCCGGCGTACGGGATGGAAAGCCGGAGCACAGCGATCAGCTTCTTGAAATCCTCGTCGCTCACACGGTGCTTCAGCCACGCGAAGTCCGTGTCCACCGCCGGCTCGATCCGGGGCACGGAGACCGTGTGCGGGCCGATGCCGAAACGCTTTTCCAGGTCCAAGGCGTGGAACAGCATGCCCATGACTTCGAAGCGCCAGTCGGCAAGTCCGAACAGCGCGCCGATGGCAACGTCGTCGATGCCGGCGTCCATGGCGCGGTGCGCGGCGTAGAGTCTCCAGCCGAAATTGGACTTCAACGTGCCAGCCGGATGCACGGCCGCGTAGGTGTCGTGGTGATAGGTCTCCTGGAAGACCTGGTAGGTGCCGATTCGGGCCTCCTGGATCTTCCTGAGGTCTGCGATGGACATGGGAGCCGCGTTCACGTTGACCCGGCGGATTTCTCCGTGACCCTTTCTCACCGGGACGCTGACGCGGTAGATCCGGCGCATGCTCTCCGCAATGTAGTCCGCGTCCGTGGAGGGGTGCTCGCCGTAGACGGCCACGATGCGCTTGTGACCCAGCGTGCCGGCAAGAACGCGCGCTTCCTGCTCGATCTCCTCGAAGGTGAGGACGCGGCGCTGAACGGAAGAGTTGCCGCTGCGGAAACCGCAGTACAGGCACCCGTTGACGCAGCGGTTGCCGCAGTACAGGGGGGCGAATGTCACTACACGGTTGTCGTACACCGCGGTCTTGATCCTGGCCGCTGCTTCGAACATCTCCCTCCAGAGCTCTGCATCCCTGACCTGCAGGAGCGCGGCAGTCTCCTCGGGAAGAAGGGTCGAGATGGACATGGCCTTGTCGATGATGCCCCTGATCCGCCCGGGATCGGGGTTCGCGTTTCCTTCCATCAAGGACTCGATCAGGCCGTCGTCGATGAAATCCCTGCCGTCGATGAGATACCTGTCGATCTCATCCTGTCGAATGACGGTGTCTTTCCAGCCCACACGCGCGCAGGATTCTACTGGCATATTTCTCCCTCAGACCTTTGTCAGGGTCGACTTGACCGTGACGTCACGGATCATTCCCAGCTTACCGGTGAGCGCGCCGATCTGGTCCGTTGTGGCGTCCACGATCAGAGTGATGATGTGCAGGTCCCTCTGCGCGTACGGAAGGCCCATCCGGCCGAGAACGATGTCTCCGAACTCGGTCAGGACGCGGTTGACCTCCGGTGCGCCTGCCGCCCTTTTTTTCACGATAATCGCCACCACCCCCACCGCATGCTGCTCCATCTGAGCCTCCTTAGAGTTCGAACAAAGGTTATCGGCCGGGCCGAAAATGACGGTGCAGAAGTCGGTTAATGTCGAGAGGTTTTTCCACGCAACCGCGCGGAGTACCGTGCGAGGGGCGAAAAAAAACCTACCCCGCGTGCAAGGATAGGTTGTTTGGCTTTGCAAACCCTTGGCTTCAGAGAAGCTCCTTACCGCAGGCAAAAACAAGTATATCGCAGGGAATAGAAGTGTCAACCCATCATGGCCTACGATACCACGAGCTTCGACATCCTGAGGATGATGGTCCAGTCCACCGGCACGCAGTTCTTCAACAAGGACGGCAGCCTGAATCTCCAGACGCCCGCCGTCACAAAGTCTCTTGAAGTTCTGAAGGGTCTGAATGGCAAGGGGCTCATGTTAGAATCAAGTAAAAATAGTAGAAAATATCGCTTGACAAGATCGCTTTCTATGTGGTTGTAATTGGTTGTAACCAATAATGAGCAAAAAAATAGTAGAAGCCAGGGAAACAATCCAGAAGAACGCCAGGGATTCAATGCAGGCGCAGGTCGAGTCCTTCCTCCTTTCCAGAATCGGCTCTGACGCCTGGCCCGTCGGGGCAAAGATCCCCTCTGAGCGTGAGCTCGCGGTAGAGCTCGATGTGAGCCGCACCACCGTCCGGAACGCCGTGCTCGCCCTGACGGCCCGCGGGCTTTTCGAGCGCTCAGTTGGTCAAGGGACCTTCGTCAAGCGGAAGCAGGGACCAAAGGCCGGGCCGCGCGCCACCATGGGCACGCTGGGCTACGTGGTCTGCAAGGAGAAGTCCGAGCGCAAACCCATCGCTTCCGAAGCATTCTACTTCGACGTTTTCCTCGGCATTGAAGAGGAAACGGCCCGGTCGGGCCGCCACACCCTGTTTTCATACCTCGACGACTACGACCCCGAAGAACTCGAGGCCTTTCGCTCGTTTCTAGAAAAGGTCGACGGCGTCGTCGTGGAGGAGGCGAGAAATCGTGACCTCCTCGAGCTGGTCAAGGCAAGCGGCGTTCCGACTGTGCTGCTGGCGCCGACCGCGGCCATCGAGGGGCTCGACCTCGTGACTATGGACCTGGCTGCAGGGGCCCGGACGGCGGTGCACCATCTCCAGGGGCTGGGTCATACGCGCATCGCGGTCCTCAACGGGCCGCTGCGGCTCGAATCGGCGCGGGTTCGGTTCCTTGCGTGGAAAGAAGCCATCGCCGAGACCGGCGGCGTGCCTGACGAGCGGCTCGTGGATGGTGACGAGGGCTGGTCCGCGGAGGCGGGCTACGCGGCCATGAATCGCCTCATTACGCGCTGCCCGGATCTCACGGCCGTGTTCTGCGCGAATGACCTGCTGGCAATCGGGGCGCTTTCCGCGCTTTCCGAGAAGTCCCGCCGGGTGCCGGATGACGTGTCCGTCATCGGGTTCGACGATTCGGAGCTTGCCCGGCATGCCTCTCCGCCGCTCACCACGATGCGGATCCATTCGCGTGACATGGCACGAACAGCCGGCAGAAGGCTGCTGGAGCGGGTGGAGAACGGCAGCCTGCCGTCAGTACGGATCGAGTTTCCAATAGACCTTGTGGACAGAAAATCATGCAAGGAGGTGAAAGCAGGGGAGTGAAGGAGAGGAAAAAGAACAGCCGCGGTACCGAGTTCCGCCTTGAGCAGCTCGTTCTCGATACCGCAAGCCGTTGGGTACGTTCAAAATATAGCCGACCGACACTTGAACGTACAGTCGCACAGCAACGATACGATGTCGTATCGCCCAAAGGAGAGATTTCATGAAGAAGATGAAGTACGTTCTGGCTTTGGCCTTCGTACTGATCGCCGCCTCTGCATTCGCGGCGAAAATCGAGATCACCTACATGGCCTGGTACAACACGACCGAGTCCGAGGCCGCGGATATCCAGAAGACACTGGACAAGTTCAATGCATCGCAGGACAACATCCACGTCACGATGATCGCGGTCAGCCGCGCCGACTACGAGACAAAGCTGAACACGATGGCCGCTGCAAAGCAGCTGCCCGACACCTGCATCATGGCAGAGCCCATGACCATCCGGTATGCCGCGGCCGGCCTCCTGGCCGACATGAGCGGCGTGTACAAGCCGGATGAAGCCCCGCTCAAGTCCCTTGCCTTCACCTACAAGGGCAAGGTCGTGGGATACAGCTGCGCGGACGAAGTGCTGCTCGTATACTACAACAAGAAGATTTTCGACGATGCAAAGGTCGCCTATCCTCCGGCCAGCGCAGACAAGGCCTGGACGTGGAAAGAGTTCGTCGCGGCCGCCAAGAAGCTCACCAAGGACCAGAATGGCAAGACCCCTAATGATGCGGGCTTCGATGCGAACAACATCGTCAGCTACGGCGTCGACTTCAACAGGCTTTCATGGATGTGGCCGGTCCTCGCGGTTTCCAACGGCGGCGGCGTCATGAGCCCCGACGGCCAGAAGCTCCTGATCGGCACACCTGAGAGCATCGAGGCCCTCCAGGCCATCGCAGACCTGTACACGAAGGACCACGTGGCTCCGTCTGTCGGAGACAAGAGCAACATGCCCAGCCTGGACGTCAGCCTCCTCACGGGGAAGGTCGCCATGGCGACATCCGGCCAGTGGGAAATCGGCGTCTCCCTGAAGAACTCCCTCAAGGACGGCCTGGTCTACGGCGTGGGCGTTCTTCCCAAGATGAAGAAAGCAGTCACGTACAATACCGGCGGACCCTTCGTGGCCTTCGGCTCCTCCAAGAACCTCGCCGCGGCCAAGCAATTCGTGAAATGGATGAGCGACGAGTCCAATGGCTGGGACCTCATCACCGGCGGCATCTGGATGCCTGTCTCGGCAAAATACTACGCGAATGAGAAGATCATGCGGACGTGGGCCGACAACGACGTCCACCCCCCGTTCGCCCAGTACAAGACCGCGGTCATCGACTATGCGATGCACAACGCGGTGCAGGTTCCCTGGTACTATTTCCCCAGCTACGACAAGCTCGATACGCTCATCAACTCCGGCATCAATGATGTCTGGAACGGAAATGTGACGGCCAAGGACTATATCAGCGGAATTCTTCCCCAGGTGCAGAAGCTCTTCGACGAGAACAGGCCCAAGTAAGGCCCGGGGACATGCAAGGGGGTTTCCCGCGGTCGCATCCGCGGACGGGGAAACCCCTCATTCTGATTCAAGGAAGCGAAATATGAAAACGAGAAGAACCCGCGGGACAACTGTCACTGCGTACCTGTTCCTCACTCCCGCGCTCCTGGGCCTGTTCTTCATCACGATATTCCCCATGATCGGCGTCATTGCGATCAGCCTCACCAACTGGACAGGCCTGGAGAAGCCCCTCTTCACCGGGCTCGAAAACTTTAAGGAAATCTTCACCACGGACTTCTATTTTGCCAAGTCGGTGGCAGCCACGCTCTATTTCGCCCTTGGGGCAGTCATCTCGGGAATCATCTACGCCTTCACGGTCGCGCTGATGCTCAACCAGCGGGTCCTGGGACGCGGTTTCTGGCGCTCGGTATTCTTCATTCCCTATATCGTGCCTTCCATCGGCTCCTGCATCGTGTGGTCCTGGATGTATGAGGCCAATTTCGGCGTCTTCAATTACTTCCTGCACCTCGTGGGGATCAACAAGATTCAGTGGCTGCAGAGCTCCACCTACGCGGTGCCGTCCCTCATCGTGATGACGGTGTGGGGGATGGGCAGCATGATCGTCATCTTCCTGGCGGGCCTTCAGAACGTGCCCCGCGCGTACCTGGAAGCCGTGGACATCGACGGCGGGAATGCCTGGCACAAGTTTCGCCACATCACCATTCCCATGATGACACCGGTCATTTTCTACAATTTCCTGATGAGCATGATCACCAACCTGCAGGTGTTCGTTCCCGCCTACGCGCTGACACATGGGGAGCCGAGCGGCAGGTCGCTGTTCATGGTCTTCCTCATCTACAGGGAGGGCTTCATGCAGAACAATTTCGGGCATGCCAGCGCGCTGTCCCTCATCTTTTTCGTCTTCATTGCCGCGCTCACCGCGGTGATTTTTGCCACTTCGAAGAAGTGGATGTTCTACGAGGGAGAGTGAGGCGCATCATGACACGCGCGAATAAACAGATGAACGTGCTCGTCACGCTCATCGTGGCGGTGGTCGGACTAGCCGTGCTGTTCCCGTTCTTCTGGATGGTACGGTCCTCCTTCATGTCGAATATCGAGATACACAAATATCCTCCGCTTTTCCTCCCGACGAGCTGGCGCCTGGAGAACTATCCCTACACCCTGTCGGTCTTTCCATCATTCAGGTACATGATCAACACGCTGACCATCACGCTTCCCTCGGTCCTCGGCGTGCTCCTGACCTCGACGCTGGCTGCGTACGCGTTTGCGAGACTCGATTTCCCACTGAAGAAACTCTGGTTCACGTTGATCATCGGCAGCATGCTCATGCCCGGCGCGGTCACGATCATCCCGATCTTCGTGGCATGGAGCGCGATCGGCCTCAGCAACGGGTACACCCCGTTGATCGTTCCCGCGTTTCTCGGCGGGTTCGCCGTCAATATATTTCTCTGCCGGCAATTCCTGATGACCATCCCCCGGGACCTGGACGAGGCAGCGATCATCGATGGCGCCAGTCACGTCCGGGTGCTGTTCCAGATCCTCGTGCCCCTCATCAGGCCGGTCCTGATCGCCATTGGTCTTTTCACTTTCATCCTCTACTGGAATGACATTCTCGGACCCCTCATCTACATCTCGCGCAACGAGCAGAATACGATTTC
>Ga0074045_10005836_pt1 | contig 10672 bp, 5 predicted proteins | sample BogForMeECP23OM2_FD_94442 | JGI IMG/M metagenome (GOLD analysis project Ga0074045, IMG submission 94442) | Bog forest soil microbial communities from Calvert Island, British Columbia, Canada - Bog Forest MetaG ECP23OM2 | ecosystem: Environmental > Terrestrial > Soil > Wetlands ... | reverse complement strand
GTGCTCTCCGAGCCGCAATCGAAAAGGAATATCCCGGTCTTCTTGCTCAACACGGAGGAAGTCTAACTTAACCTGTTAGGTAGGTCTCGCGCCGACCTAACCCTTGGTTCGGATCACGCCGATCCCAATCGTTTTGCGCTCGCGTTCAGGATACTTCAGCCGTGCCTGCTCTGCCTGTTCCTTCTTCTTGAGGGGCTTCGACAGCGGCGTAAGCTCCCCGCCGACATATTTGAAGAGGAGCCACCGCTCAATGATTTTAGGCATGGGAAATTTATAGCACGTGCTGCCACTGGGCGCTCCAACGGGTTAGTGGTGCCGAGTCAGCGACATTTGGATTTTTGAGTCCGAACGCTGCAGCGCCCGAACACAATAAGACTGCTGCGAGAACTGCCCGTCAAACCTCGTGGTGGCCGCCCGAAGGTCAAGCGGGCCCACAAACTGTTCACTCGTTACGAGCAGCTTTTCGCATAAAAGTATCGCAGGGGTATCTCACTTCGATTTTTTCGTGGAGTTCGACTAATTTAGACTATTTTTTCGAATAAAGCGGGGGAAAATTTACCATTTTTGATGGGCATTCAAAAATCCGAAATCGGCCGAAAACCCTTTACAACACACGGTTTTTCCAATATTGTTGCGAAAAGTCCTACGAGCATCAAGGGACTCCCGGTATCGCTACCAAATCTCCAAATAAGCCAATCAGCAAGTGAGTTTCAAACCGCTCAACTCCCGAGTGTGGCGTAATTTGGCGCGCAGTTCGTTGAGGAGGTACAAAAACGGGCTCGGATCTGGGAGTATTTCGGGCCGTGCTGGCGAGGATGGTAGACCGCAGGGTGTGCTGCGATGAAAAACCACGTCAACGTGACGCAAACAAGCGAGATGGGCGTACAATGGTGCTGTTTTCGAGAGCAAGAGGGAAACTGCCGCTGAATGCCTTCAGGGAGGATTCGGCTGAGCCCGCGAGCGCTCACGGGGCTGTTGCATTTTCCTGTGGGGATGATGCGCGCTGAAGTAGCTTTGGGGTGTGGCAAACGCTCGCTCGTCCGTTGCATCCAAACGTTTACGGAATCTCAGGGGGCGTCCAATGAAGAATTGGAGCGCAATTTGGCTGGTCATGATCGCTTTGGTGTGTTTTGCGCCAAGTGTGTTGGCGCAAACAGGATCCTTCGCCGGTTCGGTGACGGATAGTACCGGGGCAGAGGTCCCAAACGCGAAGATCACGGCAGTGAATATAGCCACGGGAATTTCCCGGACGGCAGAAACCGATGAATCTGGAACGTATCGAATCACCAATCTCAGCCCAGGCGTTTACGACGTTCGCATCGAGCATCCGGGATTCAAGAGCATCTTGTTTTCCCAGATCCCGCTGAATGTCGATGCGGTCCTGACACTTGACGCCCACCTGGTTATCAGCTCGGCCAAAGAGACGGTGACGGTGACCAGCGAGGCCGTGGCGCCCGTAAACATAAATGATGCTCAAGTCGGGAATCTGGTGGACTCCCGGCAGATGACCGACTTGCCATTGATTCTGCGCGATCCCTATGCCTTGATTCTATTGTCGCCGGGGGTGATCCAGAGCAACACGCTCTTTGGCGGCTTCTCCGTAAACGGCTCGCGGGAACGCAGCAACAATTTTCTGATGGACGGCACGGACAACAATGACCCTGATTTTGGCGGTTTCCCAAGAGGCCTAAGCGCGCTGAATCCGGAGACCACGCAGGAATTTCGCGTCATCAACAACAGTTACCTCCCGGAGTTTGGGCGCAACAGCGGGGCCATCATTGACATTGTCACAAAGCACGGTACGAACGATTTTCATGCGGACGCGTACTGGTTTGGCCGTTATACCGCGCTGTCGGCGAAGGACTACTTTGCCGCTGACCGCGACGATGACCCTTTCGTGCGCAATCAGTTTGGCTTTTCGCTCGGCGGGCCGATTCAGAAAAACCGGACCTTCTTTTTCGTAAATGGCGAGTTGCAGCGGTTCAGCACGACCATTCTGAACTCCAGTATCGTCCCGACTCAAGATTTTAAGAATGGCGCGTTCACTTATACCCTGAATGGACAAGCGATACCGGTTGACGTTAGCACTCCGGGCTCGCCGAACAACGCCTGGGGACTCTCTCTTGACCCCACCATGCAGCAAATCCTGGCTCTTTATCCAAATCCTAATGGGCAGATCCTGGACGGTGCCCGCGGTATTTTGCACTTTCCCAGCCACTCTCTGTCCGGCGGCAACAGCGTTACCGGACGCATCGACCATGACTTCCGAGGCGGTGGCCTTCTTGCCTTGCACTACACGTATAACGAGTATTCCGATAACAACTACCGGCATCAGGACTTTCTCCCTGGCCTGGGAGGCGTTTCCACTGATCAGGACAACAATAATATCTCCCTTGGGCTAACCTCCAATTTCCGGCAAACCATGACGAATGAGCTGCGGTTGGGCTTCAACCGCCTGGAATTCCCTCTCACCTGTACTGGCGTGAGTCAATTCAATGCCTTGAGCCCTGGTGGCCTCGATGCAGTGGGGAACGGGAATGACTTTCCGCTGCCCGCGAGCCTGAGCGGTTTTGGATGCATTTTGTTGGGCGATAGCAGCGGGTCGACGCGTGATAGCGGGACATTTACCGCCAGCGACAGCTTCTCCTGGGTGTTCAGCCGCCACACGATCAAGATCGGCGGCGAATTCCACGACGTGTACTCGAATAGCTCCAACAACTACGCTTCGCGCACGATGATGGATTTTAGCTCGTTTTCCAACTTCAACATTCCGGCAGCCATTACAGGAACCGCAGCAGATCAGGACCCCACGCTGCAAAACCTGGTTTGGATGCTGCTTGGCGGGGTGGACCTGCAAACGCAAGCGCAATTCTTCAACAACGCCGGGGCGCGAACGCCCACCGACGCGCGGCAATTCCGCCAGCATGAAGCCGCCGTCTTCGGGCAGGATTCCTACAAACTGTTTTCCAATGTGACGTTCACCTACGGATTCCGCTATGAGTTTTTTGGGGTGCCGACGGAAGTGAACAATTTGCTGTCCACGCTCACGGTTTCGCCAGACAGCCCTGGGCCGTTCACATTCACAAGAGTGGGCGATGGCAGCGGCGAGGCTCCGCTTTATCATAATGAGTGGAAGAACATTGAGCCGCGCGTGGCAGCAGCCTGGGACCCATTCCACAATGGCAAAAGCTCAGTCCGCGCGGGATATGGGATTTACCATGACCGCATTTTCGGGCAGCTCATCAGCATGCTGCGGGGCGACCCACCATACCAGATGTTGGAAACTCAGGCGTGCCAGGGACTCTTGGGCTTCCTGGGATCGTTGCAATCGGGGACGCCGAATCCCCAGTATCTTCAACAATGTGCTCTGAGCGCACAAGCGCCTTTGTCAACTTTCCAGTCCTCGCCAGTCGCGAACAATTGCCCGGCGTACGGCCAGGGCCTATGCTCCCCGATACTTCCTTTCCTGATCGACCCGAATTTGCGCACGCCTTATACGCAGACTTGGAATCTCGGCATCCAGCACGAGTTTTACCCGAATCTTCTTTTCGAGGTGAATTACATAGGATCGAAGGGGACGCACCTGCTGCGGCTGGTGGATGGGAATCCGCCGCAACCCGGACTAGTCTCGAACCTGGAGGCGTTCTGCGTACCGACGAATCCAGAAAATGTGATGAACTGCAGCCAGCAGACCCTACAGTTCAGCAATCTTTGGCTGGGAGCGAACAATGGCTCCCTCCCTTTCATTGCCGCGAACAACAGCGCGTTTTTGCAGGCCGAGCTTTACAAGAGCATTGCAAGTTCCACATATCAAGCCCTGCAAATGAACATCACCAAGCGCTTCTCGCACGGGTTCGCGATTCAAGGGGCATACACATATTCGCACTCGATCGACAATGCCTCCGACCCATTGGTTCCCGGACAGGGGAATCAATCCTTCCCGCGAGACTCTCTCGATTTGGGCCCCGAGCGCGGCAATTCCGATTTTGACGTGCGCCACCGGCTGGTGATGAACTATTCGTGGCAGCTTCCTTTCGGGCGTGGCGCCAAGCACTGGTCGGAGGGCGCCGTAGGAAAAGTTCTGGAAGGCTGGGACGTTTCGGGCATCAGCACTTTTTCGAGTGGATTGCCCTATGACATCTTTACGAATGTGGATACCCAGCACACGGGATTCGAGGCGCGCCCTGATTACAACCCTTCGGCAACGGCGGTGACTCCGAGCAGCAATCCGCGCACACAGACAGGCCCGCTGGTCGGCTACTTCTCCGTTCCGGCGTTTGGATCTGCAGGCGATATCGGGCGAAATGTGTTCCGCGGGCCCGGGATCAACAACACCGATTTCGTCACGACGAAACGCATCGGCCTGACTGAGCGGACCCGACTCGATTTGCGTTTCGAGTTCTACAATCTCTTCAACCGGGTACAATTTAATCAGCCCGATAACCAGATCGCTGACGGCCCGGGGTTCGGACAATCCACCTCTGAGTATGTGCGGCCAGATTTCACGACCGGGGCGCGCCAGATTCAGTTGGCACTGAAACTCACCTTCTGAGTTGGCCGGGCGGATCGAGTCTCCAGCTCCGCCACGCGACGCCGAGAAGTACAGTAGGGTTATCGAGTTTGCGGTTTTTTGCCTACTTTTTCCACGTTTATTTTGCCCCCTGCACCGCAAAGTGGTAAAACTGCCTTAGAAGTGCCCGGTTCGCAGGCCGGACCCTCCGAGATCCCCATGAGGCAGAGGCTGGAATCGAACCGCCGGGAGTTCCTCAAGAAGTGTGCCGCGGGTGCGATGCTCGCGGGAGGAACGCATGGACTCCCTGCCTTTTTGACCGCACAGGAAAAAACCAAGGTGGTGAACGCGCACGAACCGCTGCTTCGCGGAGCGGGAGCTAGCCTGGACTCTGGCCGCCTTTTGAAAATGCTGGATCGTGCCATGCAGGCACTGTACGCGACGGATTCTCCCCTGGAAGCCTGGAAGAAAGTGGCGAAGCCCGGCGAAGTGGTGGGGCTGAAGGTCAACGGGCTTGCCGGCCGGGGCATTTCAACGAGCGTGCTTTTGGCCGAGGTGGTGTGCGCGCGACTCCAAGAAGCCGGCATCCCGCAGAAAGACATCATCATCTGGGACCGGCTGAATGCCGACCTGGAAAGCGCGGGATTTCGCAACGCCACGCGCCAGGATCGCATCCGATGCCTCGGCAATGACACGCTGGGTTATGAAGAGGAACTCGCGATTTACGGGAGCGTAGGGAGTTGCTTGGCGAGGACCCTTACCCAGGTGTGTGATGCCGTCATCAACCTGCCAGTGCTCAAAGACCATGGCATTGCCGGCGTGACCATGGCGCTCAAGAACATGTTCGGCGCCATCCATAACCCCAATAAGTATCACCTGAACGTGGGCGATCCCTACGTCGCCGACGTCAACATGCTGCCGCCCATCCGGCAAAAGGTCCGGCTGCACATATGCGATGCGACCACGGCACAATACGAGGGCGGGCCATCGTACATGCCGCAGTGGACATGGCCCTGCAATTCACTGCTGGTGTCCCGAGATCCGGTTGCCTTGGACTTTGTCGGATGGCAAATGCTGGAGCAAAAGAGGGCTGAGAAAGGCATGAAATCGCTGCGGGCTCTCGGACGAGCGCCCGATTACATAGCGACGGCGGCCGATGCGAATCACCGCTTGGGGACGAATGACCCAAGCCAGATTGAAAAGGTGGGGGTCTGAGCCTCTGCGAGACACATCCCATGACGAAATCATCTAACGCGCGCAAAGGCGAGGCGAATTTCTCTTCTGACGATACTCGCCGTGGTCAAGGAGCAAACGACGCACTGCCTCGCGACTCCGTGCTTGCATCCCTGAGCCGCCTGGAAGCAACGGAGCACGATCGCAGAGCGTTCCTGAAGCTGGCCAGCGTCCCTTGCCTCACGGCTTGCGTGGGCTCCTGTATGGCGGGATGGCCCAGCCTTGCCCAGGGTGCGGGCTCGGCGGCGGCGGAGGATTCGCGGTTTATCGTTGAGGCGCAGTTTTACGAAAAGCTGCCCTACAAGAAAACCCGCTGCAAGCTGTGTCCCCGCGAATGCGTTATAGACGATCGCGAGCGGGGCTACTGCGGAGTCCGCGAGAATCGCGGAGGCAGCTACTACACGCTGGTGCATTCCCGAGTGTGCGCCGCGCACATCGATCCCATCGAGAAGAAACCGTTGTTCCATTTTTCCCCCGGGTCACTCGCTTTTTCCGTGGCCACCGCGGGCTGCAACGTGAACTGCAAGTTTTGCCAGAACTGGGACATCTCGCAGTCCCGGCCGGAGCAGGTTCGCAACACCTATTTGCCTCCCAAGGATCTTGCCAGTGTGGCCCAGCAAAATCACTGCCCGGCCATCGCCTACACCTACAGCGAACCGGTCGTTTTCTACGAGTACATGCGCGATGCCGCCGAAGCAGGCCACGCTCTGGGCATCAAGAGCGTGGTCGTAAGCGGCGGGTTCATCCAACAGGAGCCGCTCAAGAAACTCTGTCAGAGCGTGGATGCCATTAAGGTGGACCTGAAGGCGTTTTCGGAGAAGTACTATAAGGAGGTCGTCAACGGGGAGCTTAAGCCGGTGCTCGAAGCGATTGTTACGATGCGCAAGCTGGGCGTGTGGACGGAGCTCGTGTACCTGGTAGTGCCCACGTTGAACGACAGTGATGCGGAATTTCGGGCGCTGGCGCAATGGATCAAATCGAACCTGGGTGCGGAAGTACCGCTGCACTTCTCGCGTTTTTATCCGCAGTACCTGCTGAACAATCTTCCGCCCACGCCGATGGAGACGCTGGAGCGCGCGAAAGCTATTGCGGACGCCGAGGGCCTCCACTACGTGTATTTGGGCAACACCCCCGGAAACGCGGCGGAAAACACGTATTGCCCCAAGTGCCGCCGGATCGTTGTTGAACGGATCGGTTTTACGGTGAAAGAGATGCACCTGCGGAAGGGCAAATGCGAATACTGCCAACAACCCATCGCGGGAGTGTGGCAGTAAAGAATGTTGGCGCCGACTTCGCGCTCTGTGAGTGAAAGACTATGAGAACAAGATTCTGTTGGGCAATTCTCCCCCTGGCGGCCATCTTCAGCGTGACGCCAGCGGGGGACGGCAGTCGAGCCGATGAGAAACCATCCATTCGTCAGCCGGCGGTTGCCGGACAATTCTATCCCGCGCAACCCGACGAACTTCGGCACATGCTGGATGACTATCTGGCGCAAGCCGCGGTGCCGCAACTTCCCGGGAATTTGGTGGCGCTGATTGCGCCGCACGCGGGCTACATCTATTCCGGCAAGGTAGCTGCGCACAGTTACGCGCTGCTCAAAGGCCGAAAGTTCGAGCGGGTTGTGGTGATTGCCCCCTCTCATTTTGAGGCCTTCCCGTTCGTTTCGGTGTACGACGGCGATGCTTATGCCACGCCGCTAGGAAATGTCGCGGTGGACACGGAGTTTGCCGCCAAACTGGCCAAGTTGAATCCGCTCATCCAGCTATCCAGCCGCGGCCACGCGCCGACCCAGGAGCAGGGTGAGCATGCTATTGAGGTGCAACTCCCGTTTTTGCAGCACGTGCTGGGTGACTTCAAGCTGGTTCCCATCGTGATGGGCGATCAGAACTATGAAACGGAGCGCGCCCTCGGGGTCGCGCTCGCCAAAATGCTCAAGGGGACGGGAACAAGCACGCTCATCGTGGCCAGCTCTGATCTTTCTCATTACCACACTTATGACGAAGCCACGAAGCTCGACCAGAAGGTCTTGAAGGCCATCACGGAGTGGGATTATCTCAGTTTGTCCCAGAACTTCGAGTCGCGCATTTGGGAAGCTTGTGGCGGAGGTCCCATTGTCGCCACCATGATGGCGGCCGAGCGGCTGGGAGCCAACCAGGCCAAAATCCTCAAGTACGCGAATACCGGGGATGTTACCGGCGACCATAGCCGGGTGGTGGGCTACAGCGCAGTGGCCTTGTTCCAGGCGCAGAGCCACGCTGCAGCGGTGGAGCCGTTTTCTCTCGGTTCAAAAGAAAAAGAGGCCTTGATCCAGTTGGCCAAGAAGTCTGTGGAGACGGCTGTCCGGGAGCAGAAACTTTACGAGCCGGCGGCCTCCGACTTCGCGGCCTTCCAACAGGAGCGCGGCGCGTTCGTGACCCTCAAGGAAAAGGGAGAGCTGCGCGGGTGCATTGGTTTGACCACGGCGGAAAAGCCGCTGTATCTCGCCGTGCGGGATGCCGCCACGTACGCGGCGCTGCGTGATCCGCGCTTTCCCCCGGTGGACGCCGCGGAACTTCCGGAATTGGAATACGAGATCTCGGTCCTCACTCCGTTCCGCCGGGTATTGGACGCCAAGGAGATCCGCATCGGCCGGGATGGCCTGCTCATGGTCCAGGGCCACAACGAGGGAATCTTTCTCCCGCAGGTGCCAACCGAGCAGGGCTGGGACCGAAAAACTTACCTTGAGGAATTGGGCCGCAAAGCCGGGCTGACTCGCCAAGCTTGGCAGGACGAAGCAACCGACATCTATGCGTTTTCGGCAATCGTCTTTGATGAACGCAAGGCTCCGGAATCTCTTACGCCGGAACAGCCTGTTTTCCCAAAGTCGACAAACCGGCCAGGACCGCCGGCGCCAAGTTCACCACAGCCATAAGCCAGACTGTCTCCCGGAAGCCAAAAACAGGAACCAGATACGAACTTAGAATAATCGCGCCCACGCAGGCACCCGCCAGATCCAGGGCATAGAGTGTTCCAGTCCCCGTTGCCTTGTCCTTGGAGTTTGAAAAGAAGATTCGCGTCGCAACCGGGAATTGATATCCCCCGAACAGCCCGCACAAGACCGCCAGCAAGGGGAACAATATCTGGCTCGTCAGGAAGACCGTGGCAGGATTTTTGATCGGGGCCAGTACGTCGAACAGGAGGTAGAGCAATACAGGGGAGAAGGCGGCGAGCAATTGCACAAGGAAGAGGCGGCGGATGTCTCGCGGACCAGTGGCCGTGGCCGCCGTACGCAGTCCCCAGCGGCTCCCCAGGGTCATGCCCAGCATGAAGCCTGCAATGATGACCGCGAGTTGATGATAGACGTACCCATAAATGGCCTGGAACGCCAGCAGAAGCAGCATCTCCAGACCGATCAGAGTGAACCCCATCGCGGCGACGCAAAGACCGGCGCTGGCCCGCGAGCGATTCTCCGAGGCGGGCAGCCAGCGTAGAAGAGCAACGAGGCCGAAGAGGGCCAACGCGAGCCACGTTGCGAGCGGACCGAAGCGTACCCCGGCCATGGTCTGAAACACGCGACGATACGCGGTGTTGAACCGTGTGCTCCACAGGGCCACGTTGAAGTAGTAGGCGATGGGCGCGAAGTCACGGTTTGTGCGCGTATCCGCGTCAGGGCGAATCTGCGACTCCAGATCGAGCATACGGTCGGGCATCATCCGGTAGGGAAGATAGTATTCGCGCACGTAGCTGGTGCGAATGTGCCGGGCGCGAAGCCGGGAGATGAGTTCCTGGGGATCATTCGTGAGGCTTCCCGGCCGGGCCGTGGCAAAGAAGTGAACTGTGTCGCCGGGAATGGTGACGACTTCCGGGAAAACCTGGCGCAAGGTATTGTCAATGCAGCGCAGGAATTCGGCCAGATCCGGGCTGATGTAGTCCTCCGAGGCTTTCAATTGAAACGAGAAAACTCCCGCGGGCGCAAGCTTGCTGGCCACCTCGCGGAAGAACTCCAGTGTGTAGAAGCGGTTGAGCTGGGCCGTCTGCGGCTCCGGCAGATTGACGATGAGAACGTCAAACCTGAGATTCGTCGATCGCAGGAAAAGGCGGCCGTCGGTGTTGTGGACATGAACGCGCGGGTCCGCGCGCAGTGGCGCCGACTCCGCGGGGAAGTATTCCTGCGCCAAATCCAGAACGGCCGGATCCAACTCCACGTAATCGATCCGCTCCAGGCTGGGATGCTGGAGCGCTTGGGAGAGACTCCCGTTCACGCCGCCACCAATGAGAAGCAAGCTCTTCGGCGCGGGGTGCTGGAGCAAGGCAAAGTGCACCGCCTCTTCCGCGGCCGCAGGGTCGGGCACATGGAAAGCAGCCAAGCCATTCTCAAAGAGGCTGCGGGTGCCCTCGGTTTGCACGACAGCCAGATTGCCGTAAACGGAATTGCGTGCGGCTACCAACTCGAAACCGCTCCACAGTCGCTTGAGTGAAATCCTTTCGAGCCATGGGCAGCCGAAGGGGAGGACCAGGAGCGCGAAAGCTCCAACAAGCGCCAGCCCGGCCGCTCTGCGGCGTGGCCCTGAGCGAATCGTCAGGCTTGCGGCGCCCAGGAAATTCAGCAGGCAAAGCAGGGCGGCGATCTGGAAGCTCGCGAGGTAGCGGATCAGCAGCAGACTGGCGAGAATTCCGCCCAGGCCCGAACCCAGCGCTTCCAGAAGGTAGACGTGGCTTGTGCCCGCCAGCGTGGAGGTGCCCGCCTCCTGGGCAAAGAGCCGACTGCCCACGGAGAACAGGCCCCCAGAGAGCAAGCAGAATGCACTCAAGACCACCAAGGAAGTGAGGATCATCGGCCCTGGCCCCAGGATTTCTCCGGGAACAGACTGGAAGGCTCCCTTGCTTGCGCGCGCCATGAAAATCGCCAGGGGAAAGCTGAGGGCCACGAGCAATTCAAGCAAAGCCATG
>Ga0074045_10005835_pt1 | contig 10673 bp, 10 predicted proteins | sample BogForMeECP23OM2_FD_94442 | JGI IMG/M metagenome (GOLD analysis project Ga0074045, IMG submission 94442) | Bog forest soil microbial communities from Calvert Island, British Columbia, Canada - Bog Forest MetaG ECP23OM2 | ecosystem: Environmental > Terrestrial > Soil > Wetlands ... | reverse complement strand
GGATTAAGTGTTACCTGATTGCACAGGACATTAATCAGCTCAAAAGCCGGGAAACCGGTTATGGCCCGGACGAGAGCATAACTTCGAATTGTCATATCCAAGCTGCTTTCCCGCCAAACAGACTGGAAACAGCCGAGCCCCTGTCAAAGCTCACCGGAACAACGACGATCATCAAAGAGCAGGTGACGCGATCGGGCCGCGGGTTCTTAGGAACTCAAGTCTCTACGACGATGCAGGAGGTGCAACGGCCTCTGCTGACGCCAGATGAATGCCAACGGATGCCAGGTCCGCAGAAGGATGAGCACGATCGCATTACTGCGGCCGGGGACATGGTGATTTATTGCGCTGGTTTTCCGGCAATCTACGGACGGCAGCCTCTTTATTTTGAGGATGAAACGTTTGCGGCCCGCGCGGCGATCCCGCCGCCAAAGCACAGCGATTCACTTTCTAGTCTACCGGTGCCCAAGGTAGAAATTGTGTAAAGTCTTAATGAATGGCATTCAAGAAACCACCGAAGGTCCTAGAAGTGATCCACAACGAGATCGTCCAATCCGAACGCGATTGGGAAGAAGACGAATGTAGCGCGGTCATTTTCGTTATCGTCTGTGGCTGGCATGACGTGTTGCCATGTAGAGAATTCGGCTGGTCGGAAAGAGGACATTAACTGCTTAACGCGACTACGAATCAGATTCGCCCAAGCTTTCGGAGCAGCTTGACATCGGGCCAAGTGCCTGTCGAAAGAAGGAAGCTCCTTCAGTTGCTGGGGTTGAGTCTGGACCGCCGACTGACAACACTTCGGTGCCGCATTTTAGGTGGTGCCCTTGGTCTAGGATGCCTACATTAGTCCCTGGAGGTGATTCTACCGTGGCAGAAATCAACGCCTACATCATCATTCGTGTTGAAGGTCCCGAGATTCAGGCCAGGCGCATGAGGCTGGATGATTTTCTAAGGATTGGTGGCGAATTTTCCACCGCGGCAAAGCGTGTCGCATTGGTGCTCCAGGCTGCAAAGAGTTCCACTCCCGGTAGGCGGAGGGACGATTTCTACGAATCACTTTCTCTTGACTTGATAGCCTTCACGGAAGGCAGTCCGGCTGCCGTCGTTCACCTGGAGCGGTCTTTCGGACAACAATTGATGCCCGGGGTTGACCTCGGAGATAATGCTTATCGTGCGCTTTTGCAGGGCCTGGAGGCAATCAGCGATACCAGTGTCGCGTGGCCCGAGGGCTTTGATGTTGGGGTCGTCCTCGCGATCAATGATCTAGCCAAGACGTTTAAGCGCGGTGTCAACCGAGTGACTTTTACCCTCAATCATCGGACAAAACCCGTGACAGCCATTCTTGACGAAGGCAAGTGTGCAAAGATTAAATCCCGTTTGGCTAAGCCGGAATCGGAAATCATCAGCGTGGAAGGGCGTTTGATGATGGTCGACTTGAAGGAAACCAGGCCGAGATTTCGAATCGATCGATCCTTTGGCACGTCTGTTACGTGTGACTTTGGGGATGGGATGGAATCAAAAATCGCCGAATTCTTAAAGTCTTACGTCAGGGTACAAGGTCGGGCTGAATACAATGCTGAGAAGGAGATAACAAAATTCCACGTCCTAAGTATCGAACGAGTTGGTGAAGGCGACACGCAGGATCTGCTTTCGGCTCACCGGTACACTTCACGCGTTGATCCTGACGCATTTTGGATGTCCAAGAGCGTTGAAGAGCTGGCGGAAGAACAGGGACTAAGAGATGTGCCTCAGTTTGAAAAGCTTTTAGGAGGTTGGCCTGAGGACGAGCTGAACGACGAATTTGAAAACGCTTATGTGAGATGGCGTCAGGAAGATGATTTTCCGATGACTGAATGAGGACGCTCCTCCTTGACACGAATATTGTTTCGTACCTTTTCAAACGAGCGCCTCAATGCCAGCTTTATGAGCCGCATCTTCAGAATTGTCGCTTGGTCATCTCTTTCATAACAGTCGCAGAACTGTACCGATGGCCAATCGTGAAAAGGTGGGGAGAGGAGAAACGCGGCGCCCTTGAAGAACGGATCCGAAATTACGTGGTAATTCCGTTCGACCTGGAGGTATGCAAGAAGTGGGCAGAAGTAACGTCAATCCCCGGGTTAAATCCTTCCCACTCTGATGCTTGGATCGCCGCCATCGCACTGCGTCATAACATTCCTCTCGTCACCCATAACAGGAAACATTTCGACAGAATTCCTGGTCTCACTTTGATCACAGAGGAAGAACCGTCTAGCTGATTTCCATCTGATGCAGCCGAATTGCGGTGAGCCTTACGTTCAGGAAGAACAGCTTTGACCGGTGACTTATCACTTCTGGACCGCCTATCCGGTCAATTGCTCAATCAGCATGAGTCAATGACCTATCTATGGCCAGAGTCCGCCAGGCCATTCGCTTTCGTCCGCGGCCTTACAGTTTTAGCATTTTTGTGTCTTCACTCCAAAAGTCCAGCTTCCTGGAAGCTGAAGAAACCCTGACCACACCCCATCGCCTGGCCGACGATGACGTGATCCAGGAAATTGATTTGAAGAATCTGCGCAGCCGCCGCGACGCGCTTGGTGAGCTGTAGATCCGCTTCAGAAGGGCTTGTGTGGCCTGATGGGTGATTGTGCACCAGCACGAACGCGTAAGCCGAATGAATAATTGCCGGCCGGAAAATCTCACGGGGGGGCCGCAAGAGATTCATTCACGGTTCCTCTCGCAATATCTACCTTCGTGATGCAACGGTTCTGAGCATCTAACAAAACGACACGCACAACCTCTTGGTGAAACCCTTTCATATCAAGATTTGCGCGGTAAATCGCCTCAGCATTATTCGGGGGAGCCGATAAAGCATGTTCAGCGTCAGCAACGTTGGAGATGGAAAGAGCTGCCATGACCGCCTCGGCTTTGTGTTTTGGAAGGAATTGCCGCAGTTCTTTAAACGAGGCCGCGAGACAATGCCTTAAGAGAACCAAAATGACGCAGCAACGCGTCTGCAATCGAGTCTTTCCCAACTAACAGCCGCAGATGCTCCACGCCGGATAACGCAGATGAACCGTAACGTACCAGCTTTTCAGAGACGGAGAAGCTCCGCGAGGCTTTGGGAGCAGCTTCGGGAATATTTTGAAGTTCGGTTTCGAGCTGAAAAATATGGTGTGCCATATTTTTTGGCCGAAAGCGAAGCGATAGCTTTGCGACCCACGGAAAAAGGCCGTAGGAGCAAGTTGCTAAAATTTCCTTTTAGTGAGGCGACCCCTAGATCGCTGCAAATGACAACGCACTGGAATTTTAGCAGGACCCGCCACACCTCCCTTTTTGCTGGAAGTTTTATGGCGCAGCAGGAAGCAGCCGACTTCAAATTTCTTTGCCGGAACCGTTCGTTTCTGAAGTCAGCAACGAGGGCAGAAGTCCGACACTCCTATTAAAAAAAGCTGATTCTAACTCCGCCGGTTACAGCCTCTTCGGCCAACGGCACCAGATTGCATACTCAACCTCGCGCGTGGTTTATGCTTCTCATTTCGGGAAGCAATACGCAATATTGCCCAAGCTCCCCTCGTTCTTCGGAACGCTTCGTCGGAAAAACGACCGGTCAAGGCGGCATGACAGTCCCGAACTACAAGCGACTCTTTGTTGAAGTAAGGTTGCGACGTCGGCAGACGTCCAGGCGACAGCAGTACGAGCCATTTCAGGCGAGAATTCATCTCAATTCGAAACTGATAATGACAGTATGACTGACTGGAAAAAAAAACTTACAGCTTTCCTGCACGATCCGCCGCACAAGCCTTTTGACATCCAAGGGCATGAATACAATCGAGGACCACTCCTGCGGCACTTAGGGCTAACCGAAGAAGATATCCAAGCTTGGGAAAGAAGCTCAGATTGGCTTGCGGCCGCCGCTGACCGATTTCCGTTTCCGCGTTCCGCTTCACTGCGCGTTGACTGGTTGGAAGATGGTGAATGCGAGTTTCGGCATCCATTAGGCGCCGGCAAGTTCAAACCGACTAGGATTCCCCGGCCGCGGTCCGCGACCGGAGAGTCGTGGATCGAGAAAGCGCTTCATGGCATTCAGACCGACGAAGTGGGATGGCAAGCCAAATTTATCCGCGTCTGGCGGCTCTGGCCCGAACGCTCCGCTCGCGAGCATGATCCATTAATGGCTTATCTCGTCGCCGACACACGTATTCCAGATCATACACTTTGGCATCACAACGGACTTGTGAGTGCGCTGCACACGGCCGGAGAGAATCCTGCTTTTCTACTTTTCCAGATCGGCCCAGTCCAGGAGTTCATTGCGCAGAGCCGGTCGATGCTGGACCTCTGGTCGGCCAGCTATCTTCTTAGTTTCCTCATTTCAAAGGCGCTTGCGAAGGTCGCTGTCGAAGTTGGACCTGACGTAGTCATCTTTCCCAATCTTCGCGCCGTACCGTTGCTCGATTGGTGGTGGTCACAGGAATCGGGACTCTTTCCTGACGGTTATTTTTCGCTCGGGAATGGGCGTCTTCATCCGAATGAACTGCTAACGCCCAGTCTCCCGAACCGTTTTCTAGCCTTAATCCCTGGTGGAGAGCATGGGCGCGAAATCGCCGAATCTGCAGAGACCGCCGTGCGAAATCTCTGGCGAGATATAGCCTGCGCTGTTCGCGGGAATATTAGCGCGACGATAGCACGGCAAGGCGCGTTTACTGGCTGGGATGCACATTGGGATGAGCAAGTCAGCCGTTTTCCAACGGTCGACTGGATCATTCACGAGTGGGTATCGGAAGACGAGGCCTTTAAAATCGCCGCCAGCAAAGAGCCATCGCCCCCTCTCTTCGGTGGTTGGCAGAACCATCCGCTGCAACATGCTGATCTGTGGCGAGGAAAGAGCGAGAAGAGTGAGAAAAAGATGATGATTCCAGAGGTCGACCGTGAGTCATGGCACGGGAACCCGAACGACGCCTTTGCATGGCCGCTGCATTTTGCTGCCACGGACTGGAAGTTCGCAGCCTGCAAAAATGCTCGTTCATTCGGACCTTGGACCCCCTTTACAACCAACGCGCAGTCGCCTCCAAAAGATCATCTCAACGGTCGGGACGAGGTTTTGGGTGGCGCGAATCACGAGGCCTTCTGGAATGAGTTGCGCATAGCCTACAGTGGTGTTTCGACAGGAATTTTTAAAGGCCGCCAGCTCTATGGAGCCCTTAGTGTTATAAAGCGGCTCTGGCCAAAGGCGTTTCTTCAGGATTGTCTCGGGTGGAAAGACTGGAAACCCCGATTCGAGTCAGTTCAAGACATCGCCCAAGCCATTGAATCGGAGCCGGAGGAGGATCTGGGGAAGGAGGACCCAAAATACTACGCTGTGCTTTGCATGGACGGCGATGACATGGGCCAATGGGTAAGCGGCGTCAAGACACCGCTCCTAAAGAGTGCGCTGGCAAGCAAGGCGTGGGATTATTTTGCTCGTCAATGGCAGCCTGGCCAGGCGCGTGAGCTGCTCGCGGAGCAGGTTTATCGTCCTCTCTCTCCCGGCTATCATGCAGCCTTCTCAGAAGCCGTCAGTAACTTCGGTCTGTACTGCGCGGGCCAGATCGTCACCCAATTTAAAGGGCAACTTCTGTACTCGGGTGGCGACGATGTGCTCGCGATCCTGCCAGCGAGGAACGCGCTCGATTGCGCTTACGCACTCCAATGTGCTTTTCGCGGGCATATTCCCCTTGAGGCATCGGAGCGCATCCGTGAAAGCCTGAAGCGGATGTTTGAGTTTCCGGCCGATGGCTTTATTTGCTGTCGAAACTCTGGAAAAGATGAAGCGTTACGACCCAATTGGCCGCTAATCGTGCCCGGCTCCAAGGCTAGTGCCTCCGTGGGCATCGCTATTGGCCACGTTCGTTCTCCAATGCAAGACACGATCCAGGCGGCGCGCGAAGCAGAAGCTGTGGCCAAGAATATCCCGAAGAAAGGCGCCTTTTGCGTCCGTGTACTCAAACGCTCAGGTGAAGGCGTGGAGTTTGCAGCACGCTTTCAGTCGGAAGTTTTCCAAGTCTGGGCTGAGCTGGATTTAGACTGGGATGCGCTTAGCGCCCGCTTTCCTTACAGATATCTTCAACTTCTGCGTCCACTCCTCGCCGACAGTAGCGCAGAGAGCGACGGAGGATGGGTTAAGGGCTGGAATCGCTCCCTCATTGAATCTGTCCAGGCGGAGCTCCAATACACCCACTTTCAGCATAGTGGGTCGAATAGTCAGAACACGGAAAAGCGCGACCGAGCACGACAACAAGCAGAACGCTGGATCCGCTCTCTTGTGGGTGAAGCAACCCGATGCGATGGTCCCGGCTTTGAGCCCGCGCTCACACCCTGTGGGTTCATCCACTTCTGGATGGCCTGGGCTTTTGTCCGGCGACTAGCCGAGTCCAACTTCAAAGACAACTAACTGCCATGGAACCGCTCCTCATAGAACCAACCGACGTACTCTTCTTCAGGGACGCAATTCCGATGTCTGCGGGCCAGGGAAAAGGCGCTGGCGCGCGTATGCCCTTTCCTAGCACACTTCATGAGGCCTTTCGTGCAAGCCTGCTTCTTTCGATCGGTAAGCAGGTCAACGGGAAGAGGATCCCGGGCCGCCCGACGGGCGCGGCACGGAAAGGCAACTGGTGCAGCAACGGCGTCACCAGTGACCGCTTTATCGCCAGTACGGACTTCCGTTCGCTCCAGTGCGTCGGTCCGTTCCCATGGAATAAGCAAAAGGGCCTCCTGCTACCCGTTCCATTGGATGCTGCGCTCGAACACGATCCGCAGAAAGCCAAAGATAGTCCACCTCAGGCTCTACGACGCATGCAACTCTGGAGGGACAACGCCGTCTCACCAAACACGGATGAAGGTACCGGCGCTATGAGGCCGCTTTGCCTTCCATTGGCGGTTACCCCGCCAGACAAGCAAGGGCAACCCCACGGTTGGTGGAGGCTTGATCAATTCCGCTCCTACCTGGATGGCCAGAAAGAAAACCCTAGTGATTTTTTCCGCCCGATTCCCACAACCCAGCTGTGGGAGCAAGAGCATCGGGTCGGTGTACAGATAGATCCGGAGACTTTCGCTGCCACGCACGGGCAACTTTACGCAGGCGGCTACCTCCGCTTTTGCTCCTCTACTCGCTTCGCGGTCCAGGTCCATCTTGCCAAACCGCAAGCCGACGAGGCAAAAGCTCTTCAGGATCTTGATTGGCTTCTGCTCGGAGGCGAACAGCGGCTTGCGCGTTTGCTGCATGAAGGATTCGACAACCCGTTTGTAGGTATCCCGCCGGTGCCCATTCCTCTAGTGGAGGGTCCGTGCCTCCTAAAATGGGTGCTCGTCACGCCAGCCATTTTTGCGCACGGCAGTGCACCAGGGTGGTGCGTTGACTCCGCAAACCACCGATCCGAGGCCCGCTTGCCCTTCGGGCAAGTTTGCTTCAACAATCTTCCGGGTCGGGCTCACTTGATCTCCTGGTGTATAGGCAAGATACTTATCGTTTCCGGCTGGGATGTGGTCGACCAGCACGCCAAGCCAACCCAGCTCGCGGTCCCGGCAGGCTCGGTTTACTATTTTCTCTGCGAAAATGGAGACGTAGCCGGACAGCTTGCAGAACGGCTGCACTGGAAGCCTCGTTCCGATTTCTATGGCGAGAAAGGCTGCGGTTATGGCCTCGTCAGCTTCGACGTACAGATGCACACGATGTCCCCAGACGTCCCAACCTTGGCCAACGAACTTCTCAATGGCTAAAAGCAAACAATGACCAACAAAACAAAACGACATCTGCTAACGCTCTACACCCGCACCCCCTTGCATTTGGGAAGCGGCACCTCAGTGGATGTGGTGGACTTACCTATCATGCGCGAACGCATCACTGGCTTCCCGGTCATCCCCAGCACGAGCCTGAAGGGCGTGTTGCGCCAGGAAGCTCGCGACTTTGCCGCCTCAGATACGGGAAAAGCCAAAGGCTTCACCCTCGCCATAGCCGACTCGCTCTTCGGAGCAAAGGACGACGTGCAGAAAGACGAGAAAGACAACCCCCTTCTCCACGCCGGCTGTGTCCAAATAACGGAGGCCAAGCTTCTTGCCTTTCCCGTCCGCTCGCTCGCCGGTTGTTTTGCATGGTTGACCTGCCCTGTGGCGTTGCGCCGCTTCGAGCGTGACACCAGCCTGCACGTGCCGATTCCGGCGAAGCTGGATGCGGAGCATGTCATCGCAGGTTCGGACTTGGTCGTAGCCGGTTGCAACGAAGTCGTGCTGGAGGAATATGCCCTCAATCCTCAGCCTGGCGCCGCGTTAAACGCGGCTTCGGAGACCGCCAAAGGACTTCACAGCCTGACAAAGGATTCGCTTTGGCAGGAGGAACTGAGCAAACGCTTGGCGATCGTCCACGACGAGAACTTCCAGTACTTCGTCACCTCCTGCACGGAAGTGGTTGCGCGGATTGTCATCAACCCGGAGACGCGAACAAATGAGAATCTGTTCAATCAGGAGAATGTCCCGTGCGAAGCGTTGTTTTACAGCGTCCTGCAGGTCCTGCCTGCGCGGAAGCCGGGCGCGTATGGTGACATCCATCAACACCTCACCAACCTTCTGGCCGAGGCCAGAGTTATCCAGATCGGAGGTGACGAAACCACCGGTCATGGTCTTTGCGAAACCGTGCACCAACCGCTCAACGACAACCAGGAGGCCAAGTGAAACAGACCCTCGCTCAACAACGCGCCGCCAACGCGCTTGTCGCGGCTCGCGTTGATGGAATGGGACATGGCCAGGATGGTGGCAACGCGCTTAGCGGCTTTCCGATGCTTATCAAGATCGACGGCCTACTCGCCGCTTGCGCCTTCGCGGTTGAGCGGAAATCTAAGAACGAACGAAAGCAGCGTGGCGCCTGCCTTATCGTGGATGCGATTGCCACGCACCTCCAGTCACTGAGCATCGTGGACGCGAAAACGGCAGATGACCTCGTGGAGGAACTTGCTCTTGGCGACTCGGCCTTGCTGCGCCGTTCCACCGCCGAGGCTCTCGCGTTTCTCAACTACCTTAAACGCTTCGTCCCCTGACGCCTATGCTTGCCGTTCTTAAACCGGTAAGTGAAGTGTTACAGAGACGTGGAGCTTCCGCATCATGGAACCTTCAACTCGACAAACTCTCTTTTGAACGGGACGGAGACACCGGTGCCAAAAAATCGGCGCTCGACAGGTCCCGTCACTCTTATGCTGATAAGCGAACCCATAAGCACCTTGTCCGTTCCTGTGAGCGCCAGTGGTCCTTTCGCGAATTACTCCGCCGACAGCATGGCGCGCACTACCACGAAGTCCATTTAATCAACTGCACCAGACTGCTGCTTCACTTAGGCCGCGCGTCTGTGCTGGAAAATGTCGGTCTTGCCTCGGAGCGAAGCACAGGGCTGCCAATCGTTCCGGGAACGGCAGTCAAGGGCATCGTGAGCACTTGGGCTTGCTGGGAGGCGAATCTGTTGCCTGATGGCGCGCTGCCAGCAACCATTGCCAAGCGCGACCAAGACCGTGCGCGTTTTGCCAGCCTCGCCGAGCGTATCCTTGGTTCGAATGCGGAGCGCGGGTCCACCGCTGGCGGTGAGATCATTTTCCTCGACGGCGTCCCGATGACGCCGCCCAAGCTCGTGCTTGACATCCTCACGCCCCACGGGCGTGGCAACCCGCTGCCGAATCCTTTTTTGGCGCTCGACCCTGGCACCCGCTGGGTCTTCTCGTTCCTCGCCCGTCCTCGCCACGGCGGTGCAAAGGAACTCCTGCAGCGAGCCGCTGACTGGCTTACGGAGGCTCTCACTCAAGTTGGCCTCGGCGCAAAGACGGCGGCAGGCTACGGACGCTTCCGTCGGCTGACGGCTGAAGAGACGGCGCAACGCAAAACCGAAGAGCAGGCAGCCATCGCTGCCGAAGCAGCCACACAAAAAGCCGCCGAACAGGAAAGGGCGCGGGTTGCGGCGGACGAAGCCAAACAGGCCGCCGCCGAAGCCAGCGCCAAGCAGAAGGCTGATCGCTTGGCTCTCCTCTCGCCCGAAGACCGCGCCTACGCTGAATATGTGGAAAAAGTCACCGATTGGACCGCTCCGGCGCGTGAGATCGCAACAAAGCTCGAACCCGAAAAGCAGTGGATCCTTCGCTACTTCCGCACAGACGGCCAGGCGCTCCTGAAAACATGGAATAATGAGAAAGGCAAGAAGCGGATTCAGAACCTCAAGGAAGCGGGCCTATGATTCTTCCGACCGAGAAATACTCGTTCAAACTGCTGACCGCTTGCTTCTGCGGCGGAGCGGACAGTCAAACCGCCCCAGCAGAAATGCGCGTCCCATCCATCCGTGGACAAGTGCGCGCATGGCACCGTGCAGTGTCAGGGGAGGACGCTGTGAACCGCGTTTGGGGCAGCACGGTTGGCGAAGCCGGTGCCAGCCGCGTGGCTCTGATCTCGGACGCTTCGATTCCCCCCCGCCAGGCGCAGCCCAAGCCCCATATACTTCCGCATAAAGCGCAGGGGGCCCGTCCGGCTCTGGCGGCTGGTCAACCTTTCACACTGACACTCCAGCGCCTCATCGGTTGCGCGCCCAGCGATTGGACCGCCGCGCAAAACGCCGTGAAACTTTGGTTGCTCATCGGCGGTCTCGGTCTCCGCGCCAACCGTGCCGCTGGCAGCGTGTGGCCGGTCGGTAAATGGGT
>Ga0074045_10005834_pt1 | contig 10673 bp, 13 predicted proteins | sample BogForMeECP23OM2_FD_94442 | JGI IMG/M metagenome (GOLD analysis project Ga0074045, IMG submission 94442) | Bog forest soil microbial communities from Calvert Island, British Columbia, Canada - Bog Forest MetaG ECP23OM2 | ecosystem: Environmental > Terrestrial > Soil > Wetlands ... | reverse complement strand
TTGCAAAATTATGCCGGGCATCTTCGCGGCTTCCCGTGGGGATTGTAATCGTATAGTGGCACCATCGTAACATCAGTTTGGGTGATTATCTTGGTAATTCATGTGAGGTCCATGGCTATTTTTAACTCAGGACTCGGAAAGGAGTGGTTATGGCAGAAAAAAAAGGAAATTTCGATGAGCGATACCATGCCTCCTATGCTTGTAAATTGAAGACCATTCCACTGGACAAGATTGAGACTGCAATAGCGAAGGCCATAGGGGAATTAACCCACGACAGGGTGGAGTGCACGATAATAAATTTCAATGCCAAGAGCGAATTGGCGGAGATTGTCATTTTGCTCGACACAGGGAGAGACAAACGATATTGCAAGTGAAATTATTATTGAGCAACCCCCAACAGAGGAAGAAGTAAGTTTCGACCTGGCTAAGCCCTACAGACTGATTCGACCTTAACTCCCTTTCCACAAAAACGGGGAAGTTCATACTCAGGCCGTTGCGCTCCACATCTTTCGGCAAATTAGCAAGGACCTGAAGCCGGGAAGAGGCCTGGCACGAGGAAGGACGTGTGAACACTGACAAGGCACAACAAATCAATGATCTTTTCAAGAGAGTGGAGCAAAGACCAGAATCTGAAACGGCAGCTCTGGAAGAAGCACTCAGGCTAGCTACATCATGGAGGTAATCGAAATGAGAAAAAGCAGCTCTTTTTCAGCATTGATCTTCATCGTAATCCTTTGCGTTGGCGGAGGATTAACATTTGCCATGAATAGAGCCAACATGGAAAACGCATGGATTGGAGTCATTACCGTTGTTATCGCCTTCGTTGCTTATCTCGGAATTAAGGTTGCGGACCAGTGGGAAAGAGTGGTGATATTGCGGTTAGGTAAGTTCCGCTCCCTCAAGGGACCGGGACTGTTTTTCATTATCCCAATCATCGACGCGATACCTTACTGGATTGACACCCGCGTGATCACCGCTTCTTTTAAGGCAGAAAAGACTCTTACCAAAGATACGGTGCCGGTGGATGTAGATGCAGTGCTATTTTGGAAAGTTGTGGACCCCAAGAAGGCAGCCCTGGATGTAGCCGATTATCAAAGCGCTATAAATTGGGCCTCCCAAACGGCTCTGCGTGATGTCATCGGCAAGACCATGCTTTCAGACATGCTGGAAGGCAGGGAGAAGATTAGTAGCGAACTGCAGAAGATCATTGATGAGCGCACCGAGCCATGGGGAATTAATGTTATTTCGGTGGAAGTCAAAGATGTACTTATTCCCTCGGCCTTGGAAGATGCGATGTCGATGCAGGCACAAGCTGAAAGAGAACGTCAGGCGCGGGTGATTCTGGGAGATTCGGAGCGACAGGTGGCGGAGAAGTTTGAAGAAGCGGCCAAGACCTATACCAACAATCCTACCGCTCTTCATTTGAGGGCTATGAACATGCTTTATGAGGGTTTGAAGGACAATGCCACGATCGTAATTGTACCCAGCACGGTCGTGGAAACCATGCAACTGGGGAGTATTGCCGGGCTGACAGCCTTGACCATGGGATTGGGCCAAGAGCGCGCGAACAAAGAGAAGGAAGGTGATCTCAGAAACCAAGAATAACTTCATGACTCAAGCGGGGGGAGTAGAAATCCTCCTCAAAACTTGTCTGATTTTACACAGTATCATCCTTTTAAAACTACCCTCGATTTTAATGCTATGAGTTTCTTTATTTATTTTTCCTCATTCGTTTGTTGAGCCAGAAGATGAATATAGTCGATTAAAATGGCACACAGTTTTTCCTTCGGGATGGCATAGTTAGAACTAAGGCTTTCAATGGCAGACTCAAAATCTATCTCTTTCGGGTGTAAATCCGCCATTCTTCGTAATGTATCGGCGAATTCATCTCTGGAAAGATCGAAGTGGGTCTTATACTTTAGCCTCTTTCCAATGAGAATAGTAATAATGATATGTATAATGCTTAGGAATACTAATGTAAGCACTCCATAAAATACTCCATATGTTAAGATCGTTGGAAGCATTAGTGTAACTCCAGTTTGTTAGTAGTTTGAATTTCGCTCGGGTCCCACTATCGAACTTTTCCGCGGCCTTTTGAATCAAGTCCGATTAGTGCAAATGGTCTGTTTCACTCTTAGATGAGTCCGGCAAGCCTTAGTCTTCGCTTTTCGGCTTCCACTCCGTCGCGAGACGTTGCGCTTCGGCGATTTGGGCAGGTGTCATTCGCTTGGCGAGCCCCTCTCTGGCATCTTGCGCAAGCCGATGACCTTGTGCTGCCGCCAAATTAAACCACATGTACGGCATAACCCTGATCGGCAGCTTTGCGATACCATTTCATCGCCTCGGAGTGATCCTCCTGCACGCCTTGCCCTCCGCCGTACATACGTCCCAAAAAATATTGGGCTCCAGCATCCCCCTGTTCCGCTGAAGCCTTGAATTCTTCATAGGCCTTAGCATAGTCACCTCTGTCGTAAGCCGCTTTACCGTCATCAAAGCCAGCTTAAGCAAGGGCTGCGAATCCGACGAGTGAAGCCACAAAAGGCAGGAATTTGAATCTTCTCATTTATCCCTCCTCGATCTGGTGGGCATCAATGCGAAAGGGGCAAAGCATGTAAACTTGGTGCCGAAAGCGGCTGTGGCTGCAACGTGTTCAGACTCAAACCCGAGGCGCTGCGTGACGACCTGCATTGGCGCCGAGTAATGCGGTCAGGTCGTAATTGACCAGATCTCCGATGAGATCAACCGTGAGGTCAGCCGGCGGATACCCAGCGAGGGTTTTCGGGTCGAGGGCATAATGTCCCTGGCGGGGCCATACAGTGGTTAACCGTCCTCCCCAGATCTTTTTCATTGCTGTCAGAATGCGCAGCTTATCGTCCACCATGACATAATGCCGCGCTGGGTAGCGCCGCTCGACATCTTCCAACATCTGCTCTTTGTGGATGTAGATCAGCACACGGCCCTCGACCGCTTCCCATAGTCCCGATCGTTGAACTTTCCGCTGCTGGAAGACCACGTCTCCATCGGACAGGATGACCGTTGCTCCCCACGGACGAACATGCGCAAGGGCGGCGAGCGAACCAGGATACAACCGGTTTGCAAACGGATAATCCACCAGAGAGGAAGACATCAGCAACAGTCGCGGATCGCACACGTCCTCGAGCCGATAGCGCTGCAAAGCACCCAGGTAGTCCGCATAGCCAAGCTCAGCGTACAATTCCTCCAGGATGGCGAAGTAGCGGTCCCGGGTGTCAGCTCCGAACTCGTGCTCAAGATGGTTACTGAGGTCATCCAGCACCCGGTCATTGTCCAGCAGGGTATTGTCCACGTCAAACAGGAACACAACTTTGCCGGGCGATGTCATCCGATCGCCTCCTCGGGCTTGGGGTTGTGCCAGCCGTCAATGGCCCGCAATGATATGGTAGGCTTCAGGCGCCCGCATGTGTCCGGTTCGTACCCATTGGACCCCAGTCTGTAACTCCCCCGTGGGAGAAAGTCCTCGTCGTAATCGTGGCTGTCCGCGATCGCCTTTTCGAAGATGGATGAATTCGAGGTCATCCCCCGCAGTCCATCCTTCTCGATCAGGCGCCGGAGCCCGCCGCTGGCGATCAGATCTCGCCGGATATAGTCCAGCCAGATGGATTGGCCGAGCGTTCCCAATTATTGCAAAGGATTGTTTTTCATGTCCTTGCCTCTTCATTTTCCAGCTCGCGCGGCTTCACATCCTTGTTACGCCGGGGAGGCAGTCCGAGAATTCGATTCCCATGCACCAATACCCGCCGGGAAGCTCTTCACTACGGCTCTACAATAACATTCCTTAGATTGCCGAACTGGCTCCGCAGCGCGGTCAAAAGTAAGCAGGGGAAAGAACAGTTGTTTTTAGTGTTTGAGTCCAGCAGTCGCCCGTTTGCGGCTCATAGCCGGTACGTTTATTGATGGTGCTCCAATGTCTCCGGCTTGGTGCGGTTGAGGATTTCTTTTGCATTGGTTATGTCATCCATGGAGCCGTGGGCAATCAGGACAAACTTTCCGGCCCTGATCGCCGTCTCGTACTGCAATATGCTGTCCTTGGGGATGCCCAGGCTGTACAAGCCGGCCCCAATCGCGCTCAGACCACCCACCACGATGGCGCCTTCCAGTGCCCCGACAATCCAACTGACCAGCGGCCCCGCAACCAGAAGCGGCCCCAAACCGGGGATCCAAAAGAACGCGGAACCGAACAAAAGTCCCCACAGCCCGCCCCAGAAAGCGCCTGTTTTACCCCACACTTTCATCCGGTCGCCGACATTGTAGTAGCCGACCACATGCTCATCTGTGTGATAGTCCTTCCCCAGCACTGAGAGTTTCTTCATGTCAAAGCCCGATTTCTGGAGATCTTTGACCGCTGCTTCGGCCTAGGTGTGGGTCTTGTACATTCCAACGACTGCGTTCTGTTTGCTCATTTCATTCCTCCTTTTGTGTTTTCAAACAGTTATTTGACCGGATGAATCTGAAACTTTCGATGTAATCCCAAGGCGCTACCATCTTCGAACAAATTGCTGAACGCAGGACGGTACGCCGCGTTTTTCATACGGAGGGAATCAGGTTCTTTTGCCTCTGGCGGCATTGACAGCTTCCATTCATCTGCGTTTGGCCGAGATCAGGAAAGATAGCTTGCCAAGTCCTTCATGGCCTTCACAATATCATCCATTGCCTCGTGCATTCCTTCACCGTAAGATCTGCTCCCCGGTGTTCCTTCCTTCAAGATCTTGTCCTGAACCTCGGACTTGAGTTTTTTTAATCTTTGAGCATGTTCTTCAAGTTGGGCTCGGCGCCTTTGCTCAATGTCTTTGATGATCTCGGGATCAATTTGCTGGAGGAGTTCATCGGCCTCAGCCAGTATCTGTTCGATGTCCTCGTCTTTGAAAGTCTTTTGCATGATGTTGCCTTTCTGCCGGATTACCAGCTCGCATTTCATGAAATATGGGGATCAGAGGCGCAACTGTCATTGGCTGCCTCTCTTCACCCACGGTCGCCTCCAAGATCCATTTGCACTTTTGAAACCGGGCCTGCCATAGGGCAGATCGCTTTTCATCCATCTTGTCTTTAGTCATGGCCGCATTTTTCCTCCAAAACATGTCGCCAACAGCGGAGGCGGCTACCGCTTTGCTGTCGTCCGAAACTTTCAAAACTGAGTTTTGACAAAGGATTTGCATCAATCCAGCGATATTTCACCATCCGAATCAAAGAATATGTACCTCTCGCATATCCTCCGGTAGTGATGGCCATATATCGCAAGAGTGAAGGCCAATGACAGCAGCCTCGGCTTGCGGATCAGGGTCCAGAGCAGCAGATGCCAGTACTGGAGACGTTCTTTGCCCCAAACACCCAACCAAAAGCCCGACCGGATGACCGCAAGGAACCGCTGGACATCCATGGGGCTTCTGATTCCAGGCGCCCTGAGCTCTTTAAAGAAAGTTCTGACCCGCCGGTAGAAAATTTGGGGAGAGTAGATCTGTTTCATAATCGATCTGTATCCATCTAAAAGCCTATTCAGCCCCATTTTAGGGATGATATTGGTCGTTCCGTCAACGTTATCTCCGGAAAACGCACTCACCACCCGGTTTTCCCTTTGGAGTCGATCAAATAGTCGTGTTCCCGGAGGAGCCTGGAGGATTCCGACCATTGCGGTCACAATTCCGCTGTTCTTAATGAAATCGATTTGCCGCTGGAAGGTAGAGTGCGTATCGCTGTCGAAGCCGACTATAAAACCGCCCATTACCTGTAACCCGGCACGGTGGATAATTTTGACGTTTTGAAGGAGATCCCGGTTTTTGTTCTGGCTTTTATTACACTCCGTCAGACATGCCTCATCAGGCGACTCAATGCCGATAAAGACTTTATTGAAGCCGGCTTTGTACATCAGGTCCAAAAGCTCCGGGTCATCGGCCAGATCGATAGAAGCTTCCGTAAAAAATGCGCATCCCTTTTTGTCTTTTCGCCAATCGATCAAGGCAGGCAGTAACTGTGTTTTAAGGTATCGTTTATTTCCGATAAAATTGTCGTCAACGAAAAAAATGCTATTACGCCAACCTGCATCATAAAGACGCTCCAGCTCTGCGATCACCTGTTGAGACGTTTTCAGGCACGGTCGATGGCCAAAAAGGACCGTCACATTGCAGAATTCGCAGTTGAACGGACAGCCTCTCGAAAACTGAATGCTCATAGAGGCATATCGTTTCATTGGTATCAAATCCCAAGAAGGGATGGGGGTGTGATGAAGATCGCAGAAACCGGTAGCCCTGTAGACTCTTTTGAGACACCCGTTGTGCAGGTCCTCAATGAAAGAAGGCAATGTGATCTCTGCCTCATCGAGGACAAGATGATCGACCTCCTCAAACTCGTCCGGTACCGCAGTGAAGAGCGGACCACCCGCGATGACCTTCAAGCCCTTCGCCCTGCAACGGGCGATGATTTGCTTCGCCGATTCCCGCTGAACGGCCATGCCGCCGATAAAGGCCATATCCGCCCATGAAAGGTCGTCATCCGTAAGGTCGTCCACATTGACGTCCACGAGGCGTCTGGACCATTCTTCCGGCAACAGGGCTGCGACGGTCAGCAGGCCAAGGGGTGGGAAGGCCGCTTTCTTTCCGATGAAACTTAAAGCGTACCTGAAAGACCAAAACGTATCGGGAAATCTTGGGTAAATGAGAAGAACGTTCATATCACGAGACTCCTTGATCACCTACAGGCAAACAAACCGGCCCTTTTGCATCCGGCTCGTTCCTTTCTTGTCTGGAGCATTGACGTTCACACTTGAACTGTGAGTGGCATTAAGAGCTGTGAAAGCATCACATGCAATGGGACATGCCTTCCCGACAGGCTCAGAACCCTCATCCTCTCCATATTCCATTTGCTGTAATACCTTGCTTACACAATAGAGGAGCCCTTCCTGTCTTAGCGGTTTAACGAGGTAATCGGTAGCCTGCATGCTAAAACTCGCCTTAATCGTTTCCGTACTAGGATATGCCGTCATGACGACCACGCGGGTTTTGAGGTTTCTCCGCATTACCTCCTGTAGGATATCTATCCCCCATCCATCATCGAGAACGATATCTACAAGCATCAGGTCAAATTGGGTTTCATCCATTCTTGCCAGAGCTTCCCGGTAACCTTTGGCAGTGATCACGTTATGCCCTTCGGCTGCAAGGAATCTCTGAAAGCTGAACCTGATGCTTTCTTCATCATCGATTACGAGTATATTTGCCTTCATTCATTTTCCCTTATGAGAGGTTCCCCTATTTTAGAATGGACTCGGCAGTACTCGCGTCTTCTTTGGAAACGTCAACCACCGCTCACCTCTCAAACCTTGCTGTACCCAATCTGTTCTTGAAATATCCGGCTCATACGCTCCTCAGGAAATAATATGAGAAGGTTTGGTTCGGTTAATATCGAAAGCCTCAGGTCCAAGCCTGTTGTAATCAGAAACGATTCTATAAACAGTTGCTTCGGACAGACCCGTATGCACAGCGATTTGCGCTAAAGGTCTTGGGTGCACAATGACGTTATAGATCACAAGCCATTTTTGCATCATTAGAAAGCCAGGCCTTGTTTGCATCTTTATCCTTATCTCGTCCAATGACAGGTGATCTTCCAGAGTGATTATTTCGAATTCTCCCCTCCCTCGATTCTCCATATCCTTCTCCTTTTTAACCCTCTATGAGTCTCGGTTATTTCGACTTATCTTCCAGTCTAAAAAGCCCATTTAAATGCGTTCTTGATAAGAGGTTCCTCCATTCCCGGGAGGAACAGCGGCAGTACTCGCGTCTTCTTTGGAAACGTTAACCACCACCGTTCATCTATCAGGCACGTGGTGAACAGACGAAAAATGCGCGGGATGATCCCCGTCACGGTTTGCAATGATCAAAATCTGTGCCGGAAAGGCGAAGGATTTACTTATTCCATATTATGTAGGTATAACGTAAGCTTAAGGCTGAGCAGGCAGTGTTCTGGTCTATAGCCGGCAAGAAAATGAGCGTTGCATGCAACGGAAGTGTTGCACGATTTCTGTGTCACGTTCAACACTCAAAATCGGGGTGTATCTCCAGTGAGGTTGTATCTTTTGATTTTTCGGTTGAGGGTAAAGCGATCTATTCTCAGCCAAGCGGGCTGTTTTTGCTTTGTTCCAGGCGCTCTTATCCCGGGGCTCCAGGAATTGTGTGAGAATCGACCGTCTGTGTCTGATCGGGAGAGCGGTGCTCGATTCCATGGCCAGGAATATTTGAGAAAAGCTTTCGAAACAGCAGAGGATATCGCTCAATCGTTTCCTTGCATTTGACGGCAACACTTCTGTTGCATGCCACACTATTTCTACTCAAGTCCATAACCATCGACGGGTCTCATCCTTGCGTAAGTGTCTATATATATTGGCCAAAAGAAAAGCTCGACGCTTCTCAATTCGTCGGGCATAGAATTTGCTCAAAGATTGTGCAGCATAATTCACTGCTCCTTTATCCTGCTCCCCACCGTTGTCCCGCATTCGATAAGGGACAACACCTAAGAGTTTAGATGGCGGGAGTCGCTTGATTCCGAGGAGGAATGTGACATGAAGAAACGTTTTCTCACGAGCCTTCAACTCCTGGCTTGTCTCTTGTGCGCTTTACCGTGCTATACCGTTTACGGTTCTAAAGACCAGCCGTTTCCAGCAGGATCGCAGCTTCCCCGGTCCACCCTGCCGGTGCCGGACTCGCAACAGACATTGAGTTATCTTGGCCTGACCGCGACGGAGCCTTACACCATCTCCCAGATAGGTGCAAAACTTGTCTTTATAGAGATCCTGAGTGCCTTATGCCCTCACTGCCAAGCGAATGCACCCGTAGTCAACAGGCTTTACCAGGTGATCCAGAGCGACGCTGATTTGGCCAGGGACGTGAAGATTATCGGGATATGCACGGAAAACAACAAAAAGCAAACAGATGCTTTCAGGAAGAACTTCAAGGTATTGTTTCCATTAATCCCTGACGAGCATTATGCTATTGCCCTGACCGTGAAAGTGACGAAAACGCCGACCATGGCCCTGGTAACGTCCAGCGGCAAGGTGCTTTGGAGCCACATCGGGGTGATCCAGGATTTCGACGGGTTGCTAAGAGAACTGAGAGAAAACCTCAAGAAGCAGTAGAGGCAATGACCGAGAACGATAACAAAGTGAACATCCTGATGGGAAGCCCGGTCTTCCGGGACTTGCCGAAGGAAGCACTGAACGCCATCACCCTGGCGGTTCAAGATGTGGCAGTGCCGCAACATACTATCATCCATAGACAGGGCGATCCTGGAGATAGCATCTACATTATCAGTTCCGGCAGAGTGAGGATCTTTGGAAGAAATGAAAAAGGAGTGGAGATTGACCTTTCCATCCAGGGGCCGGGAGATACTTTTGGCGAAATGGCGCTCCTCACGGGCGAATCGATGTCTGCCGATGTAGAGGTCTTGGAAGAGGCTCACTTGATGATCCTCTCAAAAGATCAGTTTGACCGTATATTGAGGGACTTTCCTGACATCTCCAAAGTGTTCGTGAAAGAGATGAGGCGCTGGCTTCTCAGGGATGACGAGCGCCTTGAGATGGAAGCCAGCAAAGCCTATAAAGCCTCCCGGATGTCCTGGGTCGATTTTTTTCTGGTCATCCTAATCAGTATTGTTCTTGCGGTGCTTTTCAACACCACCAATCCCAACGGGATACCTCTTTTCCCTGAATTTCCTGATAGAAGCTCCATTCCCATGGTCAGTCCTTCTGCTGCCATGGAAGAGATTCAACACGGTGAAACGCTCATTTTAGATGCCATGCCAGCCAACTTTTATCAACAGCGCCATATCGGGGGAGCCGTCAACATGCCCCTGGGGCTTTTCGACATTGTTTACCTGATGGCCTTCGCCGAAGAAGACCAGGAAAAGAAGATCGTCGTGTACGGTGAAACGATCAGTAAATCCTATGATCTTGAGGTTGCCGATAAACTGCTTCTCCGTGGTTACAGGAACGTAAGGATCCTGGAGGGGGGATTAACGGCCTGGGAGAGCAGAGGGTATCCGGTGGAGGAGGGGGCAAAGAAATGATTTGGTCTTGTCTCAGACGAGTCGCTATGAGCAAGTACACGGCTTTTGTGCTCAGGATGTACGTGGGCTGTTTTTTCCTCTACGCGAGTACGAGCAAGATTCCATACCCGGCTCAGTTCGCCGAAGCAACGGCGAACTACCGGCTCGTACCCTATTGGTTCCTCAATTTGGGGGCGGTCATTTTGCCGTGGGTCGAGTTTGTCTGCGGTCTGTTCCTCATCATCGGCTTCCTGTCGAGAGCTTCCGCAATCCTCATTGGACTCATGATTATCCTGTTCAATATCATGGTCCTGACCAACATGTACTGGGGTGCGCCCATAACTTGCGGGTGCTACGATACGGTGGGTGAACCCATTGGCTGGAAAAAAATCACTGAAAATGTCGTTATGCTGATCTTCACCATACAGGTCTATTATTTCGATCGACTCTTCATCTTCCGCAGGGGAGCACTGTCAGATCCTGCAAGAATCAGGGTTACTCATCTTGCTGCTTGGCGATAGATTGCGCCATGCCGGTGGAATGAATATCTAATAATCGTATGCGGCTGACGGATGAGACCTTCAATGGGAGATCTGCGACCGTGGTCGAGG
>Ga0074045_10005832_pt1 | contig 10675 bp, 7 predicted proteins | sample BogForMeECP23OM2_FD_94442 | JGI IMG/M metagenome (GOLD analysis project Ga0074045, IMG submission 94442) | Bog forest soil microbial communities from Calvert Island, British Columbia, Canada - Bog Forest MetaG ECP23OM2 | ecosystem: Environmental > Terrestrial > Soil > Wetlands ... | reverse complement strand
GCGAGTCGACCGCGTCGATGGCGTGGAAGAGCTCCGCGGCACGGACGGTCTTGTTGGACTGCAGCGGCCCGATGAGGTGCGCCTGTGCGACGGGGTCCTGCGCGGACGGCGAATCGCTTCGCGCGATCTCCGAAGAGCCGCTTCGCGTGGCGTTGAAGAGGTGTTCGAGCGCAGGAAGTTTTTCCTGCCACTCCTGCACGCGGTTTTCGCCGAAGAGTCGCACCCCGGCGGCGTAGGCCTCAAGGACGGCCTCGGCGGAGTGCGTCTTGGTGACCGCCATCAGCGCGACCTCCGACTCTGAGCGGTTGGCGCGGCGGCAGGCCTCGGCGATCTGTTCGCGGATGCGGGCGAGGTTTGCGGCGAGAGTCATGCTAGAAGCATCTTATGGCTTCCCGGCAAAGAAGTGGGTTAAGGATAAGGCGGGCCGATGCGTGTTTGTTCGCATGGCCCGCCCTGGTGTTAGACGCTACGATTCGTGGCGCGAGGCCGCTAGTGGAAGGTTGCGGTCACCGTCACGTCGTTCGATACGATAATCGAGCAGGAAGTGGGCGACGCGACCGTGCAGTTGCCCGACCACGTGCCAAACGTCGCTCCCGCATTTGGAGCCTCGGTCAGGGTGATTGGCGTCCCCACCGCGACCTGAGTACTACAGGTTGTACCTCCGTTGCCGCAGTTGATCACCTGCGTCGTGCCGCTCATCCCCGTCACCGAGCCGTTCTGGGTCCCGAGTAAGGTGACCGTTAACACTGGCTCCGGCACGGGGGTCGGAGTGAGGTATTGGGAGGTCACCGTCACTAGAATCGAGGATGTAATCACCGAAGTGTTGCCGCTGGTTGTCACTCCGATTGCGGTAACGGTCGTCGAGTCGGTGAGACTGAACGCAGGGTCGGCATGCGATGTAACCAGTCCCGTCGGGGAGACCGACGCGACACCTGGAGAACTCGACATCCAGGTCACAGTGTTGGTCAGGTTCTGGACCTGTCCATTGCCGGAGAGATTGCCAATCGCGAGAAGCTGCGCTGAGCCACCGGGACCCACGAACGATTGCGCGCCTGGAATGATGATCAGGGTTGGTGTTTGCGGAGTCGTCGCAGTATTTGTCACGGTCAGTAACGCGACCGCAGAGACTGCGCCGGACTCTGCCGTTATCAACGTGGTCCCGTACCCGGTGGCCGTCGCCAGCCCAGCCGTCGCCCCGCCCGCAACGATGGTGGCAACCTGCGCATTGCTGGAGCTCCACGTCACTTGACCGGTCAGGTCCTGCGTGGGGCCGACGCCGGTCAGGTTGCCGGTGGCGAAGAACTGTGTCGTCTCGCCGGTAAACGTCTCCGTCTCCGAGCTTGGAGTGATGATGATCGTCGGAGTTCCTGTTCCCGACGCCGAGATCGTCACGCTCAGGGTCGCGCTTGCATTGAGTCCGCCCGTTGGGGCGATGGCAATGATCGTAGTCGTCCCGGCGCCCACAGCCGACGCCAGCCCAGCGGAGTTGATGGTGGCAACCTGCGCATTGCTGGAGTACCACGTCACCGTCGTGGTCAGGTTCTGCAGGCCCCCATTGCCGGTCAGGTTGCCGGTCGCGAGAAACTGCGTCGTCTCGCCAGTAAACGTCTCGGACGACGAGCTTGGGGTCACCGTCAGCGACGGGACTCCTGTTGTTGTCCCTGTCCCCGAGATCGTCACGCTCACGGTCGCGCTTGCCGTCAGTCCTCCATACTCGGCGATAATCGTGGTCGCTCCGCTGTTCGCGCCTGCCGTCACCAGCCCACCCGAACTGATGGTGGCGACCTGCGCATTGCTGGAGAGCCACTGCACCTGGGTGGTCACATCCTGCGTACTGCCGATGCCGGTCAGGTTGCCGGTGGCGGTAAACTGCGTCGTCTCTCCGATAAATGTCTCCGCCACCGATCCGGGGAGGATCGAGATCCACGGGGTGGTCTGCGTCGTCGTTCCCGCCGATATCACCGTAAGGTCAGAGGCCGCAATCGCTCCATCGGACGCCACCGCCGTAATCTCGACATATCCAGGTTCCACCGCCGTCGCCAGTCCGGAGGAGTTGATGGTCGCAACATTCGGGTTGCTGGTCGACCAGGTCACCGAGTTGGTAACGTTGGCTGTGGTGATGGGCCCCGATCCCATCTGCTCCTGTGCGAACGCCGTGTACTGCGCCGTCTGGCCAGCGGCGGTCAAAACCTCAATCCCCGGGCCGGGAACGATCGAGAGGGCTTGCACCTTGTTGCAGGCCGTAAGCAACAGGGCAAGCGGCAAGCTAAATAGAACCAGCAGAAGGGACGCACGAGGGCGCAGGGTCATCGGGAAATCTCCTGACCCAAAGCTACTAAGTCCTAGCCGCAGAACACCATGCCACTTTCGCTATGCTTATGCAACTTTTGTGCCAAACGTGGCCGGACGAGAGTATTTCTCGAACTGGCGCAGCGGAAGACCCGCCACAGGATCTTCGCTTCTGGAATCCCCTGCGATGAAACCGCCCCCATCGACTCAACGCGTGCGTTGCGGCATCCCAAACCCTCTGCCGCTCGGAGGATCGACCGGGTTGAACCTGCGCGCCAGCTCTGGCGTCGACTGCACGTCCCCGGCGGGCGGATTGTCTGCCTTCGCCACCTCCGCGCCAAAGACGTAGCTCGGCCCAAACATGTTGCTGGTGAAGAGCACCAGCGACTTGTCCGGCGAGAAGCGCACATTCGGCTCCTGGCGATAGTTGTGGTGAGACATGTTGACCAGGCGCTCGGAGTGGAAGACGCCCGGCTGGAAGAAGTCGGGATCGTTGAGGCCATCGACGCGCAGCAACTGGGGATGGAAGAGCTCGATCCACTCGCCGTCGGGGGCCTTGGCGACCTGGCCGGGATCGCCGCCATCGCCGCAGAACAAGTCGAGGTTCTTGGTCAGGTTGAAGTGGATCGACCACTCGTTGCGCTGCATGTGGTACGCCGTGTGCTGGCCGGTCTTCAGGTTGTAGCCCGCCAGGAAGAAGTCCTCGCCCTTGGGATACTGCCAGTCGTACCAGATGGTCTCGCCGTCCAGCCCCCAGAACTCGTGCCCCGCGATCTCATTGGCCATGGTGCGTTTGTGGACAAGGGTATTGTGGGTGCCATCGGTGTGAATCATCCAGATGCGGTCCACCTTCTCCCATGCGCCCTCGTGACAGTACATCAGGAGCTCAGGGTCAGAGGGCGAGAAGAGCAGGTGGTTCACCCAGTCCGTGGAGTGGAGGAGCGACTTCAGATCGCCGGGCTTCTCGCCTTTAGGTCCGGGTTCCAGGCGAAGGGTGAACAGCACCAGGGGAAGCTGCGCCGCGAGCCGGATTGCCATCATCTGGCCTTTGTTCGCCGGCTGGTAGTGCGGCCCCTGCGCAGCGCTGGCGATGCGGTTATCTGAAGCGCCTGCGGGCTGCGCCGGAGCCGGCACAGCGGCCGCGCCGTACTCCTTGCCGGTGGGCGGGCCTTCGATGTAGGTCCCGGCGACGAGTGTCTCATCTGCATTGACGCTGACCACGCTCATGCTTGAAGTGTTGGGCAGTTGGGGCACGTCTACGAGCTTGCGAATGGCGCCGGTGTTGGTGTCCGCCTTGAAGACCGAAGTCACCCCGGTCGCAGGGTCGGTCTTGGTAAAGAAGACGCTGTTCGTTTTGTGCCCCACCACCAACGCGTGGACGATCCCCGCGCCCGGCTGCGCACCCGCCACGCCCGGCGGGTTCGCCACCAGCAGCTTCGTCTTCAACGTCGCCATGTCCAGCACATGGATGCCGTCCGGCGCGGTGTAGATCATCTGCTTCCCATCCGGCGTATAGGCGTTCACGTTGAAGTAGAAGCCGCCGGAGTTTGGCTCGTCGCTCAGCCGCCACACCCGATGGCCGGTGTCTTTGTCCACCCAACTGCGCGGCGGCATCGGACCGCCCGGTGTGGTCTGCGCTAGGCAGGCAAGTGGGAGCAGGACGAGGGCGAATGCGGTGAGCGTGGAGAGGCGCATAGAGAACATCTCCTTAAGACGGCTGCGCGCGGAAAAAAGACGCACCCGGATGAACCAGCGGATGAGAGACGCAGGGTGGAATTTTGGGCCGCTCCGCGGATGGGCTTGGCGTTGCCGCCCCAATGCGCGTAGAAGGGACAGATGGAGATTTTGACCTCGGCGGAGATGGGCGCGGTGGACCGGCGGACAGCGGACGAGTTCGGCGTGCCGCTGGCGACACTGATGGAGAACGCAGGCACGGCGGTCGCGCGCTTCTGCCTGCGGCAATATCCAGCGGCGCGGCGCGTAGTCGTGCTCTGCGGCAAGGGCAACAACGGCGGCGACGGGTTCGTCGCGGCGCGCGTGCTTGCAGAGGCGGGCGTGGACGTCGCGGTGCTGCTGCTGGGACGCGAGGATGAGGTGAAGGGGGAGGCGGACCACCCCAGCGAGCAAACTCGCCGGGGACCCCGGGCGGCAGCGCTCGAGCGGCTCCGCGCCCAGGCCTTATCGGTCGCGATCTGGCCGGTGACCGACGAAGCTGCGCTCGCGGCTGCGAGCGGCGCAATCGCTTCGGCGGAGTTGCTGATCGACGCGGTGGTGGGCACCGGCTTTCGGCCTCCGTTGCGGGGAATCGCCGCAACCTTGCGAGAGATTGTGGCGCAGATCAAGACGCCGGTGGTTGCGGTCGATCTGCCCTCGGGATGGGACGCCGACTCCACCGCGCAGACCGCGCCGGGAGCCTTTCGCGCCGACGCGGTGGTCACATTTACCCGTCCGAAGCTGGCGCACGTCTTTGGTCATCTGACCAGCGCGGCGTTTGGCCCGGTCGTCGTCGCGGAGATTGGATCGCCCGACGAGGCGATCGTCTCAGCCGGCAATTTGAGCTGGGCAGGCGCGGCGAAGGCAATCGCCGAGCAGCCGCGCGCGGTGAATGCCAACAAGGGAAAGTACGGCCACGTGCTGATCGTCGGCGGGAGCTACGGGACAGCCGGCGCGCCGTCGATGGCCTCGCTTGCCGCGCTGCGTACCGGCGCAGGACTGGTGACGGCCGCGGTGCCGGAGGTGGTGGCAGATACAGTGGCGTCCATTGCGCCGGAGCTGATGCTCAAGTCATTGGCAGAGGGAACAGGGAACAGGGAACAGGGAACAGGGCTGTCGCTGGCGCAGCTTGAAGAAGAGGCGCTGGCAAATCTGCTGAAGGGTATTTCGGTGGTAGGGATTGGGCCTGGGCTTGGTCAGGCGAAGACGACGCAGGAGTTTGTGCGCGGATTTGTGGAGCGTGTTTCGCTGCCGATGGTGATCGACGCCGATGCGCTCAACGCCTTCGCCGACAGCACCGAGTTGCTGAAGCGCGTGACAGCGAGCAACGATGCAAACGGAAAGCCGCGCACGCTGGTGCTGACGCCGCATCCCGGCGAGATGGCGCGCCTGACCGGCCTGACCATCGCCGCAGTCGAGGCGGACCGCATTGGCCTGGCGCGCAGCTTTGCCACCCAGCACAAGCTGACCCTGGTGCTGAAGGGCTGGCGCACGCTCATCGCCCATTCCGACGGGCGAATCGCGGTGAACACCAGCGGCAACCCGGCGATGGCCAAGGGAGGCAGCGGAGACATCCTCACCGGAATCATTGCCGCAATGCTGGCCCAGTTCCCCAACGACGTGGCCCGCGCGGTGGAGGCAGCGGTCGCGCTGCACGGGCTGGCCGCGGATTTTGCCGCCCGCGCCATGGACGAGCACACGGTCCTCGCCACCGACACGCTGGCCCATCTCTCGGACGCCTTCCGCTATCGCGCGAAGGACGCCGATGGCCTGACCTGGATCTGCGGGCTGAATAAGTGAAGGCTAATAACCGGCTCTAGCGTAATGAGGTGAAAAGATGCGAGTGGTGAAGATAATCTTAAATACGTTGAAGATAATCTTATCTGCGTTCTTGCTTACGACGTTGATTGTTGCAGCTGTTGCGCTCTTCGCATGGACATACGGCACCCCTACCCCACGCAATCTCGCCGATCTGAAGATCACAAGCTATTCTTCTGGAGGGCATATAAACGTAAGGATTGATGGAGGTCTTCTCAGTAGTTCAGATGCAGTAATCAGTGTTAAGCAACACCGAAAAAAACATTGCATTATTGTCGTGGTCAGAGAGGCACTTGTTCGCCGTGGCAACAGGGAGGGAAGGTTTCACATGCTCATTACCGTACCAGATGATGTTGATGAAATTGCATTTGAGAACTCGAGCGATGTCATCTGGCATCGATAGATACTTGTGGCCAAACTGCATAAATGAAGGCTGAGGACGATGCGGGAGAAACGATTCAAGACGCGCTCGGTGGAGGAGACGCTGTCGCTGGGCGGGCGCATCGCCGCGATGCTGCATCCGCCGCTGCTGGTGATTCTGCGCGGCGAGGTGGGCGCGGGCAAGACGACGCTGGTAAAGGGAATCGCAGCAGCCCTCGGCGCGGCCTCCGAGGATGAGGTGACCAGCCCCACCTTCACCATCGTTCACGAGTACATCGGCACATCCGTCCGGCTCTTTCATCTCGACCTCTATCGCCTGGAGACGGAGGAGCAGATCGCCGTCCTCGGCATCGACGAGATGGCGGGCTATCCCGATTCGCTACTTCTGGTGGAGTGGGGCGAGCGATTCGAGAGCATTGTGAAGCGCGCCGCCGGCGAAATCTACATGGAGCACGGCGAGGGCGACGAGCGCGGCCTGATCGTTCGCCTGAAAGAATAGTTCCCTACGCGGCGGGATCGAAGATGGGCCCTCGCGCGCGGCCCGTGTAGTGATAGATGGCGCACTCTTCGTCGCCCGTCGATCCATACTCCTTCTGCCGCGCAATGGCCTCGCGGTCGGCGGCGTGGTCCTCCGGCGACATGGGAACGTTCTCCCGGAAGAGCTGCGTGAAGGCTGGATTGCGGTCGATCACATCCGCGCATTCGGCGTTGACGTAGAGCAGGTCCAGCGTGCCCGGCCGCTTGGCGAACTGCGTCTCGATGCGCCGCAGAAGCTGCTTCAGCACCGGCGCCTCGAAGGGGTGGAACAGAAAGAGGAGCGTGGGCGTCTGCGGCAGCTCGAAGTCCAGCGCGTCCTGCTCGAAGAGTTCGATGGGGGCCAGGCGCGCGGCAGTTGGGTCCTCGCTGTGGACGCGGCTCCAGTGCTCCACATTCTGCCGTGCGATGGCTGCCATCTCGGGGTTCAACTCGATGCCGACGACCTTGCGAAAGCTGTATTCGCTGGCAACCAGCAGGCCGCGCCCCTTGCCCGCGCCCACGTCGATGAATGTGTAATCCTCGATGGGGTGCGGCGGCCCGCTCTCGCGCCAGTGCCCGATCAGCGCGCGCAGGATGCTGGGCGCAACGCCGTAGTACGCGGTGATGTGCTCGTCGTTGGCGTGGCCCGTCACCAGGTGCGTGGCGGGAACCAGGCCGCTGGTGTCCACGCCGTGCATCTGGTCGAAGGGATGGATGGGAAACGGCGTCAGCTGCAACAGGTCGCGGGAACGCCTCGGCGCGGGCGCAGGGCTGTGCGCGGATTTGCCGGCTTCCGTGAGCGGCGCGGCGGGAGCGGTCTGTGCGGTCGCTGGATGCATGGGGTCCTGCCTTCGATCATAGCGTGTGATAGTTTCGCGGCAGCAGCTTCGCGGTTCGAGTTAGGATAGTGCCATGAAGATTCTGACCAGCGAGATGCGTGGATGCTTCCAGGGGCCGAAGGACTGGTTCACCGGAACGGTGTGGGTGGATGAGATTGTGGTTGCCGCGCCGGCGCGGATGAAGGCGTTCCGTGTATCGTTCGAGCCGGGAGCGCGCACGGCCTGGCACACCCATCCACTGGGCCAGGCGCTGCATGTGCTCACCGGAGTGGGGCTGGTGCAGTTGCAGGGGCAGCCCGCGCAGACCATCCGTCCGGGAGATACGGTGTGGATCGAGCCGGGCGAGGTGCACTGGCACGGCGCGGCACCGGGACACACCATGGTCCACCTGGCCATGCAGGTGGCCGACGAAGCAGGCGTGGACGTGGCGTGGCTCGCCCCCGTCAGCGACGAGGAGTATGCTGCTTCCTTGTAACCACGGCGTCGGCAGATTAATCGGAGTGAGATACTGACGCCTCACACGCCGAGTTCGGCGCGGATGGCGGCGGCGCCGAGGGATGCCGCTCTCTCTGCAATTGCGCCTGTACTGGATGACTTTGTGAGTGAACGGTCTGTCATGGATGGATTGTAGCCGCATCGTGTTTCTGTGGCGAAACCTGCAAACTACTCTGCCACTGGGGTGAGCTTAAGCGCATTGTGATATATGAACGGGACCGAATATACCGAACCTTCCTTCTCTCTTCTCTTGGTGAAGAAGCCTGCTTCAACCATCTGCTCAGCGGTAGCGGTTGCCTGTTCCTCTGACACTTCCAGAAGTTGCGACAGCGACTTTGGGGAATATTCTGTCTTGCCGTTCTCCATTCGTAGCCAAGCACTGCGAAGACTAGGATACTCGGCACAAATTGTTTGCTCGAATCTTACTTTTGAGACCTCCGGAAGCGCCTCTTCGATTGCGGTGCTCCCTATAATCATTTCGCCGGGAGGAGGTGTCCCGCCCAGATCGTAAGCTCGCAGCTGCATTTCTCGAGCCTCTTCCAAGAGGTGAATCACTTCTCGCGGTGCGGGATAGTTGTAGCCATCGGCGACGCTGGCCAACATCCAGTCAAGGGTCTTAGTCTTCTTCCGTTTGGCTGCAATTTGATCCGGAAACATCCGATAGAAAAATGAACGTTGTTTGCCAATATCCGACAGGATTTCATCTGGATCGACCGAGTAGTAGTTGCATATCTGGGGATTGTGAAGGGATCTCTTGACGATGAGGTTGAGTAGAGAGTTTTGATCCCAGCGTATTGTTAGAGTTCTCGTGATGTGGCTTGCCTCACGAAATCCTTCGGCGATAATCTTGCGCCAGATGTCGTCGCGGAGGAATATTTTTATGCTGATTCGGTCTTGTGCAATGAGGTCCAGGTAGGTCCTGAAGAGCGCACGCAGAGCATTTTTCTCTAGAGTAGTATTTTCTGTAAATGCCGCGTCGAGACGATCCAAGATAAGCCAAATTCTAATCCTCTGCCGTCGCAGCAAGCCCGATAGTTTTTCGAAGGCTTCGTCTGATGAGATAAAGCCGTGCTTCCGCTCTTCTGTCGTGGGCTCGTTGAAGGTGATCTTTGCCGTGAACGCCGGGTTCCCGGCAACGTCAGAGCGAACCCCTCCCTCTAACGAAACTGGCCTAGATGTGACATAGTCAAGAACTCGCTGCAATACCGCTCTCAGGCTTGTGTATCTACCTTGTTGCATCAAACCGGCGTTTACTAAAATGCCGATCGTGTCTTCTGCCTCCTTGTCGTGCAGGTCATTGAGTATTATGTGATCTCGAACGAACTCGGCCAAAAGGGACAAGAAATAAAACTTCCATAGCTGCCGAAATACTGCTTCCGAGGCTGGCGGGTCGCACGCCAGGTCTTGGAAAGCGAGGGTTCCTCTTGGATTCTCAGCCGGGATGGCATATACCCGAGTGTCCGCCGACAGTCTCTCAAGTTCCTTTATGAGGAGAGAGTAGAGCGCGCTCTTTCCGCTACCTTTTGGGCCGTAAATAATGTCGACATCGCCCGAGAGTAGGCGCTTCCATTGCTCGGTCTTGACGAAGTATTGCGAAAGTAAATCCGCCTCTTCTTCGGCGACGTGCTTTCCGAAGTTCGAATCCTGTAGAGTGTTCCTCTTTGTCCTTTGCACCTCACTTCTCTCCACTCCTAGCGCATTGCGGATGGCGTCGGCGATGGCGTTGGCGTGCTTGTACATCTGGGCTTCGGATTCGGCCTCGATCATCACCCGCGCCAGTGCCTCAGTGCCGGAGTAGCGGATGACGACGCGTCCTGAGTCGGCCAGCGCGGCCTCGGCGGCGGCGATGGCTGCGGCGACAGTCGGGATATGATCCAGTGGGCGCTTCTCGCGTACGCCGACGTTGACGATGATCTGCGGAAATGTCTTCAGGTCGGCGGTGAGCTGGGCCAGCGTCTTGCCGCTGCGATGAAGAATGTCCAGCAGCAGAAGCGCGGTCAGCAGGCCATCGCCGGTGGTGCTGCGGCCAGTGAAGAGGATGTGACCGGACTGTTCTCCGCCCAGTGCCGCGCCTGTGGCCTGCATCTGCTCAAGGACATACTTGTCGCCTACCGGCGCGCGCAGCATCTTGATCCCCGAGCGCTTCAGCGCGGCCTCCAGACCCATGTTGGACATGGTGGTCGCAACAACGGTGGAGTGGGTGAGCAGGCCGCGTGCCGCCAGGTCGCGTGCCGCCAGCAGCAGGACGGCATCGCCATTGGCTACGTTGCCGTTTTCATCCGCAAACAGCGCGCGGTCGGCGTCGCCGTCAAACGTAATTCCCATTAATGCGCGCCGTGCAACGACTTCAGCGGCGACGACTCCGGGGTGAAGTGCACCGCAGGCCTCGTTGATGTTGCGGCCATTGGGGCTGGCGTGGGTGAGGAGCACCTCGCCGCCGCCGTTCGCGTTGAGCGCGGCAAAGAGCTGGGGCGCGATGGCGCTCGCGGCACCGTTGGCGCAGTCGATGACGATGCGCTGGCCGTCGAGCGAAAGGTTCGGGACGGCACTCAACAGGGAGCGAATGTATTCGGCGCGGTCGGCCTCGTTTACGGAAATGTTGTTGGTTGTTGGTTGTTGGTTGT
>Ga0074045_10005826_pt1 | contig 10687 bp, 7 predicted proteins | sample BogForMeECP23OM2_FD_94442 | JGI IMG/M metagenome (GOLD analysis project Ga0074045, IMG submission 94442) | Bog forest soil microbial communities from Calvert Island, British Columbia, Canada - Bog Forest MetaG ECP23OM2 | ecosystem: Environmental > Terrestrial > Soil > Wetlands ... | reverse complement strand
CTCTGTCCTGGCGCTTGGGCCGCTGCTTGCCAGATACGGAAAGGCCAGGGTTTCCCTGCCCGGAGGATGCGCCATCGGCGCCAGACCGATAAATTTGCACCTGATGGGACTTGAGAAAATGGGGGCCAAAATCAGGCTCGAAAACGGATACGTCATTGCCAGGGCAAACGTCCTCAAAGGAGCTTCACTTTTTTTCGATACCGTTACTGTAACCGGAACAGAAAATTTATTAATGGCAGCCGTGCTGGCCAGGGGCACCACTATCCTTGAGAATGCCGCCCGTGAGCCGGAAGTTATAGACCTTGCCAATTGCCTCAACTCCATGGGCGCGAGAATAAAAGGCGCCGGTGAAAGTGTCATCGAAATCGAGGGTGTCGATGCTTTAAAGCCTGCAAAGCCCTACAGAGTTATTCCCGACAGGATTGAGGCGGGAACGTTTATGGCTATTGCCGGCATCTGCGGCGGCGACCTGCTCCTCAAAGATTGCAGGTCTGATCACATGGATGCAGTAATCATGAAGCTGAAAGATACGGGTGTTACATTTAAGGATACAGAAAAAGGTCTCCGCGTTAAAGGGTCAGGACAGCTCATATCTGCCGACCTGAAAACAATTCCATATCCGGGGTTTCCCACTGATATGCAGGCCCAGTTCATGTCAATGATGACAGTGGCCACTGGAACAAGTGTTATTAAAGAGACTGTTTTCGAAAACAGGTTCATGCATGTCGCGGAACTGAAGAGAATGGGAGCAGACATAAATATCGAGGGCGGCGCTGCCACGGTCAGGGGGGTCGGACAGCTTAAGGGTGCTCCGGTAATGGCAACCGATTTAAGGGCCTCGGCATCACTTGTAGTCGCTGCCCTCTGCGCAAAAGGCGAGACAAGAATCAGCAGAATTTACCACCTGGACAGAGGATATGAAAAAATGGATGAAAAACTCCGTAGCATCGGCGCAGACATTTACAGAGTTCCGGAAAAATAGAACAGAATAATCCTGTACTCCTGCTGCTTATTTTTTAAACATCTTCCTCAGTTCGTCAACAGAAATGGTAATCCTCGTCGGCCTGCCGTGCGGGCAGCTGTGAGGGTTCTCCGCCGCATCAAGGGACTTCAACAATTCAGCCACCCTGACAGCGTCAGGAACCTCCTTTCCTCTGATTGAACTGTGGCACGCCATGCGCGCGGCTACTATCCTTCTCTCAGAGTCAACCGGCTCGAGCCCGGCCGGAGCGCCCGAAAGGTTTTTTGGAACCCTTGTCACAGGGTTTTTAAGAAGAGATGAAGCAATATCGCTCATAAGAGCAGCGATATCAGCATCCATAAGGAGTTCAGGGATACTGCGAACGATGATAGTATCATGACCGAAATCCCCGGCATCCAGCCCCTCTTCGTTAAGTACGTGTAAATGCTCGATCAGGACAGCATATTCACCACGCGGCAATTTCACCTGCCGGGGGAAAAGCAACCGGTGACTCCGGACATCCATTCTTTTGAGAAACCTTTCATAATTGACCCTTTCGTGCGCAGCATGATAGTCGAGCAAAACGAGTCCCTCTTTGGTCGGGACAGCGACAAACGTATCTCCAAGGTAAATAACAGGTAAGTAACCCGTAAAGAATCTGTCCGGCTCTTCAGAGATGAGGTTACCGGAAGAAACAGGGACACATCCCATATTCGTTTCTAAAATGGGATGTGTCCCTGTTTCTTCTTCCCCTTTCCTGACAGAGCAGAAGCCGGTATCTTTTTTTAAAACTTCCCTGACAGCATTATAGATAAAATCAAATACGCCGTTCTTTTGCGAAAAACGCACTTCCCTTTTGGAAGGATGAACATTAAAATCGACCTGCCCGGCATCCACGTCGAGAAAAACAAAAAATACCGGATGCTTTTCTTTTGGGACCATTCCCTCATAAGCCTTGTAAACAGCGTAACCAACTGACTGGTCTTTAACAGGCCGCCCGTTAACAAAAATAAACTGCATGCTCCTGTTATTTTTCATATGCTCCAGCCTGCTCGCAAACAAACTGACGGACATCCCTGCATGCCCGAAACCGGATTCTATCAGTCCGTCAATAAAATCCTTCCCGTAAAGCTGAAGCAGTCTTTCATGAAGCGAAGACGCGGCGGGCAGACTGAATACTTCGCTGCCGTCCATCCGCAGAACAAACATGATTTTATAATGAGACAAAGCCTCCCGCGTGACGGTATCGATAATATGGTAGTTTTCAGTAGCATCGGATTTAAGGAATTTGCGGCGGGCAGGCGTGTTGAAAAATAGCTCTCTGACCTCAATGACGGTCCCTGACGCAGCACAATCTTTTGTTGCAGTTATTTCTCCACCTGCAATCTCTACAAGCGTTCCAGTGATGCCTGCATTGGTTTCACCGCTGCGCAAATCAGGGTTCACGCCAGGTCGAAGACCTGGGGGTGCGGAGAGAGCGGTCTTCATCGTCATCTTTGAAACCGCTGCCACGGATGAAAGAGCCTCTCCACGGAATCCCATGGTTTTCAGATTGGAAAGGTCCTGTTCATCTCTTATTTTGCTTGTAGCATACCTCTCAAAAGCCCTCACAGCATCCTCTCTGTCCATGCCTGTGCCGTTATCTGAAACGTATATAAGCTTCTTGCCCGCCCTCACCGTCTCGACTGAAATGCGCGTACTTGAGGCATCGATAGCATTTTCGACAAGTTCTTTGACAACCGAGGCTGGGCGTTCAACCACTTCACCGGCTGCAATTTTATTACGGAGGGATACGGATAAAATATTAATAACCGGCATATATTATTTTACCACAGTGATCACCGCACCTGAAATCTTATCACTTCTGCCGATGTGGCGTGATCATTTATGGCGCCACTTCCATCGTCTCGTTCGGCAGTTCTCCGAGCATCTCCGGCGCATAGAGCGCTTCGGCCCGGGTCGGAGGCAAATGAAAGGAACCGCTGTTATTGAGTTTCATCATGTATTCGACCACCCATTTGCCTTCTGGCATAAATTCATAGTAGGCACTGAACACCTCTAATGACTGTTCCTCAAAAGCAGGCCGCACCTGCTCAGGCCGTTTTTCATCATTAGCTGCCGACCTTGAACCTTGCACCTGTCCGGCGCCGAGTATGATAGCACCGGCGGGAATCGGATCGCTTAGAACGACCCAACCCATATCCGATTTCGCCTCGGTTTCCAGCCTTACGCGGACAACATCGCCTTTGGACCATACACCAGCCGCTTTACTTTCAACAGGGATGAGGGTTTTAGTGATTTTATAGCCGCTCGAAAAAGGCTCTTTAATCGGGATTGCAGCCGAACTCTGCACCATAGCCCAGGGTCTTCCTGTGCCCTCGTGCCGCAGCACAATTTCTGTCCTGTCTTTAGTCCACGGGAAACGTATTGTCTTGCCACCGGGGTATTTGAGCCACTTCTGTGACTGTTCCTGATTGTTTACCGTTACTATAGTCGAACCGGTTTCGCGCACAGATTCAAACATGCTGGAGAATTTCTCCATAGCAAGAACTCCCCAGGCATTGGCGGCAGTGGATGACCATCTGCCCTGTTGCTGTCTGCCCAGTACTCCCCGGACCAGACGCTGCATGTCCTTCTTCCAGCTGTCGAAGTGCAGCAACGTGGTGATGCTTTTGACTGCATTAAAATCACCGGACACCATTAGCCACCACATGTAATCAGCAGCTTCGGTTGAAAATCTCATGAAATTGCCCTGAAAGTCGATTCGTGATCTTATTGTTTGTTCAGCCTCTTCCAATAGTTTGTCGCGATCAGGGATAGACGGCGAGCGGAAAAGAACATTGGTCCATGAAAGAAAGGCAGAGGTCGGCCAGAGCTTTGGCACGGGCATAATCGATTCCAGCATACGGGCCTCCACCTTGCCGGCACGCGTCAACGCTTCGAGCGCCCCCACTTTCCTTACAGAAAGATCAGCAGCCGGCAATGGCGAGTAGCGTACTATTTTTCCTTCTATAAATTTCTTCAGTCCTTCCTCCATTTTATCCCGCTCGGAGGCAGGAATGCTCCAACCTGCCTCATCCGCAATTGAAAGCATATAAGAGGTAAGCACGTCGCTTCCCTGTTGCATGGAGGGGAAATATTTAACCAGTCCATCAGCATCCAGAAACAACGGAAGTTCAGCGACAACTTTTCTCCAGAGAGCTCCGTCCCTGAGTGCGATTGCACGGGAAACTTTCTGTTCCATGCAGATATAAGGATATCGCTTCATATAAGATGTTACCCCGTTCAGGGTGCCGGCAAGTTTGGGCTTTAATGAAATCGTGATGCCTCCTTTAGCTGCGGGCGCGTCATGAGGTTTTTCGACTGACAGGCTATAACTTCCGTCTATCTGAATCAGCAATGACTGGAAGGTGCGTGCCGGAATGGCCTCGGCCACACGCTGATTCTTTTTTATTCTGTTTATTGCGACGCCGCCTATCTCCCTGGCAGTAATCTCATACTGTATGGAGTCAATGCCCATTGGAACTCTGACATCCCAGCCGGTTTCTTTTGCCTCGCCCGGCTTTAAAGACATCCTGACAGGCCCGCGCTCTTTTTCATCAGCCGTTCCTATAGCAGCGTCGAGTTCGACTTCCATGGCCCTGCCGGAGATGTTTTGAACGGTAAAATCTGCACTGAATGAATCGTCTTCCCTGACTACGGGTGGAAGACCCGACAGGATAATAAGATCATTTTGAGTCTTGACACCGGACTGCACTGATGCAGGAAGACCGGCCGCGACTCGTTCTTCACGGCAGGATTTGATTATGGGCTGGCTGCCATAAGAGCACTCCATACTAAAGTGACAGGATAACAGGACAAGCAGCAATATCAGAGGTAGTCTCATCCGTACTCCTGCGCAAATCGGGCGTTCCTTTGGAGAAGTTGTAATGGCATAACCCCATTTGACTCAATGATAGGCCGAATATGTTAAATTATACCATTAAGTAAAGGGAAGGCGTTACTAAGAAACAGCTTAATCTATACAGTCGCGTTTTCTCCATTAATTTGCGAAACCGGAGGCGTTCTATGATTACACTTGAAGTCAATGGAAAAAAATATGAGGTAGAAGTAAATCCCGATGTTCCTCTTCTTTGGGTTATCAGAGAACAACTTGGACTTACCGGCACAAAATATGGCTGCGGTGTGGCCCAGTGTGGTTCGTGTACCGTGCATATAGACGGTAAAGCCCAAAAGTCCTGCCAGGTTAAGGTCAAGGATGCCCAGGGCAGAAAGATAACCACCATAGAGGGCATTCCCGATGATCACCCTGTCATTAAAGCCTGGTTAAGCGGCAATGTGCCGCAATGCGGTTACTGCCAGCCAGGTCAGGTTATGACCGCAATAGCCCTGCTTGACGAAAAACCGCGGCCGGGCGACAACGATATAGATGACCACATGTCAGGTGTACTTTGCCGCTGCGGCACGTATCAACGCATACGGCGTGCCATTCATAAAGCTTCCGCGATGATTGCCGCAGAAGGGAAACAAGAAAGAAGAAATCCTGAACAAGATAAACCGAAAAAGAAAAAAACCGGAAGTAAAAAGAGTAAAAAGAGCCAAAAAACCAAAAAGACCAAAAAGACCAAAAAAACAAAGACCAAAGGAGAACAGCAATGAACGGCATAATTAATATGACCCGCCGTGATTTTTTGAGGACCGGAGTGTTGCTGGGCGGAGGACTTGTACTCGGATTCTCTCTTTCACCGCAACGGTCCTCCGGCGAAACGACAACACAATCTGCGCATCCCTTTGCTCCTAATGCTTTCATACGTGTAGCCCCTGATGAAACGGTTACAATTATTATTAATAAATCCGAGATGGGACAGGGTGTGTATACCGCTCTGCCGATGCTTATAGCCGAGGAACTGAGCGTTGACTGGAAAAAAGTTCGTATTGAAGCTGCTCCGGTAGCTCCCGAATACAACCATACCGAGTGGGGGAATATGCAGGGGACGGGCGGCAGTTCGAGCATACGGTCGAGCTGGATTCAGTTCAGGAAAGCAGGCGCCGCCGCAAGGGTTATGCTCATAACTGCGGCTGCTGACTTATGGCAGGTAGAGCCCCAGACATGCCGCGCAAAACGGGGATTTGTTATCAATGATGCGACCCACAAAAGACTTTCATACGGCCAGCTGGTTGAAAAGGCAGCATTGCTGACTCCGCCTAAAGATGTCGAATTGAAACAGCCGGAATATTTTACGGTAATCGGCAAACCCATGCGCCGGGTAGATGCACGAGATAAAACAAATGGCAAGGCTGTATTTGGCATTGATGTCAAGGTCCCGGGCATGCTCACTGCAATCGTTGCCAGACCTCCTGTTTTCGGCGGCAGGGTGAAAAGCTTCAATGCTGAAAAAACCGGAGCAGTGCCGGGTGTTAAGGCAGTAGTAGAAATCGACTCAGGTATTGCTGTTGTTGCCGACAGTTTCTGGTCCGCCAAAACCGGCCGGGATGCATTGGAGATTCAGTGGGATGAAAATACGCTTTCCTTGCCGGATACTGAATCATTGCGCAAACAATATACCGGCCTCGCCGCAACGGAGGGAGCAATTGCAAGAAAAGAGGGTGACGCCGTTAAGGCCTTTTCACAGGCAGCCAAACAAATTAGCGCCGGGTATGAAGTGCCATATCTCGCCCATGCCCCTATGGAGACTTTAAACTGCTGTGTGGACCTCAGTGCAGACCGTTGCGACATATGGACAGGTACGCAGATGCAAACTGCTGACCGTGATGCGGCAGCCCGCGCAACGGGACTTCCTCACGAACAGGTTAAGATTCACACCACCTTCCTGGGCGGAGGCTTTGGCCGGCGTGCTAACCCCTGGTCTGATTTTGTCGTCGAAGCTGTTAATGTTGCAAAAGCAGTGCAACGGCCTGTAAAAACAATGTGGACCAGAGAAGACGACATAAAAGGCGGCTATTATCGCCCGATGTGGCGCGACCAAATTTCGGCAGGGCTCGACGCAGAGGGCAAACTCATCTCATGGCAGCATACCATCGTGGGACAATCGATTATTGCGGGAACACCATTTGAACAGATGCTGATAAGAAATGGAATTGACGCTACCTCTGTTGAAGGTGCCGAAGATATTCCGTACTCTATTGACAACATCCTCGTCAGTCTTCATACAACAAAAATTGGTGTCCCGGTGCAGTGGTGGAGGTCTGTCGGCCATTCACATACCGCTTTTGTAGTAGAAACTTTTATCGATGAAGCAGCACATGCCGCCGGGAAGAACCCATATGAGTTTCGAAGCGGCCTGCTGACAAAGTATCCCAGGCATAAGGCTGTACTCGAACTGGCCGCTCAAAAGGCAGGCTGGGGTGAACAGCTCAAGGCCGGCCACGGGCAGGGTTTAGCTGTGCATAAAGCATTCAGCACATATGTGGCCCAGGTTGCTGAAGTCTCGGTTGATGGAAACGGAGCAGTTCGGGTGCATAAAGTCGTGTGCGCTGTGGACTGCGGCAGAGTTGTAAACCCTGACATAGCCAAGGCCCAGATAGAATCAGGGATTGTTTTCGGGCTTTCCGCCGCTCTCTTCGGCACAATAACTTTCAGTAACGGGAGGGTGGACCAGAACAATTTTTACGATTACCCGTTGCTGCGCATGAAAGACATGCCCGAGATTGAAGTGCACATCGTCAAAAGCGAGGAGCAGCCGACCGGAGTCGGAGAACCGGGTGTGCCGCCTGTTGCACCTGCAGTCGCTAACGCGGTTTTTGCTGTCACCGGCATGAGAATGCGGCAGCTTCCGATGACCCCTGATATAATCTCAGGAGCAGCGAAAAAACCGCACACATGATACTGTCATGGAAATATACGAAGAACTATTAAAACTCAAAAATGAGGGCAGGTCATCTGCTCTGGCAACTATAGTGCAATGCGCCGGATCTTCCCCCCAAAAGGAAGGAGCCAAGATGCTTGTGCGGGATGATGGTTCAATTATGGGCACACTCGGAGGTGGGTGCATCGAGGCCGAGGTCATTCAGGAAGCCAAGATGTCAATGACAGACGGCATGCCAAGGACTGTCCCGTTTGACCTCACCGAGGCTCGCGGCGGCCTCGTGTGCGGGGGAAAGCTGCTGGTCTTTATTGATCCGGTCATGCCCGGACCGCGCCTTGTCATACTGGGAGCCGGGCATGTCGGTAAAGCACTTGCAACCGCAGCAAGGTTTTCGGGATTCCATGTAACAGTTGCCGATGACCGTGCGGAACATGCCAGCAAGGCGAACATCCCTGATGCTCAGGACCTTGTAGTAAATGACTTTAATTCGGTCTTCAGCCGTATCCCTGTTGACCACAAATCATATATTGTTATTGCAACTCGCGGGCACAACCATGACCTTGAAGCCGTCTCTGCAGCCTTAAAGACCCCTGCACACTATATCGGGCTCCTCGGCAGCAAGAGAAAAAAAGCAGTCCTTATTAACGCTCTTAAAGAGCAGGGATACAGGGAAGACGCCATTGAAAGAATTATCATTCCTGTCGGGCTTCCCATAGGTTCGACAACTCCCGCAGAAATAGCTGTCAGTATAATGGCGCAAATTATTCAGCACAGGAGATTGCATGCCTCATCATATATCGGTGGTGCTTCTTGCAGCAGGGCTTTCCCTCAGAATGGGAAAGATAAAGCAACTGCTGCCGCTTTCGGGCAGACCCTTAATAGCACATTGCCTTGACGCCATATTCAAATCCGGAGTATGCGATATAATTGTCGTGCTCGGACCTCATGGAGATGAAATTGCAAAAGTGTTGTATGGCATGCCCTTGCGCATTGTTTTCAACGAACTCCCGGATAGTGACATGGCTGATTCGGCAAGAAAAGGTCTGTCCGCAGTTGTACCGTCCTCGACAGGAATCATAATATACCCTTCTGATCACCCTCTTGTTAAACCTGAAACTTTCATAACCCTGACCAGTGAGCACGGCAGGCACCCGGATCGCATAGTTATTCCTGTGCACAACGAAAAGAGAGGACATCCTGCCCTTTTCCCCAGAGAAGTGATTAATGAATTGTTCGAAGGCATAACGCTGCGCGATATTATAAACAGAGATAAGAACAGGACCCGGTTCATTTCCGTTCCCGACAGCGGAATTCTGATCGATGTGGACAGTGAAAAAGACTACTCAGCAATCGTCCGCTCAACCAACTTTTCCGGAGGCAACCTGTCTTGAGGCTCTTCTTCACGGTATTCCTGACACTTTATGCCGGTGCGCATTGGTATGCCTTCATAAAAGCCGGGTCTGCACTTGCCTTTGGAACCGGCGCCGGCGCAGCACTTGCGCTATTTATGCTGATGATGATTTTCATGCCCTTTGTAGTCCACTACCTGGAAAAATATGGGTTAGCTGCTGTCGCCCGTCCCGCTGCGTTTACGGGTTATATATGGATGGGCGTATTGTTTTTGTTTTGTTCCGTGGCGGTACCTCTCGATTGTTACAGGACTGCTGTTCATGCGGCAGGGTTCCTTTTCGGGAAGGACCTTTCTCAGATTTCCCTGTCTGACTACCATCTGTTCACGGCAGCGCTGATTATTTCTCTGACTGCAGCCTTGTACGGCTATTTTGAGGCAAAAAACATCCGAACCGGGAGGATCATATTTAAAACCCCAAAAATTTCACGGGAAACCGGCAGGATCAGGATCGTTCAGATATCCGATGTGCACCTGGGTCTCATCGTCAGAGAAAAACGGCTAAAGCTCATACTGGCAGCCGTAAAAAAAGCGGACCCTGATATTTTAGTTTCAACCGGTGATCTCGTTGACAGTCAAATAGCCCGGCAAAACGGTCTTTCCGAAATGATAAGGGAAATTGCGCCACGGCACGGCAAATTCGCAGTAACCGGGAATCATGAATACTATGCCGGCATTGAACAATCACTAAATTTTACAAGAGAGGCCGGCTTCACCATTTTAAGCGGGAATGCCTCATCAGGGGCTATCGCAGTTGCAGGAATCGATGATCCGGCAGCCTGGGCCTTCGGCCGGCACTCATCCGTATCAGAAAAAACTCTTCTTCAGTCCTTGCCTGAAGATAAATTTATTTTATTGCTCAAGCACAGGCCACTGGTAGATAAGGCAGCCGTGGGGCTTTTCGATCTGCAGCTTTCAGGACACGTGCACAAGGGGCAGATATGGCCTTTCACGTTGCTCACAAAAATTTATTATCCGGTGTATTCGGGATACAGGAAACTTCAGGGGGATGCCTGCCTCTATGTAAGCAGGGGCAGCGGCACATGGGGTCCGCCGATACGCTTCCTTGCGCCGCCCGAAGTTACCATTATAGACCTGGTGCATGGTTCGACAAGCTCACCATAACATGTCACCCTGAGCCTGTCAAAAGGCGGATACCCGCATGCCATCATGGCCTCTGCTTGTGGCTTTCGACTGTGTCCTGCTATAATTTTGTTTATGAAGCGTATAATGATGAGAGGCAATGAGGCAATAGCCGAAGCTGCAGTACAGGCGGAATGCAGGTTTTACGCCGGATATCCCATAACCCCGCAGAATGAAATCCCTGAGTATATGTCATGGAGGTTGCCTGAAGTTGGAGGGACTTTTATACAGGCCGAAAGCGAGATCGCGGCTGTCAATATGGTTTATGGCGCATCCGCTTGCGGAGCCCGGGCTATGACTTCTTCCAGCGGTCCGGGTATAAGCCTTAAACAGGAAGGCATTTCGTTT
>Ga0074045_10005824_pt1 | contig 10690 bp, 10 predicted proteins | sample BogForMeECP23OM2_FD_94442 | JGI IMG/M metagenome (GOLD analysis project Ga0074045, IMG submission 94442) | Bog forest soil microbial communities from Calvert Island, British Columbia, Canada - Bog Forest MetaG ECP23OM2 | ecosystem: Environmental > Terrestrial > Soil > Wetlands ... | reverse complement strand
CTCCGGGAGGAACGGCGGCACCCGGGCAAATTGACACCCTGGCCGACGTTATATCGACGCTGGAGGGGCAGCCGAATTGCTATGCCGTGGATGCGACCGCTTATGACAATGAATTCGCCAAAGGCCGCGCACATGCGATCTCACTGGCCGACACTTTCTCAAGCGCGGGAGTGCCGGGGCCGATGACGCTGCCTGCCATCTTGCCGGCGGCGTCAGATTGCACCTCGTCGTCGGCGACTCCGGGTTGCATACTCTTCGATCAGATCAACGTCGAAACCGACGAGATGACCTGGGCAGCGTCCTGGTTTACCCAGAACCTCTCGGGGCTTCCCGGCCTGAATCTGAGTGACATGGTCTATGTAATGCCGGGCACTTACGGCGACGCGTTGACGGAAAGTATAGCGAACGGCTTGGGATTCAAGGGCGTGCGCGGCACGGGATCCCTGACTTCGACCTGGGTACTTGGCGGGGCGGATGCGACGCTGGCGAAGGGCTATGACGCGTTTAACATTTTAAGCCAGGGCGTGGTGCCTAATTATCAGGGACTGACTTACCAACATATGCGCAATCAGGTCAGTCAGGATTTGTTCAAGAACGCGCTTTGGGGCAGGCCGATTGGATACTTCTGGCATGTGAACGAGTTGCGACCGGACGAAGTCGAGAACTTCATGGACGCGCTGGTGCAGGGGGGCGCTACGCTGGAGTCGAATACGGAAATGGTGAATTTGCTCCTGTCGTGCCAGGCGAATGACCTGGTGCCGCCGGGTTATGTAGGTGGGAGTTTCCACGTTTGTCCGTCGAGTGGTGGCGAGGCAGATTTCCGGCCGACGGTGAATTCCCCGGTGATCGATGTGGGGATCAATCTGGGGACGGAATATCAATACGACCTGCTGGGAATCAATCAGAACCTGTTTGGCACGGGGTGGGAAATTGGGGCTTACGCATACGTGCAGGGGGATTTCAGCGCGATCCATTAAGGGGCGGTGGTTGGCAAGTGGGATTGTGGGTCTAGAGTTTTCAACCGGGGTTGATAAAAACGCAAAAACCGAACGTCAAGAACCTGGATCACAGAGGACACAGAGAGGGACAGGTAAGAGGCTCGCGGGGGACGGACTCAGGCAACGTATGCAGGCTTCTGTTGATTGCCGGTTGTAATGGAATTGACTCCTGAATTCTTGCAGGATCTGGGCCTGCATTTGGACGATCTCGCCGAAAACCAACCGCAAGGCTCGAAAGAGGCGGCGGGGAAAGTGTGGCAGTTCACAAAGCGGGACCTGTTCATCGAACGGTACCTAAAGATCCGAACGAAGAAGACGAACGAGACCGATTTTCGATTGAACCGAGCACAGCGCCAGTATTCGGGTCAGTGCGGACGGCAGAACATTGTGCTGAAGGCGCGGCAACTGGGAGTCACCACTTACATTGCGGCGCGATTCTTCGCGCAGACAATATCGCAGCGGGGCATCCTGAGCCTGCAGGTGACGCAGGACCGGGAATCGGCGGAGGATATTTTCCGGATTGTGCGCCGGTTTTGGGAGAACCTGCCGGACGATATGCGCAAAGGGTATTTGCGCACTTCGCACCGTAATGCACGGCAACTGGTGTTTCCGAACCTGGACAGCGAGTATTGTCTGGCTTCGGCGGAGGAGAATGCGGGGCGGGGACGGACGGTGCAGCATCTGCATTGCTCGGAAGTTTCGCGGTGGGGCCGAAAAGGTGACGAGGCGCTGGTTTCGTTGCGGGCAGCGGTGGTGCCAAACGGCGAGATCGTGCTGGAGTCGACTGCCAATGGTGCGGGCGGACTTTTCTATGAAGAGTGGCAACGGGCGGACGATACAGGATATACGCGGCATTTTTTTCCGTGGTGGTACGACGCGGCTTACGCGCTGGAGCCGGGAGCGAAGTTCGCTCCCCTGACGGAAGAAGAGACGAAACTGAAGGAAGCGCAGGGGCTGGGGATCGAGCAAATTGCCTGGCGGCGGAAGCAATGGGCTTCACTGCGAGGATTGGCGGCGCAGGAGTTTGCCGAAGATGCGGTAAGTTGTTTCCGGGCGTCAGGGGAATGCGTGTTTGACCTGGCGTCAGTGGAAAAGGCGCTGGCGGCGGCGGGCGAACCGTTGGAGCAGCGTGATAACGGGCGGTTGAAGATCTGGTTGCCGGTGCAGAGGAGGCGGGAATATGTGATTGGAGCCGATCCGGCGGGAGGCGGGATCGCGGGCGACTACTCGTGCGCGGAGGTGATTGACCGGGAGTTGGGCACGCAGTGTGCGGAGCTGCATGGGCATTGGCCACCGCGCGAGTTTGCGAAAAAGCTGGTCAACTTGGGGAACGAATACAATGCGGCGCTGCTGGCAGTGGAGAGAAATAATCACGGGTATGGCGTGTTGGCGAATCTGCGGATGTTCGAGTACGCGAATGTGTACGTGGATAACGGCCAGGACGGGTGGCTGACTTCGGCGGTAACGCGGCCCAGAATGATTGAAACTCTGTCGGCGGCTTTGATAGCTGAGCCGGGCCGATTCTGCGGCGCGCGATTGCTGAATGAATGCCGGACGTTTGTGCGATTTGTGGATGGCAGGAGCGGGGCGACCGGGGGTGCCCACGACGATTGTGTGATGGCGCTGGCGATTGCCTGGACGGTGCGGCAGGAGGAAGCGGGAAAGGGAGCGGCCGCGAAGGCGAAGGCGAAGTGAGGTAAAAGTGAACATTCCTGGTGTGGTGGCGGTCACAGGCGGGAGGACGCAGGCGACTGTATCGTGCTCCAGGGCGCGATCATGGCCGCGATCCCCTTGGATTGATCAGCACGTCAAAATCTTCACCACGGGGTGCACGGGGAAAGGCAGAGCAAACCGTCGCGAAGTTATGCCTACTACGGCTGTCCAACACGTAAAGAGGATGCGTGGGGGCGCGCAGAGCCACCTGATGCGGTGTGACGACGGATATTACTACGTGGTGAAGTTCCGAAATAATCCGCAGCATGAGCGGGTGCTGGCGAACGAGTTTCTAGCGACGCGACTGGCGGAGCGGGTGGGACTGCCGGTTCCGGCGGCGGAGGTGGTAGAGGTTCTGCCGTGGTTGGTCGAGCACACGGCAGAACTGACCATTGTTTTGGGGAGCCAGGCAATTCAGGTCGAAGCGGGACTGCAGTTTGGATCGCGGTATGTGGTGAGTCCGGTGGAGGGTCAGGTATTGGATTATCTGCCTCCGGAGATGCTGGAGCGAGTACGGAATCTACAGTCGTTTGCGGGGATTCTGGCGCTGGATAAATGGACTTGCAATGCCGATGGCCGGCAGGCGGCGTTTTGGCGAAAGATGCGCGAGAAGAAATTTTCGGCGTCCTTCATCGATCAGGGCTATTGCTTTAATGCGGGGGAGTGGACGTTTCCGGATTTTCCGCTGCGGGGGGTGTATCCGCGGAATGAAGTCTATGCGCGGGTAAACGGGTGGGAGTCGTTTGAGCCCTGGTTATCGCGGATCGAGAAGTTGGAGGAGGACACGATCTGGAGAGTGGCGGGGGAGATTCCCCCGGCTTGGTATGGCGGGTCGTGGGGCGAATTGGAGGAACTGGTGCAGCGGCTGATTGCGAGGAAGACGATGGTACGGGAGCTGATTCTGGCATTTCGAGGATCGCCGCGGAGGCCGTTCCCGGAGTGGGAGGAGAATTAGCCGTCAGCTTTTCAGGCATCAGCCATCAGGCTTGAGATACGGCATCGGCTGCTTACTGCTGAGACTGGATCATGCGTGATTTGTCGTGAATTTGAAATCTGGCACCAGGCGCGCTTTGACTCTGGACATTTATCCGGCGCCCCGGGCGTTTTCTCGCGAAGATCTTTACGGCCTAGCTAATCAGATTCGGCCGGCCGATAGCTGACGAGCGATGGCTAAGAAGCGACAACTCGAACTTTATCTGCTGCGATTCCTGCCGCATGCTTTGCGCGACGACTTCGTTACGGTCGGAGTGTTGCTCCTGGAGAGCGATGGCGGATATGCAGAAGTGCGGATTACTCGCGACTGGCGGATGCTGCAGTGCGTGGCTCCGGATGTAGAGCTGGAATGGTTCGCGATGGTGGAGCGGGAAATCCACGGTAGGCTGGGGCAGTTGCGGCGACGGGAAGAACTGGTGGAGTTTGTAAGTGAGAAATTCGGGACGATGATCGATGTGGCGCCGACGAAGGCGGTGTTGACGGAGAATCCGGAGAGAGAAATGGACTTGCTTACCGGAATGTACCTGGAACCGATGGAACGCGGTGAGCGGGCGCAGCAGCGGACGGGACGCGGGGCAATTGTGAACACCATGAAGGAAGCGTTCAGCGACGCCGGCGTTCTGGAGTTGATGCAGCGGGATTTGGATGTGTTTCAGTACACGGGACAGGGCGATCCTTTCCGGATTGATTTTGGATATCGGGTGGGGGACGTGGTGAGGATGTTCCATGCGGTGTCGGTAGCCGCGAATGTGGATCAGGCGCTGGCACTGGCTTATCGTTATTCGCGAATCGATGCGGGGATGCGTGCGCGGAAATTGCAAGCTTCATTGACCGCCGTGCTTGATCAGGGGACGGCATCGCAGGATGAAAGGATCCGATTCGCTATAGGAATGCTGGAACAGAATTCGGTGCGGGTCAGGACCATGGGGGAAGTGACTGAGATTGCGGGCGAGGTGCGGCGGGAGTTGAGAGCGTAAAGTTCGCGGCTGCGAATTGGGCACGCAGGAGGCGCGCAAAGTTATCGGTGGGGATCGGAATGGCGATTCGGAAACCTGGTGATGCAATCTCGATTGCGGGAGGGATCTATCTGTTGAGCGGCATTCTAGCGGTGAGCCGGGGTTTCGGAATTTTGTGAGATCGAAGGGGTGTCGGCTGAACGGCACGGCGAAAGCTGTGCCGTTTTTGTTTGGTGGAGAGAAAGCCTTGATGCTGCCGAGGAGATAGGGGAGGCGCAAGGATCCTTCGGTTGCGGTTGCTGCGTACTTCGTAAGCAGTAATCCTCGCTCAGGATGACGGGGTTTGAGGCCCGGTACAGGGAGATTCATGAACATTCGAGAGAAAGTGCGCGGCGCTTTGCGCCGGATGGGAAAAGTGTCTTCGCGGGAATGGCTCTCTACGAGTTTGCTGGCCTCGCGCGATGGACGGCGGACGGTGGGAGCGGGGTCGAACCTGGCCCCACTCTCTTCGCCCGGGTTTTCTCGGGCGGGGGCGTTGACTTCCGCTCGGGGCAGGTCCGCGCCGCACAACCTGGTGCCGAAACCTACTCCGGCTAACCTGCGGAGGTTTGCGGAGACGCCGGTGGCACGGCGGGCGATCAACGTTATCAAGGATCGTATTGTCGGGATGCGATGGCGGATCCAGCCACGGCGGGGGCGAGCGCTGGAGCAGATTCCGCATGGTCCGCAGCGGATCCAGGTGCTCACCGAAAATTTCGAAGCACCGAATCCCGATGATTCGTTTCGCTCGATGGTGGAGCAGGTCCTGGAGGACGTGATTGTTGGCGGATTTGGAGCGATTGAGCTGGACTTGACCGACGGCTGGACGCTGGACTCGACGGACAAACTGCCTCTGATCATGTGGCCGGTGGATGGGGCGACGATACGGATCATGACGGATTGGGATGGGCGTCCCGATTCGCCGCGGTATGCGCAGGTTACGGGGTTGTATGGTGCGGATGGGCAGATCGTTCTGAACGACAACGAACTGAGCTACATCCGGCTCAACCCGAGAACGCACACGCCGTTTGGGTTGGGGCGGTTGGAAGTCGCGTTCGAAACAATTAATGCGTTCTTGAGCGCCTATCGGTATGCGGGGAGGCTCGCTTCGAATTCGGTGGTGCAGTACGCATTGTGGATACAGGGGTTGACTCCTACGCATCACGAGCGGCTGATCCGGTGGTGGCAGGACGAGATTGAAGGGACGGGCCGGGTGCCGATTCTTGCGGCGGAATCGAAGCCCGAGGTGCTGCGGTTTGGAGCGGGGACGGACGCCGACCTGCGATTGGCCTGGCAGGAATTTCTGCTGCGGATCATCGCTAATGCCTTCGACCTGCCGGCGCAGTTCCTGGGGCTTGAACAGGATGTGAACAGGTCAACGGCTGGAGAGATGAGCGATTTGGGATTCCACTCGGCGATTGTGCCTACGGCCCGGTTGGTGGCCGAGTATCTCACTCGCGATGCAATCGCCAAGCGGCTGGGGTGGACAGACTTGGAATTTGTATTTACCGACGTCGATGCACAGGACGAGATGGAGCAGGCGCAGATTGACGAGATTCTGCTGCGCAGCGGCGTATTGACGGTGAATGAGGTTCGACGGGCTCGCGGTCTGGCGGAGATTATCTGAGACAGATCTGGAGTCGCGGGGCTCGGGCCGCAGATTTCAGGAGTCAGGAACGAAACTGAGAAACGGTCTTGGTTTTCGTGAAGTCGGCGACCTTCAACCTGAGACCGTTTGCGGTCAAGAAGGCACAGTTGTCCAGGAGATGAAGCATGGGATTGTCGGTGGAGTCGATGGCGATTGAGATGCCAGCGGTAAATGGCCACCCGAACCGGGTGGGGTTTCGCGGAGTGTTGACGATTGTCGATGCCGTATCGGACAAATCGCCTTCGGGCGCACGAGGACACCGGGTGTTGTTGACGCGAAGGGCGGCCGAGGCAGCCATTCCTTCACTGATGGGGATGGGACTGGATTATTCCCCTGCGCTGGATCGTCACGATGCGCGGCGGAAGATTGGGGTGATTACACGCGCTGACATAGTTGGGCGTGCGATTGAGGTTGGAGGATTTCTTTATGGGCGGGACTTTCCGGAGATTGTCGAAGAGATCGGAAAACCACAACAGGGGGAAGCGAAGGCCGCGACTCCTTCAGGTCGAGGCTTTAACGATCGTAGCAGCAAGGCGGGACTGGGGATGTCCTACGAAATTACCGACGCCTTTGTCGAGGACATAGCGGCAACGGTGTGGGTGTTGAATCGAGTTACCTTTACGGGCGCCGCGGTGCTGCGGAGGGATAAGGCAGCCTATAAGTCGACTTGGATCGAGTTGGGGTGATTAACCCTGAAGCTGGAAAGCATTGCATTTCACGGATCGCTCAGCGATACGCGGATACGAAATACACCAGGGAGGCAGGACACAATGAATGAAGATACGGTGGAGAAGATGACGATGGCGGCCGAACGATTGGCGGAGGCCACGGAGACTCTCGATCGCGTACTGGGAAAACTGGACGCGCAACAAGAAATGCTGAATGCAAAAGTGGACCGGATTGTCGCGGCGGTCGAGGAGGGTGTTACCCGGGTAGAGCGGTCCCACACCGAACAAACGGGAACCGATTGGCAGCAGCGGGTTGCGCAACTGGAAAAGTCGAATGCGGACCTGAAGGCGCAGGCTTCGCGGATGGCACGGAAGACGTTGTCTCCAGCGATATCGGCGTTGATCGGAAAGAACGAGATTGAAGGTGAGCGGTTCGACCCAGCTGTTCTCAATAAAACGCTTGCGGCTTTGAGCGTGGAGCAGAGGATCGCGGTGAAGGCCGAGTTAGCCAGAGCGGGAATGATTGACTAAGGTTGGGCCGTCGCTCGTCGTCAGTCGTCAGTCGTGGGGTCATCAGGCTTTGTCCGCTGATCGCAAGGTTAGTCGTTCTGGGACGCGAACTAGTCGCGTCCTTTTTTATGGGGCAAAACTGTTGGTTCGCGCCAAATGCGAATAAGCGGGGCACCCGGTTTCGTAATTCAAATATTGAGGAGAACACATGAAGGCAAACTTTCTGGATTTGCACGCGGCGGCGGACTTTCTAGGGCCGGGCGCTATCGAAGTCGATCGGTATCAGACCGAGATTACAGATATTGTGCGGCGGCGTGGCGTGTTTGGACAGAGGATCAAGCAGGTTCCTGCGACGGGACAGCCATCGCGATTTTTTGAAGAGACGGCAATTCCTTCACCGACGGCCAGCCAGGCTTTTGTCGATCCGCGCAACATTCAACCTGTACTGCAGGTGCCAACGCGGGTGGAACGCGCCGTTCCGCTGAAAGCGCTGGTCTCGGAGATCAACTACAACCTGTTTGATATGGAAGTGGGAACACAGCAGAGCCAGTTTGCCTACCTGCAAGCCAAGGACCTGGCGGATTCGGTGGATGGGCTCTTGCGCACGCATGATGTTGCCCTGTGGAACGGCAACGACACGTCGCTGAGTGCTCCGACGACGCCGCAGTATTTCGGCGCGATCGGGCAGATCGAAGCGGGAGGTAACACGGTCACGATAGGGACAACGGCGAGCATTGTTGACGGACTGAAGACCACGATTGCAGAAATGGTTGCGAGTTCATCCTTCGATGTCCGGCCCACGGCGATCTATGCGAATCCCGTGCTGCTCGATCTGATCGATCGCGAGATGAAGGCAGAGTTCAACGTTGTGCTCTCGACGGTACAGATAACCGGTGGCCTGACGGTGAAGGCACTGAGCACGCAGGCGGGCGAGCTGCCACTGATTCCCGAATGGGCGCTGCCTTACACGGGCACCCCGGGAACCGGCAACGCTGTGCTGCCGGCATACATAGTGTCGGAGGACATGATCGAGTATCACTGGCTGACAGATCCGAATCCGCGAGTTTTCAAACTGGGACTTCCCAGTTCGCTGATGACGCAGAGCGTTGTAGTGAAATTTGGTGCTCCGGTCGTAAAAGGTGCGTCTTACGCTCACTACGAAGTGCTCGTCAACCGGTAATAGAAGTTCTCAGTTTCCCGGTTCTCGGTTGTAAGTGGTCTAACTCCGCTTAAAGACCGAGGACCGGGGACTGGCGGCTTAGGAAGCGAAAAGTCATCATGAACTACTTGTAACCCTCGGAATATGAAACTTACGGGCTGGACGCAACAACCGGGTTAGCGTGGGTGACAGCCGCGTCAGCAATCATCGACGCGCATTGCCGACGGGTCACTCTGGGCATCAATCAGTACACGGAGCGAATTCGAATCGACGACGGACAACGGCCGGTTCAACTCAGCTACTTACCTTTGAACGTGCTGGCACCGGCGACGACTCCGATTGTGTCGGCGCGCGGGCGATACGGCGTACCGCGCCGCGGGGAAATGGACTACGAGGCGGAACTGTGGGACATAGCGCTTGCGTTTGGAATTCCGGGGACGTGGGTTGACCTCGATGTGTCGATCCTGGATGCGTTTGCGGAGACGGGAGAAGTTACGCTCCCAGTGAACATCATGGGTTGGGCGTTTACCGAGGTGGAGATCGTTTACACGGCGGGATTTGACCCGTTCCCCGATCCGGTAAAGATCGCATGCGCGCAGTTGGTCAAGAATGCACAGGCTACTCCAGCGCTGAATGTAAAAAAGAATGTTGCGCCCGATGGAATGCAGTTCTGGTATTTCTCCGACTCACTGCTCGATGACTTGGTGCGCGAGCTGCTGGCGCCGTATGTGGCGCAGAAGGTGGGATGACGATGACAGGAATTTCTGGAATGGCAGCAGCGCGGGCGGCGGACGCCATGTTGCGCACGCTCGGCGGGACGGAAGTAATTCTGCTGTTTCCGGCTGCGGGATTGCCAGGCGATGCCGTGGCGGACCTGGGGCTGGTGGATCCTGGAGTTGTGCAGGCTTTAATTTCTCCCGTGATTGTGCGGGAACTGACCACGGAGACGAACGGGCCGCGCCGACGCATCGAGATGCTGGCAGGGCACGCGGCGATGGCGGAGCAGGTTAGTCAGCGAAATGTGGCGACAGCGGCAGTGCTGTTTGAGACGGCTTTGGGGTTAATTTACCGCGGAGACCTGTTTCACATTCAGGGGTTTGTGGTTGAGCGACTGGCGGGAGTGGCGTATCTGTATCGTGTTTCGGCAATGGCATAAAAATAGAGCTCGCAGCCATCAGATCTCAGCGGCTCCGAGTTATCCAGACTTACGTCCGAGCGACAGGAGAGTTATGCAGGCGGCGAAAGACAGTTTTTATATGGCGCTGCGTGCGCGACTGGCGGCATTGAATCCGGCGCGCAGCATGGTGATGGATGGGATGACTGTGCCTGCGATCGTGGTGCGGGAAAACATGGAGCCGCGTTTCGGAGAAGCGCGGCCGGGGGTCTTCTATCTCGACTTCGGCGACATCCTGATTGCAGAAAGTACGCGGCCTATGCTGGGGCTGGATTGCCATATCTGGTATGCGAGCGAGGGCAGCGGAGGCGCAGGAGTAGATCGCGGGCGCGTACTGGCCGAGATGGATGACGAGTTAGTTTGCATCTGCGACCCGCCGCATACCGAGATGCTCGACTACAGTCAGACTCCAAGCGCTGACTTAGGGTCGGGGATATTCTGGACGATACCGTTGCTCGCGAGCGCTCCTGGGGATATCTCGATCCAGAAACAACAATGGAGCGCCGGCCTGGCACGCGTGGACCGTTATGCGCAACTGAGGATCTATTTCTTTCTGGCCGAGGTCTCAGCATGACGCGCGCGGGATTGCGGCCCATATCACGGCAGACGCGCGCTTACTTTGCGCCCGTAGACAGGGTGAATGGACCAACGGCAATTTTTGACCCATCACAAAACGGTGCCTTCGAATTGGACGCTCCGCCGTCGCCGTGGATCGACCTGGGATGGATCGAAAACCTTCAGCGCACCAGCACATCCCAGATCGTGGGGTTGGCGGGAGGGACGGCAGGGGCGGTATCGGCGCAGGCTCGACGCGCCCTAGGAACGCGAGTCG
>Ga0074045_10005823_pt1 | contig 10690 bp, 11 predicted proteins | sample BogForMeECP23OM2_FD_94442 | JGI IMG/M metagenome (GOLD analysis project Ga0074045, IMG submission 94442) | Bog forest soil microbial communities from Calvert Island, British Columbia, Canada - Bog Forest MetaG ECP23OM2 | ecosystem: Environmental > Terrestrial > Soil > Wetlands ... | reverse complement strand
GATGACCACAGGACGGGCAGACGAAGCCGCGAGGCCATCGCAGCCATTCCAGGTAGTCCAGGCAGTCTGCATCAGTCGGGAACCAAGCCTGAAACTCCCCAAGAGACTTAGGGTAGTGGGCGCCGGCATGGGGACGTTCCATTGTCCCAATCTACGCCCAACTCCGGTTAAATGGATACCCCAGACGAAAGTTTTCACGCTCACTTTGGCCTTGGGCAAAATCGGCGACGCGCTCTGGACGCGGGTAGGACGTGAACCGTCGGGGACCCCGTTCAATTCCATCGTTCAGCTCGAACATGAGAACGGCATCCCGCGCAATCCGTTCATCAATGCCGGCGCTATCGTCCTCTGCGACGTGCTGCTGGCGGGACGAAAGCCGCGCGAGACGATCGGCGAGATCCTCGAGTTCGTGCGCTTCTTGGCCGATGACGAGACGATCGCCATCGACCCGGCCGTCGCGGCCGCGGAAAAGGCGACCGGATACCGGAACGTGGCCTTGGCCAATTTTATGATGTCATGCGGCAGCCTCGCCCATCCGCCAGAGCTCGCGTTAGGGGTCTACTGCCATCATTGCGCAATTGCGATGAACTGCCGCCAGCTTGCACTTGCGGGTCGCTATCTTGCCCATGATGGGCTCAACCCATTCACGGGCCGGCCGGTCGTATCCGCCGAGCGCGCGCGACGGGTCAGCGCCCTAATGTTGACCTGCGGACATTACGATGGTTCCGGAGATTTCGCGTTTCGGGCCGGCATTCCGGGCAAGAGCGGGGTGGGTGGCGGCATATTGGCCGTCGTCCCCGGAGTCGGCTCCATCGCGACCTGGTCGCCAGGGCTCAACCGTCACGGCAACTCCAAGCTCGGCACGCTCGCCCTCGAGAGCCTGACGCGGAAAATGAACTGGTCCGTCTTCCGCTGATCCGACAGACGTCCACTTATCCACCGGAAAGCAAGACAAAAATTGGGCCGAAAGGTCTGCAACTGTCGTCCAGCACGGCCGCTTGAGACAATGCACGGTCGTGTTACGCCGCGTGCAATTGCGCCCACCGACGCCGCCGTAGTGCGCTGGCCACACTACCGCCCGAGGGTCAGCAAGCCGGCACGGGGATCCCGGCGACGCTGCCGCCAAGGATGAGCAGATCGGCGCGGGCGAGCGGCTCGCGGTCACCGGATCCTCGGCTTTGCGGGAGGCGGTGTGCCGCCGCCTGTCAACTTATCGTCCCCCGGGGCCCACCTCATCGATGTGCCACAGCAGCGCGGCCAGTCGAAGCTTGCGAGCGTCCACCTACCGGCGTCGCCGCGGCACGAGCCCCTGAACAACGTCGGCTGGCCAGAGCACCGTTTCACTTCGGCGCTCGGTCCTACGTGTCGTCTGGATTTCCACGTGGCCGTTGCTCCCCGCGCGGAGCGCGTCGACCACCCGGGACCGGCCCTTGATCATGATGATCGCGCCTGGCTGCAGGTCGAGCGGCAATGACGGATCTTCGGCCATGCGGAACGACCTTCACCAGGGCGGTAGCCACTTCGGCAGGGTCGAAACGAGCGACGGGTCTGCTGCATTGCAGCATCGTTACATGGTAGTGACAACCGCAAAGTGAAGTGCCGTCGCGGCGCGCGCCTTGGCGGCGTGTTCCGGCAGGCGGCCACGCCCCGAGGCGCTGGCGATGCCTGAGGCCCGGCGTTGGCCTGTTGTGGTTTCAAGGTGGCGCCCGGCGCGAGGTATGGCATTGTTTCGATCGATGACAGGCCGCCTGAACGCCCTGTTGCCCGAACTGGCCGACGCCACCATGCAGCCGGTATTGGCAGAGCACGCGATGGCGACCTTGCTCGACGCGCAATGGGAGGCTTGGGCGCTCGGCCTGCCGGCTACCGCGCTCGCCGACGAGGCCGAGGCCGTGTTGACCCGCGCCATACTCGGACAGGAGGTCGGCCCGGTGGAGCTGGCGCTGGCGGTATCCGCCGCCGAGACCTTGGCCCGGCGCCTCGCCCTGGCCGTGCTGGCGGCTATTGAGTCGCCCCGCGGCGGGATGCACTGACCGTCAGGACGGACGATCGGGAAGGTTCAACTTCGACTGGGGGCGGTACACAGACGAAGTCGAAAAAGGTTCGAACCCTATGCGGGGGTGCACCGTCGCCCGGTCACGCAGACGTTCGACGGGTCATCGTCTGGCCCGATGCTGATGAAGCAGGGCGCCGCGCCGCCGAGGCGATCGTAAGTCTCACGGGTCATGCACGCTTTGTCGGTGATCGGTCGGCCTCCATCGACAGGTTTGTGGGCCGCAATATCGTGCGAGCACGAGAGTCGGTCGGCGTCTCACGGGAAGGGCTGGGTCTGTCGCTGGAGATCAAAGCGACAGCAATCCCTGCCGCCGCCGAGCATCTGCGCCAGGGCAAGCCGCAGCTTCGCCGCGACGCCGAGTGCCGTGCGCGCGATCCTGACCGGGTCGCTGCCCCGCCTAGCTCGTCAGCTCCGAAGGGAATGTCACGCGAATCGAGGCACCATCAGGTGGTGAACACGCGCCTGGGTTAGAGGTGCATGACCAAGACGACGAGGAAGACGGCGACGAGCAGCTGCGCCAACGCGACGAGCAGGCTGAGCAGACCGCTGCCTGTCGATGCCCACCCGATCGCATCGAACGGGGCGGAGCGCGGCATGAAGTAGTGACGGCGGCGAGACGGCATCTGCATGGCTTTCTGACGGGCGTGAGGCGTGACGTGTTGCGCGACTCCGTCAACTGATGGACTCGGCAGCGGCCCCGTCGGATCGCAGTCCGAGGGCGCCCGCGCCACTGAGGCATAGACCCCTCCGATTTGAACCCGCGAGAGCCGCGATTACCGTCCTATTCTGTTCCGAGGCGACGAGGGATCGGCTGAGGTCATCTTTTGTCTGGAAGTTGGGTGACGCACAGCGGGGTCGACGTGGCGAGCAATGCGAGGGCATGAAAGCTGACAAAACTCGCGCACGACCAAGCTCTACGACTGCACGGGCTATGACATCACGCTTGACGAGGTTGGGCGGGCTACGATTTAGGTGCCATTCCCCTGCCCCGCCTCGATGGTCTCCATGCACCTGGAAGGCAAAAATCGGATCCCGGCGTCACCCACATTCGCAATCCAACCTCCTCCGCATTGGCGTCGCTAGCTGAATGTCGAAAGTCGCTGTCTGGTGCCGTTCAACGGCTTTGCCGAGCCGGATAACGTCAGGCTTGGCGGCAAAGCGCCGGTGCGGTTCGACTTCGACGAGACACGGCCGCTCACCTGCTTCGCCGGCATCTGGACCCGATGGACCTCGGTTCACAAAGTTAGGGAAGGCGAGACGACCAACGGCATCTTCGGCTTCCTCAGCATCAATCCGAACGCGGAGGTGGGCGCGATCCACCCGAAGGCCATGCCCGTTATTTTGCGGACGCAGGAAGAGATGGATACATGGATGACAGCGCCTCCAGCGGAGGCCCTGAGACTGCAGCGGCTGCTGCCCGATGGTGTTCTGCGGATCGTCGCGCACGGAGGCAAGACGGACGAGCGATTGGACCAGGACTGGCGACTCTGGGAGCATGACGCGTTGTCCTACAGCCAGGACAACAGATGCAGATGCAGGATCGTCGCGCCGGCCCCGATTGCCACGCCTGCGACGATGAGTGACTCACCGAATGAACCGGTCCGGCATAGGGGGATCGCTTGGCGTTTGCGCGACGGCCATCCCAGACGCAGTCCGCTGGAGGTCAGCAGATCGGCCGCGAGATGCGAGAGATAACCGATCATCAGCGGGCCGATCGCGGCGCGGCTGAAGCCCTGCCAGCGCAGCAAGAACAGGCTGACGAACACTGCCAGGAGTGAATGGGTGACGCCGCGGTGTCCGATCATCGCCGCCACTGGGCGAGAGATCACCCGTAGCCGCCGTCCAACCCAGGAGGAGGGGTGATCCACGTCCGGCAGCAGCGATCCGACGGCCGCCAGTGCCATGGCAATCGGATCAAGAGGTGCCATGCCGAGATGTGGAGCAGCCAACGACCACGTGGCCACACCGACTACGACATGTGAGCCTGCCATCATCGCCGTTAGTCCCCCGCGCGAACCTGAGCCTGTACAGTGGCATCCACGCGAGTGCCACCCTGAGGAAACTCCTGCGAACCTCCCCATCCGCAACCGGATAGAGCGCTCACCGTCTGGCCACTCAAATGGCGAACGCCCGGAAACTCTCCTCGGTCACCGGGGCTCGTTACATCGAGCGTCACCACCACGCCGATGGACGGCCGGCGGTGCGGGAGCGTCCAGTCCATGACGATGGCACGCTGTGCCGCGCGCGGTTTCAGTCCCAGGCCGCCATTCGGCGTGACAACAACCAGCAGACGCACACTCACGCAGCCCGCATTGGCGCACGCCCAGTTCCGGCGCGTCACGCCCGACGCTGCAAGCTCGGCAGGTCCAGCCCGAACTCCCGCGCGCAATCCTGCGCCAGCGCGTAACCCGCATCGGCGTGGCGCATCACGCCGCTCGCCGGGTCGTTCCACAGGACGCGCTCGATCCGCCTCGCCGCCTCCGACGTGCCGTCGCAGACGATCACCATGCCGGCATGCTGTGAGAAGCCGATGCCGATGCCGACGCCGCCGCCGTGGTGGACGGAGACCCAGGTGGCACCGCTCGCGCAGTTCAACAGCGCGTTCAGCAGTGGCCAGTCGGACACGGCGTCCGATCCGTCAAGCATGCCCTCCGTCTCGCGGTTCGGCGACGCGACGGAACCTGAATCCAGATGGTCGCGGCCGATGACGATCGGCGCACTGACCTCGCCGCGCGCGACCATGTCGTTGAACGCGAGGCCGAGCCGGTGGCGGTCGCCCAATCCGACCCAGCAGATGCGCGCCGGCAGTCCCTGGAGCGCGATGCGCGCTCGCGCCATGTCGAGCCAGGCGTGCAGATGCGTGTTGTCGGGCAGCAGCTCCTTCACCTTCTCGTCGGTGCGGTAGATGTCCTGTGGATCGCCCACAGCGCCACCCAACGGAACGGCCCGACGCCGCGACAGAACAGCGGGCGGATATAGGCCGGGACGAATCCCGGGAAGTCGAACGCGTCGGCCACGCCCTCGTCGCGCGCCATCTGCCGGATGTTGTTGCCGTAATCGACGGTCGGGATGCCCCTGCGGTGGAAATCGAGCACCGCGCGCACGTGCTCGGCCATCGACGCTCGCGCGGCGCGTGCGACGGCTTTGGGGTCGCGCTCGCGTCGCTCCGCCCACGCGGCGATCGTCCAGCCCTTCGGCAGATAGCCGTTGACCGGATCGTGCGCCGAGGTCTGATCGGTGACTACGTCCGGCTGCACGCCGCGGCGCACGAGTTCAGGGAATACCTCGGCCGCATTGCCGAGCAGGCCGACGGAGACCGGGTTGCGATCCCGGCATGACGCCTCGATCAGTGCCAACGCCTCGTCGAGCGTGCTCGCCTGCCGATCGAGGTAGCTCGTGCGCAACCGCATCTCGATGCGCGAGGGCTGGCACTCGACCGCGAGCAGCGACGCGCCGGCCATCACAGCGGCCAGCGGCTGCGCGCCGCCCATGCCGCCGAGCCCGGCCGTCAGGATCCACTTGCCGGCGAGATTGCCGCCGTAGTGCTGCCGCCCGACCTCGGCGAAAGTTTCGTACGTGCCCTGAACGATTCCCTGGCTGCCGATGTAGATCCACGATCCGGCCGTCATCTGGCCGTACATCATCAGGCCCTTGCGATCGAGCTCGTGAAAGTGCTCCCAGGTCGCCCAGTGCGGCACGAGGTTCGAATTGGCGATCAGCACGCGGGGCGCGTCCGTGTGGGTGCGGAACACGCCGACCGGCCGACCGGACTGCACCAGCAGCGTCTCCTCGGTCTCCAGTCGCTTAAACGTGGCGACGATGGCATCGAAGCTGTCCCAGTCGCGCGCGGCACGGCCGATACCGCCGTACACGACCAGCTCCTCCGGACGCTCGGCGACGGTGGCGTCGAGATTGTTCATCAGCATGCGGAGCGGCGCCTCGGTCAGCCAGCTCTTGGCGTTGAGCGTCGGGCCGCGCGGGGCAGTGATGGAACGTGTGTTGTCTCGGCGGTGCACGCTCGTCTCCAGGTGCTTCAGAGCGACGGCAGAGTGTGCGGCCCGGCCGCCTCGATGACCGCGCCGCTGCGAACGAGCTCGATCGCGGTCTGGATATCGGGATGGAAGTGCCGGTCTTGGTGGAGTTGCGGAACGCGGTCGCGGAGCAGCCGGCGCACGTTTTCCAAAGGCGCGCTGGAGGCGAGCGGCGCGTGGAAGTCGCAGCCCTGGGCGGCGGCGAGCAGCTCGATGCCGACCACAGCGGACGCGTTGCGCGCCATCTCCGCCAGCCGTCTTGCCCCGTGCGCGGCCATCGACACGTGGTCCTCCTGGTTGGCACAGGTCGGGATGGAATCGACGCTCGCCGGGTAGGCTTTCTGCTTGTTCTCTGCCACCAGCGCCGCCGCTGTGACCTGCACCACCATGAAGCCGGAATTCAGGCCGGGGTTCGGCGTGAGAAACGCCGGCAGGCCGGAGAGAGTCGGGTCGATCAGCAGGGAAATCCGGCGCTCGGCCAACGCGCCGATCTCGCAGATCGCGAGCGCGATCACGTCGGCGGCGAAGGCTACCGGCTCGGCGTGAAAGTGCCCGCCCGACAGCGCTTCATTGTCGTCGGCGATGATGAGCGGATTGTCGGTCACCCCGTTTGCTTCCGTCTGCAACGTTGACGCCGCCTGGCGCAGCAGGTCGAGCGCCGCCCCCATCACCTGCGGCTGACAGCGTAGGCAGTACGGGTCCTGCACGCGCTCGTCACCGACCCGGTGCGAGGCGCGGATCGCGCTGCCCTCCATCAGCTGGCGCAGCGCCGCAGCGACCTCGATCTGCCCCGGTTGCCGGCGCAGCGCGTGGATTCGCGCATCGAAGGGCGTGTCCGAGCCACGCGCGGCGTCGACCGACAGTGCGCCGGTGACCAGCGCCGACTGGAACAGCCGCTCGGCCTCGAACAGCCCGGCCAGCGCATAAGCGGTGGAGAATTGCGTTCCGTTCAGGAATGCCAGCCCCTCCTTCGCGCCGAGCACCCCCGGCGCCAGACCCGCCTGCGCGAGCGCCTGTTCCGCGGGCTGCCGGACACCGTCCGCGAGGACCTCGCCGACCCCGAGCATCGCCGCCGTCATGTGGGCGAGCGGCGCCAGATCTCCGGAGGCGCCGACGGAGCCCTGGCAGGGGATCACCGGCACGACATCCCGCGCGAGCATCGCCGCCAGCAAGTCAAGCGTTTCGAGCCGGATGCCGGAGGCACCCTGTGCGAGGCTGGCAACCTTCAGCGCCATCATCAGCCGCACGATCTCCGGCGGCATCGGCGCACCAATGCCGGCGGAGTGCGACAGCACGAGATTGCGTTGCAGGGTTCCGAGGTCCGCGTCGGGAATGCGGACGCTGGCGAGCTTCCCGAAGCCGGTATTCACGCCATAAGCGGGTTCGCCCTGCGCCAGGATCGCCGCTACGGCCTCTGCCGACGCGGCGACGCGCGGCCGGCACGTCGGATCGAGACTCACCTGTTCGCCGCGAAAGATCGCGAGCCAGTCGGCGAGCGTTGCCTCACCCGGGTGCAGGATCATCGGGTTGGCCCCTGTAGATGCGGGCATGGAGCGGGTTGAAGCCGATGCGGTAGACCAGCTCCGCCGGACGTTCGACGTTCCAGATCGCGAGGTCGCACCAGTTGCCCGGCTCCAGCGTGCCGACCTCTGCGAGTCGGCCGAGCGCACGCGCAGCCTCGCGGGTGACACCGGCCAGGCACTCGGCGACGGTCATGCGGAACAAGGTGGCGCCATATTCATCGCCAGCAGCAGCGAGGTCAGCGGCGAGCTGCCGGGATTGCAATCCGTCGCCACCGCCATGGGTACGCCGTGTTTGCGGAACAAAGCGATCGGCGGCGCGATCGTCTCGCGGATGCAGTAGTAAGCGCCGGGCAGCATCACCGCGACGGTGCCGGCGGCCGCCATCGCCTGCGCGCCTGCCTCGTCCGCATGTTCGAGATGATCGGCCGACAGTGCGCCGTAGCTGGCGGCAAGAGTGGCGCCGCCGAGATTCGACAGCTGGTCGGCGTGCAGCTTCACCGGCAGCCCGAGGCGCCGCGCCGCATCGAATACAAGCGCGACCTGCTCGGGCGAAAACGCGATCCCCTCGCAGAATGCATCGACGGCGTCCGCAAGCCCTTCCGCCGCGATCACCGGCAGGCCCTCGTCGACGATGAACGCGATGTAGCGGTCCTTATCGCCCTGCGCTTCCGGCGGCAGCGCGTGCGCCGCAAGATAGCTGGTCACCACATCGTTCGGCGGCGCGCCGCCGTCGCCGCAACAGCGCCGCTTCGTCAGCGATGCGGATGGCTATGCAAGGCTGCTCGAACAGATCCGGGAAGCCGCGGCGCGCGTGCCGGGCACGGTGGTTGGCGTTGCGCCGCACAGCCTGCGTGCCGTCACGCCGGAGGAACTGTCCATAGTGACGGACCTTGCCGGCGACGGTCCGATCCATATCCACGTTGCCGAGCAGGTGCGCGAGGCCAGCGACTGCATCGCCTGGTCCGGCTCGCCGCCGGTTAGCTGGTTGTTGGAGCACGCGGAGGTGGGCGCGAACTGGTGTCTGGTGCACGCGACGCACATGGCGTCGGACGAGACGGCGCACCTCGCGCAGCGGCGCGGTCGCCGGACTCTGTCCGGTCACCGAAGCCGATCTGGGAGACGGCACGTTCGACGCGGTGCGCTTCCTCGCGGCGGGAGGGCGCTTCGGCGTCGGGTCGGACTCGCATATCGCAGTCAGCGCCGCCGCCGAGCTGCGCCAGCTCGAATACTCACAGCGCCTTCAGGCGCGTGCGCGCAACGTGCTCGGAGCGCTCGGTGGCTCGACCGGTCGAGCGCTGTTCGAGGCCGCGGTTAGCGGAGGCGGTCAGGCGCTCGGCATCTCCGCCGGCCTCCATCAGGGTGGCAACGCCGATATCGTCGCTCTCGACGACGCCCACCCGGCCTATCCCTGCCTCGCGAGGGATTGCTGGCTGGACGCGTGGATCTTCTCGGCAGGAAAGGCGCTCATCAACAGCGTCTGGGCGGGCGGCACCAAACTCGTGGAGGGCGGACGCCACCGCGCGCGCGAACCGGTCGCACGACGCTATGGCGCGGCGATGAAGAAGCTGCTGGCGTGACGCGCTGTGGCGCTTGCGCTCCCTCGCCCGTTTTGTGCGGGCTTCAACGTGGCGATCCATTTCATCGCCCGGCAGGGTCGCGGGCCTGGCAATCTCCCGCGGGTGTGCGAGGCCACTCCGACACCTCCTCGGAGCTGCAGACCCGAACTTCACGCTGAAAGCGAGGTCTGCCTGCGTTACGTGCACCCCGCAGGTGAATTTCACGCTGTCCGCGAAAAGCGTTAATCTGTCCTAAAATTGGATTGCACTCGATCGAGCTTTTCACGCAGACTCATGGAGTCGTGATGACCTAGTTTTTGCGGTGCTTTCGCCACGACGCCGACGGCGCTCACCCGCCCTACGCACCCCTTCGTAGGGCGGGTGAGTGAAGGTTCCCCGGCATCGTGGGCCTGGGTGGAGGCGATATGATACGGACACGAGCATTGACGGTCGCGATCGGGTTCTTCGTGGCGCTGATGGCCACATATCTCGCGGTGCTCTGAGACTGAGCGTCGGAGCGCGGCGCGCGGCGCCACAATATCAGCCCGCGACTGCAGCATCGCACGACCCTCAGTCGGCGAGCGTGTCTTGCACCGTCACATTGCGACCCACCCCGGAGCAGGCGCTACCCCTGGCGCACTTCGCTTACTCATACGGCCGCATCTGTGTGGCGAGGTGCCGCTCGGCCCCAGATTATCTGCGCTAGCAGAGTGGAAGCTCTTCGGGCTGGGCCTCGTTTGGCTACGCGGTGTGCCACCGCAGGTCATTAGCGCGGCGATCGCCGAGGAACAGAAGGTGGCCGGCAGCATGGTGGCGGCGCGCCGGAACAAAGCGTGCCGGGATCGCGGTTCCGTGATCCCGAGCGGCTCGGCGACATCGAGGCGGGGTGGAGCCCGAGCGGGCATCGGCCCGACCGCATGGCCGGCCGCCGGCTCGCCCCAATGGGGCGCATGGGATGGCCCGTCCGCCGCCCCCCGTGCGGATGACACACGGCGTCCAGGCGTCGACCGGGGGGTTCCGATAGTGGGGGCGGCCTTGCGGCCGCTGGCGGCATGCGATCTGCACAGGCTTTCGGCCGCGGCCATGCGCGACGGCCCGGCATCGGGGCGATCTGGTGGAAGCGCTCGCGGTGCGGATGACCAAGGAGCTTTACCGCCGCCTCGGCTCCGGGCTCAGGTGCCGACGAAGAACCTCCCCTCCGGCTCCACGATTTCGATCGCAAGCTTGCCGACGTCCGCGCCGATGAGGTCGAAGGCGACGCCATCGCCGGCAATCCACCGGAGGCTGGCGGTAGTGCCGCCTGTGCCGCCTTGCTGGATTAGCTCGGCCTCGGCGCGGACCTTCCACGATTCGCGGAAGCCTTTGCTCGCCTCGATCATCCGGCGGGCCGCATCGAACACTACGGGCGACGCGAAGGCCTCGCCGCTCTTGCCGCCCTCACAGAACACAGCGGACAGCGCGAGGGCGGCCACCAGGGCGACATGCGCGGCGGGATCGCCGGCGAGGATCACCGCCTGCCGGATT
>Ga0074045_10005822_pt1 | contig 10693 bp, 7 predicted proteins | sample BogForMeECP23OM2_FD_94442 | JGI IMG/M metagenome (GOLD analysis project Ga0074045, IMG submission 94442) | Bog forest soil microbial communities from Calvert Island, British Columbia, Canada - Bog Forest MetaG ECP23OM2 | ecosystem: Environmental > Terrestrial > Soil > Wetlands ... | reverse complement strand
GCAAGCGAGCCCGATCCGCCGGCGTGACATCGATGATTATTCCCTGGCGCATGCCGCACAGTCGCACAGCCGGCGTCCCGAGAAAACTCTAATTTGGACTCTTCCGTCAGGTGTAATCGACTGGGGTATCTCGTGAAATCCAGATTTAGACGACAACGCTTTTCTCAACGGGAAGGCTCTAAAAGCCGCTGGCGTTCGAAAGGAATTTCTGATTCTTGATCACATGGCGAGCAGGGGGATTGGCGATGGCGGGGCAACCAGGTTTCTTCGGCAGCAACCAGCAGCTAAAGGCGTTGTCGACGCGATTGTGTTCAGCGGAATTGCGATAGAACGGATACGGATACTTGACGGCCTCTGCCTGGTCTTGCTTCTCGGCATCGGCTTGTGGGCTACCGGACCGTCCAACGAACAGAGCAAGGTTTTGGAATTTGTCCATATTGGCGGAGCTTTGATCTTTGGGGGGGCAGTCGTTGGCTGGATTCTGCTCCAAAACCTTCCGCTCATGAGACTATTCTCCGGCCGGCCGCGCGTCATTAAGCAACTCGATTTACTGCAACAATCTTTTGCGGCCGTGGCGGGCAAGCGTTTGCTGCTGGTGGTCGGCCTAACCGGTATCGTTTACGCCAACGAGGCGGGGGCGCTTTGGGCAATCTGCCGAGCCCTTGAGCTCAATCTCGGGTTACCCGAGCTTCTGGTCCTGGTCGGCGTGTCGGCGCTCAGCACTTTGGTGCCATCCGCTCCAGGGTTCGTGGGCACCTTCCAGATGGCCTTTGTCCTGACCGTCACCGAGTACCACCAATCTTCAACGCTTGCCGTCGCCGCCGCGACTTTGGTCCAGCTGGTGCTTTTCGGGCCGCTGATCGCCGCCGCTGTCCCTTCGCTGCTTCACGGCGGTAAATCATTCGACGCCAATCTGGGGCCCGGGGGAGGCAATTAGAGGCAAAAAAGGGCGCGCGTTAAAAGACGCCGAACAAGACCCAGCCCAGTCGAAGTATGGATTTCGCATGCCACGATGCCGCCATTATGCTTGTTGGTGATGATCGTCTTTGCGTCGCGCGACGAACAACGCCTCGTGGGAATCGATCATCAGTCTCGTGTAAGGGGCGTGGCCAATCCGCTGTTGCCGGAACTGACCGGCCATCGCAGCGATAAACCCGGCGACCTCTCGACCCATATAGGACCGGCCATTCGCGGTGCAGGTTGTGCACGGCGCTAGGAGCGTCCACACGGCTGATCAGTACCCCATCGCTGCCGACCGTAACGGTCTGGCAGAAGATCGTGACTCAGGGGGTCGTCGCCGAAGAGCGTCGAGATCACGATCTCCGTCGTGCGCTCCGGATGGTTGCGCTGAGCGTGCCAAGGTCGATTGCCTTTCACTTGCCCTGTGGTTTCCCGGCAAGCCCCCATCGCCGCGCGGTTGGGGAGGGTTTATGCCCGGCATGTTGCACCAGAGAGTAACGGGGTGGTTCCCAATGTGTTTCCGCAGTAAACGGGCCTTGAAATCGGCCGACCGCGTCGGAAAGATCTACAAAGAACGCATTGATCCCGGTGTACTCGCAACCGACTAAGCCCATTTCCTTTGCAGAAGCGATCGTCTCAAGCATTTTTAGGCTCGCACCAAACCAATTCGTGAAATCCCAGTCTTTCTCTATTTCATATGGGACCTCCACCGCCACGGACGCAGGAATAGAGGCGTTATATTCTATACATGCCACGCGACTGCGATGCGTTAGTGCTCGCCAAATATGTGAGGTATTTTGGTCTACATCTACGGATAGGAAATCTACAGACTGTAGGCGTCCGTCCCCGGCGTCCACCAAGTCATCAACGTTGTCGGTTGTTACTCTCGCTTCCATAATTGTTAGGGCACCAGAATTGAGATACTCAGCAAAGATCTCGCGGGCTTGCGCTACGAGTGTAGCATTGCCGTCGATCCATAGACCTCGCCATCCCTGCTCCAAAAGAAATCTTGTGTTGTTTTGCAGGCCGTTTTCGACACCTATCTCGATGAACGTACGATCACGGGTACCAATTCGGGCAAAAATTTCGGCGATGATGCCGTCTTCGCCGTTCTGACTGTATACCTGGGCGTGATGTGGGGCCAACGAGAGAGGATGGCTGTAGCGCCCCTGGGCAAGCGCTATCCCATATAGAAAATCACCCATCGTCTGAAGTGCCATGACCAAGCTCTCCCTGAGGTGCTGGGATCGCAGAGCAGAGCACAGGTCCCCGATCCATGCTACGCGAAAATGTTACTATCACCCGCTGAGGCCGATTAAAAATTCTGTGCCCCGGCGCAGGCGCTGGTAATGCGCCAGTCTGAAATTACGGCACCTCTGCTTTCGGCTGGGGGATCTGCCGGCCAGCCATCAGCAACGCGGACAAGACGCACGTTACGCTGCGATGATCACGATCCATAAATTGCCTAATTCACATTGCACACTTCGACCGATTGCGGCTCCCAGGACCGACCGCGGCTGAACGAAGGAGGGCAGATGGCTAACGGGTTTTCACCAAAACCGCCGGGGCTGAGCGACTGCCGTTCGAACAGGGGCCGATCGAGCAATCTCGCCTGCTACCGGACCGGAGGGTTTCACCTTAAAATGGCGCGCAATGGCACACCAAATTGGATAAATTTGGGTTCAATACGAGACGACGGTGATGATCTTTCGCTCGCAAATCCTCCGCGACCTGCAAGCTATGCTGGTTGCACATTTCTGGCCCACTTGGGTCACCTTAACCGCCGCGGCGGCGATCTGCGTGGCGTGGGCTGTCGGGCAGGCGGCGGCCCCAGGGGGCCAGAGCCAGTACGAAAGACATCTAGTTCCGACGTGGCGACAGGTTGGGACGCCTGGCGGCATCGCGGCGCTGGGCATGCTGGCGGCGTTTCTCGTGTGCTACATCGCAATGATTTTAATGTGGGAGGACTTCGCCTACTACGACCATTCGTTTTTCACCCGTGGGACGCTCAAAGGCTACAACATCGCACCGGAAATCTGGCCAGGGGATGGACGCTTCTGTCCGCTTAACTTTCAGGAGTTCAACCTGATACGCCACTTTACCGATACGGTTTCCGGTTACCACGTATTGCCGATAGCCGAGCTTTTAATCTTCGTTAGCATACTTCTCATCCTCAGTGATGAGCTAAGCATTGCCGCCCGTGCCGCCCTCGCAATCCTCGTTTTGCTGACCCCGAGCATTCTTCACAGTTTCGGTGGACTGATCTATCCGGAGCGCAACGAGCTGCTTTTCCTCGCTTGTCTCGTGCTGTGCGTTAAGCGTTTCGAGCAGACCCAGTCAACCGCATGGGCAGTGGCCGCGGCGGTTTGTGCGCAATTTATGCTCTATTACAAGGAGACCGCCTTCCTGCTGCTCCTGGGTTTTGCCGCAGGGAAGCTCATCTTGCGCTGCAGAAACGGACCCCATGGAAGATGGGATTTCGATCGAATTTGGGATAAGGAAGGCCGTCTCGACCTGGCCTTCGCTGGTTTGGTTTTGCTGTTCTTGCTCTATTATTTCGGTGTTATGGGCTTGCACCCAAATTTGAATTACGCCGTCAAAGTACGGCAACCATTTCTCGAAGTCTTGCTCTGGTACTTGTGGCAAGATTTGCTAGCCTGGCTGTTGGTGGCCGTTGTACTGGGCCGGATCTATTTGATCCTGCGCGACCGGACGGCACCGCTGCCATTGTGGGATGGATTGGCTTTCGGCGGCGTCGTTTGCTTCCTTGCGTACCTTTATCTCAGGATCTTCACGTTCTACTATCTGGCACCGGTGGACCTCATCGCGGTGCTGTATGTTGGTCGGTTTACAATTCTGTCGTTGGAAGAGATGTGCTCATGGCGCAAGCTAGCCGTATTTATCGTGGGATTTACGATCGTGTCGCAAGACGTCTTCATTTCAACTACATCTAGATTCGAGAGAAAGAACGTCATTCACGCAAAGGCTGCAATAGCGCACGTGGTCGAAGGGCGATACCGCAGCCGTTCCGAAACGCCTCTCAGGCTGTTCTTTCCGTTTGCGGGGCCGTACGTGATCACGGAATTTGCGTATTTCCTAAGCTATCACGGTATTCCCGTAGAAGGCGTCGAAGGCAAAGGTGCCGGACCGAACGACGTTGTTTTGTCCGGCCGAGCGATTGCCGAGGATGGTCCCTGTGTCGGATATAGAAGTATCAGGTGTCACGCCGCCAGTGGACCCGCCCCGGGCGATCTCGTGATCGTGCTCCCCGATGATACGGCGCCGAGCGCGCAGGCCTCTGCCTATCGGGCCAGGGGAGAGCAGCTGTTCTTTTACGAGCCTCGCCCCGCCATTCCGCAGTGGTTGCGTTTGCTTGTAAAAATTCCCGATCGTTGGGAGGACGCATCGGTGACGATATGGAAATAGTTTGCTCGGGCAATCCGATCAGCCGATCTACGGTCTCTGCTCGGCAGCCTCCTCATTTCAATCGTCACCCATTAGATCGAGCCGGGCCGCCCGCTGCGCCGGCGACAAACCCTTGAGCGCCTCGCGTATGGCAGCCGGGGCCATCGGCCCGGTGCGGTTCGTCGACGATCTTGTCAACTGGCTGGACACAGCCTGGATGCGCGCACAATTCCATCTCTCGCCGTCCTCAGTTGACCAAGCCGGCGGAGCGCAACCAGCGGCCCCGCGGCCGTGATGATGTAGGGGCATGCCGAGATCGGGATCGGGCTGGCTGGGGCGGGAGGATTCGAACCTCCGTATCGCGGAATCAAAATCCGCTGCCTTACCACTTGGCTACGCCCCAAGCGCCGCAGCAGGTTAACCGCAAGGTCCCCGTCCCGGCAACAAGACAGGCGCCGGGCCCTCGCCATATTTGTGTCAAGATCGACGCCTATGGCGAGGATGGGACCCTCGGATACCGTCGGTTCGGGTCAAGGGGGCCGGGGCGCGCAAGCCTCGGGCCGCAACGCGTCGGGACCGGAAAGAGCCGAAGCCGCGAGATGGCCGTCGGCTGCCATTTCCCGGTTATTTCCCGGTTACGGGCGATTTTCCCGGATTTTGGCGGTAGGAAATTCGCGGTTTCGGGCGCCGGCCATGCGCGGTTGCTCGTATTATAAGCAATTGATTCAGCGAGATTATTTGCAGCAAGGCCGAGCGATTTTTGCGCCCTCACGCGTTTTTCGCGGGAAATTCCGGCTTTAGCCGGGAATTCGAGGGGCCTGTCCGGCGACAACCTCTCCTCTAACCAGATCGCCGGCGGCGCACCACCATTGCGGCTCGGCCGCCGCGAGCGCCACGCGCGCCTCTTCGGCCGCACCACGATCGCCGAACAGGGCAAAGCACGTGGCACCGCTGCCACTCATCCGCGCGACCAAGGCACCGGGGAGCCGCGCGAGCCTGACCAGCACCGCACCGATCTCAGGAACAAGACCGATCGCGGCGTCAGTCAGGTCGTTGCGGCGCGACCCTAGCGCCCGGGCCAACCCGACCGCATCCTCCGGCATTGGCGCGAAGCGGCCGGCCTGACCGAATGGGCCGGATCGGGTGGCAAATACCGCGGCGGTCGCCAGCTTTCGGCGAGGGTTGGCCAGCAATATTCCAGCTTCCGGCAGGTCCGGGGCCGGCTCGACATGCTCGCCGATGCCGCCGACCCAGACGGCGCGACCGTACAGGCAGGCGGGAAGGTCCGCACCAAGCCTCGCGCCGAGGTCGCGGAGCGCCCCCTCGCCGATCGACAGGTGCCACAGCGCGATGAGCGCCCGCAGTGCCGCCGCGGCGTCGCTCGACCCGCCGCCGATGCCGGCAGCGACCGGCAGGTTCTTCTCCAGAAAGAGCGCGCCGCCGCGGTCCGTCCCGGTGCGGTCGACGAGCAGACGGGCGGCGCGCAGCACCAGATTGTCCTCGCTGATGCCGGCGAGGCTCGCGGCCTCTGGCCCGCCGACCGTGAGCGACAACATCGCGGCGGGCTCGGCGGTAACACGGTCGCCGATATCGGCGAAGGCGATCAGGCTGTCGAGCAGGTGATAGCCGTCCGGCCGCCGTCCAGTCACGTGCAGGTAGAGGTTGACCTTTGCCGCGGCAAAGGCCGTAACCACCATTGCGAGCTCAGCCGCCGCCGGCTCGGGCGGGGGTTACGAGGCCCTGGTCGAGTTTCGCCTCGATCGGCTTGATCTCATCCGCCTCCGGTCCGAACTGCAAGGCGCGCCGCCATTGAAAGCGCGCCTCGCTCGGACGCCCGCTTTGCCAATAAGCGTCGCCGAGATGGTCGTTGATCGTCGGGTCCTCGGGCACCAGCTCGATCGCTTTCTCGAGATACTGAACCGCGCTCGAGTAGTCGCCGAGCCGATAATGCGCCCAGCCCAGACTGTCGACGATGTAGCCGTCCTCAGGGCGCAGCTCGACCGCTTTTTCGATCATCTTGAGGCCACGCTCCAGATTCTCGCCGCGGTCGATCCAGGAATAGCCGAGATAGTTTAGAACCAGCGGCTGGTCGGGCTTGAGCTCGAGCGCATGCAGCAGATCGACCTCGGACGGCTTCCATTGGCCCGAGCGCTCGAGCGCGATTCCCCGGCTGTAGAACAGCGACCAGCGCTCTGGTATGCCCGCCGCCCGGAGGCGCCGAATTGCCTCGTCATAAGCTTCGACTGCTTCCTCAAAGCGCTTCTTGCCGCGCAGGAGATCGCCGAGCTGCATATCGGCGCCGGCCCGCTTCGGCGCCTCCGCCGACATTTCCTTAAGCTGGGCAATCGCCTCCGGGGTATGATCGAGCATCTCCTGATCGGCAGCGGAGCGCAAGCGCGCCGACCACGAATAGGGCGAGCTCGACGGGATCTCGGCGAGGATGGCGAGCGCCTCCTCCGGTTTGTTCTGGGCGCTAAGCACGTCCGAGAGCAGCAATTGAGCGAGCGCCAGATGCGGGCGCAGCTGGAGGGCACAGCGGGCGTAGAGTAGTGCCAAGTCGATGGTCTCGGGCTGGTTGACGACGCTCGCCAGATCGAAAAGCGCCTCGGCGAGGCCGTCTTCGGCGGAATTGATCAGCGGTGCCGACGGCTCGGCCGGCTTGCCGGCCAGCACCGATTCCGCCAGCTCGCTCCCCGCGTTGTCCTTGATAAAACGCTGGTAGAGCGCGTCGGCTTCATCGGCGCGGCCGTGGCGCTCGTAGAAATTGGCCATCGCATCGGTCAGCCGCCAGTTGAGCTGGCCCGTCGCCTCAAGGGTCTTCTTGAAGTTCTCTTCCGCCGTATCGGGTTGTCCGGCAAAGTCGTAGAGAAGACCGAGCTGGTAATATTCGAGCGGGGCGAAGCCGTTGAATTTGTCGAGCTGGCGCAGCGCGGCATCGGCGCCGGCGAGGTCGCCCGTGGCCATCCGCGTCCAGGCGCGCGCCAGCGGGCCCACGAAACGGTGCACCCCATCCTCCGGCAACGCTTCGGCGCGCTCCCGCGCGCCGGCCTTATCGCCGGCCTTGATGCGGTCGATCATCAAGATGAGTTCGGCGACGGCATCCGTCGGATCGAGTTTGAGCTCCCTCTCGGCGAGCGGCTGCGCCTGGTCGAACCGGCCCTCGCTCGCCTCCATCAGAAACGTGCGGCTGATCAGCTCCGGAGATTCAGGGTCGGTCTTGAGCGCGTCCTCAAACCACGAGGCGGCGGCCGCGTAATCGCGCGTCTCCTGCGCATGACGACCGGCCAGATAGGCGCCGAATGGGTTCTCCATGCTCAGCGCCGCTTCGCTCGGCGTGGCCACGACACAGGCGAGCACGAAACCTGCCAGACTCCAGACCCGGGAAATGTCGATCGCCGATCTATTCATCTATCTCCGTCCACTTGCCTTCATCACATATTCGGGTAATTAGGCCCGCCGCCCCCCTCCGGCACGACCCAATCGATGTTCTGCTCCGGGTCCTTGATGTCGCAGGTCTTGCAGTGAACACAATTCTGCGCGCTGATCTGTAGATAGGGGTCGTCCGCCCCGGCCTGCTGCACGATCTCATAGACGCCGGCGGGACAATAGCGCTGTTCGGGCGAATCGTAGAGCCGATAGTTGACCGTGATCGCCGTCGCCGGGTCGCGCAGGCGCAGATGGGGGGGCTGGTCCTCCTCGTGGTTGGTGTTCGAAATGAACACCGAGGAGAGCCGGTCGAAGGTGATCTTGCCGTCCGGCCTGGGGTATTCGATGCGCCGCGCCAGGCTCGCCGGGGTCAGCTGCAGGTGGTCCGGATGGTGGTGGAAGGTCCACGGCGCCGAACCGCGCAAGATGTAGGTGTCGAACGCCGAGTAGGCGAGACCGGCCCACAGGCCCCAGCGGAAGCTCGGCCGAATGTTGCGGACGCGGCGCAGCTCGTCCCAGACCCAGCTTTCTTCGAGGGCGCGCCTGACCTCGGCTCCGGTGTCCCCCGAGAGCCGGCGAAACACGGCCTCGGCCGCGACCATCCCGGATTTCATCGCGGTGTGGTTGCCCTTGATCTTGGGCACATTGACGAAACCGGCGGCGCAGCCGACGAGCGCGCCGCCCGGAAAATCGAGCCGAGGGATCGATTGAAAGCCGCCTTCGTTGAGCGCCCGCGCCCCATAGGCGATACGCCGGCCGTCTTCCAAGAAGGGGCGGATCGCAGGGTGGGTCTTGAAACGCTGGAATTCCTCGAAAGGGTTGAGAAACGGGTTTCGGTAATCGAGCCCGATTACAAAACCGACCGCAACCTGCCGGTCTTCGAGATGATAGAGGAACGAACCGCCGTAGGTGGCGCTATCGAGCGGCCAGCCGACAGTGTGTATCACCAGCCCCGGTTGGTGTCGGTCGGGTGCTGCTTCCCATAATTCCTTGATGCCGATCGCATAGGTCTGCGGATCGACGCCGTCGCGCAAGCGGAACCGTTCGACAAGGGTCTTGGTCAGCGAGCCCCGGCAGCCCTCGGCGAACAGCGTCTCTTTGGCGACGAGCTCGACACCGGGCTGAAAGCGATCGGTCGGCCGGCCGTCCTTGCCGATGCCCATGTCGCCGGTCGCAACCCCCCGAACCCGCCCCGCGGCATCGTACAGCACCTCGGCAGCGGCAAAGCCCGGGTAGATCTCGACCCCCAGGGCCTCGGCTTGGCTTCCCAGCCAGCGGCAGAGATTGCCGAGGCTGATGATGTAGTTGCCGTGGTTCCTCATCTGCGGCGGCGTCGGCAGGCGCAGCGCCCTGCTCGCGGTCAATAGCAGAAACCGGTCCTCGGTCGCCGGGGTGACGAGCGGCGCTCCTTGTTCGCGCCAGTCCGGGATCAGCTCGTCGAGCGCGCGCGGCTCGAACACAGCGCCGGACAGGATGTGGGCGCCGACCTCGGAGCCCTTTTCGACGATGCAGACGGCGAGCTCACGCTCAGCCGCGGCGGCGAGCTGCTTCAGGCGGATCGCTGCCGCAAGGCCGGAAGGGCCGGCGCCGACAACGACGACGTCGTACTCCATCCGCTCGCGCTCGATCCGCTCCTCGCCCACTTCCTATTCCTCGGAATTCACCGGACGACTATATCGGATCGCGGCTGCTCGGTCGCGATGGTAGCATGTCGGAATGACTTCCCCGTTGCCATCGAATGCACGCGAGCGCGAGAGGGCGATCGCGCTGTTGCGCTGGTATATCGAGATGGGGGCCGACGAGGCGATCGGCACGGAGCCGGCGAATCGGTTTGCCCCGCCGCCGGCGCCGCCTCAGCCGGTCGCTGACGCACCTCCCTCGCCGGCCGCGCCCCCGGCGCGCCCATCAGCGAGCCGCGCGGTCGCGGCAGCGCCGCCGCGCGCTTTGGTCGAATCCCCGGCGGAGGGGGCACAATCAGCGCGCCGGCTTGCCGCGAGTGCCGAGACCGTGTCGGCACTCGCAACATTGGTCGCCGGCTTCGACGGCTGCGCCCTCAAGCGCACCGCGACCAACACGGTCTTCGCCGACGGCAATCCGGCGGCCCCGGTCATGATCATCGGCGAGGGTCCTGGCGCCGACGAGGATCGCATCGGCCGCCCGTTTGTCGGCCGTGCCGGCCAGCTCCTCGACCGCATGCTGGCGGCGATCGGATTGGACCGCCAGGGGGTGCATATCACCAACGTGGTCTACTGGCGGCCGCCCGGAAACCGTACACCGACCACGGCCGAGATCGCCTCCTGCCTGCCCTTTGTGCTGCGCCACATCGCCCTGGTGCACCCGAAGCTCCTCGTTCTCGCCGGTGGCACCGCCGCCGCGGCGCTGTTGCCGGGGGGCCAGGGCATCACCCGCTTGCGCGGGCGCTGGTTCGACCTCGAGATCCCCGGGCTCGCCGAGCCGGTGCCGACCCTGCCGATGTTCCACCCGTCCTTTCTGCTGCGCACGCCGGAGCGCAAACGCGAGGCCTGGCGTGACCTGTTGGCGTTGCGCGCCCGGCTCGACGAGCTGCTCGGCCAAAAATGAAAACAACGAAAATCGCGCGTGCGGCCGTGGCAGGAACCGCCATTTGCGTGAAAGAATTTCGGCTTTCAATAGCTTAGAGGCTAAAGCGGGATGCGGGATAACAACGTAACCGACATAGGCTATCAACGAAAAACGCACGGCTAGCAGGGAGCGAAAACAACAAGATGGGATCCCCCGAGATGTCGTCAGACCGTGACCCCTCCGTCAGCCTTCCCGACCGCGCGAAGGCGCTTCTCGATGCCTGGTTCGGGCCGCCGGGCGATCCTGACCGCGAGCGGCAGCGCGAGATCTGGTTCAAGAGCACTCCCGAATTCGACGCCTC
>Ga0074045_10005819_pt1 | contig 10695 bp, 10 predicted proteins | sample BogForMeECP23OM2_FD_94442 | JGI IMG/M metagenome (GOLD analysis project Ga0074045, IMG submission 94442) | Bog forest soil microbial communities from Calvert Island, British Columbia, Canada - Bog Forest MetaG ECP23OM2 | ecosystem: Environmental > Terrestrial > Soil > Wetlands ... | reverse complement strand
TGACCGAGTTCGCCCGGATCCTGAAGCAGTGGGCGGCGGCTCGCAGCCGATCGCGGGGAGGGCCGACCGGCGCGGAATCCGTAGCCAGGGGCTCCAAAGGAGTTCATCGCAGCGCTCATCGTCATCGGCAAACGAGTGGTCGTCGAGCTGGGCGGGAGCCTGGCCGAGGGCCTCTCCGCTAACGTGCCGGCGCGGGCGCACGTCTCCTCCCGCGTTACACTAAGAGAATCCCTGCCCGCCTTTGCAGGTGGAAATCACTCTGCGCTGCGCCGCGACCGGCGCCGCAGTCGTCGCTTCACAACAGATGGCACAAGAACTTACGCTCGATTTCCTTGGCAACCTCCGCCGCACCCATCACTGCGGTGAACTGCGTCCGGCCGACGACGGCCGCCGCGTCGTTCTCATGGGCTGGGTCTATCGCCGCCGCGACCTCGGTGGCGTGATCTTCATTCACCTGCGCGACCGCGAGGGCGTCACCCAGATCGTCTTCCGTGCCGGCGCCGACCCGAGCCTGCACGCCCGCGCCGAGCAGCTTCGCTCGGAATACGTCATCGCCGTCGAGGGCTTCGTCGAGAAGCGCTCCGCCGACACCGTCAACCTGGGCATCGAAACCGGCGAAGTCGAAGTCGTCGCCGAAAAGCTACTCATCCTCAACACGAGCGAGACGCCGCCCTTCCCCATGGAGGAGCACATCGACGTCGGCGAGGACGCACGTCTCAAATATCGCTACGTCGATCTGCGCCGCCCGCACATGCAGCGCAACATCATCCTGCGTTCGCGCATCTCGCTGGCCGCGCGCTAGGCGCTCTACGCCCAAGGCTTCCTCGAGATCGAAACGCCCTTCCTCTCCAAGACCGCTCCCGAGGGCGCGCGCGACTTCCTCGTTCCCTCGCGCATCCAGCACGGAATGTTCTACGCCTTGCCGCAGTCCCCGCAGATCTTCAAGCAACTGCTGATGGTCTCGGGCTACGACCGCTACTTCCAGATCGTGCGCTGCTTCCGCGACGAGGATCTGCGCGCCGACCGCCAGCTCGAGTTCACCCAGATCGACCTCGAGATGTCGTTCCCCCAGGAGGAGCAAATCTTCGAGGTCATCGAGCCGCTGGTCCAGAAAATTTGCGCCGTGGCCGGCTTCGATATCCCGACGCCCTTCCCGCGCCTCACCTACGCCGAAGCGATGCGAGGCTACGGCTCCGACAAGCCCGATCTGCGCCTGCCGCGCTTCTGGCCGGTCGAACATCTCTTCCCCGCCGAGGCCAACCTGACCACCGCCGGCCTGCCTCTGGTTGCGATTCACATCCCGAATACCGGCGTCGTGACCCGCCGCGAGCGCGACGAACTCAAGGCCTTCGGCGTAGAGCGCGGCCTGAGAGTCCTCGATGACGCGAAGCGCCTGGACCGCGACTTCCCCGAACCGATGGCCCGCGTGCGCGCGCTCTGCGGCGCCGGCGAAAACGATCTGCTGATCCTCGCCGGCTGGTCCTCCGAGCCGCGCGGCCAGCGCCCCGAGGAGACCGTCTTCCAGGCCTGCGGCCAGTTGCGCCTGTTCGCCGCGCAGAAGTACAATGACCGCCACCAACTGCTCGACCCCAAGCTCCTGAAGTTCCTCTGGGTCGTCGATTTCCCGATGTTTGAATGGGACAACGAGGAGCAGCGCTGGGCCGCCGCGCACCACCCCTTCTGCTCACCCAAGGAAGAAGATCTCGGCCTGCTCACCGCCGACCCGGCGCGCTGCCACGCCCGCAGCTACGACATCGTTCTGAACGGCACCGAGTTGGGCAGCGGCTCGATCCGTATCCATCGCCAGGACATCCAATCGCTGGTCTTCGACGCCATCGGTTTGACGCGCGAAGAGGCGCAAGGCAAGTTCGGCTATCTGCTCGACGCCCTCACCTACGGCGCTCCGCCCCACGGCGGCATTGCCCTGGGCCTCGACCGCCTGGTGATGCTGCTGGCCGGCGAATCCTCCATCCGCGACGTGATCCCGTTCCCTAAGACCGCCAAGGGCACCGACCTGATGTGCGAGTCCCCCTCGCCCGCCAACCCGCGCCAGCTCCGCGAGCTCGGCATCCAGCTCCGCCACGGCCACTAGCAGGCTCCGCAGATACTCACGGAACCGCTTGTTTCTGAGCCGCGACTCTACAGGAGCGGATCCTGCTTCATCGCCTCCCGCCCCTTCACAATCACCAGAAACGCCCGCGCCGCGTAGCCCGGCGCCGCGCCCTCTCAAATCATGCTTTCCTATTGGTATGTCCAAACGCCGTGATTTCCTGAAGTCCCTCCCCGTTCTCGGGCTGGAGCCGGGCGCCGAGGCAGCCGAACAAAGCACGATCTACATCCCGGCGCGCCAGCTCGAGACCGACCGCACCCTGATCCTCGATTTCATGGAAGAGTTCTCCTTCGCCATGCTCGTCACGGCGAAGAGCGGCGTCCACATCACCAACGTGCCCACCTTGTTGGACCGTTCGGCGGAAGGCTGGGGCAAGCTGTGGTGGCACATCGCCAGGGGCAACCCGCACAACCAGGTTTTCGACGGCAGCGCCGATTGCACGGTGGTGTTCCACGGCCCGCACGGGTACATTTCGCCCAGTTGGTACAGCGAAAAACACAGCGTCCCGACCTGGAACTTCGCCGTCGTGCACGCCACCGGCAAGCCCCGGCGCCTCGACGACGATGCTGCCTTCGCCAGGTCGCTCGAGCGCTTGGTGGCGCGCAACGAGGGCGCTTACGGGGGCGGCGGCGAGTGGGAACTTTCGAAGCTCTCCGACTCCTACCTGAAGGGCATGCGCCAGGGCATTGTGGCCTATGAGATGGTCGTCGATCAGGTCGAAGCGAAGTTCAAATTGGGGCAGGACCGCTCCCCCGAGGACCGCGCCGGCATCCTCAAGGGCCTCAAGACCGGCCGCAAGGAACGCAACCTGCTCGAACTGACCGAAGCGTACTACGCGCGCATCAGAGCTTAGCCGCGCCGTTTCGACACGCGGGCCGGAAAACCGGCGCAGCTCCCGTCCTCCCGCCGGGCGTGGCGATCGGCTGGGCATGCCGCCCTTCACGGCGCGGGCTCTGCGGTGGAAGGGAAGAGCTGCCTCCGCTCAAGTTTGAGCTGGCGCTGCATCGATATGCAGCCCGAGGCTGAGGTCCACGGCTGCGGCGGTCAGAATGGCCAAGCCCTGGAGCACTTCTACTTCTCTCGCCGGATGTCCCCTCCCGGCGGGACCCGATCGGGTTCCGCTGCCAACAGGAAATCGTTGAACAGCAACACGGCGTCGCGGTGCGGGAGCCGCGCCAGCAGGCCGCTCTCGACTACGCCGCCATCGGCCGCGCAGCGGCTGCGGGACTGGACAAACTCGTTCAACCGGTGCGATTCATCCTCCATCCATCGTCGGGCTGCTTCCCCGCTCACCAGGCCCGCGGAATCGACTTCCTTCCCGGCAAACATCCAACCGTGGCCGTACGGATCGTCGGTCAGCCGCGACGGGTTCGAGCGCAGCGCCAGATTCCACGCCGTGAGGGTCATCGGACGCGGGAAAACGGCCAGCCAGTCGTGTCCGGCGGCCCGCAATACAGCGCCCGGCATGCTCCTCGCCGGTGCGCCGGCGGCCGGCCCGGACGCTCCGGGCGGAGTGACGAACTCGACGCTCTCCACCCGCCCCAGCAAGCGTGCGAACAACGCGTCGATGCCGACATGGCACAGGCCGTCCTCGGTCAGGTCCAACCACATGTGGTTGGACGTGTATCGCAGCCCGCGCCGCACGGGCAATTCCTGGTCCTCGATCTCCTCCGGGCCGCCGCGCGCCGGCGCCGTCTTCATCTCGAGGTACAAATCGCAGTAGTGAAAAGCCCCGCTGCCGCAGCGCGACACCGCCGCTTCGCTCCACGGCACCAGCCGCATCACCGGCGCCGCCGAGCAGTATTGCATCAACGATTCGACCAGCTGCGGGCACACGGTCGCGGAGCCGGGAGCCTGCCTGAGCCTCCGGAACGCCGCGCATTCGGCAAACCGCGCCGAGGAACACAACTCCGCTCCCGCGGCGGCGGTTTGCGGAATCAGCTTCCGCACCGGCGCCAACTGGCACGAGCGCACCCGCGCCTCGCTCAGGAAGGGACAGATCATAACCGTCTCCGCGGCGGCTTCAGCAGCCCTTCGGTTTGCGCGGCGCCTCAGGCGTGTCGCACGGATGGTCGACCGGCTCGCCGCCATCCGCCATGGTCAGGCCCAGGCCGGGCAGGTCGAAGGAGTGGCCGTCAAAGCCCCTCATCAGGCCGCTCATTGCGGCTTCCGGCGAGCGCTGGCTGGCCTTCTTGCGCACGCGCGCGCGAACGTCCTGCAGCACTCCGTAGCCCAGGGCGACAAAGCACACCACCGTAACGATCCCCAGGCTCAGGTTGATCACGTTCAGCCACAGAGTCTGGGGATCGCTCCAGTTGACTCCAAACATGCACACCTCCAGACGGTAATCAGCCAGCCCGATCAGTGCACGTTGTCAGCCAAAGATTAAGTCATTGAAACGTATACAAGAGGACCCGTTCGCCACAACATCGGGTGTAGGATTATAAGATTTTCAAGTCTGATATTCAGACATGAGACATCATTAGGTGGATTTCAAGACGGGCGTCGGAAAACGCGCCAGCCGCTCCCCCCGGCCGCCCCGATCTCGTTGTCTCCCGCCCTCTGACGATCTACCGAAACACCGGCGCCGCGCGCCTCACCAATGCGTGAGCGATCCGTCAGGGCGATTGTAGATCCTTCGGTGTACCGGCTGCGTCACTTCCCCAATCTGGGTGAGCAGGCTGGTGTCGATAGTCACGCCCAGCCCCGGGCGCTCGTTGGGGTACACTTTGCCGCCCTTGAAATCCACGTACTCGGGTAAATATGGAATCTTGTGGTCGGCGTAGTTGTATTCGAACAGCACTGAGTAGGGGAAAGTGACCAGGCAGTTCACGAGCCCCGCGGTGGCCACGGGGCCGGTAAAGTGCGGGACCATGCCCACTGCGTGAGTTTCGCACAGCGCCATGATCTTGAGCATCTCGGTGATGCCGCCGACGTTGGGCAGCGTGCAGCGGTTGTAGTCGATGTCGTGGTTTTCGACCAGCTTGTTGAAATCCCAGCGCCAGCCCCACTCCTCGCCCGCGGCGAGCGGCAGCGGGGTCATCCGCCGCAGCTTGGGGATGTCTTCCAGGAAATGCTCGTCGCGCACCGGATCCTCCACCAGGTACGGCGCATACTCCTCGATCAGCTGGCAGCCGCGCAGCGCGTCGGCGTATTCGAAGCGCTGGTGGAAATCGACGCTCCAGTCGCCGCTGGAGCCCAACGCCTCTCGGATCTCCTTGGCCTCCCGGGCCAGTTCGAGCAGCCGCGCCCGGACATCCCACGGCCCTCCGCCAGGATCGGCCGCATCGATCCGGTAGAGCTTGTACCCCGCCGCCAGGGTGGCCTGCACGCGCTCCTTCACCGTCGGTTGCGCGCCGCCCGCCGCGGCTGGCGGGCGCACATTGCCGGTGTTGTAACACTCGCAGTACTGGCGCACCGCGCCGCCCAGCAACTGGTGGATCGGCAGGCCCAGCGCTTTCCCCTTGATGTCCCACAGCGCCAGGTCGAGCGCCCCCATCGCATCCTGCTTCTCCCTCCCCGGAGGGTAGAACCAGGCCATGTATTCTTCCTGCCAGATCGCTTCGGTCTTGAACGGGTCCTTGCCGATCAGCGAGCCGGCGCACTGCTCCAGCGTGTCCTTGGAGCCGCCCTCGCCGATGCCCGTGATGCCGGCCTCGGTCTCCACCGTCACCAGCATGTTGCTCTGGTTGAAAATCAGGTTGAGCTCCGGCGGCCGGTAAATGCGGACCCGCGTGATCTTGGTTTTCGGCAACGCGGCTTCAGCCCGCCGTGACAGAGCCGCGAACGCCGCGGGCGCGGCCGCCAGTGACTTCAGAAATGATCTGCGCTGCATGAGCGAATCCTATCGCAAAACGAAGAACTCGGACGGCTTGACCACCTCCATCCGCGATCTTACTCCTGGCTGCCGCCCGGATTTCTGCCGTCTCGCCGCTGGTGACTCGCCCTGGTTGATGACGCCGCGCCTACCTCGTCCCCTCCGGCCCCTTGACGATCTCCAGGAACGCCTGCGCCGCGTGGCTCAGCACCCGCCGCGCCGGAAAGATCAGCCGGATCTTGCGCTCGACGGTTAGCTCCTCGACCCGCACTTCCCTCAGCAGCCCCTGCTCCAGGTCCTGCTCAACGCACATTTTGGGCACGAACGCCACGCCCTCGTTGCGCGCCACCATCAGCCGGATCGTCTCCACCGTCGGCATCTCGACGTCCATGTTGAGCGGCACTTTCGACCGCTGGAACGCCTTGAGCACCACCTCGCGGTACGGCGACAGCACGTTGTGCGCGATGAACGTCTCCATGCCCAGCTCGCGGATCGATACCGCCTCGCGCTGCGCGAAGCGGTGCGCCGGGCTGACCACGAAACACAGGTGGTCGATATAAATCTCGTGCGACTCCAGCCGGTCGTCCTCCGGGTCGTAGCTGATCACGCCCAGTTCCAGATCGCCGTCGATCAGTTGCGCCGGGATGCGGCTCGACAGCGTCCGCCGCACCTGCACCTTCACCTTCGGATACTGCCGCCGGTAATTCACGATGTGGTGCATCAGGTACAGCGACGTCGTCTCGTTGGCCCCGATCACCAGCCGCCCCGAGGCCATGTCGCGCAACTCGGCCAGCGAGTTCTCCAATTCGCGCTCCAGGTTGTCGAAGCGCCGGCAATATTCCAGCACCAGCCGCCCGGCGTCGGTCAGGATCAGCTCACGCCCCGTCCGGTCGATCAGCTTCTCGCCCAGTTCCGCTTCCAACCGCTGAACGGCGAGCGAAATCGCCGGCTGCGTCCGCAGCAGCTTTTCTCCGGCGCGCGAGAAACTGCGCTCCGTCGCGACGGTCAAGAACACCTTGAGAGGATAGAGTTCCATGTTCGGCCCTCAATTCACGAATACGAACGACGCAATGTATTTATGAATATTATCACATGCGGCTGGCTTATCCAATAGAGTGTCACTATAAATTTGCCCGATCACCGTCCGCGCGGGGACAATGAAAGGAAGCATCCCGCGGGCGCGGAGCAACAGGCCGTCCTGCGGGAAAACCTGCATTCGGGATCCCACACCGGGATTCCGGCACAAAGGAGAGCTCCGATCCATGGCCCAGACGCTGGATAAGAATCGCGTCTTCATTTTTGACACCACGTTGCGCGACGGCGAGCAGTCGCCCGGCTGCAGCATGAACGTCCCCGAAAAGCTGCGCATGGCCCACAAGCTGGCCGAGCTGGGCGTCGACATTCTCGAGGCCGGTTTTCCGATCGCCTCCGAGGGCGATTTCGAAGCCGTACGTACCGTCGCCCACGAGCTGCCCTGGGTGCGGGTCGCCGCGCTCTCGCGCGCCTGTAAGCTGGATGTGGAACGTGCCGCCGCCTCGCTCGAAGCCGCGCGCCGCCCGCGCATCCACACCTTCATCGCCACCAGCGACATCCATCTCCAGTACAAGCTCAAGAAGACCCGCCAGCAGGTTCTCGACGAGGCTTGCGCCGCCGTGACGTTGGCCCGAACTTACGTCGAGGACGTCGAATTCTCGGCCGAGGATGCCACGCGCACCGACTACGACTACCTCGAGCAGGTCAGCCTGGCCGTGATCGACGCCGGAGCGTCCACCGTCAATCTGCCCGACACGGTCGGCTACTCCGTGCCGCAGGAGTATTCTGCGCTGATCGCGCGCATCACCGCCGCGGTGGACGGGCGCGCCATCATCAGCGTCCATTGTCACGACGATCTGGGCCTGGCCAGCGCCAACTCGCTGGCCGCCGTAGTCGGCGGCGCGCGGCAGATCGAGTGCACCATCAACGGCATCGGCGAGCGCGCCGGCAATTGTTCGCTGGAGGAGGTCGTGATGGCCTTCCGCATCCGCAAGGACCAGTTGCCCTACCACACCGGGATCAACACCCAGCACCTGTACCCCGCCAGCAAACTGCTCACCGAGTTCATCACCTTCGGCCCCCAGCCCAACAAGGCCATCGTCGGCGCCAACGCCTTCGCTCATGAAGCCGGCATCCACCAGGACGGCTATCTGAAGGAAAAGTCGACCTACGAGATCATCGATCCCAAGAGCATTGGCATCCCGGAAGGCCGGCTCGTGCTGGGCAAGCACAGCGGGCGCCACGCCCTGCGCTCCAAGTGCGAGCACCTCGGCTACAACCTCTCCAAGGAAGAGCTGGACGTCGTCTATCAGGGCTTCATCGAGATCGCCGACCGCAAGAAAAACGTCGCCGACCAGGAGATCCTGGCCATTATTCGCACCCTCAAACTCAGCGAGCGCATGTCCAAGGATGTCCCGGTGAGCGGCGATTGAGCGCGGCCCGCCATTCACATCGGACAATAGGGACAGGCCCGGCGCGCCAGCTCCTGAAGGGCCTTTGAGGATCTAGAGACACACTATGCAATTGAATGTGCTGGTCCTTCCCGGCGACGGCATCGGGACCGAAGTCACCCGCGAAGCCGTGAAGGTGCTGCGCCGCATAAGCAACAAATTCGGCCACACGATCCAGCTCACCGAAGGCCTGCTGGGCGGCGTCGCGATTCACAAGACCGGCCAGCCGATGCCGGACGAAACGGCGCGCCTGGCGCAGGCGGCCGACGCCACGCTGCTGGGCGCGGTCGGATTGCCCGAGTTCGACAACGCACCGCCGGCCCAGCGCCCCGAGCGCGGTCTGCTGGGCATCCGCGCGGCGCTGGGCGTCTACGCCAATTTGCGCCCGGTGCGGACCTACGCGGCGCTGATCGATTCCTCACCGCTCAAGAACGAGCGCGTGGCCGGCGCCGACATGATCATCGTGCGCGAGCTGACCGGCGGCATTTACTACGGCACGCCGCGCGGCATCTCCGGCTCCGGCGACAGTGAGCGCGCCGTCAACACAATGGCCTATACACGCGCCGAAATCGCGCGCATCGGCCGCATGGCGTTTCACCTGGCCGCAAACCGGCGCCGGAAAGTCTCCTCGGTCGACAAGTCGAACGTGCTCGAATGCTCGCAGCTCTGGCGGCGTGTGATGGTCGAGCTTTCGGCGGATTATCCCGGCATCGAGCTGGAGCACGTCCTGGTGGACAACTGCGCCATGCAACTGGTGCTCAACCCGGCGCGCTTCGACGTGATTGTCACGGAAAACATGTTCGGCGACATCCTGAGCGACGAGGGCGCGGTGCTGGCCGGCTCGATCGGCATGCTGCCATCGGCCTCGCTGGGAGAGCGGCGGCCGTCCGGGGCGTTCACCGGCCTGTACGAACCAGTGCACGGCTCGGCGCCGGACATCGCGGGCCAAGACAAGGCCAACCCGCTGGGCGCGATCGGCAGCGTCGCGGCGATGCTGGAATACAGCTTCGGGCTGACGGAGGAGGCCGCGGCGGTGAACCGTGCCATTGAGCGGATTCTGGACAGCGGCCACGTCACGGCCGACCTGAAGCCTAACGCCAAGCCGGCCACCACGTCGCAGGTTGGCGATGCGATCTGCGAGGCGCTGTGAACAGTGTTGAGAGAAACGAGAAGCCAATATGTCCCGTCCCCGTACCATCATTGAAAAGCTCTGGGATGCGCACGTCGTCTCCCAAGCGGCGGATGCCCCGGCGCTGCTGTACATCGACCTGCACCTGGTCCACGAAGTGACCTCGCCGCAAGCCTTCGACGGCTTGCGCCAGAGGGGCTTGAAGGTCCGCCGGCCCGACCTGACCGTCGCCACCTGCGACCACTCGACGCCGACGACGCCGAAGTCGCTGCCGATCGTCGATGCTGTGGCGAAAGCGCAGATCGAACAACTGGGCGTGAACTGCAAAGAGTTTGGCATTCCACTGTTCGACTACTTCAGCGACAAACAGGGCATCGTTCACGTCATCGGCCCCGAAAACGGCCTCACACAGCCCGGGATGACCGTGGTCTGCGGCGACTCGCACACGGCCACGCACGGCGCTTTCGGCGCGCTGGCGTTCGGCATCGGCACCAGCGAAGTAGAACACGTTCTGGCTACGCAATGCCTGCTGCAGCGCCCGTCGCGCAGCTTTGCGGTGCGGGTGGGCGGCGCGTTGCGCCCGGGCGTCACGGCTAAGGACATCATCCTGGCTCTAATCGCCAAAGTCGGCATCGGCGGCGGAACCGGCTGCGTTTTCGAATACTCCGGGCCGGCGATCCGCGCGCTGTCGATGGACGAGCGCATGACGGTGTGCAACATGTCGATCGAAGCCGGCGCGAGGGCGGGCCTGATTGCGCCCGATGACACAACCTATAACTACCTGCGCGGCAAGCCTTTCGCGCCCAAAGGCGCGGATTGGGAGGCGGCTCTGGCGCGCTGGCGCGGACTGCCCACTGACGACGGCGCGAGCTATGACCGTGAGCTGACGCTGGACGCCGCGTCGCTGGAGCCGATGATCACCTTCGGCAACAATCCGGGCATGGGCATGGCGATCACCGGGCGGGTGCCCGAGCCCGCCGCCGTGGCCGACGCGATGGAGCGCGAGACTCTTTCCAAGGCCCTTCGATACATGGATCTGACGCCTGGAAGGCCGCTGCTGGGCCACCCCGTCGACGTGGTCTTCATCGGCAGTTGCACCAACTCGCGGATGCCCGACCTGCGGGCCGCCGCCTCGATTTTGAAGGGCCGGAAAGTC
>Ga0074045_10005818_pt1 | contig 10695 bp, 9 predicted proteins | sample BogForMeECP23OM2_FD_94442 | JGI IMG/M metagenome (GOLD analysis project Ga0074045, IMG submission 94442) | Bog forest soil microbial communities from Calvert Island, British Columbia, Canada - Bog Forest MetaG ECP23OM2 | ecosystem: Environmental > Terrestrial > Soil > Wetlands ... | reverse complement strand
GAGGCGCGCACGCTTAGTCGGGTCGCGTGGCGATTCATACCGTTTTTGATCCTTTGCTATTTCGTCGCCTATCTCGACCGGGTGAACGTCGGCTTCGCCAAACTGACCATGGATACCGACCTCGGCCTGTCCGACACGGCCTTCGGTTTCGGCGCGGGCGTCTTCTTTCTCGCCTATTTCCTGTTCGAGGTGCCCTCCAACATCATCATGGACAAGGTCGGCGCGCGGCGCTGGATCGCGCGCATCATGCTGAGCTGGGGAATCGTCTCGGGCTCGATGGCCTTCATCCCCGAGATTGCGTCGGCGATCGGCCTCAGCGCCGAGCACGCCTTCTATCTTCTGCGCGTGCTACTCGGCTTCGCCGAGGCCGGCTTCTTCCCCGGCATCATCTTTTTCCTGACCCTGTGGTTCCCGGCGTCGCACCGGGCGCGCATCGTCGGCTATTTCATGGCGGCGATCCCGCTGTCGTCAGCGATCGGCTCGCCGGTCTCCGCCGCCCTTCTCGGGCTCGACGGCGCCTGGGGCTTCCGCGGCTGGCGGTGGCTGTTCATCGTCGAGGCCTTTCCCTCGATCGTCCTCGGCTTCGTGACGTTCTTCTACCTGACCGACCGTCCGGCCGACGCGACCTGGCTCGATCCGCAGGCGCGGGCGTGGCTGCAGCGGCGGCTGGCGCTCGAGGACCGGCGGCGCGAGCACGTCTCGCCGAGCAGCGCGCTGGCGAGCCTCGCGGACCATCGCGTTCTGGCATTGTCGCTCGTCTACTTCGGCGCCGTCGCCTGCAATTACGGCATCAGCTTCTGGCTGCCCACGATCATCAAGGGTTTCGGCCTGTCAATCGCGATGACCGGCTGGGTCAACGCCGTCCCCTACGTCGTCGGCTTTTTCGGCATGATCTGGTGGGGCCTGCGCTCCGACCGGGAGGGCGAGCGGACGATGCATCTGGCTATCGCGTTGGCACTGGCCGCGATCGGCGTCGGCGGATCGGCCTTTCTCGCCGATCCGACGACCAAGATGATCGCGCTGACCATCGGCGCTTTCGGGGTTTTCGCCTCGCTGCCGATCTTCTGGACCCTGCCGACGGCGTTCCTGGCCGGTTCCGCGGTGGCACCCGGAATCGCGGCGATCAACTCGATCGGCAATCTGTCCGGCTATTTCGGTCCGTTCGTGATCGGCTGGATCAAGGATGCGACGGGCGGCTTCCTCTGGGGCCTCGTCACCATCGCAGCCTGCGCGGTCGTCGCGCTCGCGATCACGCTGGCGCTCGGCCACGACCCGCACCTCGAGCGGGCGCCCGAGGCGGCGGAATAGGTTTTGGAATGGGTGGAACGGCGCAAGACGGACCAAGGACGGACGCCGGCGAAAACGGCGCCGCTCGTCCGAAAAGAGGTAGGGAGGTTATCGATGTCAATGGGATCCATTCATTCTTCCAACTCCGCTCAGGCTGACTACTGGAACGGCGCGGGCGGGCGGCGCTGGGCCGACAATCAGGACCGGCAGGATGCGCTGCTTCAGCCGATCTCCGACCGGCTCATCGCCGCCGCCGACCCCAGGCCCGGCGAATTCGTGATCGACATCGGCTGCGGTAGCGGGGCGACGACCATCGACTTGGCCGTCCGCGTCGCGCCGGAGGGCGAAGCGCTCGGGCTTGACGTATCGGCGCCGCTGCTGCGGCGCGCGCGAGAGCGCGCTCCGGACGACATTCCGGCGCGCTTCGTGCACGCCGACGCGACGGTCTACGAGCTTCCTCCCGGCGAGATCGACCTCATCGCGTCGCGGTTCGGCGTGATGTTCTTCGCCGACCCGACGCAGTCCTTCGCCAATCTCCGGGCCGGCATGAAGCCCCGCGGACGGCTCGCCTTCGCCTGCTGGCGCGCGGCCCGCGATAATCCGTGGCTGATCGTTCCGCTGCGTGCGGCCGCCGGTCACGCGCCTCCCCTGCCCGAGCTCGGCCCGGAGGACCCAGGCCCGTTCGCGTTCGCCGACGAGACGCGCGTTCGCCGCATTTTGGGCGACGCCGGCTTCGTCGAGATCGACCTCATGCGTGAGGATTTCGAGCTCGACGTGGCGCTCGGGCAAGGCGTGGATGCAGCCGTCGAGGCGGCGCTGTCGCTCGGCCCCGCGAGCCGCATGTTGGAGGACCAGCCGGAAGCGACGCGAGAGGCTGCGGCCGTGGACATCCGCGCCGCGCTCGCCGCGCACGCCGTCGGGGACAGCGTCCCGCTCGGCGCGGCGGTGTGGATCGTCACGGCGCGGAATCCTTCGTAAGCAGAGTCCGGCTCGACGATTCGGAAGGGCGGCGTCTCGCCGCCCGGGGAGCGCGGGACGCGCTCCCTCCCTTGTCACGCGAGTGACCCCGCGTGGCTGGCGTCCGCGTCCCGCGCGCGTAAAAATGCGCGCATCGCGAGGGCCGCCTGCTCCGGACGCGAGACGTGTTCGACGCCGACAGGACAGGCGCGGCGCGCGCGGCAGCCGCGACCCATGCAGTCCGCGCCAGCAACGCTTCGCAAATGCGCCACGCAGGCGGCGACGTCGTAGCCGGCCGTGGTGAAGGCGCCGACGGGACAGGCGCTGAGGCAGGGCCGGTCCCGGCAGGACGCGCAGGGACTCGCCTGCGGATCGACCTTCGGCAGGTCCAGCGCTTGGCGAAAACCGAGCGCGCCGCGATAGCTGTGCCACAGGCCGTAGACCGGATGGATCGTGAGCCCGATCGGTGACGGATGGACGGGTTCCGCCCTCCGCGCCCATTGCTGGAAAGGCCAGTACGGCGGCCCGCCGAACGGAAAGAGCGCGACCGCCCCAAAGGCCTGGGCGAGGCCGCCGATCACCCGCCGGCTGAACCGATCGAGCGGATCGTCGGCGCCATCGCGCGCTTCGGGGCTCGAGGCGAAGGCGTCCCAGCCCGAGCGCCCCGCCACGCCGATCAGAACGACCGCGCGGGCGTCCGCGAGCGGCCCGGCGCGCTCCTCCACGCGCAAAGGAAAGGCGCCGCGCGGCGCGAAACCCGCGCGCTCGATGGCGAAAAAAACCGACTCGATCGATTGGGGCCGTTCAGGCATGATGGTTCATAGCTAGACGATCGCGGAGCGCCTGTCGCGTCCGCGCTGCCCATGTGCAACGCCGCCCATGAAATTTCGAGGAGCAAGCCCTTGGACGCCGCTTATCTCGAAACCGCCGATGGCGCCTTTATCGCAAGTCCCCTGACCCGCGGCCCGTGGCATCCCGACCACCAGCACGCAGGCCCTCCGTCGGCGCTGATCTGCCGCGCGATCGAGCGCGAGGCCTTCGGCGACGGGCTCACCCATCTCGGGCGGCTGACGGTCAATCTGTTGCGCCCGGCCCCGCTCGGCGAATGCCGGATCGAGGTGTCGCAAGACTACCTCGGCCGCAACGCCGGCCATTACGCCGGCCGGTTGATCGCCCGCGACAAGGAGATCGCTCGCTTTACCGCCCTGATGCAGCGCGAGGACGACCTCCCCATCCCGGCGGGGACGCCCGGCCACCCGCCGCCGCAGGCGCCGAAGCCGTGGAGTTCGAGTCCGAGCGTCACCATGGCCTTCGAGGGCGCCGGCGCGGATTTCGGCTACGCTGACCTCGTCGAGAACCGGATTGCGGCAGGAAAGGCCTTTAGCGGCCCGTGCGCCGTGTGGTTCCGCCTCAACCATCCGCTGGTGATGGGGGAGGCGCCGAGCCCGTATCAGCGCGTCGCGGTCGCGGCCGATTCCGGCAATGGCGTCAGCGCTTCGCTGGACTTCATGAAGTACGTGTTCGTCAACTGCGACCTGACGATCAACCTCTTCCGCCGCCCGGTCGGCGAATGGATCTGCCTCGAAGCGCGCAGCCTGTTCGGCGGCAACGGCTGCGGCCTCGCGGAATCGGCGCTCTACGACGAAGTCGGCGTCATCGGACAGGCGACGCAGTCGCTGGCGGTGCGGGCAAGATAGCCGCAACTGTCACACCGCGACGAGGCCGAGATGCGCCTCCATCGGCGCGAAATCGCGGTCGTCGTGCAACAGCGCGCAACGGTTCTCGATGCAGAACGTGCCGCCACACGCAACAAAAAAGCGGCCGCTCTCGCGGCCGCCTGTAAAGGGTCAATCAAAGCGCGCGTCACTGCCGACCGGCCGCAGGGCCCAAACGACCCTGCAAAGGCTCAGGCGAACTTCGGATCGAGTTCGCCGCTGGCGTAGCGCTTGGCCATGTCGGCGAGCGAGATGATCTTCTTGATCTTCGGCGCCTGGCCTGCGGTGTTGAATTCCTCGAAGCGAGCCTTGCAGACCTTGACCATCCCGTCCAGCGCCGGCTTCAGGTACTTGCGGGGATCGAACTCCTCCGGGTGCTCCTGGAAGACCCTGCGGATCTGGCCGGTGATCGCCATGCGGTTGTCGGTGTCGATGTTGATCTTGCGCACGCCATGCTTGATTCCGCGCTGAATCTCCTCGATCGGCACGCCGTAGGTCTGGGGCATCTTGCCGCCGAACTTGTTGATAATGTCCTGCAGGTCCTGCGGCACCGACGAGGAGCCGTGCATCACGAGATGGGTGTTCGGCAGCTTCTTGTTGATGTCCTCGATCACGTGCATCGCCAGGATGTCGCCGGTCGGCTTGCGCGAGAACTTGTAGGCGCCGTGCGAGGTGCCCATGGCGATGGCGAGCGCATCCACCTTGGTCTCGCGCACGAACTTGACCGCCTCGTCGGGGTTGGTCAGCAACTGGTCGTGGCTGAGCTTACCCTCGGCGCCGTGGCCGTCCTCCTTGTCCCCCGTTCCGGTCTCGAGCGAGCCGAGCACGCCGAGTTCGCCCTCGACCGACACGCCGCCGAGGTGGGCCATATCGGTCACCTGCTTGGTGACGCCGACGTTATAGGCCCAGTCGGCCGGGGTCTTGCCGTCCGACTTCAGCGAGCCGTCCATCATCACCGAGGTGAATCCCGCCTGCATCGCGGTCACGCAGGTTCCCGGGCCGTTGCCGTGGTCGAGATGCACGCAGATCGGAACCAGCGGATAGATCTCGGTCAGCGCCGCCATCATGTGGCTCAGCATGATGTCGTTGGCGTAGGCGCGGGCGCCGCGCGAAGCCTGGATGATGACCGGGGCTTCGAGCGCGCTCGCCGCCTCGCCGATCGCCAGCGCCTGCTCCATGTTGTTGATATTGAACGCGGGAACGCCGTAGCCGTGCTCGGCGGCGTGATCCAGCAATTGACGAAGAGTTATACGGGCCATGTCTTTATTTTCCAGCCGTGGTTGTTTGGGTTGCTTTGTTTCTTGTGTTGCTTTGTTCGTTCACCACGCGCGAAGCGCCTCGACGCCGGGAAGCGCCTTGCCTTCCATCCATTCCAGGAAAGCGCCGCCGGCGGCAGAAACGTAGGTGAACTGTCCGGCGACGCCGGCCTCGTTCAGCGCCGCAACGGTGTCGCCGCCGCCTGCGATCGCCTTGAGCTTGCCGTCCCGGGTCAGGAACCCGACCGTCTTGGCGATGGCGAAGGTGGCCGCCTCGAACGGCGGCGTCTCGAAGGCGCCGAACGGCCCGTTCCACACCAGCGTCTTCACCTTGCCGAGCGCCTCCTCGATCATCACGACCGACTTCGGCCCGACGTCGAGGATCATCTCGTCCTCGGCGACATGGTCGACGTCGACCACCCGCGCGTGGGCGTGCGCCTTGAACTCCTTGGCGACCGTCGCGTCGATCGGCAGCACGATGCGGCACTTGGCCCCATCGGCGTCCGCCAAAATCTTGCGCGCAGTGTCGGCCATGTCCTTCTCGCACAGCGACTTGCCGACGTGCTTGCCCTGGGCGAACAGGAAGGTGTTGGCCATGCCGCCGCCGATGATCAGGACGTCGACCTTCTTGATCAGGTTGCCGAGCAGCTCGAGCTTGGACGAGACCTTGGCGCCGCCGACGATGGCCGCGACCGGACGCTCCGGATTGCCGAGCGCGATCGTCAGCACCTCGAGCTCCGCCTGCATCGCCCGGCCCGCGAAGGCGGGCAGCTTGTGGGCGACGCCTTCGGTCGAGGCGTGCGCGCGGTGGGCGGCGGAGAAGGCGTCGTTGACATAGAGGTCGCCGAGCTTGGCGAGCCCTTCGACGATCGCCGGATCGTTCTTCTCCTCGCCCTTGTAGAAGCGGGTGTTCTCGAGCAGCAGAATGTCGCCGTTCTTCATCTTGGCGATGGCGGCGGCGGGGACGTCGCCGATGCAGTCGGTCGCGAAGCCCACCGGGCGCTTCAACACTTCGGCGACCGCTGCGGCGACGGGCTTGAGCGAATTGGCCTCGTCAGGGCCGCCCTTCGGCCGGCCGAAATGGGCGAGCAGGATCACCTTGCCGCCCTTGTCGGCGATCTCCGTGATCGTCGAGGCGACGCGCTCGATCCGGGTCTTGTCGGTGACTTTGCCGTTCTCGGTGGGAACGTTCAGGTCGACTCTGAGGAGCACGCGTTTGCCGGTTACGTCGGCGTCGTCGAGCGTGCGGAAGGATTTGCTCATGTTCGCTCCCCTTCGAATATGTAATCGTTGGGATTAGTTCGGCCTTCGGCTGCCGCCGGAGCTGAGCTCCGGCGGCGCGTCGTTCACGGGGTGATTGCAGTCGAGGCCGTCAGATGTGCTTGGCCAGCGCGACCGCGGTGTCGGCCATGCGGTTCGAGAAGCCCCACTCGTTGTCGTACCAGCTAAGGATGCGCACGAAGGTGCCGTCGATGACCTTGGTCTGGTCGAAGTGGAACACAGACGAACGCGGATCGTGGTTGAAGTCGATCGAGACGTTGGGCTTGTCGGTGTAGCCGAGGATACCCTTCAGCGGGCCGCTGTTCGCAGCCTTCTTGATCGCCTCGTTGATCTCTTCCTTCGTCGTCGCGCGCTTGGCGACGAACTTGAGGTCGACCACCGAGACGTTCGGGGTCGTGACGCGGATCGCCGAGCCGTCGAGCTTGCCCTTGAGCTCCGGCAACACGAGGCCAACCGCCTTGGCGGCGCCGGTCGTGGTCGGGATCATCGACAGCGCGGCGGCGCGGGCGCGGTAAAGGTCCTTGTGCAGCGTGTCGAGCGTGGGCTGGTCGCCGGTGTACGAGTGGATGGTCGTCATAAAGCCGTGCTGGATGCCGATGGCGTCGTTGAGCACCTTGGCGACCGGGGCGAGGCAGTTCGTCGTGCACGAGGCGTTCGACAGGACGAGATGCTCCTTGGTGATCTTGTCGTGGTTCACGCCATAGACGACGGTGAGGTCGGCGCCGTCCGAGGGGGCGGATACGAGCACGCGCTTGGCGCCGGCGGCGAGGTGGATCGCGGCCTTCTCGCGCGAGGTGAAGATGCCGGTGCACTCGAACGCGATGTCGACGCCGAGGTCCCTGTGCGGCAACTCGGCCGGGTTCTTGATCGCGGTCACCTTGATCTTGTGGCCGCCGACGATCATGAAGTCGCCATCGACCGAAACCTCGTGCGGGAAACGCCCATGCACGCTGTCGAAGCGAAGCAGGTGCGCGTTCGTTTCAACCGGCCCGAGATCGTTGATCGAGACGACCTCGATATCCTTGCGTCCGGACTCGACCAGCGCGCGCAGCACAAGCCGCCCGATGCGTCCAAAGCCGTTGATCGCTACCTTTGTGACCATTGTTTGTTCTCCTCGGTCCTGCCCGTTGTTCGCGGTCCGCGGCGGACTCCAAGATTGATATGACCGCTTGATTTAGTCGCTCGTTGAATGCGCCTTCGTTGTTCTAAAGTCTACGGGGCCGCGCGTATATGCGACAATTCGCCCGTCCTGCCAGACCTTAGGATGAAAGCGCCTTTGCGGCCGCGTCCGCCACCGCCTCCGGCGTGATGCCGAAAAACTTGTAGACCGCCTTGTAGGGTCCGCTTTCGCCATATCCCGTCATGCCGACGAACGGACCGTCGCCGATGATCGCGTCCCACCCGAAGCGCACCGCGGCCTCGACGGCGACCTTCACCTTGGCGGAGCCGATCACCGATTTCCGATAGTCCGCCGGCTGCTCGAAGAACGCGTCCATGCACGGGACCGAGACGACGCGAGCGGCGATGCCTTTTCCCTTGAGGATCTGCTGCGCGGCGACCGCGAGCGAGACCTCCGAGCCGGAGGAGAAGATCGAGACCGCCGCCTCGCCCTCGGCCGGCGCGATCTCGTAGGCGCCGCGGGCGCAGAGGTTCTCGGCGACGTGGGACTTGCGCAGCGCCGGCAGGTTTTGCCGGGTCAGAGCGAGGATCGAGGGCGAATGCTCGCGCTCGAGCGCCGCCTGCCAGCATTCGACTGTCTCGACGCTGTCGGCCGGCCGCCACAAGAACATGTTCGGCATCGCCCGGAGCGCGGCCAGATGCTCGACCGGCTGGTGGGTCGGGCCGTCCTCTCCGAGTCCGATCGAATCGTGCGTGAAGACATGCACGACCCTGATTTTCGCCAGCGCCGCGATCCGCAGCGCCGGGCGGGCGTAGTCGGTGAACGCCAGGAACGACGCCCCCGACGGAATGAGTCCGCCGTGCACGGAGATGCCGTTGCACGCCGCGGCCATTCCGTGTTCGCGGATGCCCCAGTGAATGTAGCGGCCCGAGAAATCGTCCGGCGTGATCTCCTTGGTCGCCGCCACCTTCGTGTTGTTCGAAGGCGTGAGGTCGGCCGAGCTCGTCACGAGTTCCGGCACGGCGGGCGCGATAACGTTGAGCGCGGCCTCGCCAGCCTTGCGGGTGGCGATCTCAGGCGCGTCCTGAGCAAGCTTGCGCTTGTAGCCATCGATGACGGCGTCGAAGCCCTTCGGCAGATGGCCGCCAATTCTTCGCTCGAATTCCGCCCGCTTCGCCGGTTCGAGCGCCTCGAGCGCCTCGAGCGCCTTCCCCCATTCCGCGCGCGCCGCAGCGCCCTTGGCGCCGATCTGCCGCCAGGCGGCGAGAATGTCGTCGGGGACGACGAACGCTTCGTAAGGCCAGTTCAGCGCCTTGCGCGCGCCGGCGACTTCGGCGGCGCCGGGCGCCTCGCCGTGGGCCTTGTTCGTTCCCGCCCTGGTCGGAAGGCCGAAGCCGATCGTCGTCTTGCAGGCGATCATGGTCGGCTTGTCGGAGGCCTGCGCCGCGCGTACGGCGGCGAGGATCGCGGCCGGGTCATGGCCGTCGATATTGCTGGCGTTCCAGCCCGCCGACTTGAAGCGCGCCACCTGGTCGACGGAGTCCGAGAGCGACGTCTTGCCGTCGATCGAGATGCCGTTGTTGTCGTAAAAGACGATCAGCTTCTTGAGCTTGTAATGACCCGCGATGGCGATCGCCTCCTGGCTGACGCCCTCCATCAGGTCGCCGTCGGAGGCGAGCACATAGGTATGATGGTCGATGACGCCGGGAAACTGCGCCGCCATCATGCGCTCGGCCATGGCCATGCCGACCGCGGTCGAGATGCCCTGCCCCAGCGGGCCGGTCGTGGTCTCCACGCCGAGCGTATGGCCGTATTCGGGGTGACCCGGCGTCTTCGAACCGACCTGGCGGAACCCCTTGAGGTCATCGATCGTGAGGCCTTTGTCGCCGCCGGTCCCGGTCAGATAGAGGAGCGCGTAAAGAAGCATCGAGCCGTGACCGGCCGACAGCACGAAGCGGTCGCGATCCGGCCAGTGCGGGTCGGCGGCGTCGAACTTCAGCACGTCTCGGAACAGGACGGTGGCGACGTCGGCCGCCCCCATCGGCAAGCCGGGATGTCCGCTGTTGGCCTTTTCCACCGCATCGACAGCCAGAAAACGGATCGCGTTGGCCATGGAATCATGTGTCGGGCTCGTCGCCATCGAGGCTCTCCTCAATCCTTGCTTGCTCTGGGATTTGCGCCCCGCCCGGGGGCGCGCGTTGCTTCGGACAAGACCACTAACCTGCCAGCGGTTCGACCGCAATTCGGGACGCGTTGCGACTCGTTCAAGCATCGCGTAAAAAAAGCATCGCAATGAGTGGAAGCGAAACCGCCTTGGACGCTTTGGAGCGGTCTTTGACCCGACTCGCCGCCGCGGTCGGATTGCTCGAAAGAGCCGCCGAGCGCCGCATGCGCCACGACGAGGCGCGCTCGAACGCCGAGGAGGAGTTCGCCCTGATGCAGGACGACCGCTCGCGCCTCGCCGTCGAGCTCGACGCCGCCCTCGACCGTTCGCGCGCCCTCGAGGCCGCCAGCGCCGAGGCTGGTGAGCGGCTCATCCGAGCAGCCCAGACGATCGGACGGATCCTCGAACGCATGGAGCCGCCCGCGGACTAGCTGGCGGGCCGGCGTGAGAAGGGATTGCGGCATGGCGCAGGTTTCGGTGACGATCGACGGCCGCAAGTACCGCCTCGCCTGCAACGAGGGCGAGGAGGCGCGGCTCGAGCAGCTCGCCGGAATGGTCGACGACAAGATCAACGAGCTGCGCCGGGCTTTCGGCGAGATCGGCGACCAGCGGCTCGTCGTCATGGCCGCGCTGACCTTCGCCGACCAGTACGCCGAGGCGCGGGCGGCGGCCGAAGCCGAGCGCCAGCGGGCTGATGACGACGCGTCGCGGTCCGAAGCGGTCGCCGCGACGCTCGATGGCCTCGGCGCCCGGCTCGAAGACCTCGCAGCGCGTCTGGCCGGCGGCGCCGAGGCTTGAGGCGGGAACGCGCCGCTCACTTGCGTGACTGCCCATAGACCACGCCGCGGTCGATGACCTCGGCCGCGATTTGCAGAAGGGCGTCGGCGCTGTCTGGCTTGACGAAGACCTTGTCGG
>Ga0074045_10005817_pt1 | contig 10698 bp, 12 predicted proteins | sample BogForMeECP23OM2_FD_94442 | JGI IMG/M metagenome (GOLD analysis project Ga0074045, IMG submission 94442) | Bog forest soil microbial communities from Calvert Island, British Columbia, Canada - Bog Forest MetaG ECP23OM2 | ecosystem: Environmental > Terrestrial > Soil > Wetlands ... | reverse complement strand
CACCGTCATCGGCAAGTTGAACCAGGCGCGGGACCAAATCATTCCCAACCTGGGCGCGACGGCGCATTCCTTCAGCGCCGAGCAAATCCAAGCCCTGTCGCAGGGCGCCAATGCGCCGTTTAATGAGGTTATCCTGCGCGCGCCGGGCGTGGCGCAGGATTCAGCGGTGAACGGTGATTTGCATGTGCGCGGCGAGCACGCGAACCTGCAATATCGCATTAACGATGTGCTGCTGCCGGAAGGCATCACGGGATTCGGGCTGGAACTCGACCCGCGTTTTGTGGAAAACATGCAACTCATCACCGGCTCGCTGCCGGCGGCTTATGGTTTCCGCACCGCCGGGGTCGTGGACATCCACACGAAAACCGGCGCGTTCGAAAACGGCGGCGCGGCGGAAATGTATGGCGGCAGCTATGACACCATCCGGCCGAGTTTTGAATACGCCGGCTCGCAGGGAAAATGGAATTACTTCGTGGACGGCAGTTACGAGCATAATGCCCTCGGCATCGAAAATCCCACACCGAGCTGGTACGCCGTCCACGACCTGACCGATCAATTCAAAACGTTCCTGTATGCGTCTTACATCCTCGACGACACCAGCCGCGTCACGGTGATGGGCAGCGGGTCCTACAGCAGCTTCCAGGTTCCCAACACACCGGGTTTGCGTGTCGGAACTGCGCCTGGCGGCGACCCATGGAACACGACGGCAGGGCCGGCAGCATTTGATTCATCGGGTTTGAATGAGAATCAAAGCGAGCAGAATTATTACAGCGTTGTGACCTATCAGAAATCGGCAGGCGATTTGAATTATCAAGCCTCCGTTTTTGGCCGCAACAGCAGCGTGCATTTTGTCCCCGACTCCATCGGTGATCTTTTCTTCAACGGCGTGGCCAGCGACGTGAAGCGCACGCTTTACTCCGGCGGAATCCAAGCCGACGCCAGCTACGAACTGAACGACCAGCATACCTTTCGGGGCGGCTTGCTGTTTCTGGACGAAATGGTCCAGGCCAACTCGACCACGACTGTGTTCCCGATGGACAGCACCGATACGACCAGTTTCAATCCTGATGGCGGGCCGGAAACCAAAGTGAACGACGAAACACTCCACGGCATTTTTGCCGGTGCGTATGTGCAGGATGAGTGGAAAATCCTGTCCAACCTCACACTCAATTACGGCGCGCGATTCGATATTTTTTATGCGTCATTCGACCACGAGAACCAGCCCAGCCCGCGCGCGAACCTCATCTATCAACCGACGGCCTCGACGACCTTGCACGCCGGCTACGCGCGCTTTTTCACGCCGCCGCCGGTGGAAAACGTGCCCAATAACACGGTGAACGACTTCATCGGCACCTCGAATCAATCATCCGTCACGAACGGGATCAATTCGGTCAAGGCCGAGCGCGCGAATTATTTCGACGCCGGCATTTCGCAAAAAATCACGCAGCACCTGCAGGTCGGCGTGGACGGCTATTACAAGAACTCGGTGCAGCAGCTCGACGACGGATTGTTCGGGCAGACGCTCATCCTTTCGGCGTTCAACTATGCCCGGGGAGAAGTTTACGGCGTGGAATTCACCGGCTCTTACAATCAGGGCAGTTTCACCACTTATGCGAACATTGCGTACTCGGTGGCGAAAGGCATAAACTGGAGTTCAGCGCAGTTCCTGTTCAGTCAGAATGATCTGGCTTATGTCAAAAATAACTGGATATATCTGGATCACGACCAGACGGTGACCGGTTCCTTCGGTACTGCCTATACTTTGAAAGAGTCGGACACAACCAGCACACTGTTTTACGTGGACGCGCTTTACGGCAGTGGCCTGCGGCAGGATGGCGGCGGGTTTGAATCGAACGATCCTGCTGCCCCCATCCCCAACGGGGCCACCGTTCCGGCCTACTTTACGGTGAATGTGGGCGCGGAACAGGACTTCAAGCTCAGCCGGAAACAAATGCTGAAAGCCCGGCTCGATGTCGTGAACGTGACCGACAACAGTTATGAACTCCGCAGCGGCACCGGCGTCGGCGTCAACGCCGCGCAATACGGCGCGCGCATCGGTTTCTTTGGCTCGATCAGTTACATCTTCTGAAATGTTCCTCCGACCAATGAGCAACACGGATGCAAATCGAACTTTGTCCGGCTACGAGCTGAAAGACGAGCTGGCCCGGCTTTGCCTGCCATCGGCCAAGCGGGACGCCAGTCTCAAGCTCGGCTGGGTCAATTCGATTTGCATCCTTTTTCTCCTGATTGGAATTGCCGGCGCGCGGCGCGGCGTCATCGCCATCAAACCGGTCCCGCCCATCCGGGAAGAGGTTCCCGTTGTCTTCCAGCCGGCGGTGTTGCCGCCCCAGGTAACTGCCGTGAGGAAGGAGCAAATGGCGCAGGAAAACAATCAGCCGCGGGTCCTCGTCGCCCTGCCGAACGCGCCGAACATCAACTTCGGGGTGCCGACCATCGGCACGCTCGTGGCGCCCGCAGCGCTGGCGACCGCGCCGCAGGAAGCTCCCGTGCGCATTGGTTCTCTCAGCAACACCGGCGCGGGCGGCGAACGGCCCGAACCGCCTTATCCCCAAATTGCCAAGGAAACCGGCGAACAGGGCACGGTGAAACTCCTTCTCGGCGGAGACGGGGCAGGTAACATCATTTCCATTGACGTGAAAGAATCGTCCGGTTTTCCAATTCTTGACCGCGCCACGGTGGATTTCATCAAGCGCCACTGGCGGCTTCCGGCCGGCACGGGCAACCGCCTTTTTGAAACCAGCATCACTTACCAACTGCTACTGAACTGATCTCCCAAAGCGGGACAACCAACCAAATCAAAACCTATGCTCGCAAACATCGTTCTTGAATTCTTCCTTAAAGGCGGCCCGGTCATGTGGCCGATTCTCGTCAGCGCCATTGTCGCCGTCGCCGTCGTCGGCGAACGCGCGTTCTGGTGGTGGCGCGAAAGCCGCAAGCGCGACCCGCAAAAACTTGAGCAACTCCTCGCCGCGCTGGAAAACTCCGACGTCGCCGCTGCGAAGAAAATTTCCGAAGGCTCGGAAGACCCGGTCATTCGCATGATTCATCACGGCCTCAGTCATGTCGGCCACGTCCACACCTCGTTGCTCGGCGCGTTGCAAATCGCTGCCGGCATCGAACTCAAACGGGCCGGGCGTTTCCTCACGGTGATGGACACACTGGTGACGCTCGCGCCGCTGCTCGGCCTGCTCGGCACCGTCACCGGCCTCATGCGCGCCTTTCTCAACATCGGCAGCGCGGAATTGTCCGTCGTGGGCGTCACCGGCGGCATTGGCGAGGCGTTGATTGCCACGGCCTGCGGCCTGGCGATTGCCATCTTTTCGCTGATTCCCTTCAATTTTTTTTCCGCCAAGGTGACGCAATTACAGTTCGAACTGGAAACGGCGGCAACCAATGTCGAAGTGATGGTCGGCGGCGGCGGAAAATCGGGTGACACCGTCCATCTCCACAAACCGGCGGCCCCGGGCCAGGCCACCAGCCATTGACTGAAATGACTAAATTCTAAATCCGAATGACTAAAGAATTCCAAATGAAGAATGATCCCGCAAAGCGGGAGCGAATGGAATTTCGGCGCCCGCTCTCCCATTCGTCATTCGGATTTCGTCATTCTTTAATCATTAGGGCTTCGTTCCCGCACTGCGGGATCATTTTCCGATGAAAATCCCCTCCCCCATTCTGAAACGCCGCTCACGGATTGTCATCATCCCGCTGATTGACATCATGTTTTTCCTGTTGGCGTCGTTCATGATGGTAGCTTTGGAGATGAGCCGGACGGAGAACATCAAGGTCAATCTGCCACCCGCCTCCCAATCGCGGCAGGATTACCGGCCGGACATGGTCAACATCGCCGTGGACAAATCCGGCGCCGTCTGGCTGGAGAAAAAGGAAATTTCGCTGGCCGACCTCGGCCTCTCCTTGAGCAACCGCTTTCGCGCCAATCCCAACCTCCCGGTCTATATCAGCGGCGACCGCGATGCGCTGCACGGCGACATGGTGAAGGTGTATGAAACCGTCCGCGCCGTGGGCATCCAAAAGGTCGCGTTCATGACCGACAGCCGAAATGACGTAGCGGCTTTCGGCGGAAAGCCGCCAACTGGAAAGGAATTAAAATAATGCGGCGCTCTGCCGAGACGCCGCTACAATGAAATGAAAATCCGCACGCCAGTTCCGGAAAAGAAGTCGCGGCTGGAAATCATCCCGCTGATTGACATCATGTTTTTCCTGCTCGCGTCGTTCATGATGGTCACGTTGCAGATGCAGATTGTCCGCACGCTCAAGTCCAATCTGCCCACCGCCACGCTTGCCACGCCCTCGAAGAAGCCCGACATCGTGAATCTCACCGTGAACCCGGACGGCCAGGTTTCCGCGGACGACAAACCCATCGCCTTTCCCGAATTGTTCACGATGTTGACGAACCGTTACAGCCTGAACACCAACCTGCCCGTCTATATCACCGGGGCGCGGAACGCCACGCACGGCTCGGTGATGTTCGTCCTCGATTATGTAAAACGCGCGGGCATCCAGCGCGTCGCCATCGCCGTCCAGGCGGCACCCGACCATCCGACTCCATGAAAAATTTCCAGGTGAACCTGCTCATCGTCCTCGCGCTCGGCCTTTGCGGCCTGTGCGCCCGGCAATGGTATGAACAAACCGTTCAGCGCGGCGAAATCCAGACCTTGAACCGAATGGTCTATGACCGGAACGCCGCCATCCAGGGCTACACCAATTCCATCGCCACGCTGAATCATCAGGTCAACCAGATGGACGCGCGCCTTACCGAAATCAAGGCCGCCGCCACGACCAATGAACAACTCGTCATTTCGCAGAAGGCCGAAATCGCGCAACTCCAATTTGCGAACGAAAATCTCACCAACGAAATCGTGCAATACAAAGCCGCCGTGGACGCGCTGGAATCGAAGCTGAAGGAAGTCTATGCCGGGATTGACAAGCAGAATGAAGCCATTTCCAACCTCGTCGCCCAGCGCAACGAACTCGTGCAGAAATACAACGATGAAGTCAAAGACCGGAACGACATTGTGGCCAAATACAACGACCTGGTGAAGCAGGTGGAAAAACTGCAAGGCGGCTCCAAGCAATAAACAATTCCACGGCGGCTTTAAATTCCGTATCTTTGAAACATGGCGTTACTTGAAATCTCTGAGCTTAAAAAATCGTTTCTCAATCCGGAAGGTTTTGACCACAAGGTCATCAATGTGAAGCGGTTCATCCTGGATGACAAGTCGCACGTGGTGCTCCAGGGCGAGAGCGGCCTGGGCAAAACGACATTTCTGCACCTGATTGCCGGAATTCTCAAGCCGGACGCCGGCAGGATCACCATCGCCGGCCAGGCAATGTCCGCCTTGAGCGAGTTGGAGCGGGATCGTCTGCGGGCGACGACGATTGGCTACATTTTCCAGGCGTTCAACCTCTTGCAAGGCTACACCTGCCTGGAAAATGTTTTGCTCGGCATGTCATTCGGACCGGGCGCCGACAGGGCTTTCGCCGAAACGTTGTTGCGTCGGGTCGGCCTGGGCGAACACCTGAAACATCGGCCGCGTCAACTTTCCATTGGCCAACAGCAACGCGTGGCGGTCGCCCGGGCGCTGGCCAACCGGCCGAGACTGGTCCTGGCGGATGAGCCGACCGGCAACCTTGATCACAAGAATGCACTCAAGTCGGTGACCCTGATTCGTGAGGTGTGCCGCGAAAATGGCGCCGCACTGCTGTTGGTCAGCCATGATCGCGAAATTCTTTCACAGTTCGAAAAAGTCCAGGAGTTTGGAGCAATCAATAACATTTCACAGGAGGAGACAAGCCTATGACCATCTGGTTGATTGTTTTCAAAAGTCTCCGGCAGCATGCACTTTCCACCGTCGTTACCGCCTTCTCCGTTGCCCTGGCCGGCGGTCTCCTGATGTCGGTCTGGTCAATCAAGGAGCAATCGGAAGCCACCTTCACCGGCGTGAATGCCGGTTTCGATGCCGTGCTGGGCGCGCGCGGTTCCAAGCTGCAATTGGTGCTCAACGCCATTTTTAATCTGGAAGCTTCGCCCGGAAATCTCGCCTGGTCTGACTTTCTCGACATTCAAAGAAACCCTGATGTCGAACTCGCGGTTCCGATCGCCGTGGGCGACAACTATCACGGCTACCGGCTCGTGGGAACGACGCTTGATCTGTTCGAAAAAAATGAATATGCGCCCGGCAGGAAATATGCTCTCCAGGCGGGCGGCAACTGGTTTGACCCAAAACGCCGGGAAGCGGTGGTCGGCGATTTTGTTGCGCGCAAAATGAACCTCAAGGTCGGCGATACATTTCATCCGTTCCACGGCCTCATCTTCGACGAGAAAAATCAACACTCGGAAACTTATGTCGTGGTCGGTGTGCTCAAACCTTCCAATACGCCGGCCGATCAGGTGATTTGGATTCCGCTCGAAGGCCTCCAAAAAATGAGCGGCCACGATCCCAAATTGGCGACCGAGGTCAGTGCCGTGCTGGTCAAATTGAAGGCGGATAGCGCGCTGGCCGGTTTCCAAATGGACTTCATGTACAACCGGCAGGGCAATCGCCTTACCTTCGCCTGGCCGATTGGAACGGTCATGGCGGAGCTGTTTGCCAAAATTGGCTGGTTCAATCGGGTGCTCACACTGGTTTCATATCTGGTCGCCATCGTGGCCACCGCCTCCATCCTCGCCAGCATTTACAATTCGATGAACGAACGGCGGCGGGAAATTGCCATCCTGCGTGCGCTTGGCGCCCGGCGCACCACCGTTTTTACCTGCATTTTGCTGGAAGCGGCTTCGATTTCCATCCTTGGGATGCTGGCCGGGTTCGTCCTCTACGGAATCATTTTCACCATTGTAGCCGACATCATCCGTGCCCAGACCGGTGTCGTGTTGGACCCATTAAAATTCAACATCGTCATGCTGTGGGCGCCGGTTTCGCTCATCGCTTTGGGCACACTCGCGGGGATTGTTCCAGCGCTCAAAGCCTATCGCACCGATGTCGCCGAAAATCTCGTGCCCATTTCGTGAGTTCGGGAAGCATGAACCTGAAACCGTTCATTCTGATCTGCGTGGCGCTGGTTGCCGGATTCAATGGCGGATGTTCCAAAAGCGAAAAGTCTTCAACTCCTGCGCCGGAAGCGGTTCACAAATTCGAGCCACACCCACTGCACGGCGAAACCCTCGTCAAACTGGGCGAAGACGAATACTCCATCGAACTGGTGCTCGACGTCTCTGCCGGGAAGTTGCAGGCCTATATCATGGATGGCGAAGCGGAAGATTTTGTCCGCATCCCGGAAGCATCTTTCGAGATTATCGCCAGGTTGCCCGGCCGGGAGGAAGTCCTGACCATGAAAGCCGTTCCCAATGGCGCCACCGGTGAAACGGTTGGCGATACCGCCCTTTTTGAGGTAAATTCCGATTGGTTGAAAACGACACCGGGATTCAATGCAGTTATTAAAGAACTGACCGTGGGTGGCAATAAATATCAGAACATCGCGTTTAACTTCCCGAAAGGAAATGACACGGATGAAACAGAAAAAAAACGGCCGTGATGCCGTGACGCCCGCCAACAGAAAAAATTACGCGAGGATTGTGGCCTTGGCCGGCGCGGGTGTTGTTCTGGCTTTGACCGAATTCCTCTGTCTGCCGGCGCTTTTGCCCAAGCCGGTCACCTTTCCCCGGGCGATTCACGGTGAACTGATCAGCCCGCCTTTGGAGACCAATTCCATAACAGCAGCCGGTGCATCACCCGCCCGGCCAGTACCCTCCTCTGTCGGGATGAAAGGTCCGCCTGGCGGACACAAAGCAAATTCCGGCCCCATCGAAACTGTTGATGGCCATCTGCAAGTCGGCTTCGACAAATTGGCGGATTTTCAAGTCTTTGTGCTGCATCAAGTGACGGACCCGGTCAGGTTGACGACCGTTCCAAAACTAAGCCGGCCAATTCCTGATTTCATCAAATCCCTGGACAACCGCGAAGTCGCCGTCCAGGGATTTATGTTGCCGTTGAAACTTGAAAATGCCCGGGTCACCGAATTCCTGCTTATGCGAAGCCGCTCCTTCTGCTGCTTTGGAATACCTCTCAACATCAACGAATGGATTCACGTCCGCATGAAGGGTGACGGAGTCCGGTCCATCATGGACGTGCCATTGACGGTTTACGGAACGTTGCATGTCGGTGAGATTATCAAGAACGGGCAATTGAGCTGCATCTACAAACTGGATGGGGAGAAAATGGACGAGCCGGTGAATTTCCGCTGAGATCGCCGCGTGAGGCGAGGCCTTTTACGCGGCTCCCTGACCCGCTGCCCGCGCCGACCGAATTTCTGGAAAGAAAAAACCGGTGATCCGAACTTTCGGACCGCCGGCAAATCTTTTTCTGCTCATTCCGCCAGAGTTTTTGCACGGCCTGGCGCGGTGTTAGACCACATGGCAACGACTGGCGAAGCATCAATACCGCCGTGCTGCTGCATCGCCTTAGCTCTCTCTGTCATGAAGTTCATGACAACAAAACAGAGCAACAATCCGTTGATAATGATGCCGACGATAGCTGGCGCTAGAATGCCCTTCGTGCCGTGCTTGGAAATACCGAATAAAGCGACGATGCCGAAAATCAAACCGAGGACGACAAGCCAAAGGGCAACGCTCGCAACTAGCGCAATAATCTTTCGCGGGACAATCTGTCTGTTGAATATCAAAAGCACGAAGACAATGATGGTAATGATGGGGCAAACCCAACTGAGCTTGGCTGCCTGGTGTGAGAACGATGTCGTTTTTGGTGGCGTTAGTTTATCCATATTCGTATGTGGTCTAACGATTTGAGCTAAGCCACAGCCGAGATTGTGGCGTGATCTGCAATAAGATTAATCGCTTTTGCATAACTGTTCATGCCTTCCACTGCGACGGCCGTTGGCTTCAGCGATTTGATACTCCCTTCAAAGCCCTGGTTGGTTTTGGTTATCATCATGGGCGACGGGCGGGGAGTGTAACGAGCACTCCCCGCATAACCAATCGCATTAACGCGGGGTCTCGCGACCCCACATCGAATGATCGCTATGAAGTATTACACTTCCACGACACAATTCAACTGCGGAATTGATCTGCACGCCCGGCAGATGTACGTCTGCCTCATGGATCGGGACGGCCACAAGCTCGTCCATACCAACATCAAAAACAATGACTTCGACTATTTCCTCCAGCGCGTGGCCCCCTGGCGCCACGACCTGACCGTCTGCGCCGAATGCATGTTCGGCTGGTATTGGCTGGCCGATGCCTGTCAGGCCGCTGGACTGACCTTCGTGCTGGCCCACGCGCTCTACCTCAAAGCCATTCACGGTGGCAAAAACAAAAACGACCGTATTGATTCCGAAAAAATCGCGCATCTGCTGCGCACCAACCTCATCCCGCCGGCCTACGTCTATCCCGCCGCCAAACGCCCGCTGCGCGCCCTGCTGCGCCAACGCATCCTTTACGTCTGGCGCCGCTCCGAACTGCTGGCCCGCATCCAATCCCATCAACTGGCCCACAACCGCAGCCCCGTCCGTCAGACCCGCTCCAACCGTGATCCCTGGGAACAACAACTCCTGGCACAGGAAGACCATCCCGTCCGCCAACTGGCCTTGCAAAATGATCTGGCCCTCATCCGCCATTACGACGCCCAAATCAACACGCTGGAAGTGCAACTCCAGAAACTCACCAAAGAAAACGCCCCGCGCGACTATGCCCTGCTCCAAACCACGCCCGGCATCGGCGAACACCTCGGTCTGACCATTCTCCATGAAATCGGCGACATCGCCCGCTTTCCCACCGTCAAGGATTTCCTCTCTTACTGCCGGCTGGTCAAGGGCACGGTGGCCAGCGCCGGACAGATCAAAGGCCTGCGCGGCGCCAAGCTGGGCAATCCCTATCTGCGCTGGGCCTTTGGCGAAGCGGCCGTCATTGCCAAACGCGACCCCGCCGTCATTGGCCCGCTGGCCCAACGGCTGGAGGCCCGGATGAATGGCAACAAATTCAAGGCCAACACCGTGCTGGCCATCAAGCTGGCCCGCGCCGTGTATTACATGCTGCGCAACCACACCGTCTTCGACCCGGAGCGATTGGTGGCCGCGCTGACGCACAAATGAATTTGGCCCTGGCCAGAGCCAACCCGCACGTCTAACTGGAGCCGCTTATTGACCCGATGCCCTCACCAGTCACAGACCAAACTCATTGGTGCCCGAGCACCCACGGTCTGCGTTGGGCACGGCAGGACTCCGCGGATTTGATTGGGATCTCTGGCCAGCGGCCCAGACCGCAAGGTATTCGACCGCCGGGGGCGCGAGCTAAACGGCTCGGCCTTCGCCCCCGGCTGGCTTTACCTGGCCAACGACATCACCACCGAACGAAAAGATATTTTGGCGACTCCGCCCCAACCGCACGTCCGCAAAAAACTGGAGCCCGGGTGGGCAGCCGTCTTCGACTTGAATGGATAGCGGGTGGGTGAACTGGATAGAGTTTCTGGACCGCTGCGTGGCGCTCCGCTCGCGATTTATCGGAGTTGGATCACGCGGCTGGAAGACCGCCTCTGGTTCGGGCCAACGGCCCGGACTGGGAACGGCCCGACTGAGTCCGTATAGGTGTTTAGTCGGACGCCCAGCGTCCGCGCTGCCAAGAGAAATTAAGCCGGAGAGCCTCGT
>Ga0074045_10005816_pt1 | contig 10701 bp, 3 predicted proteins | sample BogForMeECP23OM2_FD_94442 | JGI IMG/M metagenome (GOLD analysis project Ga0074045, IMG submission 94442) | Bog forest soil microbial communities from Calvert Island, British Columbia, Canada - Bog Forest MetaG ECP23OM2 | ecosystem: Environmental > Terrestrial > Soil > Wetlands ... | reverse complement strand
TTGTTGTACCAGGCGTAATCGCCGGTGCCGCGCAGCGGATGGCCTTTTGGCATGGCGCCGACATCGTGCGCGACGCTGCCCTTGACCTTGAAGTCATCCCAGATCTGCGTCAGCGAGACGTCCTCGTATTGCTCCGGATGTTCCTTGAAATGCTGGCGCGCCTCCACGAACGAGCCGTGCAGGTGGTAGAAGCGCTTGGTGAGGTCCTCCGCCAGGACCGAGTCGATGAAGCGCTGGCACAACTCCTGCTCCACGTCCGGGAACAGCATGAGCAGCACCATCGAGTACCAGTCGACGTCCGATGGGTCGATGTAGGCGTAGTCGAAGCACTCCAGGAATCGCGCGACGTCCTTGCCGTTCTTTTCCACCCAGATGCAGGCGTTCGACAGGGGAAAGCTGAACTCGTTGAGGATCAGGCGCGTGAGTCGCAGCGCGCCCGCCTTGTCCTTCTTGTACGAGGGGCTCTTGCCGATGTGGTTGAAGATCCGGTTGTGGATCGCCGTGGTGCGGTCGAGCCAGGCAGGGTAGTTGTCCAGGGCGATTTTGGCTAGCTCCAGCGCCCGGGTCTCCTTGTTCTTAAAGCGCTTGACGTACTTGCGTTCGAAGGTCTTGCCGTCGATGTAGCTCTGCTGGGGGAAATCCAGAGCGACGGCGACCGGCAGCTTCCGGCTGGCCTTCGGGGCGAGCGTGAACGTGAGGCTGATCGCGGCCCCGTAGTCCTGTTTCGGAATGATGGCGCGCTTCTCGTAGAAGGTGCCGTCGTCGTTCAGCAGCAAGTCCTGCTTGAGACGGTTGAGGCAGAAAGAAGGATGCGTGTCAACGCCGACGCCCTCGGTATCCGGCACAGCCAGGACCATGCGGTCCGCGCATTCCTGGCTGGCCATGACGACGCCCCTCATGCCCGACGCGGCAAAGGCTTTGTGCACCTGGCCCTTCACCGGCGTCGAACCAGCGTAGGCCGTGTCCTGGTCCGTCGGCTTCAGTTCCTTTTCTTGCAGGTTGACCAGCGACGGCCGCGGGATCACGAGGACGACCTGCTGCTCTTGGCTGGATGTGTTCGTGACCTCGAATTCCTCGACGGCGATCGGCATCAGCGCGTCATCGGTCCCCGACAAGAAGGACGAGATCATGCGGCGGACCACCTTGATCTTGCCGAGCTTGTAAGTCAGCTCCGCCAGGGGCGTGGCGAGAGCGAGACTGGTCTGCTTCTCGCTAACCGGGGGATGGTAGTAATTCTTGAGGGCCGGCACGTCATCCGGCCCTTCCACCGCTTGCGGGTTTCTGGTCGTAAGCATGAAGGTCTTGTCAGCGACCCGCACGAACGGAGCCGAACCAAGTTGAACGCCGTTGTGATTGAGCAGGATGAGTCTGCCGGCGTCGTTCAAGCGGTTGTAGAGGCCCTCGGGCGAGATGCCGACCGAGCAAGTCGGGGCGCCCATGAGCGCGATCGTGTGGGGGAATTGAAGGGTCTTCGACATCCCCTGAAAGTGCACCGACATCTTGTTGTCAACGTAACGCTTCCGGATCTCCGCGCCTGTGATGGCGTAAATGTCGCTCATCGTCACGTCGTTCGCTTTCGACATGTGCTTTCCCCCAACTAACTCATCTCGACGCCAAGGTGTCGGCAGGAGTGCCGACACGGCAGGCTGAAGCCTGCGCCACAAAACTTTAGCAGTACGACAGGTCCAAGGTGATCTTCTTCGGCGCGGGCTTCTTCACGGCGGCTTCCCGCTGCACGCCCAGTTTGATCGGCAGCTTCGTCTTTGCCGATGGCTTGAGCTTGCCCCACAGCACGTCCACCGCCGCCCGGATCGAATCCGGCGTACCGCTGAAGTTGCAGATCACGGCGTCCGCCTCGTGGGTGGTGCCCTCGACGTACGGGTAGTTCGTCACGACGACGATCTTCTTGCCCGTCTCCTTGAGCTTCTTGATCAGCAGGCGGTTATTGCCGGTCTTGACGATGCGGGCGTAGTAGTTCGTCATGACGACGAGGTCCGCTCCTTTCGCCAGTTTCAGCGATTCTTCCACCTCCTCGTCGCTGGAGTGGAATGCTGTGTCGTCCAGGATGAGGTTGATGGAATGCTTGGACATCTGCTCGCAGAACATATGGGGGTGGCTGTACAGATCCTTTCCCAGGAAGGAGTAGGGAATGCATTGTTCGATGACCAGGATCTTCTTGTCCTTGTTCAGCGGCAGCAGCTTCTTGTCGTCGCGCACCACCAGAAGGGCTTTGTGCGCCACTTCGCGGGAGAAGTCCGTGGTTTCCTTGCTCCTGACAATGGCCTTGGTCTTGTTCGGATCCATTTTGCCGGCTTTTTCGAACAGGCCCTGGTCGTATTTCATGCACAGGAGCCGCCGGCACGCGTCGGTGAGCCGCTCTTCGGAAAGCTCTCCGCGCTCAACGGCGCCCTTGATCCCGAAGAAGCACTGGGAGCGGGACTCGTCGTCCGCCTTGAGGAGGATGGTGTCCACGCCGGCCTTGATCGCCATGGCGCACGCTTGGGGAAGCGGCCATTTCTTCAGGATGGCGGCCATGCCGATGGCATCCGAAACGACCACGCCTTTGAAGCCCATTTCGCCCCTCAGAAGATCGGTGAGGATTTTGGAAGACAGGGTGGCGGGGAACTCTTTGTCGAAGGCCGGGTAGATCGTATGCGCCGTCATAAGGGCCTTGGCGCCCGCATTGATGCCCGCCTGGAAGGTGACCAGCTCGACCTCGCGCATCCGCTTCAGGTCCCCCCGGCAGACGTCCAGCACGTCGTGCGCGTCGGTCGCCGAATCGCCGCGGCCGGCGAAGTGCTTGACCGTGGCGACAATGCCCGCGTCCTGATAGCCGCGCACCGTAGCTTCTACGAACTTCGCGCAAACCTTTGGATCATCGCCGAAGGAGCGCACACCGATTTCGGGGTTCAACGGATTGATATTAACGTCGCAGACGGGGTGATAGAACTGGGTGATGCCGATGAGGGCCATCTGTTTGCCGAGCGTGTTCGCCACCTTATAGGCAAGATCGAGGTCTCCAATGGCGGTCATTCCCATGGGTGGCGGGAACTGTATGACGTGACCGGAGGTGTAATCGTTTTTGAAATCGCCTTCCATGTCGATGGTGACGTGCAGGGGTATTCCCGAGGGCCGTTTCATCGCGATTTCCTGCAGCTGGTTGAGCGCAGCAGTGAGCTCTTCCGGAGTCACGCTCACGCCGAAGCTACGATCGTCAAAGTAGGTATGCGCGATGTCGAAATAGTCCTTCGGTTTTTTAAAGTTGGGGTCCACCTGGGAACGTCCCCAATAAAGGTTCTTGCATGTTTCCAGCGCGTACGGTTCCAGGCAAAGGCCGCCGGCGTGCAGTTTGGTGATCTGTTCGATCCCCGAGGGCGTCAGGTATGCGCCTCGCCACGTGAAGGTGAGAACCTGGCCGCATTTTTCCGCCAGGGTCATTTTCGCCAACTTCGCTGAAACAAAACTGTCTCTTTCTTTCGACATTGTGTGTCTCCTCAGAATTATTATTGATTATATTTTATGCCTTTGGCCTGTTCGCACCGATCGCAGTGCGCCAAGTCCGACCCGGAGTTCGCGTAACGACAAGAGCATTGACGGCCCCCGCGCCTCGGAAGTCTCCGGTTCGATTATTACCTCGATTTTGGGTTTGGAATCCTGGAGCGTCAAGTTAAATGAACTAGTCAACCGACAGGCCGGATGTTGTTATCGCAAGCCAAAATCCTGTGCAGTATTTCAAACGCAAATTCGCGCGGGAATGGACGATGCTACGATTCAGATGGAGGATTCTCCAAAAAATGCGGCCCGCCGGGGAAGCTTCCCCCGGTCAAGGCGTTGTGCCTGGGCCTGATTTCGAGACTGGAATCAGCCTTGGCGGCGATGAGCCGGTGGTTGAAAGTTATCAGTGTGGTTTTGGTTCCCCGCCGTTGCGAAAGCTTTCGGGCGGACCGAGATAGCTGGGTTTCACGCCGCCGAGGTTTACGACGAGTTTCTGCAACACCACCCCGGGGTCCACCATCCAGAATTTCAGGGTGTGATAACCGGATTTCGCCAGCGTGTGCGTCGTGTGACCGTAGCGCGCGTTGTCTTCCACGGATTTCTCCCAGTCCCGGTTTCCATTCTGGGCGCTGTAGTTCGCGGGAACAAGCGTAACCACTTGCGGCGTCTCGTCGTCAAATGACACCGCATAGCGAAGCCCCCGGCCCGGAACGAAATTCAAGGTTGGGGCCAGGATGGCGGCAACCTCAACCTTCCCGGGGCTGAACAAATACATCTGGTATTCAAGACAGGGAGAATCCTTCCCCGGTGTGGCACCCGGCGCGTCCACAGGCGCCATCGCTCTCAGGCCGGACAATGTCCGCCCGTAATCGTCAATCTTGATCCACCGATTGGCGCCGGCGTCGGATTTCCGGGTGTAGTGTTCCGCTTCGATGGAAACAAAGCCATCACTCTCCACGAAGCCTTGCAGGGAATTGCGCGTTACCTCCGCCGGATTGAAGGCATTTACTTTTACGATGGCCTTATTACTGGTCCCGGCGAGGGTTACCGTGCCGCTGGTCATGCCCTTCGAGGCTTTGCTCCAATCCACGCTGATCCACAGGCGTTTGTCCTTTACGACGGTGCCTTTGGTTTCGTTGACCAGAATCCAGGACTGGCTGGCAGTGGCGGTGAATTCAAAAGGCGCCGTTCCCTTGTTGAACACGTCAATGAAATGACGCGGTTGGTTGAACACGTCAAACCCCGGCAGGACCGCATCGCCCGGTGCGCCGGGCCAGGCGGCGTCGGAACCTTCCACGGCCACGCCCATCGCTGCCGCTTCCGGCACTTCAATCTCGGTGAGCTTGATGGCGTCCAGGTTGTTTTGGGGTGGATCCCGCCAGGTGGTATAACCCAGGTGCGACTGGTCCATGAAATGGTTCCACTTGCCGTTGGCGAACGTCTGGTTGAAATAACTCATCAAATTCGTGTCCGTCTGGAAGAGTGCCCGGGTTTCCGCCGCCATGTCGTTGGCGCTGGCCCGGCCCTGCCGGGCGTACAAGGCGTTTTTTCCCGCAGCGAGGGACAATTCATTCACCAGCGCGCTGGCCTTGATGGGGAACAACACCAATTCGTAGAAAGCGTCCTGTTTGGCTTCGGGTAACTTGCCATATATTTCCTCCGCTTTGGCGGTGATGGCCTTGAAGTCCGCCACCACGTTTTCCGCTTCCTGATAATTGACCAGGCTATAGGTGTCCGGCGCAAGCAGTTCAGGTTTGCGGCGGCCGTTGTATTTGGTGTATTGAGCAACAATTTCGGCGATGTCCCTGGCATCCGCCGGCCCGAATTCCCGCTCCGCCCACAGCCGTGTGAATTCGTCAGTGTTGTCATTGGTCCATCGGTCCGGGTTCCAAGCCAGGTGCATGAAATATTCGAGCGGGAATTCGTAACCCTTGAAGTGGCCCACGTTCACAATCCAGATCCGGTCCGCGCCGTATTGTTTGGCGAGGGACATCTGGTCCCAGATTTTGGCGATCGGGCTGGTGTTGAGCCACTGGTAGCTGCGCGGACCGCCATGATAATCAAGATGATAATAGACTCCGGCGCCGCCGGCACGCTTGCGTTCCTCGGCGGTTGGCAGGCGGCGAACGTTGCCCCAGTTGTCCTCGGCCCACAGCAGGGTCACGTCGTCCGGCACCCTCATGCCCGCGTTGTAGAAATCCTGCACTTCCTTGTAGAGGCACCAGAGCTGCGGCACTTTGGTCACGTCGGGATTCATTTCTTCAGCGATGATTTTCCGCTGAACCTCCACGATTTTTCCCAGCAACGCCATGTTTGCCTCCGGTCCTCCGGGAGCCATTGGGGTGTCATTCGCTCCCCGCAAACCCATGGTGATGATGCTTTCGTAGTCCTTGTTCCGCCGGATGCCCTCGCGCCAGAAATTTTCCAGGACGTTCGGGTTTTTGGCGTAATTCCAGGTTCCCAGCGTTTTCAAATAGCGCCGGTCCCACTCCTTCTGTGCCCGGAGCATCGGCTCCTGATGGGAAGTGCCCATGACGACGCCATATTCGTCCGCGAGCCGGGGGTTTTCCGGATCGTCTTCGTTGAAGGCGTTGTTCCACATGGCCGGCCAGAGATAGTTGCCCTTCAGCCGCAAAATCAACTCGAACACCTTGGAGTAAAACTGATGGTTGTAATTGGCCACCCCCTGAGGTATGGGCGGATTTGTGCTGGGTGGGACCAGACCGAATTTGTTGGTAATCCAATTGCTCAGGTCCGGCGCTTCGTCATTCAGGAAGAGGCCGCGGTATTTGACCGCGGGTGGCCCTTGGATGTATTTGCCCGGCTTCACAAACAGCGCGTCTTGGTGTTCGACGGCGACGTCCGCCCACCAATACCACGGCGATACCCCCATCTGTTCGGACAAATCATAAATGCCGTAGATGGTACCCCGCTTGTCGCTGCCCACGATGACCAATCCGCTGGCGACGCCGGGCAAAGGTTCCGGCACGACCTGAATGAAAAACGATTCCCACCTGCCAGTGATGGGCGAGACATCAATTTTCCCTTCGCGGATCAGGCGGTCAATGAGCCGGCTTTTGCCGATGGTGCCGATGAGGATCGCGTTCGTTCCGGGCCGGTTCGGATCGTGAATCATTTCGGGAGTCAGGCTCGTAACGCGGGTAATGTCCGACTGCAGATCGTTTGCGGCGCGGACGACCCCGGCAAAATCGTTGGTATCCACATACAGATTTGCAACGGCATTTTTTTCCATGATGGGGAAACAACCTTCGCGGCATGCATTTTCAACATATCGAACCTGGCCGAGCGCAAAAGCGTGGCCGGCAAAAATGAAGAGACAAAAGGAAACCGGAAGAAATTTTTTATGCATTTGATTTTCGGGCGGCGCGGTTTAATGGTAGCGGTAGAGTTTCACGCGCTGAATGCTGAATTGGCCGGGCGGCAATCGCACGTGTCTTCCTTGATGGCTCTCGTCGCCATTCAAACGCCGTCCATCCACCCAATGACCGTTCACAAAAGTTCCTTCATCAATACTCGCAATGCCGGCAATCGGGTCGCCCGGCGAATTCGGAGCGAAGGTCACGATGAGGCCGCTGCCGGCAATCACATATTCGTCCGGCGCCGTGGAAATAATCAGGCCGCCGAAATGCGGCCACGAATTTGTTTGATGAAAGCCGTCTGAATACGGCCAGGTATAATCATGCGCCACGTTCAGCGTGAAATTGCCCAACTGAATTTTTTGAATCCGATTCGTTTCGTCCAACACAATTCCGGCCATCGTTCCGTTGCCTTGATGTTCCAAAATCAACGGCGCGATCTGCGACAGAACCTCATAACTTTTCGCAAGCGACAAATCGTTTGTGCAAGATTTGGGGAATTCATCTTCGATTCCAAATGGCGAAACGCCCATCGCATCGTGCTGTCCGATGGCGTAAAAAAAATTGGCCGGGTCCGGCCTCGTTTCGGGAACGAACAGCGGATTTCCCGAACGATGATATTTCCCGCACCATTCGGAGAAGTTCGGGAAATAAATGTCCGGCGACAGAAAATCAATCTGGGGCGCGCCCGCCCGCCAGATATCCATCAAATGCGGAAGCGGTCCCGCGCTGGGATACTGCCCGGGTTTGTAGTTCGGGCGTATGAGCGCCGCGTTCACATACATCGGCAGTGGATATTCGGCCTTGCCCGCCGCCGCTACCTGGCCGGCATAACGTGCAAAATGCCAGGCCATGAAAATCTCATCCGTTCCAACGCCCGGACCGAAAACCTCCTCCCAGGTGCCGGAAGTTTTGAAACCCGCGTCCTCCCACACTCTGCGAAATTCTGGAATCAAACTGTCTTTGTGGTCTTGAAGACAAGCCATCAATTCCTTTGGCACCGGTTTGGAAAAAATTTCATTCGCAACAACAGAATGGTCGCGCGCATCGGGAATCATGCCGATTTCATTCTCCACTTGAATCAGGATGACCGTGTGTTTATGCCCGTCCACCTTGCGAAGGTGCCGCATGAAAGCCGCGAACACACGCGCGTCAGCATCGCGATTCACATCGCTGAACGGCGAAAAAATTTCCAAGCCCTGGCCGTCCTTGTCCTCGGCGCGGGGGAACCGTTGAAGATTGGTTTTGACCCACGCCGGCGCGTAAGACGACATGCTGTTTTTCCAACTGCCGAACCAAAGAAAAACCAAATGTAAATTATTGTGGCGCGCTTCATCAATGAGACCATCAACCAGCTTGAAGTCGAACCTGCCTTTTTCGGGTTCAATCAATTCCCACGAAACAGGAGCCAGCACGGTATTGAGATGCATCGCAGCCAACTCCGGCCAGATCGGTTTCAGGTAGTCGAGACTGGAGGAACTTGAATTGTGCAACTCACCGCCGAGGATGAGAAACGGTTTGCCATCTACAATCAATTGCGCAGCCGTCCCCTGTTTTTCAAGGTGTGGAATGGACGAAGTTTCATCTGCCAAAACGGTTGTCACCATGAGGTGGTGGTGGTTGGCAAAAATCAAAAGGCCGGCCAGCAGGAGAACTTTACGCAACGTCATCGGCGGCAAAAGCTGCCGGCGTTTCAGTTCCAAAGCCCGTGCGAATTCGTTCATGAACAGAAAGTCCGTTACGGTTTGAGGAACCATATGCAAATTTAATCGCCGGTCACAACAATTTCGATGGCGTCGGGTTTCCGGGCGGCGATGGCGGTGGCGGGGTCCAGATGCGGAATTCACCGCTGCAATGAAGCAGGCCCATCAAATACAACAGCCCATCGTAATAACGATGCTGTCCCGATGGAACTTCCGCATCCCAGAGCGCTTCGACGAACTGTTTTGCGCGCGGATTGGTTGCCGCCAGGCTGGCGACAGCGTTCATCGCCAGCAAACCGGTTGAGTGTTCGCCGGCCAGTTGACCGCCCTCCAGCGTGAATTGATTGCCATAGGTGGAAAAACCTTTGGCCTCGAAAAATGCCTGGAGCCGGTCACTCAATTCTTTTTCACGCGCATCTTTCGCCCACCAGGACCAATCCACCGACCAATTCATCGCCGTTCGCCACGCATCGAATCGAAAATTAACCGCGCCCGGATTCCAGGGGTGGCCTCTCGGGGTGCCGTCGAAGTTCGCATAATCCGGGGCCAGAGCGGTGACCGGATGGGTGGTGCGCGGAAAGAAATCGCGGCTGGCCGCGGCGGCTTCCATCCAGAAAGGCCGGTCGGCCGCCGGTCCCCAGCGCGCCCACAGTTCGTAAAACGCAGGCAGATGATAGGACGGATCGGTGTGATCGGGGTTGGTGTTGCCCGGAGAGAAGCGGACCATTTTATGTTCGGGATTGAAAAGGGGTCCGGCCGTAACCGGGCTGGTGCGCGCCGGACGGGTGATCAGTTGGCCCGTGATCAACGCGCGATGCCTCAGGTTGGTCAACAATTGATCGGCCTCGGCCTGGTAATTGTAAATGCCGGTTCCGCTGCCCCAACGCGCGGCGGCAAAATAAAGCGACATGACGAAATACTCTTCACCATCCGGCGCAACCATTTCGTCGTTTACGGCGGCGTTGGTCTTCATGCACCACGAAAAAAAACCACGGGACGGATGCGCGGGTGAGTCGTGGTACATGTAAGTTTTTGTCCAATTCCAGATCGCGTCGAACTCGATCTTTTGGTTCAGTTGCACGGCGATCATCATGCCGTAGGACATGCCTTCGGTGCGCACGTCGTTGTGGGCGATATCCGTGACATAGGCGAGCGCGCCGTTGACATTGGTTCCAGCGGGAAAATAAACCGCCTGCGTTCCCGGGTCGCCGTGGAACAATTGCTGGAAGGCGGCGCTGATTTTATGGGTCACTTCCTCCTGCGGGTGCCCGGCTTCAACAAACAGATTGCGGTATTGGCCGGTGGCGAAGGCGCCGGAACCGTTGAGGTTGTTCCGGGTAAAACCGAAGTGCCGGTCGGCGAAGTTGAGGAATTGCTCCCAGTCGTAGTCATTCTGGCCGTGCGTGCCTTTTCGATTGTGGTAGCCGATGAAATCGCCGACGGGTGTTTCTACTGTCGGCCAATCCTCCACGCCGAGACCTGTTTCACCAAAAAGTTGATAAACCGGCCCGGCGGCCCTGGCGGCGAGGAATGAACCGCGCGGGTCGCCCCAATAATCCTGCTCGGCGGTGGCGATATAGACCGGCCGGGGTGCCATCAGAGCGATGAGCATGTGCCAGTCAACGGGCAGATCGTTCACCCGATCGGCATAATTTTTGAAATTGCCGGCGAACCAGTACGGCGCAAAGCCGGTGATGGATTTGATCGTCTCGCCAAATTGACGGCGGACGATGGTCTGGCCGGCGCAACCGGCCTCGCCCGAAAAGACAATGGCAAAACGTTCGTCCTGCGCGCCCGCCCACATGACAACCTTGCCGTATCGGGAAACCCCGTTGAGACAAACTTTTTTGGCGTCAATCGCCGGATCAGTCTCGAGATAATCCATCGCCCGGCTCATGGCCCAGGCCCACGCGCCAATCGCACCCCACTCATCCGGACCCGGCTCCGTTTGGCCCGGCGGCGCAAAGAACGCGCGAATGCTGTTGGTATACAGGTTGGCCCGGTCGGCTTGAACCTGGTCAATCCTGACACTGACCGTGCCATAGCCGCGTTTGTAAATTTCCGGGTTGGGCCGGCCGAAGCCGCCCGCGAGCATGAAGACCGGCACCGGTTTTCGGGCATTGAGC
>Ga0074045_10005813_pt1 | contig 10703 bp, 8 predicted proteins | sample BogForMeECP23OM2_FD_94442 | JGI IMG/M metagenome (GOLD analysis project Ga0074045, IMG submission 94442) | Bog forest soil microbial communities from Calvert Island, British Columbia, Canada - Bog Forest MetaG ECP23OM2 | ecosystem: Environmental > Terrestrial > Soil > Wetlands ... | reverse complement strand
GTCAACTCGCTGGGCACGCCGGAGAAGATCTTCACCAAGGAGATGGACGCCTACGGCTTCAGTGACTACTTCGGGGTGGGTGACATCATCGCGCACACTCGCGGGGGCTACCTGCACGACGGCATCATCTCTGCGATGGGCGTGAACTGGCTGCGCGGCCACGGCAAGGAGTTGGCTGCCCAAGGCAAACCGTGGTTCCTCGCCGTGAACCTCGTCAACCCGCACGACATCATGTTCGTCAACACCGACCGTCCCGGCGAGAAGGTCCAGGCGCGCAACATTCTTGGACACATCGAGCCCGCGCCCGCCGACCCGCTTTATGCGAAGCAATGGGCCTTCGAGATGCCGCCGAGCTACCAGCAACCGCTCGATGCGCCAGGTCGGCCAGCTGCCCATGCCGACTACCTCCGGTCCCACGATGCACTCGTCGGAAACATCGCCAACGAGGATTGGCGCTGGCGCTACCGTCACAACTACTACCTCAACTGTTTGCGTGATGTTGACCGCAGCATCGTTCCGTTGCTCGACGAGCTCGAGGCGCTCGGGCTTGCTTCCAACACGATCATTGTGCTCACTTCGGACCATGGCGATCTCGACGGCGCCCATCGATTGCACTCGAAAGGAGCCACGGCTTATCGCGAGCAGAACAACGTGCCGCTCATTTTCGTGCACCCCGCGCATCCCGGTAGCAAGCGCTGCAAGGCGGTGACCACTCACCTCGACATCGCACCGACGCTCTTGGGACTCACCAACGCCAGCCCCGAAAAGAAGTCGGCGATCGCGAAGGACCTGCCCGGCAAGGATCTCTCGCCGCTTCTTGCAGCGCCGGATAAGGCTTCGCATACCGCGATCCGGGACGGCGCGCTGTATTGCTACAACATGTTCGCGTACATCGACGGCGCGTTCTTGGAGAAGGCGGTCGCCATGTTGCAGCAGCCCGACGGCAAGTCGAAGCTGAAGGAGGCGGCACAAGCCGGGACGATGCGGCCTGATCTCGGAAAGCGCGGCGCAATCCGCAGCGTCTACGACGGCCGCTATCGGTTCGCCCGCTATTTCTCCCCCAAGCAGCACAACCGCCCCACGTCGGTCGAAGCCCTCTTCAAACTGAACGACGTTGAACTCTACGATGTGGAACGTGATCCACTCGAACGCAACAACCTGGCTCTGGATTTGGCGACGCACCGCGAGCTTCTCGAGGCGATGAATGCCAAATTGAACAGCCTGAGCGACCGAGAAGTGGGCGAGGATGTCGGACAGATGCTACCCGGGGGCGTGGACGGTGGCTGGGTCGTGACGGACGCTGTGTACGACCTGTGAACGTCGGTATCGGTGCTGCGGGAGCTTAGCGAGCCACCACCGATGCGGGTCGGACGGATAGATCTTGCCGATGGGCGTTAGCTGCGGCGACTTCGCGCCGAACGTCGGTCTGCGTCAGTTCGGTCAGGTTTGTAGATTCACCAGGAGAACGCACCGGCCTGGCCTAAGGATGCGAAGGTTCTGGTCGTGCCCAAAAGGCGGCCTGGTTCCTCAGCTTCGGTGTTTGCGGGCGTAGTCGCCCGCGGCTCCGCGCCGGCAACAAACGCTTGGCCGAGGCCGGGATGCTCGGGCAGGCACAGACCGGTCGCCCGACGCGCCTTACGGTGCCCGAGCGCCGGGTTGCAGCCCCGGCGCGTGGCCATCGTTCATGGCACCCCCAGCGGCGAGCGTCGGCCGCGCCAAAAGCGTGTCCACCCGTAGCTTGCCTGCGTGCTGGCGGCACGGGTCGGGGGGCTCCGAGTCTTTCTGCGGACGGCATCTGCCACGACCTCGAGCCGCCCGCGTTTTTGAAGGCGTGCACCGCTAAACCCGGCAGGGTCGCGGTCGCGGCGTGTCGTCTTTGCGCTTCGGATTCCGATCTAAGGAGTGAAGGGAATCGGAAAGGAGACTACCGCCGGGCGTCTTGGTAGAGCCATTCCGAATCACTATGCCGACCGGGCCCAGGAGCCGCAGGCAATCAACTCTCTGCGCATAAGGAGAAGTACATGTCATCTTTTAGCGGGAACTCAAAGCATTCGTCACTCGAAATCATCAGGCGTTCCACGGTAGCCGCGGCTCTTTCGTGCGTCGCCGGCTCTTTCGCGCCAGTTGCGGTCGCGCAGGACAGCGTACACGACGCTGCCAATTACGCGTGGCAGGCGGGAGCCATCAGTCACGCGCAAGCCATGCGGGTTTTTGCCGCACCCAGTAGCGAGCAACAGCCGACCCCGCCCATCATCCCGAAATTCGAGATCGATTTCGATCCCTCGGGGTTCGTCGCGACGACCCAGCCCGACGGCCCGACCTTGACGTCCCGGAATGCGTTCTTCGCCAATATCGGTACCAACAACCGCACCTGCTTCAGCTGCCATCAGCCGCAGACCAGCTGGACGGTCAGCGCCAAGAGCGTACAGGGTCGTTTCTTTGTCAGCCAAGGGAACGACCCGATCTTTCGTCCGGTCGATGGTGCCACATGCCCCAATGCCGATGTCTCGAACGTCGACGCAAAGCGACAGGCGTACAGTCTGTTGTTGAGTAAGGGCCTGATTCGAATCGGCCTGCCGATGCCGGCGGCCGCGGAGTATCAAATCGTTTCCGTCGCCGATCCTTATGGCTGCAACACCAATCCGGTCACCGGCCTGACCAGCTTCGGCACCAGCGGTCCGACGACGGGCATTGTGTCGGTTTATCGCCGGCCCCTGCCGTCGACCAATTTGGGCTTTCTAACCACCATCATGTGGGATGGACGTGAACCTTCGCTTACCCAACAATCGATCGACGCCACGCTCATTCACGCGCAGAGCAACGCCGCTCCCGACGCCACGCAACAGCAGCAGATCGTCGGTTTTGAATCCGGTATCTTCACCGCCCAGGCATTCGATTATGAAGCGCAATACCTGAGCGCTGAAGGGGCAATGGGTGGACCCAATGCACTCGCGAATCTGCTCTCCGGGTTCTTCGTTGGCATCAACGATCCTCTCGGTGAGAACCCGAGCGGCTTGCCGTTCACGTCGCAAATCTTCGATTTGTATCAGGCGTGGACCGGAGTCACCGGATTTGGGGAAGTGAATGCGGCCCGGCAGGCGGTTGCGCGCGGGGAGGCGCTATTTAACAATACCCCTATCACGATCAGCGGCGTGGCGGGGATCAATGACCTACCTGGGCTAACGACGGTATCCGGTTTCTGCGGAACCTGTCATGACACGCCAAACGTAGGCAACCATTCAGTCAAGTTGCCAATAAACATCGGCATTGCCAACGGCGGCCCAGATAATGACAACTCGGGGTTGGACATTGCGGATCTGCCGGTGTTCACCATGCTGTGCGTATCGGGGACGCACGTTGGACAGACCTACACCGTCACCGATCCGGGTCGGGCGCTCATCTCCGGTAAATGCGCAGATATCGGCAAGACAAAGGGACCCATCCTCCGTGGCCTGGCCGGCCGCGCACCGTATTTCCACAACGGCTCCGCCGCGACGCTGTTGGACGCGGTGAACTTCTACAATCTGCGCTTCAGTATCGGTCTCACTCCTGCGCAAATGAGCGACCTGGCCGCATTCCTGCAAACGCTATAGCGGTGAGAGTTGGAGGAGGGGGCCGCCGGCGTCCCCCTTGCTCGCCGCGCGTCTTTCCCGAAAGGCGGGGCGGTGCCAGTGCCGTGCGCGCCATCGCCTCGCCAGGCCCGCGCTTCGTGGACGTGAGCAAGCCGGATCTGGGACGATCGGACCGTCAGGCGCTCGCTCTTGATGATCGGGAGAGACCGGTCGGTTTGGTACCGCTCGCAGAACGCGCGACGATCGCGCCCTGGCTGCCATTCGCGGTCGCTGCAAGTCGCGTGCGGCTTGGCCGCTCGGAGAGCGACATGAGTATTCAGGATTGCGGCGAAAGAGACACCTGGCCGACAGGCAGCATGAGACTCGCAGCCATCCCCTACTTTTCCCAGGCCATCTATTCAGGGACTTATGCGAATAAGAGTGCTGGCGCCGGGCGTTTGCGAGATACTGAGAGAGACAAATATACGTGCCGGCGAGTTTTGGGGATACTGTCGTCCTCCGGACAATCCAGGGAGATGGCCCCTTGGAATCGACGCTTTCCGCGCTGTTCGCTTCTGCCGCGCAGGGCGATGCCGCCGCCAGCGAGCAGCTATTCCAGGCGCTGTACGCCGAACTGCACCGTCTCGCCGCACGCGAATTGCGGCGCAGCGGGGGCCCGGTTACGCTGGGCGCGACAACGCTTTTGCACGAGGCGTACCTCAACATATCCGGCCGTGAGGCGATGTCTTTTCCCGACCGCGCGCGGTTTATGGGCTACGCGGCGCGGGCCATGCGCGGTTTGATCATTGACCATGTCCGCAACCGCCAGGCGCAGAAGCGGGGCGGCGGCTTCGAGATCACTGCTCTCAATACCGATATTGCCGATAATGTCGCCGATCACGTGCAGCTCACCCGCGTGGGAGACTCGCTCGATGAGTTGGCCAAGGTCGACGCAACGCTCGCGCAAGTCGTCGACCTCAAGTTTTTTTGCGGATTTTCGTTTGCGGAGATTGCCGCACTGCGCGGCGTGTCCGAACGCACGGTGCAACGCGACTGGGAGAAGGCGCGGATTTATCTGCACCAAGCGTTGGGCGATGATCCGCCACTCGCCTGAGGTTGTGTTTTTCGCCCAGTCGCTGCGGATTGCGACATGAAGGTACCTACGGGCAGCGGTGAGGCCAACTACCGTGCGTCGTGGATAGGGGACGGAATGCCGTGGACAATGACCGCTGGCAGGCAGTAAGTCCGTTGCTCGACGTCGCTCTGGAGCTCTCCGGCGTGGAGCGCGCCGCATGGCTTGCATCGCTGCGGAAAAAAGATCCTGCGCGCGCGGATGAGATAGAGGCTTTCCTCGAGGAAGCGCGCACGCTAGACCGCAAGGGCTTCCTGGCGCATGGGCCCGTGTTGTCCATGTATCTGCCGGCGACGCTCGTTGGCCAACTCGTCGGCGCCTACACCATTGAGGGACCACTCGGTCACGGCGGCATGGGCAGCGTCTGGCTAGCCCGCCGCAGTGACGGCCGCTTCGAAGGCAAGGTTGCGATCAAGTTCCTGAACACTGCGCTGATCGGATGGGCCGGCGAAGAACGCTTCCGCCGTGAGGGAAATATCCTCGCCCGCCTCACCCACCCACACATCGCGCGCCTCATCGACGCAGGTGTTTCGGCGACCGGCCAGCCGTACCTGGTCTTGGAATTTGTTGAGGGCGAGCGCATCGATCAGCATTGTGACGGCGCGCGGCTTAACGTCGCTGGCCGTCTGCGCCTGTTTCTCGACGTTCTCGGTGCCGTCGCGCATGCACATGCGAACCTGATCGTCCATCGAGACATAAAGCCATCGAACGTGCTCGTTGCGAGCACCGGTGCCGTGAAGCTGCTGGATTTTGGCATCGCAAAACTGCTCGAGGACGAAGCCGAAGCGGGGGAGGCGTCCGAACTTACGCGCGAAGCGGGACGCGCGCTGACTCCCGAATTTGCTGCTCCGGAGCAGATACTCGGCGGTCCAGTGACGACCGCGACCGATGTCTATGCGCTCGGCGTACTACTCTACGTTCTTCTCGGTGGACAGCATCCTGTGGTTGGCAACGCTCAATCACCCGCCGACCTGATCAAGGATGTCGTTCACACCAGCGCACGGCGGCTCTCCGATGCAGTTACCTCCGCCCGGACGCTGTCTGCGGAAACGCTGACCGACAACGCGGCTAGACGCGCGGCAACTCCGGAGAAGCTCAGGCACCTGCTTCGCGGCGACCTCGACAACATTGTTGCCAAGGCGCTGAAGAAGAACCCGCAGGAACGCTACAGCTCGGTGGTCGCCTTCGCCGACGACATCGGGCGGTATCTCGAGCACCAGCCGGTCAGCGCGCGCCGTGATTCTTTCGGCTATCGCACCATTAAGTTCGTGCGCCGCAACCGGATGCCGGTAGCTTTCTCCGCGGCGGTTGTTCTGGCGTTGCTGGCCGGCCTTGGGGGCACCATCACCCAGGCCGAGCGCGCGACACGACAGGCGGCGCTCGCAGACGAGCAGCGCAATCGGGCGAACGTCGAAGCGCGCGCAGCGACCGAGCAGAGGGACTTTGCGTTGCGCGAGCTGTCCCGCTCCGAAGCCATCAACGACCTGGACGCCTTCTTGCTCACGGAGGCGGCACCATCGGGAACGCCGTTCACCGTGGGCGAACTGCTTGCACGCGCGGAGCGCGTTATCGAGCGCGAATACACGGACTCGGACGCCAATCGTGCCGAGATGCGGGTCGCCATCGGCATGCAATATCTGACCCTTGATGAGGGTGCCAAGGCGCGCCAACTCCTGAATGAGGCATTCGGGATGTCGCGCAAAATGACCGATCATTCGACGCGGGCGCGAGCCGCCTGCGCCCTCGCCAACGCACTAAGCTATGCAGGAGAGGGAGAGCGGGCAGAGACACTTTTTCAGGATGCGCTGGCCGAATTGCCGGACGAGCCACAGTACACCCTGGGCCGCATAGACTGCCTTCGCGACGGAAGTTTGGTTGCACGCCTAACGGGGCATTCGGCTCTGGGTGTCGAGCGGGCCGAGGCGGCGCAGAAGCTCAGTGCACGGCTCCCGTTTCCCTCGACGGTCCTGGATATGCGCATATGGCTCGATCTTGCCGAGTCCTACCGCGAGGCCGGTCGATTCCAGGAAGCCGTCGCCGCATTCGAAATCGCCGACAATCGGCTGGCGGCGCTTGGACGGCAGAACACGCAGGTTGCTGTGACGCTTTACAACAATTGGGGGTTATCTCTCTTCCAGCTCGGCCAACCGCTCCGCGCCGAAAAACTTTACCGACGAGCAATCGAGATCAGCCGCAGCGATGGCGCCGAGAAGAGCGTCTCTCCGATGCTGCTCAACAACCTCGCCGTTGCATTGGGAGAACTCGGCCGCGTTCCCGAATCGGCACGATTTGCCGAAAAAGCCTACGCTGACGCGCGTCGCGCCGGCGATGAAGTCGTCGTCAACATGGCGCTGTTGCGACGGGCCTCAGCCTACCGGAGACTTGGCGATCTCGTCCGTGCCGGCGAAATGCTCTCCGAGGTCGAACCTAGACTTGTCAGGATGCTACCCCCGGGGCACAACGCATTTGCTTCCCTCGCCTCGGAGCGAGCGATGCTCGCAGAGGCGCAAGGCGACTTCCCGGCGGCAATCGCCGCGGCGAATCGTTCGCTGGCAATCGCCGATGGCCATGACGCCTTCGGGACACCCATATTGCTGATCCGTCGCTCGGAAATCGAACTCGTAATTCATCGCATCGAGGATGCACGCGGGGATGCCATGCGAGCGATAAGCCTGGAACGAGCGATCGTGGCGCCGGAAGCGCAGTCGAGCAATCTAGGCCGAGCGTACCTCGCACTAGGCCGGGCGCTAATCGCGGACGGCCGAATTGATGACGCGCAAGGGGCGCTGGCGTCCGCTTTAGAGCAGTTGCGGCCAACGTTGGGAGCCGACCACCCTCAGGTGCAATTGGCGGAGAAGCTCACCGCGCAGCGGGCGGCCGCCCTCGTTGCTAGCCGCGTCAAGTAGCATACGCGCCAATGCGTCTGTGCTTCGAGGGCCTTTCCGAGACGTCGCGCGATGAGCTCCGCCAAGCAACCTAGATATTAGGTTGCGAACGGGCACCGGGACGACGCCCGCGCTCGCCAGCTTTTGCGCCGAGCTTGCGGATTGACCCAAGAGCCCCGTGATTAAGGACTTTCTGCCTTGAAAATTCTTCAAACCGAGCGCCTGATCCTGCGCCGGCTCGGCATGGACGACGCAGCGTTCATGCGTGGACTCGTCAATGAGCCGTCGTGGCTCAAGTACATTGGCGACAAGGGCGTGAGAACGCTCGAGGATGCCGAGCGCTACCTCCTCGACGGCCCCATCGCAATGTACCGCCGGCTTGGGTTTGGCCTCTACCGGGTCGAGTTGCGCGATGACGGTGACCCCGTGGGCATTTGCGGTCTCATCAAACGCGATTCGCTGCCGGACGTCGATCTCGGCTTTGCACTGCTTCCGAGATTCTGGCGCAATGGGTACGCCTACGAAGCGGCCGCTGCCACCATGGCCTACGGCAAGAATGCCCTGGGCCTGTCGCGGCTTGTTGCCATTGCCTCTCAGGAAAATCTTCCTTCGTGCAGACTGCTCGAAAAACTGGGATTCCGATTCGAGCGCCTGATCGCACTCAACGCCGACGAAAAAGAGCTCAGGCTCTATGCGACGGCGGTGTGATGCGAAGCATGGGCAACGCCGGGCAATGATGCAACGGCTGCCTTCGGGCGGCGCGCCGGGGCTGACCGGGTCGGATAAGCAGCAGCGAAAGTCGACGCAACTGCCGCCATTCTCGGCGGCGAGCAATCACGGGGCCGCGACGAATGCCCGCGCCACGGGTTTTCGCGTGGCGCTTGACATGCAAGTAAATACTTGCCTATACTTCATGCAACGGATTACTTGCATATAGCCAGCCGCCCATGGCCGAGCGCCGCGATGACACCGACTTGCTGTTCAAAGCCCTCGCCGATCCCAGCCGGCGCAAGCTGCTGGACTTGCTGCACGCACACGATGGCCGCAACCTCAACGACATGTGCGAGCACCTCGACATGACGCGGCAGGGCGTGACGCAGCACCTCGGCGTGCTGGAAGCGGCGAACCTGGTGGTCACGATGTGGCGCGGGCGTGAGAAGTTGCACTTCCTCAATCCGGTGCCGCTGCAGGAGATCTATGACCGCTGGATAGCCAAGTTCGAAAAGCGGCGCCTCAAGGCGCTGGGTGACCTGAAACGACGACTGGAGAAAACCCATGGCTAGATCGACCTTTGTCTACGTGACCTACATCCGCACCACGCCGGAGAAGCTGTGGAAGGCGTTGACCGATGTGGAATTCACCAAGCAGTACTGGTTCGGCATGCACTGCGAAAGCCAGTGGATGGCGGGATCCTCGTGGAAGCTGGTGTCGGGCGACGGTCAGATCTTCGACAGCGGCGAGATCGTCGAGGCTGAGCCGCCACGGCGCTTGGTGATCCGCTGGCAGAACCTCAAGCCCGAGCTCAAGACAGAGGGCGAGTCGTTATGCACGATGGAGCTCGAACCCGCTGGAACGGCGGTCAAGCTATCCATTACCCACAGTATCGAGCGCGAACCGTCGAAACTCATCGCGGCGGTGTCCGGTGGCTGGCCGAAGGTGATCTCCAACCTCAAGTCCCTGCTGGAGACCGGCTCCGTCGCTCTGCAGCAGCCTTATCCCGTTGAGAGCGCCCGCGCGGGAAAAGAGTAACCATGTCGGAAGTCTTATTTTGCAAACCGTTCGCCCGTTTATGCCGCGCGAATGTAGCGCATGCGATGCGGTTGGCAAGCGCCTCGCCGACACGACCGGGGCTGTTGTACCTGACGAGTCGCGGTGGGGCGTTCTCCGGCTCGCTTTCCGGAAAGCCATCACGCTCTGCCGTTTCGGCCGTGCCAAGGATCCGGGCCCGGATTGCGCCCGGCCGCCACCTCGGCCCGCCGCCCGATGTAATGGGCCCAACTTTCCGCGTGGCTGGCGCCGTCTCGGTCATTGCTTGCTACAGGTTCCTCGCGTAATGCCGGGATTGCCGGGTGCGGCACCTGTCAGCGACATGGTGCTGCCAACGAGCTTCCACTCACGTGCATTCGCGATGGCGGAAACGCCAGGCGCAAAATCGCGGGAGCCAAGGTCATAAATGCGCAGCGTATGGTCGTCAACGAAGCTGACCGCCTCGCGATAACTCAGCGTGACCGTTCGCGTCTCGCTCGTTTGGGTATCGGGCCAGACGAATCCCGGAGCCTGCGTCAGCGTGGCAGATCCCTTGCCATCCTTGACGTATTGATTGGCCCCCAGCTTGGTGATCACGGCATCTTCATGGGCCTTCGCGCTGCCTCCGTTGTCCCAGAGGGTCTGCATGTCACAACTCCAGCGACCGACGATCAGCCGGTCTCGCGCAGCGTCCGTGTCCGCGCCGACCCCGGGCGATCCTTGCGCGAAGGCTGGCGCGGTCAATGCGACACTCAGCGCGAAGAGGCCGAATCGAGATGAGCGAAGCCAACGCGTAGGAGCGTGGCCCAGCCGGGAGGCGCACAACCCCTTTGGGTCGCCCGCTGCATGCATTCAGAAATCCCTTGGCGCATCTGAGCTGCGACAATCGTCGCAGAATGCTTCCATGGTCGCAACAGGGATCCGGGAGGGTTGCCGCAACCGATTTGCCGCTCGCCTCCCTTGCACCGCGATTGAATGAGCGTCTATTACTTGCGTACGTGCACGACGCCCGTCATGAAAGGGTGCACGGTGCAGAAATAGCTGAAGTCGCCCTCGCTCGCGAACGTATGCTCGAACTTGTCGTCGGTATCCAAACCCTTGGACGCAAAACTCTTGTCGTTGCTCGTCACCGTGTGCGGGGTTTCATCGTGATTGGTCCAGGTGATCTTGGTGCCCGGGGCGACCGTGATCTCCTTCGGGGTGAAGGCGAACTTCGTGATCTCGACCGCGACCGCCGACGGTGCCGCCGCGTCGAGACGCCACGGCAACGCCGCTGCCGCGCAGAAGGCCAGCGCGAGGGCCGCGCGTGAAAGTGTAGGGCTCATGGAATGGTCCTGTTATGGGCTCGGTTTCCGATCAACGCTCAAGCGGCGTGTAGATCAGGGCCAG
>Ga0074045_10005812_pt1 | contig 10704 bp, 5 predicted proteins | sample BogForMeECP23OM2_FD_94442 | JGI IMG/M metagenome (GOLD analysis project Ga0074045, IMG submission 94442) | Bog forest soil microbial communities from Calvert Island, British Columbia, Canada - Bog Forest MetaG ECP23OM2 | ecosystem: Environmental > Terrestrial > Soil > Wetlands ... | reverse complement strand
CTTTCCATCCCGGTGCAAACCGCGCCGGATCGCCGCGTCGATGCCTCTGTGCGTCTCCCCGCGAACGTTATCCTGAAACCCGGCGAAACGTTCGCCACGCCGCGCACTTTCCTGGCCGTCTACGCGGGCGATTTTTACGAACCGTTGAGCATGTGGTCCAATGCGGTTGAGCGCGAAGGCCTGGCCAAACCCACGAATAACGCGGAAAACTATGCAGTGAGCTGGTGCGGCTGGGGCTACGAGTTCGGCGTTACCCCCAAGCAAATGCTGGACACCATCCCCAAGCTGAAGGAATTGGGCATCCACTGGGCCACGCTGGACGACGGTTGGTTCAATAACTACGGCGACTGGCAGCCAACCGAAAAGGCCTTTCCGGGCGACGCGATGCAGAAAATGGTGAACGATTTCCACGCGCAAGGCATCAAGGTTCAGCTATGGTGGCTGCCGCTCGCGGTCGAAGACGGCCGGTATGGTTACGGCGGCCGCAAATTTGTCGTCTCCAACATTGTGAAAGAACACCCCGATTGGCTCGTCCTCGACAAATCGGGAAAGCCGGCGCGCATGGCCAGAAATCTGGCGACGCTTTGCCCCGCTCTGCCCGAAGTGCAGGCCTACTACAAGCAGCTCACCGAACGTTTCATCCGCGATTGGGGTTTCGATGGACACAAGCTCGACAATATCTACAGCGTGCCGCCCTGCTACAACCCCAAGCACCACCACAAATCACCAAACGATTCCATTTATGCCATGGGCGACGTCTATAAAGTCATCTTTGAGACTACTCGCGCCCTGAAGCCGGACAGCGTCACGCAGAGCTGCCCCTGCGGCACTCCGCCAAGCCTGGCCTGGGTCCGCTACATGGACCAGGCAGTCACCGCGGATCCCGTCGGCTCCGTTCAGGTGCGCCGCCGCATCAAGATGTACAAAGCGCTCCTCGGGCCGCGCGGCGCCGTCTATGGCGATCACGTCGAACTCACTCGCCTTACGGGTGCCAATACGGACAACGAGCAGGACATCGGCGACGACTTTGCCGCCACACTCGGCACCGGCGGCGTGCTCGGCACCAAGTTCACCTGGCCCGATTACGGGCCGAAGTTCAAAAACGTCAACCTTGATGCCCGGAAAGAAGCTCATTGGAAGAAATGGATCGCTCTCTACAACGAAAAAATGCTTTCCAAGGGCAACTTCCGGAACCTCTACGTTTACGGCTACGATCTGCCGGAGGCTTATGCCATCGAAAAAGACGGCAGCATGTATTACGCCTTCTATGCCCCGGAGAAGCCCGCAAAGGCGGCCAAGCAGGCCCCCGATGCGGGGGGAACCTGGTCGGGCGAAATCGAACTGCGAGGATTAAGCCCCAAGACCTACAAGGTCGTGGACTACGTCAACAACAAGGACTACGGCACGGTCACCGGGCCTGCCGCCAAACTCAAAGTGGCTATTCAGGACAGCATGCTGTTGGAAGCGACGCCCGTGCCGGCCACACCGGCAAAATAGCCGGCAAGCGCTAGTGTCCCGAGTCGCAGATTCATTGAATAATTAAATGTGTCATTCCGAGCGAAGCGAGGCACGCTTCTCCATCGCACGCCTTTTGTGCGATAAATCTGCTTTTTCTGCCGCGTTTTGCAACAAGAGCAGATTCCTCGCGCCCCGCGCAGCGCGGGACCCTCGGAATGACATGATGGGCTGCGATATTTAGAAAGTGATAGTGATTCAGGAGACTCGAAGAGATTTGCATTCGATCCAGTTGCCGCTCTTGTGGCATCTCTCAGCGCGGCCCTTTCCCGTCAACCCGGCCAAATCTCAGGCGTCCCATCGCGCCAAGTTCGACTCACATTCGCGGGCTGCGAGGCGCTGCTCCCGATCCCGCGGGCCAATGTTTGTTCAGGAAACTCTCTCGGTGTCTCGCGTCACGGAACGCTTCCGTCCCTCCCGCCCGCGTCACGGAAAGCGCCCCGACGATATTCGCGAATTTCAGGCAATCCTCAATTTTGGCGCCGCGAATAAACTGGTGAATAAATCCGGCATCGAAGCTGTCTCCCGCTCCCACGACGTCCACGACGTCCGCAACCGGCGGGAATCCCGAAAGTTTGTTCTTACCTTCGCGCACGACGGCCCCTTGCGAACCCCGCTTGATTACCACCAGCGGCACTTTTTGTGACAATGTCTCCGCAGCCTGGTTTACGTCGTCCGTATGCGCGATTTTGCAGGCCTCATTTTCGTTGGGCAGGAGAATGTCGACATACTTCAAAAGCAGCAGAATGTCCGTGGACCAGCGCCCTTCCGGATCGTCATTCGTGTCCAGTGAAGTCGTCAGACCCGCCTCTTTCGCCCGGCGGAAGAGTTCGATCATGTCCGGCCGCAGCGCCTTTTGCAGGAAGTAGGACGAGAGGTGCAGATGCTTGGCGCTGAAAACATAGCTCAAGTCCAGATCCTTCAGGCTCATTTCATGCATGGTTCCCGGATACGTCAGGATGTAGCGCTGCTTCCGCTGCGGCAGGATCACCGTCAACCCCGTGATCTTTCCTTTGAACTTTCGCACGTGGGTGAGGTCCACGCCGCATTCCCCCAGCCTCTGCAGGCATATTTCACCGAGCGGATCGCTCCCGATGGAGGAGCTGAATCCGACTTTGTTTCCCAGTAGAGTGAGATTGTGCGCAAAGATTGCCGAGGAACTCCCCAGCGTGATGCTGAGGTCATTTGCAAGATGTTCCCGCTCGAGTTCGAGCTTTTCCGGTAATCCGTAAAAGATCAGATCGAGATTCAACTCACCAATTACACTGACGTCAAAAGTGGCCACAGTTTTTTCTCCTGGTCTTAGTTCAGTCCAATATCACCACGCGCGTAAGATTTCTGTGATTGCCGGCGTCCACTTGCTGCAATCGCGGATGAGGAAGTGCTGTCACGATTGTTCCCCGGAGGGTGCCGCAGCTGGTCCTCTCGCGTAGCTCTCCGTCCACGGCCTCGCTGCCGACAATTTTGCATTCACGCGCTGGATATTGCGGATTCCCTCGCTCCCCAGCCATTCTTCCAACGCGCTCATCCCGTGCTGCGCGAAAACGGCGACCCCATCCTTCCATGTGGCGCGGCCGCACAACACACCCGAAAAAGTCGCCCCAGCTTCTCCCGCAAGTTCCAGCGCGTCCTCAAATGTCTCGTTGCTCACGCCTTCCGAGAGATAGATGAACGGCACGCGCGCCGCCGCGGCAGCCTCGCGGAAGTACTTCTTCGCCTGTTCGCGGCTGTACAAAATCTCCGATGCCGCCGACGGCGAGCCTTCCACGTACGCCATATTCACCGGGACACCGACCTTGAGAACGTCCACCGCATAGCGCGGTTTGGAAAACTCCTCCACACTCGCTTTCACGACTCCTGGCTTGCACTTGGCAAAATCGCGCCCCTTCTCGTCCATTCCTTCCTGGTAACTCACCAATTCCAGGAAAAAGGGCACGTCCGCCGCAACGCACTCCGCTCCAATCCGTTCTATCCAGGCATGCTTCTGGTCATTCACTTCCGCGGAACTCGATGGCGCATAGTACAGCAGGATCTTCGCGCCATCCGCGCCCGCCTCGATCAGCCGCCGCACCGACCAATGCTCCAGCAACTGCGGGAGCCGCCCCGGCACCCTCTTGTCGTAGCCCGTTTTCTCGTACGCCAAAAGCAGCCCCGCGTTCTTCGCGCGCCGCTTTGCCGCGGGCAAGCCGTACTCTGGGTCCAGCAGAATTGCGCTTGCCTGGGGTGTCAAGATGTCGCTCACGGCCTCCTTGAATTGCACCAGCCACTCGCCCGGCACCGCGTCTGCTTGCACGCCTTTCGCTTTGGCGAACAAGCTGCGAAGGGCGCTGCGCTGGTCAATCGCCAGGGCGGCGATCACGCCTCTCGCGTTCGCGAGGCGTTCCAGCCCTTTTGGTTTGCCTTCCGCAATCTTCACGCTGCCGCGCGCTCCTTATCTGCGGAATCGCTGCCCTGGCTTGCGCCGGGGGTGTGCCGAACTTCGTCGAACGCCATTAAGAAAATAGCCACCAGGGCTAAAACCATGCCAACAATGTTGTAACTGCTGGGCACGCGCCGATACAACAGCAGAGACACAACAATGGTGACCAGCGGGAACAATCCATTCACCATCGGCACGACAATAATCGCTTTGCCGTATCGAATTGCATACACAAAGAGCAGACATCCGAGAGCGTTGCAGGATTGAATCAGCGCTGTCAGATACGGGCCCCGCAGTCCCCGGTTGATAGGAGCCGAGAAGTCTGTCATGAGCAGCGCGAAAGGGCTCAAGAGTATTCCAGTAAGGGTCATGTAGAAAAACAGACCTTCGGAACTGATGCAGCCGGCGGACGATTTCATGAAATAGGCTTGCAGGCCCCACATCCAAAATATGGCAATGGTAGCCACCAACCATGCATGCCCATGGACGGGGCCGTTTGTCGCTTCTTGTAACGACAGAAAAAAGATGGCCGGCACCGATAGGACGATACCCGTTACCGCCAAGGTATAAGTTCTTTCACGAAGCAAAACCGCTGAAAGGAGCACCGTAACGACCGGCGACAAGCAAATAATTGGGAATACAATGTAAGCGGGGCCTTCCCGCAGCACCCAAAACAGCAAGAGCTGCCCAAGCGCACCTGAAAAACCTACCGCGCAACCATAGAGAACAGAACGATAGCCGATTTCCAGTTTCCAGTGGATCGCCCGCAAAGCGATCAATGCGAACGGCACCATGGTCAAAGACCACACGGCGTACCCCAGCGTCGGGGGGAAGGGCGGGGTAATCCATTTTTCCGGAATTTCCGTCAGTCCTCCCCACACGCCCCAACACAGCGGGACGCAAACTGCCAGGAGGAACCACTTGGGAATTGTCATCCCGCGCCTTCCTCGTTTCTGTGCTCGGCCCGCTCCTACACCAGCGTCACTTCCACGTCCGCTTCCCGCAGCGCCTTCAAATCGCCGCGCGAAATGTTCTTGTCGGTGATGGTTTCATGCACCGCTTCCGTCGGAAGGATGAGCGACAGACTCCTCTTTCCGAATTTGCTCGAATCGCATACCACCACGGTACGCCGCGCCGATTCCGCCATCACCCGGTTCACCCGCGCTTCCAGCAAATTCGGCGTTGTGACTCCGTAGTGCAGGTCAAATCCGTCCACGCCCAGGAAAAAGAGGTCCGCACTCAGCATGCGCAGCGATTCCTCCGCCAGCGGCCCCACCAGCGAATAGGAATTGTTCCTCAGCACCCCGCCCGTCAGGATCACTTCCACCGGCGTGTCCGCCAGTTCCGCCGCGATGTTGGTTGCATTCGTGATAACGGTCAGGTTTTTGATATTGCGGCAGGCCCTCGCAATGGCCATGGTCGTCGTTCCGGAATCCAGAATGACCGCTTGTCCCGGCCGGATCATGTGCGCCGCGGCCGCTCCAATCCGGATCTTCTCCTGCCGGTGCGAACGCTCCTTTTCCTGCAGCGAGCGGTCCTTCAGCGAGCCCGTGCGAACTGGCAGCGCGCCCCCGTGGGTTCTCTCCAGACTGCCTTCGTGATGCAGGTACTCCAAATCCTTCCGGATCGTGATTTGCGATGTCCGCAAGCGTTTCGCCAGGTCGCGCACGAGCACCCGCCCATCCGCCTGCAGCATCTCCAGAATCGCCCTGCTCCGTTCTTCCCTCAACATGTCGTCTTCCTCCCGCTCGCGCGCCCCCGGGGCTTCTCTGTCAAGGACTTACCACATGCAAAAGAATAAACGCTTGTGACCTCGCAAATCTTGCTCCGTATCAGGTCGCGCGGCCGATTTGCCAACTCTCCGGCTCTTATCTGCGCTGCCTGGTTCGGCAAGAACTGGCTCAGCAGCGACTCGGGCGCGGTTTGTTCCTCGAGGTTCTGTGTCAACTTTTCCACCGCCGCGCGCACCTTTTCGACTCCCCAGTAATATCTCGACCGGTCGCTGTAGCTGTATTTCCGCGCGATTCGCAGCGCGGCTTCGTCGCCGTGATGGTAATTCTTCCAGTGGCTGGGGTCTTCCTGCATCGCCGCTTCCAGCGCGTCGCTTACGCCGGAAAGGGAGGTGCCGCGTGCTGCACCCAGCCATTCCTTCTCCACCGCCTCCAGCGCAAACACGGCTTCCCGGTAAGTAAACGTCAGCCATGGTCCCACCTTCAAGATGGCAAAGTGGTCTCGCACCATCTCCCTCAGCGCTCCGGGTGTCTGGTAATCCGTCGAGTGCGCCTCGTACACGAGGCCCCCCCGGGCGCCTGCGAACGCCGCCAATTTCCTTGCTCGCGACGCATCATAGGGAAACACCGTCGCGTCCCCAAACTCCGCTCCCGGCTGTACCACGACGGCAATCACGCGCTCCCATGCCTCATGCAATCCGCGCGCGGCAAACGCCTCCTTGGTGACTGCGATCGTCCTGGCCAGGTTGGTTGTGCTGGTTATCTCCGGAGCCAGTGCTTCGAGTTGCTCGCCACCCGGCAAGGGCACGTCCGTTCCAATCACGTAGAGTGGCGCCGTCGAGCCCTGCGGCATTTCCTTGTGCGCTTCTTCCGCCGCCGCGCATAATTCTGCTGCTCGCGCGCTGACGATCCGGTCTGCCAGTGACTGCCGCCTGTCGCCGCCGTCGTCCGCGCACCTCATGCTGGCATCCAGGTGAATCTTCGTGTATCCGGCCCGCACGCAGCTTTTCACCAGTTCGCGGGCCTTTGCCATCGCCTCTTTGGCTTTCTCCGAGCGCCACGCATGCGGCCCCAGGTGATCACCGCCGAGCACAATTCGCCCGGCAGGGAACTTTATCCCCCGTGCAACTGCACCCACAAATGCCGCAAAATCCTTGGCTGTCTGCCCCGTGTACCCCCCGTATTGGTTGACCTGATTGGACGTGGACTCGATGCACAGAAGGCTATCATCCCGCAGCGCCTGCGCCATCGCCGCTTCCAGCACGGCTTGGTTCGCCGAACACACCGAGTAGATCCCCGTGTGCTCGCCACGCCGGTTTGCCTCCAGGATGCGTTTCAGCTCCGTGGTGGCGCTTCCGCTCGAGTCCCGTGTTTGTTCCTTTGCACTCATCTGGTTGCTTACGCTCGCTCCGCCTGACCGCTCTTCTGCCAGGCGGTGACTGCCCCAGCTTCTTGTTCACGGCTTCATCCGCCCCGCCCGGGAGGCCCTGGTGCAATTTTCGAAGAGACTTGCGCGGGTTACGATTGGTTTCGTTTCTGTTCTTATATGCTTTTTTTGTTTGCCCGTCAATATCCTTGTTCCGGCCCCCCGCTTTCACCGCCGGCGCTTTGCCCCTTGGCGCAGAGCGATGCGCTTCGTTTCCAGGATGCCTCGGAGCCCCATGGAACGGGGGCATTTTCACTTTTCTGCGACGAGGCCATTTTTCGCTTGACAAACCATCCACCCTGGAATACCGTTCAGCCTAATAAAAAGAAAACGAAGGAATTCAATACTAAACGAAAGAGACAAAAAGACGAGGGTATCGGCACAAAAGATCGCATCTGCTCGATTCACTGCGCGAAGGAAGGGGGAAATGCGGTGCTACGTTTTCCTCACTTCCACGGGATGCTTGGTCTTCGTGAGCCGTTCCCCTGCGGGGATTCTCTAGCAGTGGGGTGAAAAAGCGGTTGGGGAAGTGACTTATCAAAAGCTGTAGTCATGCAATTCCTGGACCGGGTCCTAGCTTAGCGAAAGGATGGAACAGAGTCACCATGTTTAACGCTATTTCGTGTCGCAAATTCTCCTCTATTTTCGCGCTGCTCTTGCTGGCGTTGGTTTTGCCCTCAAGAGTGCTGAGCCAGGTGGATGCGGGTGCTATTTCCGGGACAGTCAAAGACGCCAGCGGGGGTGTCATACCCGGCGCTACCGTGACGCTTACCAATGAAGGTTCTGCACAGTCAATATCGACGACCAGCGGATCTGTTGGCGAATATACCTTCTCGCCGGTCAAGATCGGTCATTACTCCGTGTCCGCGGAAATCAAGGGCTTTCAAAAGGTGCGGCAAAATAACGTCACCGTGGATGTGCAGCAGAAAGTGGTTGTCGACTTTGCCTTGCCGGTTGGCCAATCCATAGAGACGGTAGTTGTCGATGCAGCGCCGCCCGCTCTTCAAACACAAGAGGCTTCCGTGGGACAGGTGATTGAGGAGCAAGCGATCAACGCGCTCCCTCTGAATGGGCGCAACTTTACGTTTCTCGCGCAACTCTCGGTGGGCGTTACGCAGGGCCAACAGGACACCCGCGGCTTGGGCGCGAGCGGGAGTTTTTCCGCGAATGGTATGCGCCCCTCGCAGAATAACTATTTGCTCGACGGCATGGACAACAACACCAATCTCGTCGATTTCCTGAACGGGACAGCTTATGTCGTCCGTCCACCGGTGGATGCTATTCAGGAATTCAAGGTCCAAACCGACGACTATAGCGCTGAGATGGGACGTTCGGGCGGCGCTGTCCTGAATGCCACCATCAAGGCGGGAACCAATCAGTTCCACGGATCTGCTTGGGAGTTCTTCCGGAACGATCATCTGGACGCCGCCAATTTTTTTGAAAATGCGGGTGGAATTCCAAAAGGCAGGTACCAACAAAACCAATTCGGAGTCACCATAGGCGGTCCCATTCGGCGGGGCAAGACTTTCTTCTTCGCGGATTACGAAGGCACGCGCATCCGCCAGGCGCTCACCTCCACGAACACGGTTCCCACGGCGCTGGAGCGCAGCAGCGGCTACACGAATCTATCGGAGTTGATCACCGGACAAGGAGGCAGCCTGACAGCGAGCTGCGATCCCACAGTCAACCCGAACTGCGTCTCGGATGTTCTACAACGCAACTTCTGGCTCGGACAGGTTTTCGATCCCTCCACCACTCGGTCGGTACTCTGCGGAACTACGGACACTTTCACCGGTCTGGCAGGTCCCGCCTGCCCCCCAGATACACCGCCGGGTCAGCACCCGCTAGCCGGATTTGTGCGTGAGCCTTTCCAGGGCAACATGATTCCGGCAAATCGCCTGGATCAAAATGCGATCAAGCTTCTCAACCTGTATCCTGCTCCAACTAACTCCAATCTTTTCAATAATTATGCGGCCAACCCGGTTTCCAGCAATACCTCCGACCAGTTTGACGTGCGCGTGGACCACACCTTTAGTGAAAAGGACAACATTTTTGGCAGATTCAGTTATATTGACAACCCTTCCTTTATTCCCGGGCCCTTTGGAGGCATTGCGGATGGCGGGTCGTTTTCTGACGGTAGCCAGACCGCCAAAAGCCTTAACGCCGTGTTAAGCGAAACGCATGTGTTTTCAACATCTCTGGTCAATGAAGTGCGCGCGGGCTACAGCCGACTGTCGGCCACTCGTCTGCAACCCAATGCCAACACTTCTGGTATTCCCGCTCAGTACGGCATTCCCGGAGTTCCTCAGAATCCTACGAACGGCGGTTTAGGATCCCTTTTCATTGCTGGTCTGACTACGCTCGGAAGTAATGGCTTCCTTCCCTCCATTGAGCTCAGCACGAATACTCAAATTACAGACAATCTGACCAAGACTGTTGGACGCCAATCGTTCAAGATGGGATTCACCTTTCAGCGTCTGGGAGCCTCCATCACGCAACCTTTTGCCGGCCGAGGACAGTGGAGCTTCAGCGGCGACTACACCGAAGTGCCATCGACATTGGGAGGCAACACCGGGCTGGCCCAAATGTTATTGACACCGATTGCGGGGACGGTTACGGGTGCGTCTGACTACGTTGGCGGTGCCGACGATATCTATGTCTCCAACTTTGCGACTACGTCTATGAAACACAATTACTACGCAACGTATTTTCAGGATGACATTAAGGTCACTCCAAAGCTGACTCTCAACTTAGGGCTGCGCTGGGAATATTTCGGGCAGCTCATTGAGAATCACGGGAACCAATCCAACTTTCTGCCATTCGGAGCGAATGGCAGTTCCACGTTTCTGTTGACGCAGAAGCGCTGCAATACCCCGTTGTCACCGGACTTTTACGCGGCGGCCAAGGCTGACAATATCAACGTCGTGTGTTCCGATCAGCCAGGCCTCGGCGTATCGCAAAAACTCAATTTTGCGCCTCGCGTAGGGTTTGCGTATCAACTGACGCAAAAGTTCGTCGTTCGTGGCGGATACGGTATTTTCTATGGCGGCTTTGAAAACTCGGTTGTCGAGACGTACGTTGATTTTCCATTCCAATTCTACCTGAACTTTCCCAATTTGACGCCCGATGCGCCCATCACATTCAGCAACGGCGCCATTGGCACTCTCTCGACGGGACTAACGGCCATTCCGCTCACGTCTGGAGCAGTCGAGCCGGGCGGGGTGGTGTTCCTCGGTGAGGACTACCACCTGAAGACGCCCTATACCCAGGGCTACAACCTGACGGCTCAATATCAACTCACGCAGAGTGATACCGTCCAGGTAGGTTACGTAGGCAATACGGTTCGTCACCTCGGGGTCTATCTCAATCCGAATTCACCCACAGAGATGCTACCACCTGGATTGAACTCGTACTTGTACTCTCCTTACCCCGATTTTCCCTCCAACGACACCTACACAAGTTTTGCGGCTGACAGCAACTACAACAGCCTGCAGGCGAATTATGAACGTAGATTGGGCAACGGCCTGAGCGTTCTGGGGAATTTCACCTGGTCGAAGTGCCTTACCAATGCGGTTGACGTTCTGAACGGCACTGCCTTGACCGGGTTCCGCGCG
>Ga0074045_10005810_pt1 | contig 10705 bp, 12 predicted proteins | sample BogForMeECP23OM2_FD_94442 | JGI IMG/M metagenome (GOLD analysis project Ga0074045, IMG submission 94442) | Bog forest soil microbial communities from Calvert Island, British Columbia, Canada - Bog Forest MetaG ECP23OM2 | ecosystem: Environmental > Terrestrial > Soil > Wetlands ... | reverse complement strand
TAACTGCAACATCGACTTTCTTATCTGCGAAGAACTTAAATGCGATCGCAGTTGTCGCTTCAAAAAATGTTGCTTGTAAATCGTCAATTTTGGGACGGAACAATGCAGCGTATCGAACGAGGTCCGAGTCTGAAATCATTTCGCCGTTAACGCGAATCCGTTCGTTGAATTTCACCAAATGCGGAGAGGTATACAGTCCGATCCGATAACCGGCAGATTGCAGCACTGCTGCAATCATCGCGGAAGTCGATCCCTTTCCATTTGTCCCTGCAACGTGAACAGACCGAAAGTGCTTGTGAGGATCATGGCAAAAATGAAGCAACGCGCGGATGTTCAGCAATCCGAGCTTCATTCCGAACGTCTGCAGGCCGTAAAGATATTCGAGTGTCGAACTGGTTAGCGCCACGAAAGATGATTGACAAAATTGCGGAAATTAAAGCCAGCTTTGAATGACAGAAACGTTGGCGTCGGCACTCAGACTTCCCACCAATTGCGATATGTCAGCGATTGAATGGAGGGTGCAATACTCTGCAACACCCTTCGAAATCTCAACCGCCGAAGCGGGATTGACAAAATTTTGTGTGCCGACTTGAATAGCGCTCGCTCCAACAAGAAAAAATTCTACCGCATCTTCCCAGGTTGCGATGCCTCCGATTCAAAAGACTGGAATCTTGACTGACTTATACACTTCAAAAACTTTCGCAAGGGCGACCGGCTTGATCGCCGGGCCGGACAATCCTCCGGTAATGGTCGAAAGCTTCGGCTCTTTTGTATGAATATTTACCGCCATGCCGATAAGGGTATTAATAACGGAAACGGCATCGGCACCTTCGGCTTCTGCGGCACGCGCGAACTCGGAAATGTGAGTGACATTGGGAGTCAGTTTAATGATAAGCGGTTTTCGAGTCCGCTTCCTCAACTCCTTCGTGATGAGCGCTACTTTAACCGGGTCAGTACCGAAACTAAGTCCCCCCTCTTTCACGTTCGGACATGAAACATTGATTTCAAACCCGTCGACACGTTTATGCGGATCAAGTAGTTCGAGAACGCCGCAGTATTCTTCAACGGTGCTTGCCGCGATGTTCGCGATAATCGCGCATGCATGGTGTTCAAGAGCCGGAATCTTCTCTTCGATAAATTTATGAACACCGATATTTGCAAGCCCGATAGAATTCAACATCCCGCTTGCCGTTTCTGTAATTCGGGGGGGAGGATTTCCATCCCGCGGTTTCAGAGAGAGCGATTTCGTCATAATGCCCCCCAGTCCATCGAACTCGACCAACTCTGCAACCTCATCACCGTAACCGAATGTGCCTGAAGCGACAAAAATTCGATTGTTAAACCGGACGTTCCTCAGCGAAAAAGATTCATTCATAAGTTAAAATAATATTTCACGTACATCAAAAACGGGGCCATCTTTGCACACCAATTTATATTTTCTCCCCTCGCCTGCGGCTTCTACCGGACATCCTTGGCAAAGCCCTATACCGCATGCCATTTCGCATTCCAGCGCTGCATAGCACGGCACGTTCTTTTCGCGGGAATACTTTGCCAGCGTTCGCATCATTGGCATGGGACCGCAGGAATAAATTCGAGGATGCAGAACCGTATTTTCATTCATAAAATTTTTCAGCATATCGACAACCGTTCCATGGAACCCTTCACTGCCATCGTCTGTCGCTACGTGGATATTGTCCAACCCTTTCCGTACGACGAATGATGATGTTCGCGCACCGAGGAACGATATGACTTTTTTCGAAGCATGCAGCCGCGAGTTCAGAAAAGGAAATGCGGCAACTCCAAGGCCGCCGGCGACCAACAACGCCGTATCAAACTTTTCATCGTTGAACGGAAACACACCTTTTCCCAGCGGACCAAGCACGTCGAGAATTTCACCGGCTTTCTTTTGCGACAACAATTTTGTACCAAGCCCGACCACATTAAAAATGATTGAAACCGTTTCACCATCCACGGAGAAAATGCTAAACGGGCGCCGGAGAAGCGGAACCGCAGACTCTTCCGCCTTGACATTAACAAATTGTCCCGGAAGAGCGCTGCGAGAAATCGAAGAGGAGAGAAAAGAAAGCTGGAAAATATTCGACGCGATTTCCTTTACAGCTGCGATACGTGCGTGTTCTTGGATCATGTGTTTCTATGGTAATGATTGCCGGCCGTTTAAGGCTGTTCTCTACCTGGGAGAGGTTTGGGTTTAGTATCTTTAGCTTCAGTTTCGGCCTTCTTTGCTGCGTCCTCTTTTTTCTTTTTTTCGGCCACTTCTTGTGCAGCTTTTCGGTCGGCCTCTCTCTTTTCATTATCTTCTTCTTGCACCTTTGGCTGCACCGCAAGAGCAAATCGAGAACCGGGATATATTTTGATTAAACGCCGGTATACGGCGCTTGCGCTATCTTCTTTTTCCAGCTTGTTCTCGTACAACCAGCCGATTGTGTACAATGCTTTCGGGCAGTACGGCGACGAACGATTCTCCCGCACTATTTTGTATAAAATCGGCAACGCACTATCTGCGTCTGGACCGTCAAAATACATTTCCGCATGGAGGAACAATTCTTCTGCAGAGTCTTTGCGGGCAACAAGCAAAGGAATTCCTAATATTCGGCGCGACTCCTGCGCATATGGAGATTCTGGATACCTCGAGATTACCTCCGAGTACAACGAATCAGCGCTCTCCTTCTCTTTTGTTCCCTTTGCCTTGAAAATTTCAGCGATAGTGAACAAAGCCCGCGGTGCATATTGGGTCTCACTCCCTTCATCGATGACTCTTTGATACCAGAATAAAGCGGAATCCTCGCGTTCGATCTCCAGATAAAAAACTCCAGCAAGTTCGAAGTGATCTTTCACTATTGTTTTACGAAGAGTATCAACATTATGCGTTTCCGTTGCCAGAAGCCGTGCGTTGGATTCCTTTTTAAGAGAATCAAGCCGCGCCAATGAATCCCTTTCCGCCTGCGATTTTTGAGAAATTTCCCTAGAAGCAGAGAGAGCTTTTGCACTTTGTGAAAGGCCCGAGGAGCTGTCTGTCATATGCATGGTGTCGGCTGCAAGGGCTAAGGAATCGCGTTTAATTCTATTTGCTTTGATAGCTGCGATGAGGCTGTCGCAACGCCTCATATCCGAATAGAGCATGAAATATTTTACAAAGGCATCCGCCTTTTTTGCCGCGTCAGCGGTTATTAAGGAGGCGGGATATTCAAGGCGTGCCTTGCTATAACTCGATCCAGCTTTGGCATAATCAATTTGAATTGTCTCATAAATTTTCCCGAGGTCATAATATGCTTTCGCCGCATCGTCGGTTTTTGCATATGTTGTATCGACAAACGAGAACTTGGCAATCGCATCCGCTATTCTGTTTTGAGCGAGGTACATTCTTCCGATCTCAAGTTGAATTCTTGAGAAATTATCAAAATTTTTTGCGTAACGGAGAAAACCTTCGAGACGACTCAACGCTTCGTCATATTGATGGGCGGAGATAAGAATTTTAATGTTTTCAAATTTGGCCGCAAACGATGTCGCGTACTCAGGGTCGAATTCCTCAACTCCCGTGAACGCCTGCGCCGCTTTCTGCGTATCGCCAATCGCAATATAACAGTAACCGATCTGCAATTGAGTTTCCGCGTTTACAGCACCATCATTCGACGTCTCTAATGACCGTTGATAATTCGTGATCGCTCTTTCGTAGTCTTGGCTGCGGTAGTAATACCGTCCAATGGAAAGGGATGCTAGTCCGGCAATCCGCTTTTCTTTCTTATCCACTGCATCCTGGTAGAGACGCTCAAGCGACTGAACACCTTCATCGTACCGTTTCTCCCGGAGAAGAGAGCGGCCGTACCATAATTCAGCTTCAAACCGAAGATCACTGTCAGGAAATTTTGCAAACATTTCTAAAAATTTCCGTTGAGCTTTCAAGTCATCTCCAAGATAAAAATAAGACTTTCCAATCATCAAAAGAGCGTCGTCCACCCATTTGCTTGTCGGATAAAACGTCAGCAACTTGGAGGCTTTCTCGATGGCAAGATTGAATTTATCTTTGGCGGTTTGAGAAATGGGGATCTCTGCTGCTAGTGAAATCGGTTTGCCCAGCGACTGAGTTTGAGCGTCAAGAATCTCTTTTTCGCCTGCATTGAATGCGGTTTGAGCATTGTAGTACGTGTTGAAATACGAAACCGTATTCACGTACCGCTGGTTCACAAAACTCGCACACTCATTGTAGACCTGGCATCCCTCGGAAAAGAAAAGGAAGCCAAGAAGGGATAGATAATAATATTTTCGCATCATCGTTCCGTTGTTATCAGTAAGATAGACAAATGGCGATTCTTATTCAAGGACAAGGCTGTTAAACTTATTTCTCATGCGGATTGTCATATAAAGTATAATACACAACGCTACAATAATCATTACACATTTACGGAGAACATATGAAAAAATATTTGGTGGCAATGCTGCTTGTCGCACTCGTCGGCATCAGCAACGCTCAAGAAAAACCGTCGGAACCGCCGATGAAGCACCCTATGTCGCACATGGGCAAAGAAAATCCCATGGCAAAGCTAAAACTCACCGACGAACAGAAAAAGCAAATGAAGGATCTAAAGTTTGAAACGGACAAGAAAGCCATCGAACTCCGGTCGCAATTGGCTCTTTCGAAGCTTGAGCTGGGACGCCTTTTGACCTCCGAGGCTCCGGACAAAGACGCAATCGAGAAAAAAATAAATGAAGTTGCAGCGAACGAAATCGCGCTACACATAAACAAACTTAATGCTTGGTTTGAAGCAAACAAATTCTTGACGCCTGAACAGCAAAAAGAATGGCGTAAAGTACTTCGTGCCGAGGCGACGGAGCGGATGGAACACGCACGCCGCGATGGACACATGCGCTTTGAAGGAATGGACCATCACCGACAGGAGTGACAATACCTCCTTCCGCCTTTTGCTGAGACACAACCGAATGCTTATGCATTTTGTTGTGTCTTCAGCGGTGTTATGCTAATACCCTTTTGCCTTATCAACGGCGGTCAAAAACGGCTTGCCGTCGAGATACCGTTTCAAGTTGTCGATAAAAATTTCTGTGAGTAAATGGTAGTACTGTGGGATTGGACCGCCGATGTGGGGTGTGATAAAGATGTTTTTGGCATTCCATAGCTGATTATTTTTTGGCAATGGCTCTTCTTCAAAAGTGTCGAGAGCCGCCGCCTTTATTCTCCCCTGTTCCAACGCTTTTACGAGAGCGTCTCCGTCGACTGAAGCACCCCTTCCGAAGTTGTAAAACACTGCACTTGGCTTCATCGCGGCAAATTCCTTCTCTCCGAACATTTTCGTCGTTTCAAGCGTAAGCGGCGTAACGTTGACAACATGGTCAGAATTGCGCAGCAATTTTTCCAGTTGTGACGGAGCCAATACTTCATCGACAAATTCCATCGGCTGAGGCGTTCGTTTCGTGCCGATAACCTTCATGCCAAATGACTTTCCAACCTTTGCCATCATACTGCCGATAGAACCTAATCCGACAATCCCCAGCGTCTTACCCGCAATAACATCGGACTCCTTGATGAGTGCAGTTGTCCACTCTTTTTCTTTTTGAAGGTCATGGTATAAAAACAATTTCCGGGTTATACCAATCATCAATCCAAAGAGGAGTTCGGTCATTTGAGATTTATGCATTCCCCGTGAACAACAGAGGGTAACATCGCTCTCTAATAATTCCGGGTATAAAAAACGGTCCGACCCGACCGTCGAGATTTGCACCCAACGAAGCTGAGGCATGAGCATGAACTGATCCCTCGGAATATCTCCGAAGAGAATCTCCGCCGATGAAAATTGTTTTTTTCCTTCTTCGATTGTTGGCGCATAGTGAACATCAATAAGCGAAGAGACTTCAGTAATCCTTTGGAGTTGGCCGGGCGTGAGAATGTACGTAATAAGAAGCTGATGGGAAGTCTTCATTAATTATTTCTTGGATTTCAAATCACTGCTGTGCCCCGGAAAAAACCTGGCCTTCGGATCGATAAACGATTTGATATTATTGACAGCGATGGCCGCCTCTCCAAACCCTGTGGCGATAAGCTTAAGTTTTCCTGGAAAGGCCGCAATATCTCCGGCAGCATAAATACCGGGAATATTTGTCTCCATTTTTGTTGTCACCTTAATATCCCCCTTCTCAATTTCCAATCCCCAATCCCGAAGGGGGCCGAGACTGGCGACGAACCCCAAATTGAGAAGAAGGTGGTCGATCTTCAGCGTTTCGGTTTCATTCGTTCTATTATTTTTGATGACAACCTGTTCGATCGAAGAATCGCCGCCAACGGAATCGATTTCGCACCAAAGCTTGACGTCCGCGTGTGAGGACATCAATTTTTTCACGCTATCTTCATGAGCCCGGAATTCATCGCGTCGGTGAATAAGGGTGATGTGCTTTGCAGTATCCTGCAAATTAAGCGCCCAGTCAACGGCGCTGTCGCCTCCGCCGACAATCAATAATTCCTTATCTTTAAAAATAGATTTGTCCTTCACGAAGTAATGGACACATTTGTTCTCTAATTTTTCTAATCCCGGAAAGTCGAGCCGCCGCGGAACAAACGCGCCGATGCCGACGGTAAGGAGTAACGCTTTTGTATAATGGTCTCCTCTGTTGTGTGTCGATAACTTGAGAATTCTTTGCCCGTCAATTTCGTCCGGATGAAGCGATTCAACCTTTTGATTAAGACAAACAGTGGGATTATGATGGAGCCCCTGTTCAATGAGATTTTTTGCGAGTTCTTTGGCCACGACTTTCGGGAATCCTGCGACATCATAGATATATTTTTCGGGATACAGCGCAGTCAACTGTCCCCCCAATTCCGGAAGTGCATCGATTATTTTCGTTTTCATATGGCGAAGGCCGGCATAAAACGAGGCAAAAAGCCCGACCGGCCCACCGCCGATGATTGTTATGTCAAAAATTTCCATAGTTGCTTGCAATAAATTTACTTCGGATTTATTGTCGGGCGAATATCTATTTCACTGACATTGCTTCGAGCCGGCATGGTGAGAGCAAAGAGAACCGTGTCGGCAACATCCTGAGGTTGAATAATTTTATCCGAATCTTTTGAATGATCAGAGAAAGAGGTGTTGACGGACCCGGGACAAATTGCAACAACGCGGATATTAAAATCTCGAACTTCTAACATCAACGAGCGTGAAAAACCAAGAAGGCCCCACTTCGTTGCAGAATAGGTTGCGCCGCCGGCGAATGAATTCTTTCCCGCCAAAGACGCAATATTGATGATTGCGCCACTCTTTTGGCGAATCATTGTTGGAAGAACTCCCCTGCAGCATAAGAACACGCCACGCAAATTCACGCTCATCATCCCGTCAAAATCTTTCACTGAAGTATCGGCAACCTTGGAAAAGATGCCGTATCCGGCGTTGTTGACCAGAATGTCAACTGTGCCGAATGCATCCGTTGACTTTTTTATTACACGCTCAACATGAGATTCATCCGCAACATCTGCCTGCACCACAAGGCACTGTCCACCATTCTTGTGAATTTCCTTTTCAGCCGACTGCAAATCGTCCTGATGGCGCGCTGCCAGCACAACCTTAACTCCCGCGTTGGCCAAAGAGAGTGCAATAGCTTTTCCAATTCCTCTGCTTGCACCAGTTACAATAGCTGTTTTATTGTTTAGAGATTCGCTCATGGTTTACAAGTCTCCTTCTACCGGACGGATGACAATTTCTTCCGTAAGAACTCGTTTCGGCTGGCGGATCACTGATACGACAACTTCAGCCACATCTTCAGGCTGCATCATTTTATTATGATATTTTTTCCGTTCGTCGCGATCCCACATATCCGTCTCAACCGCACCCGGCAAAATGTCAATGACGCGGACTCCATTTTTTCTCACCTCGGCTCGTAAACTACGAGACAGAGCAAGCGCTCCGGCTTTTGTTGCCGCATACGCCGATGAATTCTTAAATGTGGTAGTCGCGCTCACTGAGAGAATATTGATAATAAAACCATTGCCTCGCCTCATCATACCGGGAAGGACCGACTTCGTGCACAGAAATACGCCCCGCAGATTCGTTGCCACTACATGGTCAAAATCCTTCACGGTGGTTTTTTCGAATGGTTTAAAATATGTAACGCCGGCGTTATTGACAAGCACGTCAACCCTCTTCAATTTTTTGAGAATTGTCTTGTAGGCGAGAGCTACGCTGTTTTCTCGCTCGACATCGCATTGAATGGTTGAAGCTTCTCCCCCCAATTCCCTAATCTTTAAAACATTCCGGCGGAGTGCCCGAACATCCCTCCCGGTCAACACAACATGGGCTCCGGAAGACGCAAATGCGATGGCGATAGCTGCTCCGATACCACGGCTGGCTCCTGTGACCCAAACAATTGGATTTGTTTTTGCTGACATGTAATTGCGGCTAAGCAGGCTGGCTGCCAATAAGGGTGAGAAATTCTGACCGGGTTTTGATATCGCTTCGAAATTCACCCAGCATTGCGCTCGTTGTCGCGCTGGAACTCTGCTTTTCAATGCCGCGCATCATCATGCAGAGATGGCGCGCTTCGCACACGACGCCAACCCCTTCCGGGCGTAAGGCATCAAAAATCGTCTGCGCAATTTCTTGAGTCATTCGTTCCTGCACTTGAAGCCGCCGGCTGAACATTTCGACGAGACGGGGGATTTTACTCAAACCGACGATTCTCCCTTTCGGAATGTACGCGACGTGAACCTTGCCATAAAACGGAAGCAAATGATGTTCGCACAAACTGAAAAACTCAATATCTTTGACGATGACCATTTCGCTATATTTCTCTTTGAAGACCGCTCCGTTGAGAATCGTCTCTGCATTCTCGAAATATCCTTTTGTGAGAAATTTCATCGATTCGGCGACGCGTGATGGCGTTTTTTGCAGCCCCTCCCGCGACGGGTCCTCACCGACCCCGAGCAACAATTGGTGAATGGCCTCTTCCAACTTCATTTTCTGCATTTGCGATCCAGCCATTATGCCTCTCCTTTGTATTCCACAAAATTATTCTGCGTCTCATATAGCTTCACAGAAAAAAGCCGCCCATTTCTAATATAGGGAGCTATCTGGTTCCAACAGGCGGCGGCAATGTTTTCCGCTGTCGGGACGACGCCTTTAAGAAAATCGACATCATAATTGAGGTTCTTATGATCAACTCTGCTGACGAATCGATCCTCAATGATCTTCTTAAGCTCTTTCAAGTCGATGACATAACCAGTTTGCGGGTCGGGTTCGCCTGCCACCGTAATCTCAAGTTCGTAATTATGCCCATGACCGTTCGGGCTGGCACATTTGTCATACACTGCAAAATTTTTGTCATCAGAAAATGACGGATTAAACAAACGGTGAGCAGCGCTGAAGTGGGCCTTTCTTGTTACATAGATCATTTTCTTTCCATTATGAACTGTTTGTAAACAAAGGCGGCTTTTCCGCCCCCAAGAAGCGCACCAACTCAGTACACCCAATGATTTTACCAAAAAACAATCCAGGCCCGAATGTCTGAGCCGGATTCATGGATGCTCCTGTGAGAGGCCCGCCGACGAGAATATCTACCTGCACAGTCAGTCCGATACCAAAACCGCCAATTTTCGGGGCGCGAGAATCGATCGCAGTTCCAAAAACTGCTGCGACCAACGCAAACGTCAGAAGTGCTTCGACGAGGATCGCCGTTACGAGAGAAATTCTGCTGGCAAACGCAGGCGTGCCGAGATGAACCGCAGAACATAACTCGGCGGGAAAAACTATCTACAAGAGCAATCCAGCTAACACGGTGTGCTCCGATATGTTGCAGGCCGAGTGAGACGCTTATTCGTTTCGCAGTCATAATGTAAATGTTGCGGCAGGATTAACATGACCGCCGGAAATTCCCCCGAACGCCGATATCATGATTGACACAATGATATCGTGAGCTAACGCAATTCCGAGCAGGCCGACTACTCCGTTTGAAAACTGTTTTGTGATAATTGCACCGACACCGATGAATAAGAAAATGCACGTTCCCAAGACTCCAACAACTAGTTTTTGGATTTGGATTCCACGGAGGCTTCCATTGGTCCTGTGGACAAGCACTATGAGAGTGCGTTCAGAACTTCTTCCGTATGCCCTTCGACTTTCACCTTCGGAAAAATGTGAGATATTTTTCCTTTTTCATCGATGATCACCGTCGTTCGCTCGATGCCCATGTACTTTCGTCCCATGAAACTCTTTAATTTCCAGACTCCGTACGCTTCAAGGACAGATTTGCTTTCGTCGCTCAACAATGGAAAATTCAAATCATATTTTGATATGAATTTCTTGTGCGACTCTGTGCCATCGGCGCTGATTCCAAGGACAACCGCTCCTTTCTTCTTCACTGACGATAGATTGTCGCGAAACGAACATGCCTCCTTCGTACATCCCGACGTATCATCCTTAGGATAAAAATATAAAACGATCTTTTTCCCGCGAAACTCCTTGAGAGAATGCTTTTTGCCGTCATCTCCATCCAAAGAAAAGTCAGGCGCTATAGAACCAATTTTCAGTTCAGCCATATTCAGCCTCTACGCGACCGCTTTCTTAACGTCGTCATACGGCGGTTCAATGCCCGGCGCATCGGCGACCCATGCATATTTCACTATCCCTTTTTCATCGATGACATATACCGCACGCTTTGCGACCGTGTATCCTTTTATACCGCCGAGGCC
>Ga0074045_10005808_pt1 | contig 10708 bp, 8 predicted proteins | sample BogForMeECP23OM2_FD_94442 | JGI IMG/M metagenome (GOLD analysis project Ga0074045, IMG submission 94442) | Bog forest soil microbial communities from Calvert Island, British Columbia, Canada - Bog Forest MetaG ECP23OM2 | ecosystem: Environmental > Terrestrial > Soil > Wetlands ... | reverse complement strand
GTATAGCGCAGATAATCGGGGTCATACGCCAGCAAGTGGCGGGTGCGATTCGCAGGGTCGGCCAGGGCCTCAGACACGGTCGGACGGACAGGTCGGAGCTCGCCCCCGGAGCTAAGTTTGTTGCGAAAAACGTTCAGCAGAATGCTGAAGCTCCGGTCTTCCATCTCTTCGTCCCAAGATGGGGGCAGAGCCCGGTAACCAGCCTCAATCGCGGTGGTGATGGCGGATGCATCCCGATGCTTGTACACCGGCAGGAAGACATCGTCCCGCTGCCGCGGGAGGTCGCCCCAGCGGGTGGGACGCTTCTCGTACATCGTGAGGGTGTAGCGGTTCACCCAGAAGCGGTTCAACACCAGATCACGGCAGAGCTCATACCGGCTCTTGTATTCACCAGCCTGCACGCGCCCGGCAATCTCCAGGTCCGTCGGGGCTTTCTCCCCAAAGTCCCGGCGGATAACGGCTGCGAATTGCTTAAGGGTTTTAAATACGGAAAAGTCCAACTCCGGAAAAAAATTACCTGGAAAGACGATGCGACCGTGCGAGTTGATTACAAAAGGCTTCAGCAACATTGGCTTCTCTTCCTAACTGTCCAGTATCCCCACGAGATCCCCACCAAGTCGCAAACCGTGATCGATGGCCGTCCATTATTACACGAGGAGGTGACAATCTCCCTAGCCACTTAGGGCCCTCACATCCGATGAACAAAGGTTCCTGGATTCACTCGCTTCGAATGCTGTCTGCTACGCTATCCGAGTATTATAAACATGGAGCTGTGATACAAGCACTCGCGCCCAGTGACGCGGGTCAGAGGCCCGATTTGCGCTCACATAGGAGCGTCGTGGCAAGAGATGAGCGGCGGTTACTTGACGAAACGGCAGGGAGGAGCATTCTTGTGAAGCCAGATGCGTCGTCGAAAACAAATCGTCACTACGGCCGGGAGCTGGTTCATTCAGGCATTTCGGGATTGCGCACGGGACGGGACTCGCAACTTCATGGGCAGCCGCTCTCCGCGGTCTTGACGCGATCAGCGCGGGCATCGTTGAGTCTGGCGGCGCTCGGAGCATGTGCGGGTCTGTTGCAGTTCTGCCTGAGCGACCGCCGCCGTATTGCTAGAACCGTTGCATGGGGCGTGGCGGGTGGCGTCATTGGCTTTGTTGCTGGATTCACTTGGAAGACGCGTGACCTCACCGCAAACATGGCGCGTTCGGCCTTGAAGGAGATGGGGACCGTTCGTGATGAACGCTGGCTCGATAAGCATCCGATAAGTTATGGATGAAAGGATCGGGAGCTTTCCCGCGGCGCAGCACTTGGCTTAGCGGGCGGAAGCAAACCTGAGCCACAACCTCACAGCGTTATTCGAAGTCAACCAGGATCTCATTGATCTTTACCGCATCTCCCGGCGACACATTGACGGATTTTAGCTTTCCGGATATTGGCGCCGTCACGTTGGTTTCCATTTTCATCGCCTCAAGCACGACCATCAGGTCGTTCACCTGCAGTTGCTGGCCCGGCTCTACATTCACCCGCACCACGATTCCTGCCACAGGACTGCGGCACAGTTTGGATTCGTCAACACCTGATTCCAACGAAGACCCTGGTTTGGGAGGAGTGCGCAGGACTGTGGACTGAATGGTAGCGGTGCTGGGAGCCGGACGGTTGTCCTGCGCCTGGGGAGAGTAGTCCTCTTCGGCGACCTCGACTTCGACTTCGTACATCCTGTCGTCAATCAGGATTTGTAGCTTCATGGTGCGCTGCTCCCCGGGAGCACAACGGTTGGCACGTCAGTTGGTTGAGGCAAGAACATGGTTACCGTCCTCGTTGTACAAGGTTGTGCGAAGCCTGGATCATCACACGCCCTTGGCGCGCCCAACGATCGGCGCCGTACGGCGTTTGCAGCAGTTTCGCAGAGCGGACCCGAACCTTCTTGCCAAGGAAAGCTGTGACGGCTGCGGCGATCACCGACAAAGTTTCGGCCGTCACCTCTTGCGGTGAGCCGGTTGATGTTGGTGCAGGCATGTAGTGTTTGTCTCCAACGATGTTTATAGCGGGATAAGCCCGTGCTTTTTCGCCGGACGAAGCTCCCGCTTTGTGTGCAGCGCTTCCAAAGCCTGCGCCAGATATCTTCTGGTCTCGGCGGGCTCAATCACATCATCTACGAGCCGACGGCCAGCCGATACATACGGATTTGCAAAAGTGTGACGATAGAGTTCGATCAGTTCATCGCGCCGTGCCACCTTATCTTCCGCAGAATCGATTTCGCGACGAAAGACGATTTCCGCTGCGCCTTCGGCGCCCATTACTGCGATTTCGGCCGTCGGCCATGCTACCACCCGGTCTGCCCCCAGGTCTTTGCAGCACATTCCGATGTAAGCGCCGCCATACGCTTTGCGCACTACGAGGGTTATCTTAGGGACGGTCGCAGCCGAGTAGGCGAAAAGGATTTTTGCTCCATGCCGAATGATGCCCCCGTATTCTTGCTCCACGCCCGGCAGAAACCCCGGCACATCGACAAACGTAAGCAGCGGGACATTAAAAGCATTGCAGAATCGCACGAACCGCGCCACCTTGTCGGATGCGTCAATGTCGAGTGCCCCGGCGAGAACGCTGGGTTGGTTCGCGACAATCCCCACTGTACGTCCCTGGATGCGGCCGAAGCCGATCACCACATTCGCCGCGAAACCTGGCTGAATCTCGAAGAAATCCTGGTGATCCAGCAGTCGCGTGATCAAGGTACGGATGTCGTAACCAACTTTGGATTCTGTCGGCACAATATCGTTCAACTCGGGGTCGACTTCCAGTTCTTCGCTGTGAGGCAGCCGGGGAGGGTCTTCCAGGTTGTTCGACGGCAGGAAGCTCAACAGTCGTCGACACAAAGACAATGCTCCATCGTCGTCCTCGGCGATGAGGTGAACAACACCGGACCGGTTCATTTGGGCTGCCGGCCCACCCAGTTGGTCCGCGGTTACACTCTCACCCGTCACCTGCTTGATGACCTGAGGTCCCGTAATGAACATCTGTGCGCGCTTGGTTTGGATGATGAAGTCCGTCAATGCTGGACTGTAGGCTGCACCGCCGGCACAAGGCCCGCAGATAATGGAAATCTGCGGCACCGTGCCTGAAAGCATGACGTTGTTGTAAAACACGCTGGCGTAGCCAGCCAGGCTGTCGATACCTTCCTGGACCCGCGCGCCACCAGAATCATTGATAAAGACGAACGGGCTTCCAGTCTTCATCGAAAGCCGCATCATCTCAGTGATCTTGGCGCAGTGCACCTCGCCTGCCGCACCGCCTGCAACCGTAAAATCCTGGCTGGCGAGATGTATCAAACGGCCATCAACCGTTGCGCATCCGGTGACTACTCCATCCGCCGGCAGTTCTTTTCCCGCCATGCCGAAGTAGGTGGCGCGATGTTGTGCGAAGACACCTATCTCCTGGAAACTTTGTTGGTCGACCAGCTTTTCCACGCGTTCCCGCGCCGTGAGTTTGCCCGCTTCGTGCTGCTTCTGTAAGCGTTGCTTGCCGCCCCCCTGCTTGAGCTTCGCGCGTTTCTCGCGAAGCTCATTGATTCTCTCGCCCATTGTTGGGCTAGGCGGTTTAAGTGTTGTAGCCATCTACACCTCCCAGGCTCGCCTTCGTAATTCGAAACCCTGATTCATACCGCTCGTCAAATGGCCGGTGTTACGGTGACCCTGTGTTCCCTGCCATTCAGTGTTACGACATAGGTCACGGGCGATCTCGCTGTGGCATCTCCGCGGCTACTAGTTGGCTGTTCTGAATCCGGGAGTGCTGGCTCTTTGGCGACGTCCTTTGGACCTTCCGCGCGAGTCTTGAAGAACCCTGGTGCGACCTTTGGAAACATGGCGTACGTTAATACGTCTTCATCGGTGCCGTCACAACCAGACAGTGCCGTGGCCTCCGATTGCCGGCGGTGCCACTCCGGCTCAAGTAAGTCCGCCGGACGGCAAGTGATCGGCGACGTGTTGGTGCGGGCGGATGCCATATTCATCACTTCGGCATTCTTCTCTCCCAGCGCACTCCCATAGTAACCGAGCATCAAATCGGCGAACTCCGTAGTTATCACCTTGTACTTGCCCTGTAGAACGTTGAACACTGCTTGGGTCCCGATGATCTGACCTGCGGGGGTTACCAGCGCGGGATATCCAGCATCGCGACGGACGTGCCTAATTTCTGACAATACCTCCGGCAGCACCTGGCCTGCGTCTTGTCCCTTCAATTGGCATTCCGTATTCGAAATCATCGCTGCGGGCACTTGGCTCTCAAATATCTCGGTTTCAACGCCACTTGGTTCGTTGGAAAACTCGCGGTAATGCGGACGAACGGTTGCAATATGTTGTTTGACACGAAGGAGCCTCTCCATGTCGAGCCGGGTTTCACAACCCGTGCCCTCCAGCATCTCCACGAAGCTCTCGCTCGGATTGTGTCCTCGCCCGAAGGCCAACGAACTGATCGCGGTGTCCACAATGTCGCATCCCGCCTCGACGGCCTTCATCAGCGATACCATCGTTACACCGGTGGTCGAATGGGTGTGAACGTGAACAAGCGTGTCGTTCCCGCACTTTTCCTTGATCCCCTTAACCAGGTCGTAGGCGGCTTGCGGCTTAAGGAAACCTCCGCCGTCCCTCACACAGATTGAATCACACCCTAGTTCTTTCATCTGTTGAGCTATTTCAACAAGTCTTGCGATCGTGTGGAACGGACTGGGGTCGTAGCAGATTGCGCCCTGGGCATGCTTCCCCATCCTCTTGACAGCCTCAACGCTGACCTTCAGGTTCCGGACATCGTTCAACGCATCGAATATCCGGAACACATCGATGCCGTTCAGCGCCGCTCGCTCGACAAATCGCTCGACGATGATGTCATCGAAGTTGCGATGTGCGACCAGGTTCTGTCCGCGCAAAATCATCAGCAACCGGGTCTTGGGTAGCAGCTTTCGATACGTCCGCAATCGCTTCCACGGATCTTCATTCAGGGCACGAATGCTGGATTCGAACGATGCGCCACCCCAACACTCCAACGCCCAGTAGCCCGCGTTGTCTAGGTCTTCGCAGACCGGAACCACGTCCTCAAGAGCCATGCTGGTTTCCAGAAGGCTCTGCTGCGCATCTCGCAGGATCAAGTCGGTCACTTCAATGATACGTGCCATAATGCGGGTTCCTTCCGCGATACCTCTGTTTTGCTCGCTTGAGCAGCAGCGTCGCGCCTGCCGTTAACGGGAGTTGGATGCCAACAGCCCGGCACTGTTTCTTTCGGTCTGGGCTGCCAGCGACCCCCTCCGCAGCGTCTTATTAACGATATTGCGCGGGAATTCATTCTAGATTACTACGTCGCACCTGCGGAACGGCTTGGATTCCACGTGCGAAAGGTCGTACTCTAAAGATAGAGTTCATTAGCACCACAATGTCAATGTCGCTGTCCGCATACACAACTACTTCGACATCGCGCCCAGCGCCGCACGGAAGATAACATCGAAGCTTTCCCGGCCGGCGGACTGAACAGCGCTCTCGACGGCCCTCTCGGCAATGGCCCGCTGGTAGCCGAGGTTGCTCAGCGCCGAGATCACGTCCTCCTCAACCGCGGAATGTGTCACGGCCGGTTGGGGTGCGCCGAAGGCGTCCAGCTTGTCGCGCAGTTCGACGCACATTCGCTCGGCCGTTTTCTTGCCGATGCCCGGAATCCGGGTTAGCCTTGCAAAATCATTGCCGCGGATCGCGCCCACCATGTCGGCCGTCGCCATGCCGCTAAGGATGGTGATCGCCAGCTTAGGCCCGATGCCGCTCACGGTGATGAGCTTCTCGAACAGCTGTTTCTCTTCGCGACGGAGAAAGCCGAAGAGCGCGATCGCATCTTCGCGCACATGGGTGTGGATGTGCAGCGCGACTTCACTGCCGGGTGCGGGCAGGTCGGAAAACGTCGGCACGGTAATGGTCACGTCATAGCCGACGCCCGCGGCCTCAACGATGGCCTGGTTCGGGTGCTTGGCGATGAGCCGTCCGCGAAGGTGTGCAATCATGCGGGATGATTGTAAATGCCTGACTCCAAACGTGCGCCGCTGCGAAACTTCCGTGCAGACGTTAGACTGCAACTTTCACTGTGGCCTTGTTCGAGACTTTCACGCAACATGCCGAATCGCCGACGAATGCAAACCGCCCGAACCTTTACGCGAACGCCGTCGCGACCTGCTGGCCAGCTTACGGCTCGTATGCTGCGCCGTGCTCCCGTTCTCTCGCGCGAGTTCTTCAATCGCGACCCGATTACCGTGGGACGCGAGCTGCTAGGCAAGCTGTTGATTCGGCGCGAAGGACGACAATTGCTGGCCGGCCGCATCGTTGAAGACGAAGCTTACCTCGGCGCGGACGATCCCGCCGCGCACGCGTACGCTGGTCCTACTCCGCGCAACGCAGTGCTCTTCGGGCCTCCGGGGCACGCCTATGTGTACTTCATCTACGGCAACCACTATTGCCTGAACGTCTCGTGCATGCCAGAGGGGTTGGGCGAAGGCGTGCTGCTTCGCGCCATGGAGCCGGTGTTCGGGCTGGAGGCAATGGCGCACGCACGCGGCATCGATCTGCCTCCAGCACCGCGCACCGCGCAATTGCGTGCGATATCCAGCGGCCCCGGACGTATGTCGGAGGCGCTTGGGATCACGCGTTTGCGGGACAACGACAAGGATCTCACCGCGCGCCACTCGGACTTGTGGTTTGCCGATGACGCCTATCGTCCAGAACGCATTGTGGCCACCCCGCGCATCGGCATCCGGAAGGCGGTCCTTCAGCCGCTGCGGTTTCTGATAGCCGGGAACTCCCATGTTTCGGCAAAACGGGTAAAGTGACCTGCCGCTACTCCGGATCGTGCCAGCCGCCAATATCGGCCGCCAGTTCGCGCGCATCCGGAGGACCCCATGTGCCCGGCTCGTACGATTCCGTCGGGCAGCAATCGCCGAGGATGGGATCAACGATGGCCCACGCCGCTTCCACCGAATCCTGGCGCACAAACAGCATCTGGTCGCCTTTCATGGCGTCGGTGAGCAGCCGTTCGTAAGCCTCCATCTCGTCGCTGCTGCCGTATTTCACGGCGGAAAGCTCTACCGGCATGGGCGCCATCAGCGGGCCCGGACGCTTGACGCGTGCGCCCAGGCTCAGCTCGATATCGGGCCCCAGGCGGAAGCGCAAATAGTTACGGCCATCGCCCCCCATCTTGCTCAATGGGGGTTTCCGCAGCTTCACATACACTTCGGTTGCGGTCACCGGCAGGCGCTTGCCCGCGCGAATCAGAAAAGGGACACCAGCCCAGCGCCAGGAATCAATCTCCAACCGCACCGCGGCAAAAGTTTCTACGTCGGAGTGGGGCGAAACTCCAGGCTCGTCACGATATCCGCGGAACTGCCCACGAACGATATGCACGGGACTGAGCGGCGGAACGGTGCGGAAGATCTTCACCTGCTCATCGCGCACCGAGTCCACGTACATCATCGTAGGCGGCTCCATGGCGAGAAACGAGATTACCTCCAAAAGATGGTTTTGCACCACGTCGCGGATGGCGCCAGCCTCCTCGTAGAATTTCCCGCGTCCCTCGACGCCAAACGATTCCGCCATGGTGATTTGCACGCTGTGGATGTAATTGCGGTTCCAAATGGGCTCGAGAAAACTGTTGGCGAAACGGAAGATCAGCAGGTTCTCAACCGCCTCTTTGCCGAGGTAATGATCGATGCGGAAGATGTTGTCCTCGGGGAACACCTGGTGAAGGGTGTCATTAAGCTTGCGAGCCGTCACCAGGTCGCGGCCGAAGGGCTTCTCCAGGATGACGCGCGCGTTCTTCGCACACCCTGAGCTTCCAAGGCCCTTGACGACCACAGAGAACATGCTGGGCGGGATGGCAAGGTAGTGTGTGGGCGATTGCGCATCACCCAGTTTGGCGCGTAAGGCTGCGTAGGTCTTATCGTCCTTATAGTCGCCATCAATGTAGCTGAGCAACTCGCAGAGCCTTGGGAAGGCCTCTGGATCCGCCCCTCCGCCAAACTTGGTCACGCTGTCGCGCGCGCGCTCCAGCAACTGCTCGGTCGTCCAGCCCGACTTGGCCACGCCAATCACGGGCACGTCAAGCGCCCCGTGCCTCACCATGTTTTGCAACGCTGGAAAGATCTTCTTATGGGCAAGGTCGCCGGTGGCTCCGAAGAAAACGAATGCGTCAGAATGCTGTAGCATGTATTCCTCTTTGTGCTGGTAAACAAGTTTTCTTGAACCGAGGATGCCTCGGGTTCAAATCAAGGCATAAAGTGTGCCCGCAACAGTGTATCCGGAGTGCCAAAGGAACGGTAGCCGGGCCAATCTGCGGACGTAAATAACTCGTGAATACGGCCGTCAGTCCAGGCTGCCCTGCTCGATCACAACATTCTCACGCACAATCAGGCGATGGGCAGCCATCTCCCGCAGCTTGGGCAGGACACGGTTTACGTGTTCATCAGTATCAACGAAGGTGATGACGACCGGCAACTCGCCGCCCGCCTCGACAAGATGCGCCGTGTGCACGCTGCTTCGCCCTTGAAAACCTGCGACTGCGTGAAAGGCGACCGCCCCAGCAACGTTCTCCTGACGCAGATACTTCAGAACTTCGATGTGCAGCGGACGGTGGTGCCAGGAATCACCTTCCGTTAAGTACATGGTTACCTGTACGGCCATTGGAGTTGCCATTTTACAACCCTCGCGCAATGGCCGCACCTGCGACGACCGCGGCCAGGCAGAGTGCGTTACTCGCCACGATGTTTACTGCCATCAGAAGCCACTGCCCCTGCTCCATGTAGGCAAAGGTTTCGAAGGCATAACTGGAAAATGTTGTGTATGAGCCGCAGAAGCCGATCGCGACCAGGAACCGCCAGCGCGGGTCGAGTAGTACTCGCTCACCGGCAAGGACGAGGAAGAACCCCAGCGCCATGCTGCCGGTGATGTTGATCAAGAGCGTGCCGTAGGGAAAGGTAGCCGAGAAGGTGCGAGCGACGTATCCGCTCAGGAAGTAGCGAGCGCTGGCTCCGGTAGCCGCGCCCAAGGCGATCCAAAAGTAGTCCACGATGGAGTTCTCCACACTGGTTCCTAGGAGTTATCAGCCCGCGGGCGGTTAACGGCGAACTCCATCGCCGTTTTTGAGTCTAACCGATAGCTCACGTGCAACTCAACCGCTTGTGGCTGATAGCTCCTGTACCATAATCACAGCCGCCGATGACCGCTCCCAGTCCCATCCAGAACACCAGCGCACGCGTGCTGGAGTTCGATCCGCTGCGCCAATTGCTCGCGACTTACACCGCATCGCCCCTTGGACACGCAAGGGTGATGGAGCTCACGCCCTCGCGTGACCGCGCATGGATAGGGCTGCAGCAGCAGCTCACCGAGGAGCTGCGCGGATACCTGCGCGGGGGCGGACACTTCGATTTTCACGGTCTGCTCGATCCCACGCCGCTGATCGACAAGTCTCGCATACAGGGCGCTGCGCTGGAGACCACCGAGATTCGCGACTTGCTGCTGGTGATTGATCGCGCTGCGGAATGGCGCGAGATCGCCCTGCATCCCGTGGTTGCCCTCGAAGATAAGTGGCAGGCGGTGCGCGAGCTTTCGCAAACGCTGGCCGATTTCACGCTCCTGCTGCGCTATTTCCGCAACAAAATCCTGCCCGACGGTACGCTTGACGACCGCGCCTCGCCCGAACTGGCGCGCATTCGCCGCGAGATGGAAAAGCAGAAGCGCACCATCCAAGAGTCGCTGCGCTCTTATCTGCGGACGCTTTCCGAGGGCGGCGCCGTGCAGGAGGAGTTGGTCACGATCCGCGGCGAACGCTTCGTGATCCCGGTCAAGGTGGAACAGCGCCGCCGGGTGCAGGGCGTGGCTCACGGCGCTTCGTCGAGCGGACAAACAGTGTTCATCGAGCCGCTGGAGACCATCGAGCAGAACAACGAATTGGTGCGTCTGTGCGACGAAGAACTGGCCGAGGTGCATCGCATCTTGCTGGAGATGACGGCACAGTTGGGCGAACACGCCGACCCGCTGAAAACCGCCGTTCAGGTCCTGTCGGAGCTTGAGTTGCAGTTCGCGAAGGCGCGCTTTGCAGGGGAGTACGACTGTACGGCGGTGAAGCTGCTGGCGGAAGAAACCGAAGCGGCGGCATCACAGCCTGTGGTATCTGCCGTCACCGAATCACCGGTCAATGGCTCATCTGGCACAGTCTCGTGTGACGTGCTGATACTGCGCAATGCACGTCATCCGCTGCTGGAACGCACGTTAAAGCCGAAAGGCATTGTCGTGGTACCGCTGACCGTGGAACTCGACCGCCAGCACCGCCAGCTTGTCATCAGCGGTCCCAACACCGGTGGAAAGACGGTAGCGCTCAAGACAATTGGCCTGTTGGCGCTGATGGCGCAGTCGGGCATTCCAATTCCTGCCGAGCGCGCCGAGATGCCGATCTTCGACTCAATTTTCGGCGACATTGGCGACTATCAGTCCATCGAGCAGAGCCTCTCGACATTTTCGGCGCACGTCACCAACATCGATTTCATTTCGCACCACGCGACGGCCCACTCGCTGGTGCTGCTTGATGAGTTGGGATCAGCCACCGATCCGGAAGAAGGCGCAGCCTTGGCAGTGGCCATCGCCGATTACTTCCGCCGGGCCGCATGTCTGAGCATCATCTCGACGCACCATACCGC
>Ga0074045_10005807_pt1 | contig 10709 bp, 20 predicted proteins | sample BogForMeECP23OM2_FD_94442 | JGI IMG/M metagenome (GOLD analysis project Ga0074045, IMG submission 94442) | Bog forest soil microbial communities from Calvert Island, British Columbia, Canada - Bog Forest MetaG ECP23OM2 | ecosystem: Environmental > Terrestrial > Soil > Wetlands ... | reverse complement strand
TCGACGTCATGCGGGCGGTACCCCTTGAAAGCCGGGCGGGCGCCGGCCTGACGGGTCATTTCCTCCGCGATGCGATCGAGTTCGAGCGTGCTCACGCCGGGCTTCGCCGCCGCCACGAGCTGCACCAGCACCTCGGCGACAATCTGGCTCGCCTTACGCATCAGGGCCAGCTCTTCCGCATTTTTGAGCGTGATCACGCCAATAATTCCGCTTCGGCCCGCGTTATTTCAGGCCAAGCGCGCCAAGAATCCGCTGCTCAATCGCCGCGGGGCTGCCCGTTCCTTCGATTTGCGCCAGCAGACCGAGCCGACCGTAATGATCGAGCAAGGGCCGCGTCGCGGTGGCGTAGACCTCCAACCGCGCGCGCACCGTATCCTCGGCGTCGTCATCGCGCTGATAGAGCTCACCGTTACACGAATTGCACATGTCCATGTTACGCGGCGGATCGTAGATTATGTGAAACATCGCCCCGCATTTCCGGCACGTCCGCCGCCCGGAAATCCGCTTGATCAGCTCTTCATTGGGCACGTTGACCGCGACCACCTTGTCCAGGCCGATACCGCGATCACCGAGCATCGTAGTCAGGATCTCGGCTTGCGCCACGGTCCGCGGAAACCCGTCAAGAATAAACCCGTCGCGGGCATCCGGGCTGTCCAGCCGCTCACCGATCAGGCCGAGCACGAGCGCGTCCGGCACCAGATCGCCTTTATCCATGAAGCGCTTGGCCTTGAGCCCCAGCTCGGAACCGGCGCGCACGGCGGCGCGCAGCAAGTCGCCGCTCGCTATCTGCGGCGCCTTGAGCCTGAGCTCCAGCATCCGGGCTTGCGTGCCCTTACCCGCTCCGGGCGGACCCAATAGAACCAGTCGCACTTGTCTTATCCTCTAGCGCCCGCGCGAATAGCTCCCGCGCTGGCGCGAATATCTCTGATGTCCTTCGTCAAGCGGCGCGCCCCTTACGCGATCCGCCACTGCCGCCGCCGCGCGGGCCGCGTCGCATGAAGCCCTCGTAGTTCCGCGCGATCAGATGGGTCTGGATCTGCGCGGTCGTGTCCAGCGCCACGCCCACCACGATCAGCAGGGCCGTGCCCCCGAAATAAAAGGGCACATTGAACCGCTCAATCAGCAAAGTTGGCAACACACAGACCGCGCTCACGTAAATCGCGCCGCCCAACGTGATACGCGACAGCACCCGGTCGATATAGTCCGCGGTGAAGCGCCCCGGCCGAATGCCCGGAACGAAGCCGCCATGCTTCTTCAAATTGTCGGCAACGTCAACCGGGTTGAAAGTTACCGCTGTATAAAAATACGCAAAAAAGACGATCAGCGCGACGTAGATCAGATTATAGATCAGACCGCCAGGGGTTAAATAGGTACTCACAAGCTTGCCTATCGTCCCCGGCAGAAAGCTCGCAACCGTCGCGGGCATTACCAGCAACGACGACGCGAAAATCGGCGGAATCACCCCCGACGTATTGATCTTGAGCGGCAGATGACTCGTCTGACCACCATACACCTTGCGTCCGACCACCCGGCGCGCGTAACTGATCGGAATCCGCCGCTGTCCCGTCTCGACGTAGACGATACCGGCGGTGACGCCAATCACCACCAATATAATTATTATAAGCACGAAGATGCTCATTTCACCTTCGCGCACATAAGTTACGGTAGTGCCGAGCGCGCTGGGCAGCCGTGCGATAATCCCCGCCATGATGATCAGCGAGATCCCGTTGCCGACCCCGCGCTCGGTAATCTGCTCGCCGATCCACATCACGAAGATCGTACCCGCCGTCAGCGTGATCACGGTCATCGCGATAAACGCGGGCCCCGGATGGTACACGAAGCTGCCGCCACCGTCGGCCGGCGCCTTCTCCAGCCCGTAGGCAATAAAGCCGCCTTGCAGGATCGAAAGGCCGACCGTGCCGTAACGCGTGTACTGGCTGATTTTGCGGCGCCCCGCCTCGCCTTCCTTGTACAACTCGTCCAGATAGGGCCAGCCAATCTTCATCAGGTCGAGAATGATCGCGACCGAGATGTAGGGCATGATCCCCAGCGCGAAAACCGAAAAATGCTGCAGGCCACCGCCCGAAAACAGGTTTACCCAGCCAAACAGCGTACTCGACATCCGGTCGAAGAAGGCGGCCAGCGCCTGCCCGTCGATCCCCGGCGTCGGCACCGCGACGCCTAGTCGATAAAGGGCTAGCATCGCGGCTGTGAAAAGCAGCCGACGGCGCAATTCCGGGATGCGCGAGGCGTTGGAAACCCCTTCAAGCATTCAGCTGTTGCGGACCCTCGATCAGCTCCGCGGCGCCCCCTGCGGCGATAATCTTGTCCCTTGCGCTCTGGGAAAAGGCGTGCGCGCGGATCGTCAAGCGACCCGTGATCGCGCCGTCACCCAGAATCTTGATCAGCCGGCCGGCCCGTACCAGCCCGCGCTCGGCCAACGCTGCGGGATCGACCGCCGTACCCTCGGCAAACCCCGTCAGATGCTTCAGGTTAACTTCCTCGAACTCCTCGCGCCGGGCCGCATTCTTCTGCAACCGCCGAAAGCCACGTTTCGGCAGGCGGCGCTGCAGCGGCATCTGCCCGCCTTCGTAAGTTGGCGGCGTATTACCACCCGAGCGCGAGCCACGGCCCTTATGACCCCGGCCCGCCGTCTTGCCGTGGCCCGAGCCGATGCCGCGTCCGATCCGCTTCTTGCGTTTGACCGCGCCCGCCGCGGGTTTCAGTTCATTCAGTTTCATCGCGTGCCTGATTCTTCCGAGCTCGTGCTTTGTTCACGGCCCGCCTTATTCCTAATCTCAACCGTCAGAGGGAAGCTCGGTCACCAGATGGGCCACGCGGCGCACCATCCCGAGCACCTCCGGGGTGCGCGCGAGCTTGCGGCTGCTGCCGACTTTGCCCAGCCCGAGCCCCTTGAGCGTCTGCCGCACGCGATCCTTGGTGCCGATCGGACTCCGCACCAGCCGTACATGAATTGTTTCAGCCATCGCCTCTGCTCCCTGCTCAGCTATGCGACCGTTCAGGCCGGAGCCGGCGCCGCGGCCGCCGGAGCCTCAACCGCGCGCAGCTTGGCCACATCGGCGGGATTGCGCAACTCGGTCAGCGCTTCCAGGGTCGCCTTGACCAGGTTATGCGGATTGGACGAACCCAGCCGTTTCGTCAGGATATTGCGGATACCCGCCAGTTCGACCACCGCGCGCACGCCACCCGCCGCGATCACCCCCGTGCCTTCGGCCGCCGGCCGCAGCATCACTTTGCCCGCCCCGAAATGGCCGAGCACCTGATGGGGAATCGTGCCCTCGCGTATTGGCACTCGAATCAGGCTCTTCTTGGCCCGTTCGACCCCTTTGCGAATCGCCTCGGGCACTTCGTTAGCCTTGCCCAAACCGAAACCCACCAGACCATTCTGGTCGCCCGCCACTACCAATGCGCTAAAACTGAACCGCCGGCCGCCCTTGACGACCTTGGCGACACGATTGATATGGACCACCTTCTCTTTGATGTCCAATCCTTGGGGATCGATCCGTTGTGCCACCGTGGTCCTTCCTGTTAACCGTGTTTAACTATTAAACGTCTCGCGCGGATTATCAGTCTTGATCCGTCGCTCGCGTTGGATACTTAACGCTTCTTCCATTCATTGTCGCGGGTTTACCGCTTCGCCTGAAACCCTAGAACTTGAGACCCGCTTCGCGCGCCGCCTCGGCCAGGGCCTTGACCCGGCCGTGATAGAGAAAGCCGTTACGGTCGAAGATGACCTCATTGATACCCTTTTCACGGCAGCGGTCAGCGATCGCCTTGCCTACCGCCGTCGCCGCCGCGACGCTCCGGCAGCTCTTGAGCCCCTCGCGCACGGCGACCGTGGCGGTCGACGCGGCCGCCACGGTCTGTCCACTCACGTCCGAGATCACCTGCGCATAGATATGCTGCAGTGATCGATAGACTGAAAGCCGTGGCCGCTGATCGCTGCCGCGCACCTTGCGCCGGATTCGTACCCGCCGCTTTTCGCGATTTTCTACGCGTTGAAATGCCATAGTCAATTCCCGGATCAGGCGCCCGATCCCGCCGCGGCCTTGCCCGCTTTGCGCCGAATCGTTTCGTCCGAATATTTGATCCCCTTACCCTTGTACGGTTCCGGCGGCCGCAGCGAACGTACCTCAGCCGCGACCGAGCCCAGCAATTGACGATCGGCGCTCTCGAGTGTGATTACCACTTGACGGTCGACTTTGGCGGTTACCCCCGGCGGCAACTGGTAGACAATCGGATGCGAATAGCCGAGCGTCAGATTGATATTCGACCCGCGAACGTCGGCGCGATAGCCGACCCCATTGATTTCCAGCACCCGGGTAAAGCCCTTGCTCACCCCTTCCGCCATGTTGGCGACGAGCTTGCGCATCAGGCCGTGCAGGGCCCGCTCGCCGCTGGTGTCACCCGGCCGCTTGACGAGCACCTGCCCGTTGGCGATCTCGAAGGTCGAGCCCGCCGCTACCCGGGTCTCCAGCTTGCCCTTGGGCCCTTCCATCCTGAAGACCCCGTCGTGCAGCGTCGCCTTAACGCCCTTCTCGAGCACTATCGGTAATTTTCCTATCCGCGACATATACCTTCAAACCGCATATCGTCTCTCAACCAGAGGTTACGCTGTCCCGGTCTACCAGACTTTGAGCAGTATCTCACCACCGACGTTCCGATGCCGCGCCTGGCGATCGGTCATCACCCCGAGCGGCGTCGAGACGAGTTGGATCCCGAGTCCGCCCGCCACCCGGGGCATCGTTTTGGCCCCCGCATAGCGCCGGATACTGGGACGACTGACCCGCTGGATACCTTTGATTACCGCCTCCCGCGTCGCCGAATAGCGGAGCGCCAGGGCGAGTTTCTTCTTGTAACCCTCGCCCGTCACTTCCATCCCGGCGAGAAAACCCTCGGCCAGCAAAACTTTGCAGATCGCCTCGCGCATCCGCGAATGAGCGATTTCGACCCGGTTGTACCGCGCCCGCAACGCATTGCGAATCCGGGTAAGCAGTTCGGCGATTGGATCGGTCTGTGCCATGACGCTCCCCTACCAGCTCGCCTTGACGACCCCGGGCAGCGCGCCCTTGAGCGCGTTCTTGCGCAAACAGAGCCGGCACATCTTGAAGCGCCGGTAAAAAGCGCGCGCCCGCCCGCATAGCGGGCAGCGATTATACGCCCGCACCTTGAACTTGGGCGCCCGCGCCGCCTTTACCCTGAGGCATGTCTTGGCCATCTTAATCTGTACTCACTATCCGATCGCTACTCGCCGACCTGTTCTCATTATCCGCCCTATATCTATGCGGCGCGCGCGGCATTTTCGCCGCCCGCTCCCCGAAACGGCATCCCCATCAGCTTCAGCAGGGTCTGCCCCTCGAAATCACTCTTCGCCGTAGTGGTCACCGAAATCGTCATCCCCTTGACCTTCTCGACCTTGTCGAGGTTGAGCTCGGGGAAAATCGTATGTTCGCGCAGGCCGAGCGAATAATTGCCGCGGCCGTCGAACGATTTATCGCTGATGCCACGGAAGTCGCGCACCCGCGGCAACGCGACATTGACCAGCCGATCGAAGAACTCGTACATCCGCTCGCGCCGCAACGTGACCATCACGCCGATCGGCATCCCCTCGCGCAGCTTGAAATTCGAAATCGCCTTGCGCGCCCGGGTGATCACCGGCTTTTGCCCCGTGATCTGCCGAATCTCTTCGGCCGCCGCGTCGAGGATCTTGCCGTTCTCGCGCGCCTCGCTGAGCGACATGTTGATCACGATCTTGTCCAGCCGCGGCACCCGCATCACGTTGTCGATCTTGAGCTCGCGCATCAGCGCCGGCACGATCTCCTTCGTATAACGCAAGCGCAGTCGCGCCGGGATACTCGGCTCAGCCGCGCGCGGCTTGGCCGCGGAGGGCGCCGCCGCCGTCTCCTGGGGCTTGCCCCGTCGGGCGGCCGCCTTGGCGCTACCGGCCGCGCCTTCCTGCGGGCGCTTGGCCTTAGTCTGACCTTGGTCTTGACCCTTGTCCTGGCCTTTTTTTCCGCGCTTTTCTTCGTCCGCCATTACTCGTTCCCCAAGGACTCGCCGCAGCGCCGGCAAGTCCGCGCCTTGGCGCCGTCCGCCGCGATTTTGGTCCCGATCCGTACCGGCGCATTGCAGCGTTCGCACAGAATCATCACATTGGCGAGCTGCAACGGCGCTTCCTTCTCGATAATCCCGCCCGCGGTCCCGGCCCCACGCGCCTTCTGATGACGCTTCACCAGATTGAGCCGCTCGATCACCACGCGGCCGCTCGCCGGAATCACGCGCAGCACCTTGCCGGTCTTGCCCCGCTCGCGCCCCTTGATCACCATCACGGTGTCATTTTTGCGGATGCGGCTCTTGAGCGCACCACTCGCCGTCATCGTCCGGTCGGCCATCACAGCACCTCCGGCGCGAGCGAGATAATCTTGAGGAAGCGCTTGGCGCGCAACTCCCGGGCGACCGGACCGAAGATGCGGGTCCCGACCGGTTCGTGCTGGGCGTCGAGCAGCACCGCCGAATTGTCGTCGAAGCGGATATAACTGCCGTCCTGCCGGCTCACTTCCTTGGCGGTACGCACGATAACCGCACGCGACACGTCACCTTTTTTCACCTTGGCGTTGGGAATCGCCTCTTTCACCGCCACCACGATTACGTCACCCACCGACGCATAACGCCGGCGCGAGCCGCCCAAAACCTTGATACACTGCACCTTGCGTGCGCCGGAATTGTCGGCGACACTCAGGATTGTTCGCGTCTGCACCATAGCGCTTGTCCTCCAGGCCTCAGCGTGCCGCCTGCTTGAGGATCTGGCTGACGCGCCAGCGCTTGTTACGCGAGAGCGGGGCCGATTCGATAATCAGCACGCGATCACCCTCGTGGCATTCGCCTTTTTCATCATGCGCCATCAGCCGTGTCCGCTGATTGATCCGTTTGCCATACAGGGGATGCTGCACGAGGCCGTCAACCTGCACCACCACGGTCTTCATCATCTTGGCCCGCACGACGGTGCCTTCGCGCCGCTTAACCCGCTGCCGCATCGCTCACCTGCTTTACCTGACCGGCGGTCGGCTGACCCGCCGATTTTTGCGCAATCAAAGTCAGAATCCGCGCCAATTCCCGCCGCGCCTTGCGGTAGTTCGACGCATTGTCGAGCTGATTGGTACGCAATTTAAGCCGCAGCCGGAAGATCTCCTCGCGCGCTTCGCGTTCCTTGACGCGCAGGTCGGCCACCGCCATCTGTTTAAGTTCGTCAAGCTCCAAGGGCTTCGCCCTCCCGTTCCACCACGACCGTCTTGATCGGCAGCTTATGCGCCGCCAGACGCATCGCTTCGCGCGCCGTGGCCCGGTCGACCCCCTCCATCTCGAACAGGATCCGTCCGGGCCGCACGCAAGCCACCCATCCTTCCGGTCCGCCCTTGCCCTTGCCCATCCGGGTCTCGGCCGGCTTCTTGGTAAAGGGCTTGTCCGGAAAGACCCGGAGCCAGACACGGCCGCCACGCTTGATATGGCGGGTCAGCGCGATACGCGCCGCTTCGAGCGCGCGTGTATCGACGCGCGCCGTCTCGATACTCTGCAGACCAAAATCACCGAAGGCCAGTTCGAGTCCGCGCGACTCGGCGCCCCGGGTCCGGCCTTTCTGGATTTTCCGATACTTTACTTTTTTGGGCTGCAGCATCGCCTGGTCTTCCTGTTTCCGTGCAACTCTTCGCTAACCGAATTCTTCTTGCGTTCGACGCTCCGCAGTCCGCTAGTTCTGATGGGCCGCGACCCCGGCCCGCTTGGCCATCTCTTCCTGGCGGGTCAGAATTTCACCGCGGAAAATCCAGGTCTTGACCCCGATCACGCCGTAAGTGGTCTTCGCTTCGGCAAAGCCGTAGGCCACGTCGGCCCGCAGGGTCTGCAGGGGCACGCGCCCCTCGCGGTACCATTCCCGGCGGGCGATTTCCGCGCCACCCAGACGGCCCGAAACCTGCACGCGGACGCCCAGCGCCCCCATCCGCATCGCGCGGACGACCGCTTCTTTCATCGCCCGGCGAAAAGCCACGCGACGTTCAAGCTGCAAGGCGATATTTTCGGCCACGAGCTGCGGATCGAGGTCGGGCCGCCGCACCTCGTGGATATTGATAAAGGCTTCACGCCCCTTCATCAGTTTCTGCACGTCGACCTTGAGACGGTCGATCTCGGCGCCCTTCTTGCCAATTACGATCCCCGGGCGCGCGGTGTAAATATTCACCTTGGCCTTATTGGCCATCCGCTCGATTTCGATCCGCGAGATACCGGCGTGGTAGAGGCGTTTCTTGATAAAATCGCGCAGCATCAGGTCTTCGTGCAACAGCGTGGTGTAGTCTTTCGACGAGAACCACTTCGAGTCCCAGCCTTCGATAATGCCCAGGCGCATGCCGCGCGGATGTGTCTTCTGCCCCATACTTGCCTCAGCGTGCCCGTTCGTCCACGACCACCGTCAGATGGCTGCTGCGTTTCAGGATCGGCGTCGCATTCATGTGCGCCCGTTGCATCGAGCGCTTCTGGGTCGGTCCGGTGTCGGCGGTCGCCCGTTTGACGAACAGCCGGTCCTCGTCGACATTTTGCTGGTCACGCGCATTGGCGATCGCGGCCAGCAGCGTCTTCGAGACCATCCGCGCCCCTTTCTTGGGCGTGAACTCGAGAATCGAGAGCGCCTGTTCGACCGGCTTACCCGCCACCAGCGCGCAAATCAACCGGAGCTTTTGCGGTGAAATCCGCGCAAAACGCATCCGCGATAAAGCTTCCATAATCCTGACTCCGCCCTAGGCCTTGGCCGCCGGTTTAGGTGCGGCCGCGCGCGCCGCGCCCGGCGGCGGACCCGCGGGAGCGCCCGACGACTTCACTTCGCTCTTGCGATCGCCCGCGTGACCATGGAAGGTCCGGGTCGGCGAGAATTCGCCGAGTTTATGTCCCACCATGTTCTCGGTGCAGTAGACCGGAATGAACTTGTGGCCGTTATGCACCGCGAAAGTCAGTCCAATCATGTCCGGCACGACCATCGAGCGTCGTGACCAGGTACGGATGATCCGCTTGTCGCCGGCCGCCACCGCGGTATCAACCTTCTTCTGCAGGTGGGTGTCGACAAAGGGACCCTTTTTCAGCGAACGCGCCATTGCTTTTCGTCTAACCCCGTTTGCCCCGCGGCCGGCGGCTCACGATAAACCGATCCGACAGCTTTTTGCCGCGTGTCTTGTAGCCCTTGGCCGGCGTTCCCCACGGCGATTGCGGATGGTTGCCCTTTGAGCGCCCCTCGCCGCCGCCATGCGGATGGTCGACCGGATTCATCGCGACCCCGCGGACGTGTCCACGTTTACCCAGCCAGCGGTTGCGGCCCGCCTTGCCGATCGAGATATTCTCGAATTCGACATTGCCGACTTGGCCGATCGTCGCCCGGCATTCCGCCTGCACCATCCGCTGTTCGCCCGACGGCAGCTTGAGGAGGGCGAACTTGCCCTCTTTGGCCATCAGCTGCGCCTGTGTGCCGGCGCCGCGCGCGAGCTGGGCGCCCGCTCCCGGCTTCATCTCGATCGCATGAACGAACGTGCCGACCGGGATATGTTTGAGCTGCAACGCATTGCCCGGCTTGATATCGGCCTGCGCGCCGCTCTCCACCTTGGCGCCGACCGCGAGGCCGTCGGGCGCGAGAATATAGCACTTGTCGCCGTCGGCGTAATGCAGCAGGGCGATATTGGCCGAACGATTCGGATCGTATTCGAGCGCCGCGACCGTCGCCGGAATACCGTCGCGCGTGCGCTTGAAATCGATCAGCCGCAGCCGCCGCTTATGGCCACCACCGCGATGGCGAATCGTCATGCGGCCCTGGTTGTTGCGGCCGCCCGACTTATGGACCGGGGCCAGCAACGCCTTTTCGGGCGCCTTTTTGCTTAACGAACTGAAGTCGGCGATCTGCTGGAAACGCTGACCCGGCGTCCGTGGATTAAGTTGTATTACCGCCATCGGTCTTTATCTCTGGCCCTGATCATCTCTGGCCTTTATTTGGCCCTTAGCCTGAATAACTCCAACATTTCATACGCCCGCAACCTGCCCGGCCACGCACGTCGCTAGCGCTTGGCCGGGAATCCCGCTTGACCGGGGATCGCGGGCCCGCGCCAGTGCTAGACGCCTTCGAAAAATTCGATCTTGTCGCCCTCTTTGAGCGTAACGTACGCCTTCTTCCAGCGCGGGCGATGGCCGATCACGCGGCCGCGCCGGCGCTCCTTGCCCAGGAAGTTGGCCGTCCGCACCTTGAGCACGGTTACCTTGAACAGATCCTCGATCGCCAGGCGCAGTTGATCCTTGCCCGCTTCCGGACGCACCCGGAACACCACCTGATTCGCCTTCTCGCCGGCGAGCGTCCCCTTTTCCGTAATCAATGGGGCGACGATGAGACTTTCGCGGCTCACTTTGCACCCCCCAGCCGCGCCTCGATAGCGCGCGCCGTCTTGGTGGTCATCAGCAACTCGTCGTAGTTGATCAGGTCGAACACGTTCAGCCCCGCCAACGCGAGCACCTTGTGCGCCGCCAGATTGCGGGCCGCCCGCGCGAACGTGGTATCGTCCTCGCCCACCACAATCAGGGCGTGCTTGAGCCCAAGTGCGGTAAGCGCCGCCTGTGCGAGTTTGGTTTTGGGCTCGGCCAGCTCCAGCGCCTCGACGACCACCATCCCG
>Ga0074045_10005806_pt1 | contig 10712 bp, 13 predicted proteins | sample BogForMeECP23OM2_FD_94442 | JGI IMG/M metagenome (GOLD analysis project Ga0074045, IMG submission 94442) | Bog forest soil microbial communities from Calvert Island, British Columbia, Canada - Bog Forest MetaG ECP23OM2 | ecosystem: Environmental > Terrestrial > Soil > Wetlands ... | reverse complement strand
GTTCTGAAACCATTAGGATGGAAATGCGTTCGGACAGCAGAAAATTTTTTCTCTTGAAGGGTTGTCAAAACGTCGCTGATCCTCGGTGGTCTGATGCGCAAAACGTGTGATAGGAAGTCGACCCTATAGTACAGTGCAGGAGCCTCCGCTTCACCACGGATTCTGTCGAGTAGATTCTGTAGCTCGCTCAACCTAGACGATTCGATCATCAAACAGCTTTCACTCATTCGATCAATCGTAGAAATATTCCACAGTGGTCCGAACCAAAACGGGCCTCCAAGCCTAACTTTGTTGCCACAGTCGCAGACCGGTTCGATCTGGTCAAGCGAAGAATGATGGGTACGTTTCAAGCAACCCGGACAATATTTGAGAAATTCAAGAAATTTCATTGATTCGTTAGCCGCCTTCTTGCCTTTCATTACGTCAGCATAGATTCTCACGTAATGATCTGACGCATGGGAGAACGCAAGAGTTACGCCTAATTGCAATTTGCCTGCTACAATCGCTAAATTTGCCGCCAGTGTTCGCACGGCCATCTCTTTCTCGAACTCTGTACGTACAGGGGTAATACCGTACTTGCGAAAGCAAGCCGCTGATCTGGTGCCGGTCAAAGGCGCCATATCGGTTGCGCTCGCCGCTATCACGCCACCGTCAATTGTTGCACGTAACGTATTTTCAAAAAAGGGAGCAGGCGACCCGTAAGGGTCAAGGTCGATTAAATCAAATCTGTCCATCATGTGGCTGATCAAAAGTACGTTCGCCTCCTCCTGTACGACTGATACCTTATCGCCGACATCATTCAGCTCGATCATTCTTGCGGCGGATTGAACTGATTTCGGGTTGGCGTCAGCGGCGATCACGCTCGTGACATTGGGAGCCTCGAGAACGTAACGAACAGCCCTGACCGCGGATGCGGTCATGGGGTCGCAAATTCGCAAATGTCTCCAAACCGGAAAATGGGATCGAGCAAACAGCATGGCAATGTCACGATTTAAGTTCATTTTCGGATTGTAGAACACCTCTTGTTTCCCATACCCTTCGGTGAGAAGTAATCTTGCTTTTCCCTCCGTGATCTCAACAGTCTGTGAAGCACTCATACGAGCTTATCTGCTTCCTTCAATTTTTCATCGACGACGAGGGGAACTTGGTCGCGGTTCTGAGCCGTCACTTCTAAGATTTCATACTGTTGATTTGCCTTGATGGACTTAATCATCGAGTGGGACGCGTTGTGATGTATCGTTCCGACTAGTGGTTTCGGAGAACAGAGGGCTTTGTTGGCTGCGTCGACAAAGGCGGATGAACATAACTCCATTGGACCGATTTCGTCGATTACGACTACATCGGCGTTCGAGAGCGCGTTAAGGATGGCTGTCACTCCAACGTGTGAGATATCAGCGAAATTTACTCGGTACCTTCCAACCCTGGGGCCTTCACGGATGTTGACGTGTGCGAGAACACCTACCGTGGCATTTGCGATGTCCTCTAACATGAAACCCACTCTCGTCCCCCCTTCGCGAATTTCTCCGGAAATCATGCCGCCAGCCGTCTTACCACGACAATTCAATAAGCCGCAAATCTTCCTTACCGCTGTAGTCTTGCCTGAATTAGGCTGACCCGCAAGGAAGATCCGACACGCACCCATAGTCAGCAGACTGAGGGACGCAGCTATTAACTTCAGAAGCTGAGAATGCGTTTAGGGGTAAGAGTCATGAGTGAATCGATCGCAGGAATAGACGACGCCGGACGCGGCCCAATAATAGGACCTCTAGTTATCGCAGGCGTAATGATCAGAGAAGAAGAGAAAACTAAACTTGCAAACCTGGGGGTTAAAGACTCAAAGATGCTTACCCCTGAATCTCGCACCCGACTATCCAGCAAAATACGCGCCTTCACATCAATGATCAGCGTTCATGAAATTCAAACCGACGAAATAGATGACGTAGTATTACATGGCGAAAAATTACGTAAACTGAACTATCTCGAAGCCAAAGTGATGGCTCAAGTTGTCAAAGATTTGAAACCCACGAAAGTTTACGTAGACGCGTCTGACGTAAATGAAACACGATACGGAGAAAACATACGCGAATTTCTCCCAGAGGAATTGAAAAACGTTAAAATCATCTCAGAACACCACGCGGATCGCACCTATCCTATAGTCTCCGCCGCCAGCATAATCGCAAAGGTCACACGTGACTCAGCGATCGCGAGTCTTCATGTGCAATATGGGGATTTTGGATCAGGTTACATCACCGACCCCAAAACTATTGGGTTCCTGAAATCTTGGAGAAGAACTCATACTGAGTTTCCGCCGATCGTAAGGTTATCGTGGAAAACCGTTAAGCAGATTGAGAGCGAAGTTGCTCAGTCACGACTCGGGCCGTAATTCTTTAGCTCCGTAGGAATTCCGAACCCGATTACAATGAGGCTATGAAATTGATTAAGTAACTCTGTCAGCTGAGGTCGATAAAGAAACGTAAGTTCCTTATGTTCGTATAATTCATGAAAATCGTCCGTCGTATTTCCAAGAATCTTCTGAACGGTGAAATCTTCAATCAGGTCACCTGATATCGTGTACACGGATCTACCTAGATCCATACAGCGAACTATGATGAATGGAAGCTTTACCCGATCGCGATATTCCGCGGGAACGATTTCCGCTAGTGCGTTTAGCTCTGAAGATTTGAGTAGGATCGTTGATGCATCCACGGCCTCAACGGTTGGATTGCTTAGTTTCAACAATTCACTCAAGGCACGCCTCTGCTTCGGGAGATGCGCGTTAATTCTCTGAAGTTCACGACCCATTAACGCGTCGAAAGTCCGGTCAAAAGGGGTCTTAGAATTGATCATGGCGTTACTCATGTGTGGCTAATACCATAGCGTGGTCTTTCTCGTAAGGTTCAAGGTTGAGTGTTTGAACGATGTGAAATCCGCGATTTTGTAGGATTTGGATTTCCTGTTTGAAAACATCCGTTGGTTCCATGGTCACATCGACGCTCCTTGACTTAATTGCCATGAGAACTGAGCCTTCTGGTTTCAGGAACACCTTTGCGTTATCTGCCAATATTTTTGCCTGTTCGGGTTGGGCTACGTCAGAATAGATGACGTCTACCGGGCTCACTAGCGACTTATATTTTTCTGGTTGACGTGCGTCCGACAAAATTGGGTAAACGTTGCTACGATACTGGCATAGTGAGTCGATAAGCTCTCGCATGCTCCGTTGGGCAAACTCAACACAATAGACACGTCCCTCATTCTCTACTATGTCGCTGACGTGGCTTGCGGTCGTTCCGGAAGCTGAGCCCAGGTACAATACGTAAGATCCACGCCTCACGGGGAGGTCGTTCACGTTGCGGAGAATTGCGGCGGCCAGTTTACTTCTGTAAGCATCCCACGTTCTGTATTCGACTTCTCCATCGCGAACTAATGTTTCCCCATACACGCTGATGCCGGGCGCGAGATTTTTTGTTGCGAGACGTCTCGATCTATCTTCCACGGTTACCCAGAAGACGCCTTCGTAATGGTCATCGCGTTTTGCGTTTCCGTCCAAAGTCTCTCTTTCTCTGGAATCGTTCTCTTGATGGCGGTGGAGGTGGTGGTCCTGATGACGGAGGGGCTGTCTTGTAGCGTTCCTTTATTCCGTCAATCTTCTTGTTAACATCATCTTTGAGTTTGTCTCCTACGAATTCGCCTTTGAATGCATCGACCCTCGCGGCGATGGTCAATTTGCCGGAGAGAGTTCTAGCTATCTTTCCACGCTGCCATCTTGGGGCTTGGTGAATCGCGGTATGCTGGAATATCACTCCGTGTTTCGGTGGTCTTGCTCCCGTCTTCAACGATCTGAACAGCGCCTTCTCCGCTCCTAAGACTTGAAGTGTGCTCGCTGGCATTTTCGCTAGATTGTTCAGGCTACCAGCAATCGAAATGAGTCTTGCTGATAGTGCCGCTCCGACGATTGCTGTCATATTGGGGGCTACTTGTTTCAGAACATCCTCAACGTAAGACTCGCTCTTCGCTCTAAACTTGTAAAGTTCTAACATTAATTCGCAGAATGACCGTAGAACCGCCAGATCTTGATCTTCAATTTCTCCACCCATTGATTTACTGGCCGACTCTGTGAGTTGTTCAGCAGTCTCTTTAGGTAAGCCTTGGTCTAGAAGATTCGTAAGTGTGAAGTTTCGTCTATCTCCAAGTTTCGCTACCAGTCTAGCATACGTGTCATGATTCTCAATGAGACGATCCATCTCTGGGAAGTGTAGACCATACCATTCCCTCACTCTCCCAGCAAGTAGATTCAAAGTTTTATCGAGGTCATCGACGGCCCGCATTGCCTGGACAGCGCTAAGATCGCGCTTTGTAGCTGCAATAGCGATTCCTGTTCGAGCGATTTGCAAGGTAACCTGGCGTGCGAACTCGTTGTAGCCGGCCGTTGTTCTTGTTACGCCGATGTCAAGGCTCTGTGCTTTCAACCAATTTTCGCGTTCTACGGAATCTGAGCTTAGCCGGTTACGGAACTTTTGGATCGCTGGATCCGGTCTGATCGAAACCTCTAATCCAGCTTCTCTGGCTGCGTTGCCGAGTAGCTCATTTTCGAAAATTAATTGATGAAGTTTGGCAACCCGTTTCATTGCCTCGATTATTCGTGCGTTCGGCTTGCCTTCTTGCAGTTGTCGCAATTGAACGGCAGCCTCTGCCGGTCCTCCGACAAATAGTTCTCTTTCTATGACATTCTCCTGATTATCAATAAAGAACAGGCCGACAGGCGTTTCTGCTACGAATACTTGCAACTTAATGAACTCCAGCTTAGGTCATCGGCTCGGTAAGCCTCGGTCTGCTAAGCGTTCGGGGCTTGGATAAACCTTTGTAATGAAGAACGACGAAAACGAGGTTATCTTAAACCTATTCAGCCATTTCTGATCGGTATCGTGCTGAATATTCTAACGTCTGTGATTTGGCGAATTAATGAAAGAAAAGTTACGTGAAAGATGCGGATGGTATGGACGGTTCGGGCTACTTTTTCTTCCAGGAGGCGATGATTTTCTGGACCTTTTTGGGCCAGTCGATTTTTCCACCACAGCTGTCGCAGTATTTAGCTTGGAGAAATACCTCATGCTTACAGTTCTCGCAGAAGAACCGCTGTTGACGTTGAACACTTTCAGTTACAGTCATATGCGACACAACGCTACATTCGACGGGTTATCGATATGTTCGTTTACGCCTCTAGGAACGCAAATTTGGGCACGGGTAATTGTACGGCTGAACAACATTATTGCAATTTTCTGGATAACTTAGACTGTGAAACCCCCTTAATTAGAAAGTTATAATGGCTTCAACTTCCATCTACGTCATAAAATTATGCTCACAATCCTTTGGAGTTGAATGGTCTGTCAAGCGCTATTCGACGTACTGTTTGGTGGGTGTTCGCAGGCAATCGGGGCGGCCCGAATCGCGCTCGACTCGTAGTTGCGCTGAAGGAACAGCCTATGAATGCTAATCAATTATCGGAAAGGCTTGAGATGGATTACAAAACCGTTCGTCACCATCTTAGAGTATTGTCGAAGAACAGAATGATCGTAGAGCAGGGCGATGGGTACGGTATAATGTACTTTGTATCCCCGGAGCTCGAACTGTGCTATGACGAGTTTACGAAAATTTGGGAAAGAATTGGGAGAAAGTAGTATAATGATGATGTTGTCTGTCAACGCAGGGGGCGACTGAACGATTTGCAGGGGGTCATAATTCAAGCTATGGCTGTTTTCTCTTTCATCAACGTACTACTCCTCCTTGCTCTGATTGCCGTTTATGGTGACAGTTTCAGAAAAATCAAGGCCCAATTCACCGCAGGGCTAATTTTCTTTGCAGCGATTTTCCTTTTGCAGAATTTACTTGCGCTTTATTCTTATCTCGCCATGTTCATGTATTATGCAGATGCGGTAGCCGGAATTGTGCTTGCTATAACGATCGCTCAAACTATCGGACTCACAACATTACTCTGGCTCAGTGTTCATTGAAACTCGCACGTCGGAAGAAACATGCGTAAGAAAAAAGATAAGTCAGGATTGCGGGAGTATCGCGCCGGCACTTTCGATAGGTACGTAGCGTACGGACAGAGAGAACGGAAGCTTAAGCTCATAGCTAGAGGGATCTTGAAGGGTTTCAGGGTTACCTGTCCGTCTGAAAATTCAGCGAAAAACCTTGCTTACGCGTTAAGGATTCGAGCATCGAGGCTAGAGTCTGAAGAAGAGTTTCGGTGTGGAGTTATGATCAAGGTTGATGGTCGAAAGGTCTTTGCGCTTCGTACGAAGAAACATGTTGTCTAGCTGAGTTGTGCGCGAACATAGAAGCTGGAAATAGGACATAAGCAGAAGCTTCTGTCACCTAGAAGAACTGAGTTATTCACGGGTAGCTGTGGTTGTTTTTCTCGCTTTACACAACACGGGTTGTGACTTAAACATCCGAGATAGTTGCATTTCGTTACGCGCGTTTGGCTGAAAATTGACATCAAATTGTCGCGAACAATCAAGTCTGACTACCGCTGACAATGGTAAGTACAATTCAGGCTGAAAGAAATGAACCTTAACACATGCTACTATCACCCGAATCTGCCAGCATCAATCGTATGCAATCGTTGCGGTCGCAGGATATGCGATTCATGTCGCAAACCCTACAACGGTCTGACGTTATGCCCTATCTGTTACCAGACCATCCCGGTCTCTACACCAGGAGCTCCAGTTGCGCCTCCTAACGCTGCTCCAGTTGCGCCTCCTATAGCCGCTCCTAGCCCTGCTCCGATCCCTGCTAGCTCTTTTGGCGGTATGACGCCTCCTGGCTGGTACGGACCTTACGCTCCAAAAACCACGTTGTCCATGCGATTCCCAATGATCTCCAGCGTCCTAGTGGTCATTGCATCAGGACTTATAATCGCCAACGGACTCGCACTAACCTCGCCCAGTTTCGCTACGTGGTGGAACACGATTATTCCGTGGAACGCCTCCCTTGGATCGGTAAGTATCATCCTAGGCATAATTCTGGGCGTAGTACTGCTCGTAGCGGTCGTAATGATCTTCCTGAAATACAAAGTACTATCAGCCTTCGTCATCTTTCCAACAGCACTCGTCAGCATCTTCATCGGCGGAGGCTTCATCCTAGGCGCAATACTGGGTGTCCTGGCCGGAATACTCCTGATACTGTGACCCGCCTAGAACTCCCACGCAACCTACTTTCTCCGTCTTTTTCATTCTGAAATCCAGTACACTACACGCACTTTCTTCGAATTCGCCTCGCTAACTCTGAATAAGCAGACTTCACCATCTCCGAATAGAATTACCATTGATGGGCACCTACTCAATTTTGTTGAAGTCCTCTAAACGATTTAGATTAAAGTTAGGATGCCTAGGGTATGTTAGAGTGAAGAGAGGACATTATGTTTACACAGGATCGGCCTTAGGAAAAGGACCGACTTCACTCGAAGGAAGAATCAATCGCCATCGACGTCGATCAAAGCGCATCAGGTGGCATATCGATTATCTTACCAAGCGACGTGAAATCCAGCTTGAAGGATCGGTTTACATTTACTCTCGCGCCAGGCTAGAATGTACGATCAACGAGGCGGTACTTGATGATCTGCAGGGATGCCCCATTGTTCGACACGCAGGAGCAAGTGACTGTCGATGTCCCGCTCATCTGCTCCGTGTTAGAGAGCCTACCGATGGTGATTTGATCAATTATCTCGAGAGGATATACGCGGAATATGGACGGCCGATGGCTGATAGATACTGACGATCACGATTTAATTTCCAGGTTTCCTTCCTTTTCAACTAGCAAGGATCGGAGACGTTCAGTCACTTTTCTGAGAATGGCCTCGCAAGTCTCAATGTCAGCTCCTCGCGCCAAGATTCCAACATCCGTTTCTTGAATGTCGTACCGGTCTTGAGATGGAGGTTTTCCATGCACCTTGAAGTAAACTTCGGGGAATTCTCTTTGGATTTTATCAAAAATCATAAACCGGTCGTTATTGGCAAAGACACGCACGTTAATTGTACGTGTCCATGCGGCGGTCCATCCATGTATCCTTGGAAGCACATTCGCTTGGAACATCGCTTTCATTTCTTCGGGTATTCCAGGCAGAGCGAAGATTGTAGTTGAGTTGGACTGTGCCATCAGTCCCGGTGCTAGCCCCACAATGTTCGGAATCGCCTCTCCAGACGGAACGGATCTTGCCATTCGCCTTCGTCGTTCGTTCAGTTCGATACCAAATTCGTCACATTTCGATTTGAGCAGCGACAGTGCTTCGTCGCCAATTATTACTTCAGATCCTAAAGCCTTAGCAATGGCGTCGATCGTAAGATCGTCTTCGCTCGGACCCAGGCCGCCCGTCATTATGATTAACCGTCGATTTTGACTCAGAGCATCGTTAATGACCGATGCTATGTCTCCGATGTGATCTGCTACTGTCGTGATCTTCTTGACGATAATGCCTGATTGGGTTAGGAAGTCAGCGATCCAAGAAGAGTTGGTGTCGACTATTTGCCCGTAGATTATCTCATTTCCAGTTGCAATGACTTCTGCCTCACAATAATTCGTACCCATAGCAGTCGTCTCATGATTTGCTTGAATTATCCTGGCTGCGTAGGGTCTTGATGATTTGCAGTATTTGTTTGAACTCTGGTTTTTGAGCGTCTTCCGTTAATTCGTAGATTACGCTCTCAGTCGTTGAGATCCAAGCGCCGGCATCGCGCATTCTCTCGATTGCTGTCTCGCGGTCAGTTATTTTATAGGAGGATGTGGCGTCCTGCAGGAGTAGAACTTCGTATTTCAACGCAAGTAGATCCAAAACTGTTTGCATAACGCATATGTGCGTTTCGATGCCGCATACTATGATGGTTTTTCTTCCTAACCTTTCTAGCTTGTCCCGAAGTTCGCTTACGTCACAGCAACTGAAGGCCAGTTTCTTGAAGATCGTAATATCGTTCTGGTATAGCCTTCGGATTCTGGGCGTTATCTCGCCGAGTTTCTCCTGTTGCGTTAGGACAGATGGAATGTGGAGTAAATTTGATGCTTTGATTATTGCTTCGAGGCAATGTAGAAGATTCTCCTTCTCTGCCACCGTGTCGATGATCTTTTCTTGGACGTCAATAACTAAAAGAACACTGTCTGTGCTTCTTGCTTTCAATGCCAAACTCAACCTTCCTGACGGATATGTGGATCGAAAGAGATGAGTTAGAACTTAAATGTGAAGAGATCCAAGAGACGGATTAATCTTGCCTTTGATCGCGAGGAATAGATCGGGGAAGCGGATTGTCACGCACAATTCTAGTAACCATTTCAATATTGTTGATTCTGGCGTCGATTCCAGTCGCGAATGCCCAAGTCGAATTCAATTTACAGGTCGGTGCTACCGCTGACGATGGATCACTCGGAAATATCGGAATCAGCGCTGATATTCGCACGAATAGTTACAATGTGAGTAAACCGGATCTAGCTGACGCGTTCTGGGTGGGGAATAATCTTGAAAACGGGAGCTTCATTCAATTTGGCTATATCCTCCAGCCGGGATCATATTGTCTCGCCGGGAAAATCGTAGGAGAGCACGTGGATTGTAAAACCAAATACCAGCAGATCGGTGAGTCCGACGCAAGGTGGTTTTGGGAGTACTGGCCGAACGCGAGTAACCCCACTTTCTACTTCGCCACTGGGGGTAACGACTCAGCGGGTGCGCAGGGGAGTTGGCACAATTATAAAATCGAACCGAATCCTCAAAACGGATGGAGCTTCATATTCGACGGTCATCAAGTAGATAATTTCTCCATTCACTATGCACCGTCGAAGGATCCGGCTTACATTGTCGCCGAAAAAGTCACGCTTTCCATTGCTCCGGGCAATCTGGGTCCGGTGGAATTCAGAAACCTCACGTATCTAAAACAAGACGGCTGGCACAACTCTACTGCGCTATACGCGCTAGTTGGATGCGGTGTGAATCCGGTATGCATCGCAAATCCATATGGGGTTTCGTTAGAAAGCGCGGATCAAATAATTGCAGGCTCAGGACTATCGCAACCGCAGGATCGAGATCTACTCTGGAGCATTTCCGAACAGCAGCAGACAAGTTCGCCGAACTACACGATGAATGGGATTTACGGCGCTGCGATTCTCCTGTTCCTTATCGCCGTGTTGGTGGCCGTGATTGTTGTAACTGGTAAGAAACGCATCTCACCTAACCCATTTTCCACCACAAATCAATTCTGCTTGATTTGTGGAGCACCGCTTGAGCACGATACGCTATTCTGTACCAACTGCGGAGCTAAGAGAACTTAGTGCTGTTAACGTTCGCTTAATCGTTAGAGCCGAAGATCAATTGCCGAATAAATCAGTATAAGCAGTTACGGCGATACTTTCTAGTTTGTGTGTCAGGTTATCAAAGATCATTTGCTGAGAGTTGGTGGGTGTAAGGGTTGTGGTTTCAATCGTCCAACTGAGTCCTGTCCACTTATCGAGTAGATGGATGAGGAAATCTGCTGATTCAGCTGTGCTTTCGAGGGGGGCATGGGATGGCATGAGTGTGGGTGTCGTGTGAGTGGCATTAGGTGTCCATCCGGATCGTTTGATGCCGATCCAGAATCCTCCTCTGCCCGGAGGAATCAACATTCCAAAAGGAACAGCCATGGCTTGTGTCTGACCAGCGGTCTGTTGCAGGTCCGTCTGCAGTTCATTGTTTC
>Ga0074045_10005803_pt1 | contig 10714 bp, 7 predicted proteins | sample BogForMeECP23OM2_FD_94442 | JGI IMG/M metagenome (GOLD analysis project Ga0074045, IMG submission 94442) | Bog forest soil microbial communities from Calvert Island, British Columbia, Canada - Bog Forest MetaG ECP23OM2 | ecosystem: Environmental > Terrestrial > Soil > Wetlands ... | reverse complement strand
TCTTGATAACACGGGCGGAAGCAGGCACAGACTCAAGGCCATGACGAAAACGGCTAAGGCGATCCTTTGAGCCATTGGATATCCCCTTTCATCTTGCAATTTGTTTTTGATCGCTGTCGTCTAACAGATATTATCCCTGGTCTTGGTTGAGCGGGCACACCCGAGTCCCTGAAGCAGGAATTGGCAACTAACATGCCAACCCTCGAAATAGTCTTGGGCCTTGAACTATGTGGTAAGGATCGGACTCGATTGCAGGCTTTCACCGACACAGTGTATGCCCTTTACTCCACTCTGCATTTTCAGTTTGGTAGATAAATTTTAGCCCGGAGCCTGGCAGAACAACCAAATCTCCAGCTGAAAGCTCTTTAGCAGGAATGCGGTTTAAAACATGCCGATTCTCGAATTCATCTTCAGCGTAAATGTGAATAGGCGTTTGGCACTCGGGACATGTCCAGCTCTGTAAGATATCATAATAATTTGGTTCTGTTTCGCATTTTAGGCATTTAAACTTCTCACTTGGAAAGGATTGGAATCCCATATGGCCCTTTCTAAATCAGTGCTGTGCGAAGGATAGCAGTCTCCATTTCACCTTTGCAGAATAAAAGCGCTAGTTTTTTCAAGCTCGCTAAACTTTTCCAGAGCTTGCATTTTTGTTCGAACCTTGCGTCGCCGCGCGCTGATTGAACGGGCTGGATCAGCAAGATGAGCATCATCGCTAAGCCACTCATTGACGATCTGGTTCAATTCCCTGGCCAATTGGACAATTTGTTGATGTTCGCGGTTCCTTGCATCAAATCGAGGAATTACTCGATGAGGCAAAGTGTGAAGGTGCCGCTCCCCAAATTCACCTTGAGGGACAAACGGTTGGATCGCCTGAGTTACCGCATCACTGTTCAAGATACCCACGAAATAAAACGCTTCGTCTTCAGACGGTACTACTCGCCAATAGAGCGTCTGGTCAATCACGAGGTCCTTATTTTTATCTACTGAGAGGGAAGCCGCACAGACTTTCCCGCCTCCCGCACCGGTGAAAATCAAATATCCATTTTCCGGGAAGATTTGCGCCTAGAGTTTGTTCCTCTCGTTGATTTTCTCTTCGAGGGGTTTGACAATTTGATCAGCTGCCATTTGAGCATTGATTCGCTCGAACCGGCGCGCCGTATCCAAAAAGCCTTCACCTCTCACGGCCGATGGATCTAAAATCTCCCATTCGGTGGCTGTGCGGCGTGCTGGAATCGCGACACTCACAAAATTTCCATCGAAGGTAAACGGGAGAAGGTTGAGAGATTGAGCCATTCGATGGATAAAACAGGACGCGACGGCTCCAGGAAAGGTAGCGCTTTTCAGCTTTTTTGCGTCTTTTACTGTAAAGTACCAAAGGCTGTTTGGTCCTGGTGTGACAACTCGGTATTCAGCGCCAGAAGCATTTACAACTTCGACACATACCGCTGGCCGTGGCATCAAGTCTGCTCCCTGATTCACCCCAGGACCTTCTTGAGAAGTATCAACTTCCTCGTGTTCCTCACCCATTACCCACGCAGTACGGTTCGCACCCAAGTGAGCAACTCGAAGGGTTGTTTCTGATAGACCAGAAGGAGATGCGGTAAACCCATGCTGTATTTCAGGTGTGACTTCGCGCGAGTTATTGCGCCTCACTCCAATGATAGCAGCTGCCCGTACTTTGAATGTTCCTCTTGCTATATCCCATAATTCACTGATTTCCAGAGGGACTTGGCGGCTGCTCCTTAAGAACTTCCAATCGCGAAGAGCCTGGTGATGGTGACCATTAAAGACTGTGCCAGGCAGAAAACAGCCAATCACACCATCTCGTGAAAGATATCGGTCTGTGGCATGAAGCAGGAAGGTAGTTGCAAGCTCCAGGTGCAAATGAGAGGCACCAGCTGGCTTAATGCCATAAAGTTTTGCCCGCTCGGTTAGTTGGGTCTTATATGGGTTATCGGCTAACCGGCTCATGGCTAGCCAAGGAGGATTGGAAACAACGCCGTTGAATTGACCAACGAGCAGTCCTGGCTTGTAGGTATTTTTGAGAATGAAAGCCCAAATCCCGTTCCTGTCGGCAATAGCGAGGGTTGCCATGCGCTGAACAAGTGCGTGAACTGCTTGGACAAAGTCATTGAGTTGTTCTTGTTCAAGCACAATATTTTGCTGGTGAAGTATACTTTCAACCGTCGTCTGCGTTCGGCTTTTGGTCAAATGCTCCTTGCTCCCTCGATTGGCTGCATCTACGGCCTCGTCATGTGCCCAATCGATGATGGCATCAAACACTTGTCGGTACTCCGGACTAATAAGTGCTACGGGCAGGGAGAGCCGCTTTCCATCAAGTGCGATTTCGATACTATCGGATTCTCCTGGCAGTGGTATTCGTCGGGAAACCGGTGTAACCGCAAAAAGCGAGTCAGCATGAAAAATTGGAATGGTTATCCGCGTGTTGGCAGAGCGGAGTTCGCTAGCGAGAGTGACCACCCAGGTAGTTTTGGCGAGTATTACTGCCAATGGATCAATATCGAAACCGGTAGCAGATTGACAAAGCTTTTTGAGCTTAAGACCAGGCCAGCGGCTTCGTGTCTCCTTTATGATTTCGGCGATAATTGATCCTGAACCACAGCACATGTCCAAAAATTGAGGTCGCGTTCGCTCATTCAATTTGTCCAGACATGTGGATACTATTAACCGAGCTAACCATGCCGGCGTCCATTCCTGGCCGAGCAGTTTGCGCTGAGTCCGGTTAGCGAGCTGGGCCATTAACCGGCCAAAGAGATCCTCGACAGGCGGTTCACTAAAGTGATAAGCATAAAGGTCCAGTTGGATTTCTCTGCCAATAGGGAGAATGCGGGCAAGATGATTGGATTCACGGAGCCACCCGAAGTAATCCTGCTCCACTATGTTCGCCAGGCGAAAACGGGTTTCGAAAAACTCTCCGTTGATGATGCTGGTGAATTCAGCTTCATCGCTCAGAATTGCATGTTCCATAAGAACATTGGCGCATAGGAGTCGAGCCAGGATCACCATATAGACTTCCGCAGCAAAGGCGTCTGAACGAAATCCCCGCTCTCTTCTCTCTAGGTGATCAACGAAGCTCGACCACAATTCTGTGGCTAGTGCAACGCTTAGGTCTTGAGTTCGGGCTTCATCAACCAAGCGTTGAAGATCCTCAGCATATCGCCCATAATGATGGCTCTCCAGTCCCAAATCCACGGCGATATGATCTGCACTGAGCTGCCGTGACTGCTGGCGGGCCAGGTGTTTGCGGATGAATTGCAATAGTTGCCTTGCTGTTGCGCTATCATCTCTTTGGATTTCAAACTGTTCTGTTTCGATTAGTCGCACCTGTTCAGCTGTGAGCCGATCCAGTGAGGCACCTGGCTCAATCTGGACGTCATATACATACCACTCAACTGTATCAGAAAGTACGCCCCGTACCTGTGATACGGGCGTACCTGCTCTGATAATGCCTGCAACATTTTCCTGGACTTGGTGAAAGCCTTCATGTCTTAATGAGGTTCTACGTAAATCGGCCTCAAATTCTATGATGGTTGAGTGGACAAGTGTATCGATGAAGCGGCGCCGGGTTGCTCCGCCGGTTATCACTGTGGTGAAGTGTTCACCACCCTCTGTGTAATGATTGACCCAGCTTTCATCTTCGGTGTCCGGAAACAGGAGGCGAAGCCGAGATAAAAATTCACTCCGTAAAACATGTTCAATCCTGCTTTGGCTTCGAAGCTGTATGCATCTTGAAATAAGTTCGCGCGCTGCACTGGTTGATTCAGGCATTGTTTTTTCGCTGTCTTTGCTGGCTCAATGAATTAATTAGTTTGCAGATTTCTTTGACCAACTCTTGTCCCTCTCTTCGTTCGTAGTTTGTCTGAGCTAAGATGCTCGACACAACAAGATGGTCGATCTCTTCTAACGTTTTCGGCTGACTTATCAGATCTTCTCCCAACCGATGCAGGTCTTTTAAATTGTCATCAGTTAACTGGGGAAGTGGTAAGTTACGAAGCTGAGTGGCCTCTAATTTCAACGCGCCCCCCCCCAGGGGAGTGCCGATTGCTTCCATACATACTCTTGCCCAAGCGCTGCTTAGCAGAGCGAATAAAGCAGATGGAGTCCAGCAAGTATCGGTAGTCCATAGTGTGGAAAAATTTGCATCAATGAGAACCGGAGGAGTGCAGTTGAGGAAAACTTGCGGAGACCGATGGTTAATACGCGGTATGAATAGGTCGGGCAAATGCCGACGTGTAAAATCCGGCAGCATGTACCAGAAACGGGGTACTACATTCATTGCATGGGCCTTGGCAGCTCTGGTGTTTGTCTTTACCGCTGACAGTTCAGGAATAGGGGTGTGGCCCATCTTTACCCCGGCGGCTCTCCTCACCAGATCAGCAAGCTCTTCCGGCATAATCTCAGGGATGGTCTGATCCACGCGCGCGTAGGCGTTTTTATTCTTCAAAATGAGAGGGTAATCTTCTGGCAAAACCCACTTCCTGAGATCAAAAACCCGGCCCGCCAATTCATCCAGAGCAACATTAGCAGACTTCAGTTCGTTCTGCCTCCTCAGTACTGGGAGAAGGCTACTTGCTGGTACCAAGACAATCCGAGAGCCGAGCGCGGCGCTAGTCTTGATGCGGACTTGCTCCGAGTCTTTATTTTTCAGAAAGGACACATAGAAAAAAACGTTGCCGCCAGTTCGCAATCCCTGCCCTACTTGGACAGGGACATCCCGCAACCGGACGACGTTGAATGAGATATTCTCAGGCATCAATTCTCGAATAGCGTAAGGGACCAGAGCATTGGCTACCATTGTCCTCCTTGCGAATGTATCTGTTGCGATCCGATAAGACTCAAGGTGCTTTAGCCATGCAGCAGTTTCGGCTTTTGCATAGAGAATGATTCTCTCGTGCGCGAGATTTCTTCTTTTGATGGAAATACCCTGGACAATCGACGCCGCATGCTTTTGTTCAGCGACCCAAGAAGCAAATGCTGAATCGGGATCTTCACCAGAAAACGCTTCGCCAACTAAGCTTCTGTCATTTTGGACCGAAGAAGCAATCGAAACCACTTGCGTGGCCATTTTATCTGGATTGCGTCTGCCTAATGGGATCAGCAATTCTGAACTCGGAAGGCGTCGCGCCACAATTAGGGTAGTTCGAACCAAAGCATCGGCAAACCAACCCGATCCAGTGTCCTCAACGACTGTGATTGTGTCAAAGCAGCGAAGCAGCAGGTAATGAATAATTTGGGCGTAGTCCCTCGACCGCCATGTTGCAGGCGCTACCATCGCAAGCGCCCCCCCAGGCGCTACCAGCAATGCACTAAGTATCCAGGCAGGGACCGCAAGATCCGCTAGACCAGAATAAGAACGTGCGAGAGTTATCCATAGCAAACGCTCCTGTACAGGAGCATATTTCAAAATAGCTGCCAACAGTTGTTTTCTTATTTCTTCTATCCTGAGAGAATTCTTGGCAGATTCTCTTTTACCAAGTACCTGATAACGAACATATGGCGGGTTGGTGATGACAAGATCATAATGTTTAATTGGGAGATTCTCTAAAGTGATTTTTGCAAAAACATCCCCGGATACAAGAAGCCCGTCTTGGTGATGATAAGCCTCAATGCAAGCGTTTAAACGCCCCCTGCAAAAAATGCCGGCGCTGGAATCAATTTCAATTCCATCTAAGTGAGAAAGTCGAACGCCACTGCGATGAGCACGTTCTCCTGCTGCATCCAACAGATTGCCGATTCCCGCCATCGGGTCTAAAGTCGTCTTATATTCCGGCAAAAAGGCTAAAGCTGCCAAAAGCCTTGCGAGCTGAACATTTGTAAAATACTGGCCAAGTCGTTTTCGACTTTTCTCGTTAAGAGATCGTTCGAAAAAACTCGCTTGAGACCTAAAAATCTCCAATTCACTGGCTTCCGGACTGGACATGCTTTTAAAAGCTCTTGGCGAGATGTTCATAAAATGTAGCTGCATCGATCGGCACCTGTTGGTTGTGCGATAAATAATGAGTTACTAACCTAGCATAGAGCCGTTGAGGGGTTGTCTCGCTTGGGTCCTTTAATTCCCTTGCCTTATTTAACAATTCCATGGTTATTTGCCAGATGTCAACGGTCGATTTGGCTGCCTCTTGCTGTTTCTTGGTGAGCAGTAAAAGAGGATCGCCCCTTACTGTACCCGCAGTGACTTGCTTAAAGCTGCCTTGCTTCTTGTCTAGAATACTTGACATTTCAACGCTAAGTCCTGCAGCTTCATAGGATTTGCGCAAAGCATTCCATACCGAAGCCTCTGCCGAATGAAAAACAACAGTTAGCTGCCCACCCTTTTTTATAATTCGAGATAATTCCATGAATGATTTGGTCATTAATGCTTGATAATTATCAACGGTCTTTTTCTGAGCGTTGCTAATAATAACCTCATCTGTTGGATTCGTAAAGTTACCTAGCCAAGCTTCATTAATAAAATTGACCTCACTATAAGGGATATTCCCACCAAAAGGTGGATCAGTAAATACATAATCAATTGACTGGTCGGGTAACTCAATGTCAGTGCACGAGCGTTGCCTTACAACTACTGATCCTTCCAGATTGCGTGTAGCTGTAAAAGCTTTATCGACTGTTTTAAGTTTTCTCTTGAGTCCAGAGAATACATTCTTCTCCACAGGGAGACCACTAATATAGAGAACGCCAGATTGGGCACTGGTCACCACGAGGTCACGTTGATTCTGTTTGGCTACCACTCGCGTCATCAAAGTGGAATGGCTTGCGTTATAAGTTAAGATCCAAAACTTTAGGGCACTGCGTATGGGTTCCGAATACTTTGCTGTTCGAGCCCATAGTGCACCCAGCGCGATAAGATTGCGTCGGCCGTAGAAGTGATGTACGTGAGTTATTCCCTGATGATATCCATTCCTATGCAAGTCGCCCCACCGCATAGGGACTATAGGCGCAGAAGCAGGAATGGGCTGTTCATAAACTCGTTTCACAAGTGCATTATCACTTGATCCTACAGGTCTAGCCCATCGCCGTTTGCCCGTTTCACCGTAAATCCACGCCAATTTACGTTTGCGCTGAACAAAATTGCTATGCAGCAGAGGATCGTAAACCTCTATTTTTGCATGTTCTATCGTGCTCAAGGAACAATCATTATCGCATTTTGGACATTTAAACGAAGCTTCAATGTTTGCAGGATCTAATTTGACACAGGCACTCCATAGCGCAAGTTCCTTGCCGCAGTATGGGCAGACGAGCAGATCAGTCCAAACCGCGTGGCGAATAGTGCCCTGTTTTCCGGAGGGATCTTTTGCAGCGTACATCCAGCCGTATGCAGCCTCACAGTCAGTTAAAACCTGTCTTGCGGCCTTGGCAAACTCCTTAGGGTCGGGCGGGGAGCAAAGAGTCTCGCCAATAAAAGTTCCCAGGGCTCCGAGTTCATAGACAACTGCTTTCCGCGGTCCCCATTTGGCAGGAAGATTTAAGCGACGGGCCTCTTCCAGTAAGGCTCCTGGCGGTGATGAGCACAAAAGAGTTGCAAGTCCAGTTGTGCCACTTCCTCCGAAGCCGTCGAAGATGGTGTCTCCAGGGTTGCTATGAGTGGCAATAAAGAGGGCAACGGCTTCTGGCGATATTTTGGTCGGATAAGGAAACGCTGAAAAGAGAGAGCCACTTCTGGTAGCCCGCACCGGTCGTTTGTAAAGCTTGCCCAGATGGGAAATGATTTGAGTGTTCATCGCGCTTTCTATTTTACCAAGAATTCAACTTTTCCGCAAAACCCGTTGTGAGCATCTCTCATCTCCCAGTTTCAATTTTGTCCAAAAGTGCCAGAAGGATTCACACTATCACAGGCCCAGGAAACATGCCATTCTCTCATTATGAAGCACATTCAGCTTCTTCCTCAGCAGATAGATTTCCTTGTAACAGATCTCGTCGGATCGAAATAAAGATCAGGTAATTTTTCCATCGATCCTCGCCGAATCGGTGTAGAAACTAATTCGCGGCACTGGGGCATTAAGTCGGGCCTAATGCTGTTAACTTAAGAGATATGTCCTGCCATTGATGTCTCTGCGGGTTTCCGGTTGCGGGGGTGGGGATGGGTGAAGGGTGAAGGCTGTCCAGACATCGGCTCTTTCTTCGATATTCCTGCCGGTCTTTTGCAAATTGGCGGTCTGGTTTAGGGCGCACCCGATGTCGCACACAGAATTGTACATACGTTGCCCAAATAGAAGCCCAGATGTTTGCTTCAGCAGTAGGCCCTCCGCCTTCGCGTCCGTCCTCCGCCCTCCGCCTTCCGTCCTCCGTCTTCCGTCCTACGCCTTACGCCGCAGTGGTTTGAAGAACTCCCGGATCTCCCGCGCCAGGGCCTCGGGCTGCTCAAGCGCGGCGAAGTGGCCGCCTTCAGGCATGACAGTCCACCGTTTGATATCGGTGTAAACGCGCTGTGCCACCGAACGAGGCGGGCGCATGATCTCGCGCGGGAACTCGACATAGCCCGTCGGCACGGTGATTTTGGCGCCCTCCGGGATCGGCCAGGCGCCGTGCCTGAGTGCGTAGTAGGGCCAGAAGGAAGACCCTATGGCGCCGGTGACCCAATAGAGAGTGATGTTGGTCAGCATCTCGTCCAGGCTCACGGCGCTGTCCGGCTCGCCGCTGTTATCCGTCCAGGCGCGGAATTTTTCCACAATCCACGCCGCCAGGCCGACCGGGGAATCGGTCAGCCCAAAAGCAAGCGTAGTTGGGCGCGTGCCCTGGATCCACTGGTAGCCGGTCTCTTCCCTGAGCCATTCGTCCATTTGCGCGAGAAATACCTTCTCCTCACGGGTCGGGGCCTCGAGCATCTTCCGATTGCGCCGCACCGCCAGCAGATTCAGGTGAATTCCGCTCACGCGCTGCGCGAACCGGTAACCAAGGCACGATGTTACGAACGCCCCCCAGTCGCCTCCCTGCGCGCCGAAGCGCTGGTAGCCCAGCACGTCGGTCATCAGCTCGGCAAAGACCTCCGCGATCTCCTCAACGCTGAAGCGCTTCTGCCCGGATCGGAAAGAGAGTGTGTAGCCCGGCAGCGAGGGGGCCACCACCGTGAAGGCGTCGGCCGGGTCGCCCCCGTAGCGCACCGGGTCGGTGAGCATGGGAATGAGCTTGTGGAACTCCACCACCGAGCCCGGCCAGCCGTGGGACAGCAGCAGCGGCATCGGGTCAGGTCCTTTGCCGTGCTCGTGGATAAAGTGCAGCTCGATGCCGGCCAGCGGCACGCTGAACTGGCGGAAGCGATTGAGCATCGCCTCTTGCGCACGCCAGTCGAAACCATTGCGCCAGTAGCCGATCAGCCGCTGCATGTAGGCAACACTGGTTCCGGTGGCCCACGGCTCGAGCGGCGGCTCATCGGGCAGGCGCGCGCGGGACAGCCTCTCCTGGAGGTCCTGGAGCACGTTGTCGGGAATGCTCAGTTGGAACGGCGTCGGTTTTGGTTGACTCATACATCCTCTCTGGGGATTGCAGCCCCAAATCGCAGCCATGTTTTCATTGGCCTTTTTATGGCGCATCCCGGCAGAGCAAGAGGTTGACCGCATTCACGGTCAACACCACCTCATGGTTCTGGTTGAGAACCTCGACGAATGAGCGGACGACGCCCCTATCCGGTTTGGAACGTGATCGGTTGGCTTCCAAAACGGTCACGCGGACCGAAAGTTCATCGCCCGGGCGCACCGGCCTGATCCAGCGCAGATTGTCGATACCGGGAGAACCCAGGCTCCTCGCCGTTGGGAGATAATGGTCCACAATAAGGCGCATCATCATGCTGGCTGTATGCCAGCCGCTGGCGATCAAGCCTCCGTAAATGGTTTTTTTCGCAGCTTCAGGATCGGTGTGAAAGACTTGCGGGTCGAAGCGGCGCGCGAATTCAATGATCTCGGCCTCTTCCACGGCGATGGAACCGAACTCGCTGACAGAACCAACTACATAGTCCTCAAGGCAACGGCCCTCGATTGGGGTGGTAGGTGTCGAATCGTTCATAGCGCTCCTCAATGGGTCAATGAAAACATAGCTGCGTTTCCACCAAATAAAAGTCCCGTTTATAGAAAATGCACCGGAACTTTCCGGGTAACCTGTTGAAAATAAGTCCGATCATCAAGGATAGCCAGTGATCCCGGCTTTTGAAGGGCGAGCGCCAGGACCTGTTTCTCTCCGGTGCCCAAACCTGAAACCATCTGCAAGAGGATTCGCTTAGCCCACCCCAGGGATCTTTTCATGGTTTCGGATGTCCCGGAGAGAGATGAGCTAGTGTGGTGAACGCTTATCTTTTCTCGTATGACAGACTTGTTAACAACACTAAGCGATCATTTGGTGAAATGCTCTCCCGGACATCCCTTGGCGATGTACTTCGCGTAGCGCGGAAGGCGCCCTGCTCATTCTCGACGCTCCGCGAGACGGGGCTGTCAGCGGGGCGCCTTGATCTCGATATAGCTGATCCTGCCCCTCTCATTGACAAAAGAACTGAGCAGCCAACTCACAAGGCTGATTATGAGAGATCCGAAAACCGCCGACCAGAACCCAAGGACGTAAAAGCCGGGAACCACTCCGGAAACCATCTTCAAAAGCAGGGCGTTTATAACGAATGTAAAAAGGCCCAAAGTGAGGATATTGATCGGAAGGGTGATAACGATCAGTATCGGCCTGAACAGGGCATTCAGTATGCCGAGGACCAACG